>Ga0315900_10010020_pt1 | contig 11932 bp, 8 predicted proteins | sample LakEriMetagenome_FD_203521 | JGI IMG/M metagenome (GOLD analysis project Ga0315900, IMG submission 203521) | Freshwater fungal communities from buoy surface, Lake Erie, Ohio, United States - Buoy 12 MA114 | ecosystem: Environmental > Aquatic > Freshwater > Lake > Lake biofilm | place: USA: Lake...
GATGACGGGCACTTCGCAGGCCATCGCCTCCAGTGCTGCCAGGCCGAAAGACTCGCTTTCAGAGGGCATCAGGAAGAGGTCGCAAATAGCTAATAGCTCTTCAATTGGATCTTGCTTGCCTAGAAAACGCACATGGTCGCAGAGGTTGAGTTCTCGGCAGAGCTGTTCGGCATTTTGTCGTTCAGGTCCATCGCCGATCATCAGTAATTTGGATGGAACTGCCTGGTGTACACGTTTAAAGATTCGGATGGCATCTTCGATTCGCTTGACCTTTCTAAAGTTGGAGGTGTGTGCGAGGATACGCTCGCCGTCGGGAGCAATGATTTTTTTAAAATGATCTTTATTTGTTTTCTTAAAGCGCTCGAAGTCAATGAAATTATAAATCACTCTGATGTCCCGGTCAATTTCAAATAATTTCAGGGTATCGGTTTTGAGTGCTTGTGACACGGCGGTGACACCGTCGCTTTTATTGATACTGAACTCAACTACGGGGGCAAACGCCCTGTTATTTCCGACTAGGGTAATATCTGTCCCGTGCAAAGTGGTGATTACTGGGATGTAACGACCTTTAGTCAGAAGAATTTTTTTGGCGGTGTAGGCCACCGTCGCATGTGGGATCGCATAGTGTACGTGTAGTATATCCAAGTTTTGGTATTGTACCACGTCCACAATTTTGGATGCGAGAGCTGTATCGTAGGGAGGGTATTCGAAGAGCGGATAGTCCTCTCCATCTACCTCATGGTAAAAAACGTTGGGAAGGAAATGGGCAAGGCGTACGGGTCTTCGATAGGTAATGAAATGTACTTCATGTCCCTTTCGAGCCAACCCTAATCCTAACTCGGTAGCTACTACCCCGGATCCACCGTAGGTAGGATAGCATACAATTCCTATTTTCATCATTGCAGTTAAATTAGTTCTGTTCTGCTTCCAGTTCCTTAAAATATCGAACGGCGAGCTCTTTTAGCAGGCGTTCTTGCTTGAGGGTTGTCAGTTGATGCATTTCACGGGTTTGCCTCCAGTGGGGCCAGCCATCTGCATCTCTCCCGGCAAAAACGAAATAGTCTTCGAAGGAGAGCAGGCGGCAGACAGCAATATGCATCAGGTCTTGTTTTTCTTCTTTGGAAAATTTCTTTTTCCATCGACCCAATTCTTGAATTCCAATAAGGAACAGGACAGTATTTAAGTCAGGTAACCCCTCCTGCTGCATTGCCTCTTTTACGGTGTGTTGCACATGCAACCATTCAAAATCAAGTTCCCAATCTTCCATTACCAATATTTTAGGAGCTAAGGTACAGCAAGGTTTTGTTACACAGTGAAATCGTATTTACATACAAGCTTTAGAAAAGCTTATTGCCATAAAATGATGAAGTATGTAACAAATTTATTCCGATCTTTGTTACGGATTTAAACCTTGAATTTATGTCAAGAAAAAAAACACTTGTGTTAGGTGCTTCTCCCAATGCTGAACGGTACTCTTGGAAAGCGGTAATGGCGCTGCAGCGAAATGGGTATGATGTGGTGGCGGTGGGTTCGAGAGAGGGAAAAATAGGAGAGGTGGAGATCCAAACCGGCCAACCCCCGGTATCGGAGGTGGATACCGTGACCTTGTACGTGGGGGCCGACCGGCAAGAGGGATTAGTTGATTACATCCTCCGATTAAAGCCTAAGCGACTTATTTTCAATCCGGGCACTGAGAATCCAGAATTGAAACGGTTGGCATTGGAAAAGGGAATAGAGCCTTTAGAGGCTTGTACCTTAGTGATGCTGTCAATTGGTAACTATTAACTAGAACGGATCCATAATTATTTTAGTCATTAATCAACCCATTTTATGAAACTACAACACCTTTTACTGCTTCCATTGTTGCTTGGAGCTCTTTCTTCCTGTGTGACAAAAAAGAAGTTTACTGCATTGGAGAGTGAACTACTCCAAACCAAAAATGAGTTGGCGGTTGCCAACAAGGATTTGGGAAAGTGTGGTAAAAGCCTGAACGACTACATGAACCGCCTTTCGCTTTGTGAACAGGACCGATCAAATGCCGTTAATGCTCAAAAAATTTATGAGGAGCAAATACAATTTCTGAAGTCTCAACTTTCAGATTGCCAAACATTGCGCGATAAGCAGTTATCTACGGTTGGTGATTTAACGAATTTGAATAAGTCAGCAAATGACAATATCAAAGAGACCCTTTCACAGCTAGAGCGGAAAGACAAATATTTGGCAATCCTCCAAAACGCAAAAACCCGAGCTGATTCTATCAATTTAGCGCTTGCAGTGAACCTTACCAGTATGTTGCGCGATGGCATTGAAGATCGGGACATCGAGGTTAAAGTGGATAAAACAGTTGTATTTGTCAATTTATCTGATAAAATGTTGTACCAAAGCGGAAGTGCCAACCTAACTCCTCGTGCACAAGAGGTTTTGGCAAAAATCGCTCAGATCGTTGCTGCTCGTCCAGAGTTGGAAGTGATGGTTGAAGGGTACACCGACAATGTGCCAATCAAGAATGACTGTATCGCTGACAATTGGGATTTGAGTGTAAAGCGAGCTACTTCGGTGGTAAGAGCTCTTCAAACCCAGTATAAAGTAAATCCGAACCGACTCATTGCGGCTGGTAGGGGAGAATACAATACCTTGGCAAGCAACGATACGGAGGCAGGAAGAGCTACTAATCGTCGCACCCGAATTATAATTCTTCCAAAGTTGGATCAATTTTACGACCTATTAGATCCGTCAAAAGTACCTTCTAAATAGGATCAACGATTGATTTTATGGGGTGGGAAGGCCATTTATTCGGGATTACCGGATAGATGGCCTTTTTTGTACTTTTTGTTCTCGTTTTTCAAATAGAAAATTAAAAGACTTCGTATGTTTGCCCCTCTACTGTAATTCCTAACGTACTATTAGCGTCCTGTTATGGCAAAAAAGGCGCGTGCCAATCGATCTAGAGCTCCTCGTTCCTTTACCCATGATCATTATGTAAGAAGTGCTTTTCAACAAGAGGATCTTGCCTTGGCATTTTTTCAATACGTCTTTGAAAAGTCAAGTTGCCCGAGTTTGAATTGGGATAGCCTTCGTTCCAACTCCGATAGTTATGTTGACGAGGAGCTCCGTCAACATTTTACGGATATCTGTTTTACCTGTCAGACTTTTAGTGGTCAGCCCTTGTTAATCTCCTTGCTGGTGGAGCATAAAAGCCAAGACCCACCCAAGGGTTCGCTTCGTATTCAATTGGTTCGCTATTTATCAAACGCTGAAGAAAAAAATTTAAAGAATAAAGAGCCCTTTGTTCTGACTATTCCGATTGTTTTATACCACGGTCCGAGAGCAATGACCAGGTATTCCAAAGGCGATCTGTACCCGGATTACCCTGAGGCGTATTTGTCCTATACCTATGATTTTGAGTTTATGGTCATTGACCTTTACCAAGCACCGGAGGAAGAACTACAGCAACTTCCAAAAGAGTCCTTAAAAATCTTATTTAAGGCTTTAAAATACGGTCGCGACAGTGAACTGCTCTCTGTATTTTGGGTGGATTACCTTACTTTTGTTTCATCAACAAGTGAGGGTGGGCAGTTGTCTCATTTGGCTACCATCACTACTCAATACCTTTTTCTTATTTCAAAACCATTCAAAGCTCGGCTAAAAAGTATGAAACAGTATTCAACCTTCCCAAGCAAAGAGGAAAATTATATGGAGGCAGTTGAAATGATTGCAAAATTTTGGTACAAAGGCAAATTTAAAGAGTTAAAAAGACAGGCGATTGAGGAAGGAAGGGCTGAAGGAAGGGCTGAAGGTAAGGCAGAAGGTAGAGCAGAGGGCAAGGCAGAAGGTAGAGCAGAGGGCAAGGCAGAAGGTAGAGCAGAGGGCAAGGCAGAAGGTAGAGCAGAGGGTAAACAGGAGGGTATGGAAATAGGAATCAAGGAAGGGCTTGAAAAAGGAATGGAGATGGCTTTGAAGTCTTTCCAAACTAAACACCCTAGTATGAAGCTAGAGGAGTTAGCATCCTTATTTGATCTAGAGGTAGAAGCAGTGAAAAGACTGTTAGAGCGAAAGTAACCGAATAAATATTACTTCGAATGATTCCTTTTCGGGCGATACAAGCTTAGTTGCCTGTCACGCCCGAAAATTTTAGAACCTCCTAAAATAACCGGCTGTACTTAATAATTCTAGCATTCTATTAAAAACTCTGGGGAGTGAGCGTTTATTTAGGTTTGATTGACCTATATACTATCTCTTGTAAACGGGGACGGTAATTGCCTTCCATCAGCAGATTATTATTCATATCTGGGTAAGTTCGATTCGACAAAAAGATAAACACTAATTGCTGATCAGGATCAATCCACAGTGCGTTCCCTGTAAATCCTAAATGTCCATAGGTGTTTTTTCCTGCCAAGTCGGTCATGTTCATCGCTGCCTTTGTGTCCGTTTCTTTCATATCGAATCCTAAACCCCTACGACTGCTTCCAAGTTGCCTGGAAGTGAAGTGGTGGACCGTCTCAGGTAGGAAGTACCTTCTCCCGGCATAGCTCCCATTGTTTAACAACATCTGCGCCAATTTTGCAAGATCACTAGCATTCGAAAATAGACCCGCATGACCACTTACTCCTCCCAGCATAGCGGCACCCATGTCATGCACATACCCCTGAATGGTACGATGCCTAAAGTAATGGTCTTCTTCTGTCGGAGCACAGCGTGTGGCCCACCCTTTTTCCCAGGGATTGTAAAGCGTATGGTGCATCTGCAAGGGTCGGTAGAACGTTTCCTCCACCAACATATCCAGGCGTTTTCCAGTTTGTCTTTCCAATAATCGGGCCATGAGGTACATCGTTAGGTCAGAATATTTGTACCCTTTATCCGATCGAAGTGGAGATTCTAAAATTTGCTGCCAAATCGTATCCTGATACCTGTTTTTCATCCATAATTGATCTGCAACAGGGGTAAAAAAATCAGGGGTTGACTGCGTTTTGTAAAGGGCCGTTTTAGGGCGCTGAAGACTATCTAGGGTTTGTTTATAAAATGGAATCCATGCTTGAAGTCCAGCCTGATGCACCATCAACTCATCAATCCGAAGGTCCTTTTTATTTCCTTTTTGAAGTTCAGGAAGATAAGCGGATAGAGGCTGATTCGTAGCAATCCGTCCTTCCTCCGCCAACTTCATCACCGCCAAGGTGGTTGCTGCAACTTTGGTAATGGATGCTAAATCAAAAAGCGTCTCCGTAGAAACCGAAATTAAAGAGTCATACGTGTAGTACCCATACGCTTTATTCCAAACCACCGTTCCATTTTTTGCAATGAGCAACTGACATCCTGGGGTCGCCTTTCTTTTGATCATTTCCTGAACTAAGGCGTCTAGTTTTGCCAAACTATCACTGCTCATTCCTACAGATTCAGGCAAATCATACGCTAATCGCTTATTTTCCCATTTTTTTTGAACCCCCTGCTGGAACCGCGCTGCTGGACTTACCTCAACAGGAAGTCTACCCGTAATATCCGATGCGCCAAACCATGCTTGAGCAGCCATTTCCTGGGCGATAGGATCTTCTGTAAAGGCAAGCATTAATGAGGGTATTTGATCAAAATAACGAAGGCTGTATGGATTTCCGAATACTGTCAATGCAATTCGGCAGGTGGAATTAAGCTGATCAACCAACTGTAAAAGCCCTTTCGTTAATCCAAAGTTGTCTTTGGCTTTTGAACGTGTTTTGTGTTGGCTCACCAATACTAAATCATATTTAGATAGTCGATCGCATAAGTCTTTGATCTGCACCTCCGTAAGGGAGGTGTCCACCCCAAAGTGATCCAATGTGGCATACCTAGAGCAAACTTTCTGAAATACCGTCAAACTCGTATCGCCCAACGCCAGGGTCGCAAGCCGAAGCCCGGTATATACGGAGTCTGAAGGGATGGTAGATTTCGTTCTTCCAATTCGTAGGTAAAGGTCATCCGGCATCCCTGCAATATGGTCGCGGTCACGAACCAATGTCATGGCCTGCCGATACATATTTCTTTTCAGTAACTGGGCAGAAGGGGTATTGATTTCTGCAGCTACTCGGGTCGTATCAATCGTTTCCTGCTTAGAAAGTTGAAGTCTATACTTGTATCGAAGTACTCGTTTAACACTCGCTTCGAATTGTTTCTCCGCATAATAACCATTTTCTAAAGCTGTTTTGATAGCAAGCAGGGCAGCATCGGGACTAACAGGGAGTAATACCACATCATTACCGGCTACCAAAGCTTCTACGTCGGCGTAGCCAGCTGGGAAGGAGTCAGCTACCGCCTTCATCTCCATTGCATCTGTAAAAATTAATCCATCAAACCCCAGTTGCTCTCTTAAAAGGCCCGTAATAACATTTTTACTCAGCGTGGATGGGCGTTTTGGGTCGGGCTCAAAACTTGGGATATTCAGGTGCGCCACCATAAAACTTGCTACTCCTGCCTTTATTAAGGCTTTAAAAGGGAATAGTTCCAAACTATCCAACCGCTCTTGAGGATGTCTTATTACCGGCAATGCGTGGTGGGAATCAATATCCGTATCTCCATGCCCAGGAAAGTGTTTAGCGCAAGCCATCACGCCGCCATCCTGTAAACCCCGCATATATTGAGTGGCTTTAAGGGCTACATTCTCCCGGTCATCCCCAAAGGATCGGTCATTAATAACTGGATTGCCAGGGTTGTTATTGATATCTGCAGAGGGAGAAAAACTGATATGGACGCCCAAGCGCCGGCATTGCCGCGCCATTTCTCTGCCATATTCATAAATTTCCACGTCATTTTGGAGTGCTCCAAGGGTCATTTGCCTAGGGTACGTGATTCCATCACTCAAGCGCATCCCTAATCCGTACTCCGCATCCATAGAGATCAACATCGGCAGGACACTCGCCGCCTGGTACTGGTTCGTCAGCTGTGCCTGACGTTGAATATTTCCCTGAAAAAAACAAAGCCCTCCTGGTTGGAGGCGCTCTATTTGCTCTTGTAAGCTCTGTTCAAATTGAGCTCCCTTATTGGAATGAGCGCGAAGCATCAATAATTGCCCGATCCGGCGCTCCAAACTCATACTGTTGTATACGGAGTCAACCCACCTCGACTCCCGCTTCAACTCCCATGCAGCAGGTTGGGGATTTGTTAAAAAGGGGGTAGGAATTGAATCTCGGGAACTCCCATAACCGTAGAAAGGATGGAACAGAAGGAGGCCAATCGGCAAAAAAAACAACTGAATACGAGATAACTTCATACTACAAAGATGCAGGAAAAAAACAGTAGAAAAAAAGTTCAAATGAGGTAAATACCCACTTTTACCTGCCACAAGATAGACCCTACCCAACGTGAGGGGCTATCACAGCGCTTATTTTTCGGAATTGATCGAAAAAATGAGATGAGTATTTACTGTCAACGTTCTTTAAAAAACCAACATGCCAATAAACGGTACCAACTTGGTAATTGTCCATCAACCACCCACCCTTAATGCTGTAGGTCTGGACAGCGGATGTATCCAAAGTAATGCATTAATCCAATCCCTAAAAACATGTAGGTATCATTGGATTTACCATTTCCTCGTTGTCGACCGGGTAGCCCTATTTGGGGTTCCACCGAACGGTCAGCCAAAGCCGCTGCGAGATCTCCCCGCTGCGCCCGAATATCCCGAATATCTGCATAAGCACCGCTCACATCATCAATGTAATCCGTGAATAATTTTCTTGCACTAAACTCAATATTCAGACTCCAATAGTAGGATAGGTCGTAACGGAAACCCATTCCGTAGGAGAGTGCCCCTTGGATAGTATTGTATTCTTCTCCCCTGAACTGGCCTTCTGTTCCCAGTTGAGCCAGATTCACCTGCTCACCGTTGTACTCCGTAGTGGGGTTAAAGTGAAACACGGAGGGACCTAAAAACATATATGGGGTAAAGAAATAGTCGCGGTTCCCGTGTACATAGGGAAGAAAATTAAACTCCAACTGTGCGGTTCCATCTATCAAAATACTGTTGAAAGATAAATTACGCCGTTGCTCGTAAGTGTTTTTAGAGTCGGAATCAAACGCTGAAATACGGCCATAATTAGAGCTAATTCGCATTGCCAATCGGTCATTGAAGTTATACCTGGCGGCAATTCCTCCCGCGAGCTGCGCACGGTTGACCCTCCAAGTAGTGTTCAAATCCCCAAAGTAATTGGATGCGCCAACCCAGCCCCCCAATTCCCATCCCCTCATCTGGGCGCTAGCCGTCGTCAAATGAATACAATAAAGTGCAATAAGGAGCGTCCAGCGATTTATAAACAGCGTCATGAAATGCGTTATTTTTTTTCGTTCGTGAGGATTTTTATCTTGCTTTTCTAGGTCTAATTAAGAAATAGCACCCTTCTCGGTTGCAAAGGTACAATCAAAATAGATACTTTCACCCCAAACCATGTGCCCTACTTTTATTCGGAAAGGAGCTAGAGCAATAACGATCAACCAGGTAGACTTATTTTACCCGCCAGCTTGGGTTATCACTGAGTTCACTCCTTAATATTGGCCAGCTGCAAAAAGCAAGGGGTGAAAATGTTCAAACCAACTTATCTTCGTCCTTAGAAGATGGTTAGTTATTCACTCGAAATTTTAGCAAGAGTCATGAAGGCCGAATGGTCGGTTTGCACTCAGGCAACGCGTTCAGTATCTTATTTGATGCTGGACTCTAGGCATCTCCCGTTTCCAGGAGCACTTTTTTTTGCTATAAAAGGAGAACAACACAATGGACATCAATTCTTAATGGATGCTTATAAGGCTGGAGTTCGAGACTTTGTGGTAAGCGAAGAGGTAGATGAGAATTCCTTTTCAGGTTCTAACATATTAAAAGTAGAGAACTGTCTCCGGGCTTTGCAGGAGGTAGCGGCGTTTCACCGCAGTCAGTTTGATTTGCCAATCATCGGGATTACCGGGAGCAATGGGAAAACCATCGTTAAGGAATGGTTGTCTAAATTGGTTTCAAATGACTTTTCAGTGGTTAAAAGTCCTAAAAGCTATAATTCCCAAACAGGCGTTCCCCTTTCTGTATGGCAGATTCGGTCCGAACACACATTGGGTGTTTTTGAAGCGGGTATTTCAAAGCCTGGAGAAATGGAGCGGTTAGAGCAAATCTTGCTTCCATCCATAGGGGTTTTTACCATGCTCGGGCCTGCCCATAGGGAAGGGTTTGAATCGGATGACCAAAAATTGATGGAGAAAATGCGGTTATTTTCTCATTGTTCTTCGCTTGTTTTTGCAGCCGATCAACTACTCGTAAAAAGGGCTGCAGAAACTTGGCTAACCGAAAAGCCAGGCCGAGTAGCTTGGTCTTGGTCAGCTACCGGACAACCTGCGATGGTTCAAGTAGAGGTGAACAAGGCTCAACCAAATGGCTCAATGCTCCATTTTTCCTGGAAAAGTCAGCAGATTCAGGCCTTTCTTCCCTTCTCTGATGAGGCCTCTGTCGAAAATGCCATCCATAGTTTTGTTGGAGGATTGGCACTTGGAGTAGCCCCAGAAGTGTTGGCCGCTGAGATGGCTAGACTGGAGCCAGTAGAGATGCGAATGGAGTTGAAATCAGGTATAGAGGGAAGTACACTGGTGAATGATTTTTACAACAATGACTTGGCTTCTTTGCGTATTCTCATGCATTTTGGATTGCAACAGGCCCAAGGGAGAGCTTTGACGCTCATCTTATCCGATATCTTGCAAACTGGGCAAGCGGCGGATGTGCTGTACCGGGAAGTGGCACTTTCTATTCGAGGTATTCGTCGTTTAATTGGGATCGGATCTGAAATTTCAGCGCTTGCAAGGTACTTGCCAGCCTCGGTTGAAGCACATTTCTTTGCAGATACCCCCTCTTTTTTAGCTGAAGTACACCAATTTCACTGGAGAAATCACCTGGTTTTACTCAAGGGTGCCCGACCTTTTGCTTTTGAACGAATCGCAGCACGTCTGGAACAAAAAGCGCATCAAACTCGATTAGAAATTAGCCTAACCGCCTTAATCCATAACCTCAATGTGTATAGAGGACTCTTGTCGCCTGGGGTCAAAAGTATGGCCATGGTGAAAGCGGCCGCTTATGGAAGTGGAAGCGCTGAAGTGGGTCGCCTACTGGAGTTTCACCAGGTTGATTACTTAGGGGTGGCTTATGCAGATGAGGGGATAGAATTGCGCAATGCAGGCGTACAACTTCCGATCTTGGTCCTGAATCCAGAGTCCGCCAGTTTTGAACTGTTTCATCGCTACCGTTTGGAGCCTGAGGTGTACAGTCTTGAACTTCTGGGAAATTTAATTGGGTACACAGGCACTACCAAGGAAATAAGCATTCACCTAAAACTGGACACCGGGATGCACCGCCTTGGCTTCGAGGAGCCGGATATGGCAGAGCTTTGTAAGATTCTTCAACTACACCCCAACCTGAAGGTCGCTACAGTTTTCTCCCACCTTTCTGCCAGCGATAATCCTGTGCACGATGCATTTACCCACCGTCAGGCTAGTTCTTTCCAAGCTATGTACGATCAAATCTCATTAGCACTGGGCTACCGACCCATTCGGCACTTGGTCAATAGCAGTGGAATTGCGCGGTTCAAAGAATACCACTTCGAAATGGTACGGTTGGGAATCGGCCTTTATGGGGTAGATGGTAGCCCCATTCAAGCACAACTAAAGGTCGTTAACACCCTTAAAACGGCCGTCAGCCAAGTAAAAGTGGTGCCCGTAGGCGATTCGGTAGGATACAACCGTAACTCCGGGGTGCTTTTAGAAGAAAAACAAATTGCCACCATTCGGATTGGCTATGCAGATGGGTTTTTACGGCTGGCAGGTGGAGGTCGATATCAAGTCCGAATCGGCAACCAAATGGTTCCTACAATCGGGAATATCTGTATGGATATGACAATGATCGATATCACCGGATTGAAGGAGGTAAGGCCGGGAGATGAGGTGGTAGTTTTTGGGGATCGTCCCACCGTCCAGGACCTTGCTGCTTGCTTGCAAACCATTCCTTATGAAATTTTCACCAACATATCCGATCGGGTCAAGCGCGTGTATATTCAAGAATAAGAAGTATGTTTGCAAATTAAACCATAACTTTTAACCGTATGGCAACTACAAAAGCGCATTTATTATACGTAGAGGACGATGAAAGTCTTCGTTTTGTAACCTGTGATAACCTAGAATTAAACGGCTATTCTGTGACGCTCTGCGAAGATGGGAAGAGGGCGATGGAGGTAATAAAATCAGGCCAGCGATTTGATCTTTGTATTTTGGATGTAATGCTGCCTGAAATTGATGGGTTCGAGTTGGCCAAGGCTATCCGGGAACGGGACGATCAGGTGCCTATCTTGTTTTTGTCCGCCAAAAGCATGAAACAAGACCGCATTCACGGTTTATCTATTGGCGCGGACGACTATATTACTAAACCGTTTAGCATCGAGGAACTGCTCCTGAAGATTGAAATATTTCTCCGTCGCTCAAGGGTTAATGGAAGTGCACAGACAGATCACCCTGTATTGATCGGAGCGTATACGTTCGACTATAAAAACCTCAGCTTGACTGCCGAAGGCTTCACGGAGACCCTCACCCAAAAGGAGGCAGATCTGCTAAAACTCCTATTTGAGCATAAAAATCAGGTAGTTAAACGTTCTTTTATTCTTGAAACCATTTGGGGGAAGGACGATTATTTTCTAGGAAGGAGCTTAGATGTATTCATCTCAAGGCTGAGAAAGTACCTTAGTAAGGACGAGCGGATTAAGGTTGAAAATATCCATGGAGTTGGGTTTAAATTTCGGCTGGACTAACTGGTATCGACGAAGTAATAAACAAAAGAGGCCGTCTCACAGCTAATGTTGTGAGGCGGTTTTTTTTGTTAACTATTGATTGACCAATTGGAGTTTTAGGTTGGTGTTGTGTGGCGCTCCTGGAGGGTTGACAAGATAAAAAATCGTTT
>Ga0315900_10010021_pt1 | contig 11931 bp, 14 predicted proteins | sample LakEriMetagenome_FD_203521 | JGI IMG/M metagenome (GOLD analysis project Ga0315900, IMG submission 203521) | Freshwater fungal communities from buoy surface, Lake Erie, Ohio, United States - Buoy 12 MA114 | ecosystem: Environmental > Aquatic > Freshwater > Lake > Lake biofilm | place: USA: Lake...
TAATGTTATCGGTGGAATAATCGGAAAACAGATGTTCGGAGAAGTACCGGCAGCAGCAAACAAGGTGGTAGCACCTCTCAATTGGCTCTACAATGGTACAGATGACCAAATAAGAGAATTACTTGTTGATGCCATGTTAGATCCCAAGTTAGCAGCACGATTGATGTCTAAAGCATCTACAACAAACATAGAACCAATTAGTAAAGAATTGCAACGGAAAGCACTAAACATAGGTTATGGTGCTGCATTTGGAATAACAGAGTAATTAAGGAAAATCATGGCATATACAAAATACTCACTAACCCCTGCTAATAACAATTCTGCACCTCCAGATGGCGCACCAGAGGGGATGTTACCTTCTGCGGTAAACGATACCATGCGCGATATGATGGCGCAGATCAGAGACTGCGGAGATGGTATTCGTGATGGCACATATACCATGACTGCACCTAAGATCACAGGTGGAACGATTACTGGTGTTACCTTTACCTCTATTGTTGTTACTGGTGGCTCTATCACAGGTATTACCGATCTAGCAGTAGCAGATGGTGGTACAGGCGCATCGAGTTTTACTTCTGGTGCTTTGTTAAAAGGCGCAGGAACAAGCGCAATTACCACAGCTACAGCAGGAACAGACTATCTTGCTCCACCAAGCGGAACAGCTATATTAAAAGCTAATTCTGGTGGGGCTTTAGCTAACGCAACAGCAGGCACAGACTACGCAGGAATCGACACAGCACAAACCTTTACAAAGGGTCAGCGTGGCGAGATAACCACCTTAACAGATGGTTCTACTATCACTCCTGACATGGCTGATTCTAATAACTTTACAGTTACTCTAGGTGGCAATCGCACACTAGCTAACCCATCAAACCTAACTGCCGGTCAGTCTGGTTCAATCTTTATCGTACAAGATGCTACAGGAAGCCGAACATTAGCTTATGGTAACCAGTACGACTTTATCGGTGGCACAGCACCTACACTATCGACAGCAGCTAACGCAGTTGATAGAATAGATTATGTAGTTCGTACTACAGGCTCTATCCATGCAGTATTTACAGCAAACTACAGTTAAGGCTAATAATGTCAGTTATCGGTTCTAATATACTTGCTGGTTCATCTGGTCAAGGCGGTTACTTCCTAACCAACTCCCTACGCTTTCGGTCTAGTGCTTCTGCAAATTTGTCAAGAACAAATACTGCTACTGGCGATTCCCAAAAATTTACTTGGTCAGGTTGGGTAAAAAGAGGATTGCTAACTAGCGCATCAGACCAATTTTTGTTTTGTTCCGATAACTTTAATACTTCTTCTAATAGATTTGTATTTCAAATCATACTTAAATTAAGTGGCGCAGAAGCAGATACATTAGTTGTTGGTTTGGAAAATTCAGTATCGGGAACAGACGGAGTTAAAAGAACAACTCAAGTATTTCGTGACCCATCTGCTTGGTATCATATTGTTGCCAGCGTTGATACAACACAAGCAACTGCAGCAAATAGGGTTAAAGTTTATGTAAATGGTGTTGAGGTAACTGCTTTTGCGGTTAATACAAATCCCAATCAAAATGCCAATGTATCAATAAATCAAAATGGTGGAACTCCAAGAATAGGTGCATTTAACTTAAATGGCTCACCTCAAAGGTATTTTGACGGCTACATGACCGAAGTAAATTTTATTGATGGTCAGCAATTAACCCCATCCTCATTTGGTGAAACATCCACAACCACAGGTGTATGGATTCCTAAGAAATACACAGGAACATACGGCACTAATGGATTCTATTTACCATTTACTAATACTGCCAGCACAAGCACACTAGGTAACGACTTTTCAGGTAATGGTAACAACTGGACTACCAATAACATTAGCCTAACTGCTGGCTCTACTTATGACAGCATGACAGATGTGCCTACTTTAGCTGAATTATCAGGTAATGGTAATTCTAATTATGCAGTTTTTAATCCATTACAAATTATTACTACTGGTCAAGTTACAGTTACTAATGGCAACTTAACTGCATCAAATACTAGCGGTGGTGATTCCAATATAAGAGGAACAATATTTGCTTCTACTGGTAAATGGTATGCAGAATTAACTATTACAACGGCTGGTAGCAACTATCCAACAGTAGGAATTATTGAAGCTACTGAACAAAACCTTACTTATTTGGGTGCAACTGCAAAAAGCTATTGCTACACAGGTGGCGGCTCAAAAGGTAATAACAATTCATTTACATCTTATGGTGCAAGCTATACAACTGGCGATGTAATTGGTGTTGCTTATGATGCTACAAACGCTACATTGACTTTTTACAAAAACGGAACAAGTCAAGGCACAGCATTTACTGGTGTTACAGCAGGTTCTTATACTTTTGCTTGCTCAACTTTAACTGGCACAATTAATATTAACTTTGGTCAAAGACCATTCGCCTACACCCCACCAACAGGATTCGTAGCACTAAACACATTTAACTTACCTACTCCTACGATTGGTGCTACTGCATCTACAACAGCGAATAAGTATATGGATGCTACGACTTATAGCGGAAATGGTGGAACTCAATCCATTACAAGTTTAGGTTTTCAACCTGATTTGGTTTGGGTAAAACGCAGAGATGCTGTCGCTTCACATAACTTAGTAGATGCTGTTCGTGGTGCGTCAAAGATTCTTTATTCAGATGCTACTACCGCAGAAATAACCGATTCAAACGACATTAACGCATTTAATTCTAATGGCTGGACTATGGGATTAAATACGGATGTCAACGCATCGGGTGGCACTTATGTAGGCTGGACATGGCGTGGTGCTAACGCAACAGTATCCAACACAGCAGGAACTATTACATCTACAGTAAGTGCTAATACAACTGCTGGATTTAGTATTGTTACATTTACTTCACAAGCAAGCGGTTCAAGCACAATCGGTCATGGTTTGGGTGTTGCACCAAGAATGGTTATTTGGAAAAGTCGCACAGATTCAACTGCTTGGGTGCTCTATCATGCAGACTTGGGAGCTGATAAATATCTAAATTTAAACAATACTAATGCTAGTGTAACGGCTGTAAATGTTTGGAACAATACTGCTCCTACATCAACTGTTTTTAGTACTGGTTCTGATTTAGCTAATTACGGAAATATTGTAGCTTACTGCTTTGCACAAGTCGCTGGATACTCTGCATTTGGCTCATACACAGGTAATGGTTCTACTGATGGTACTTTTATATTTACTGGGTTTAGACCACGCTTTATTATGTTTAAAAACGCCACTACAGGCTCTACAAATTGGCAGATTAATGATTCAGCAAGAGATACATATAATGTGGTAAATAAACGACTTGCTCCAAGTAATTCTGATGCCGAAGCAACAAACTTTGACTTTGGTGATTTTTTAAGTAATGGTTTCAAAATTAGGCAGACAGACCAAACTTGGAATAAAAATGGTGATACTTACATTTACATGGCATTTGCCGAATCGCCTTTCAAATTTGCGAATGCCCGCTAGGTAAATATGCCTTTAGTTACCAATAAAGGAAAAGACATTACAAACTATAGGTTTGGTAGGCTTACTGTCATTTCTGATTGCGGTAAAGATAAACACAGTAATTTGCAATGGCTTTGTATTTGTGATTGTGGAGAATCAAAGGTTATTACTGGAACAAATTTAAGAAGAAAACTTATTGTTTCTTGTGGGTGTTTTAGAAAAGAAAAATCTAGAGAAATATTAAGAAAACTTAATACAACTCATGGACAATCATATACAAAAGAATACAAAACATTTAATTCTACAAAATATGACAAAGCACAAAAAAACCAAATACCTAAATGGGCTAATGTTCAAGCAATAAAAGATATATACATGAATAGACCAAAAGGTTACCATGTAGACCATATAATTCCATTACAAGGTAATAATGTTTGTGGGCTTCATGTAGAAACAAATTTACAATATTTACCAGCCTTTGAAAATAGAAGCAAAGGCAACAAATTTATAGGAGTGTAAAAAATGCCATTTAAAATTGGAAACAAAACAATTCAATTAGATACACCTTTTACCATTGGTGAAGGTAATTCTTTGATTCAATATCCAGCTAATTTTCTTAGACTTTCTACAGAAGAAGAAAAATCTGCTTTGGGAATTATTTGGGAAGCTGACCCTGTAAGAGCATCTGATGTTTTCTACTGGGATGGCAACATCAACAATCCTAAAGCACTAGAGGATAAAGAAGAAGTAGATGAAAATGGTAATCCTATGTATGTCAAAGTATTAGACAAGACAGATCCACAGAATCCTGTGATGGTCGATTCTACAGAAAGATTAGTAACCAAAGGATTAAAGTCTAACTTTATCTCTCAAGTAAAGACTGCTGCTGGTTCTATCCTTGCTCAGACTGATTGGATGGTAATCCGTAAAGCAGAACGCAATGTAGATATTCCTAGTTCTGTCGCTACCTATCGTGCAAGCGTAGTAGCAAAGGCTACCGAGTTGGAGACAGCTATCTCTGCGGTTACGACTGTAGAGCAATTGGCTTCTTTAGACTTGTCGTTTCCTACGGAGTAAGTAAATGACCGAAGCTGAATTAAAACTTCTAAGCCACGAAGAAGTCTGTAGGGTTCGCTACGAACAGATACACGCTAGACTAAAGAGACTAGAGCAGATTCTTATAGGCACTGCTGGATTCATTATTGTAACACTGCTAACTTTGGTACTTAAATGAGAGAAATCTCTGTTGGTAAGAACCTCACTGCTGATACATTAACAACATTGTATACCGCACCGAGAAATCACACTGCTCGGTTTTATACACTGTATGCTCACAATTCAGGCGGTAATACTAAAAGTTTCAGTGCTTGGTGGTACGACAGCAGTGAAAATACTGAAATCATTATTTTATTAGAATATAACTTAGCATCTAAAACCTATTTACATTTAAACGGTTCTTCGTATATCTTTTTAGAAGAAGGGGACCAAATTAGAGTTAAGTCTGAAGCCGGTTCTTCTGTAACTGTAATTATTACAATGGAACAAGAGTATAAAGCAGCACAACCTTAAGGATAATGATTATGCCACTCGCTAAAGGTAAGTCGCAGAAGACAATCAGTAAGAATATCTCTAAACTGGTTAAAGAAGGAAGACCACAGCGTCAGGCTGTAGCAATCGCATTATCAACCGCTAAAGTAGCTAAACCTAAGAAAAGGAAATAATATGCCAATGGTAAAAGACAAGAAGTTCCCTTACACCGCTAAAGGTAAGAAGGAAGCTAAGACATACGCTAAGAAGACTGGTGCTAAAGTAAGCACTGCTCCAAAGGCTAAACCCATGAAGAAGATGGGAGCTATGCGTGGCTACTAAACCGGGTCTCTATGCCAATATCGCCGCAAAGCGTCGTCGTATCAAGGCTGGCTCAGGCGAGAAGATGCGTAAGGTAGGCAGCAAAGGCGCACCTTCGGCGCAGGACTTTAAAGACGCTGCTAAAACAGCTAAGAAGAAGAAATAATGCCTAAGAAAGAATACCAGAACCCTGAAGGCGGTTTAAACGCCAAAGGAAGGGCTTATTTCAAGAGAACTGAAGGCGCTAACCTCAAACCTCCAGTTTCAGCTAAAGAGGCTGCAAAGTCCCCTAAAGCGGCTAAACGACGAAAGAGCTTCTGTGCAAGGATGAGTGGCGTTAAAGGTCCGATGAAGGATACCAAAGGACGACCAACAAGAAAAGCACTGGCATTAAAGAAGTGGGATTGTTGAGATTTTACTTGACAAAATAGTCAAACTATGATAGGATAGCGCATGGCTACAACATATTTACAAGCAGTTAATAGTGTGCTACGACGGTTAAGAGAAACCGAAGTAGCTACTGTCGCTTCTACCTCATATTCTAAGCTAATTGGCGATTTCGTTAACGATGCTAAGTCTTCTGTCGAATCTGCCTATAATTGGAATGCTTTGTCGGATACGCTAACGGCTACGACTACGGCTGATTTGTTTAGTTATGTCTTAACTGGTTCTGGTGTACGCTTCCGTATTGTGGATGTACTAAACGACAGCAAAGACACTGTAATGCGTCTGGCGCCTACGACATGGATGAATCAGCAGTTTATGTCGTCTAGCCCACAAAAGGGTTCTCCTAATTACTATAACTTCAACGGACAGGATAATAACGGAGATACATTAGTTGATGTATTCCCCATCCCTGACGGTGTTTATACATTACGGTTTAATGTCATATTACCTCAAGCAGATTTAACCTCTGACAGTACCGTTATTAAAGTCCCTGCCGATGTTGTTATTCTAAATGCTTATGCAAGAGCATTAGTAGAGCGTGGCGAAGACGGTGGATTGCAATCTTCCGAAGCATACGCTTTAGCTCGTAACTTAATGGCTGATTATATCTCTTTAGAGTCTAATCGTTATCTTGAAGATACAAACTGGGTTCCAAGTTGAGCAAGCCACTACAAGCAGCAACTATTGCAGCTCCCGGATTCATGGGGTTAAATACGCAGGATAGTAGCGTAACCCTTGAGTCTGGATTTGCCTTAGTTGCCAATAACTGCATCATCGATAAGTTTGGTCGTATTGGTTCCCGTAAGGGTTGGGACAATGTCCACGCAACCAATGCTGACTTATCTACTGCAGTCGTTAAAACAATTGCAGATGTCAGAGGACCTGATAACAATACAGTTCTGTTTGCTGCTGGTAACAATAAACTGTTTATTGAAGAATCAGGTGCTTTAGTTGCTAAGAATGTACGCAATGCTGCTGATTCTGCTAATGTCAGTTACACTATTTCAGACAGTCATTGGCAGGTTGCTAATATACAGCAAGTAACAGAAACTAAAGCATACGCAACAGTAGTACAAGCAGGTCACCCTGTATTGATATTAAACTACTTAACTACTGCTTTTGGATTTCAACGATTAGGTGATTTAGGAAGTTTACCGGGAGCTTATACCGTAACAACCTTTACCCCTAACTGCGCTATTGCGGCATACGGAAGAACTTGGGTTGCTGATATTTCTGCCGATAGACAAACAGTGTATTTTAGTGACCTGTTAGACGCTACGAACTACACAACTGGTACTTCTGGTCGTTTAGATATATCTGAAGTAGTTGGCGATGGTGATCCTATTGTAGCGTTAGCGTCTCACAATGGTTTCTTGATTATATTCTGCACTAGACATATTGTTGTCTATGCCGGTGCACAAGATCCATCAACAATGGCATTGTCAGATGTGATTAATGGCGTTGGTTGTACTGCTAGAGATTCGGTACAAACAACTGGTTCGGATGTTATTTTCTTGTCTGATACTGGTGTACGGTCATTAGCTAGAACTATTCAAGAGAAGTCTGCTCCGTTCAGAGACTTATCTAAGAATGTTCGTGATGATTTATTATCCTATGTAAATGGTGAAACAGCAACAAACATTAAATCCATTTACAGTCCAACGGATGCGTTTTACTTATTGTCTATCCCATCACAGTCTATTGTGTATTGTTTTGATACAAGAGTAATGATGCAAGACGGTGCAGCAAGAACTACGACATGGACTAATTTAGTTCCGTATTCTTTTGCATTGACAAAGGATAAAGAGCTGTACACCGGCTTAGCGGGCTATGTTGGTAAATATACTGGGTATCAAGACAATGGGGATGATTATTCCATGTCTTACTTTACTAACTATTTTGATTATCAAACACCAACAACACTGAAGATATTCAAGAAGGCTGACTTCTACATTATTGGTGGAGCAGATCAGACAGTTGCAATTAAGTGGGATTTCGATTACGAAGGCAATTATGAATCAGAAATCAGAACTCTGGATGCAGCAACAATTTCTGAATACGGTATTGCTGAATACAACATTGGTAAATACGCCGGTGGTACAGTTATTAGTCGATTAGATGTCCCAACTTCTGGTACAGGACGAGTATTACAGATTGGATTAGAGTGTGATATTAATGGTAATGCAGTATCCGTACAGAAATTGGATGCTTATATTAAATTAGGAAGGGTGGCTTAATCGTGTCTAATTACACAAAAACAACTAACTTTACTGCGAAAGATTCGTTACCTACTGGTAATACGAATAAGATTATTCGTGGTTCAGAGTTCGATACTGAATTCAATAATATTGCTACAGCAGTAACCACTAAAGCTGACTTAGCAAGTCCTGCTTTGACTGGAACTGCTACAGCCGTTAATTTAACTGTTTCTGGTACTTTAACCGCTGCTGGCGGTATGACTCTAACAGGTACGCTAACAGGCGGAACCATTGATGGCGGTACATACTAATCATGGCAGAGATTATTGACAAACAGATGTCTGCTACGGAGATTATCCGTAAAGACTTAGAGCGTGGTGGTCTAAGCAAACAAGAAGAGAAGTTCTTCAAGAGTTTAGCCATTATGATTCAACAAAACAAAGCTGTTGTTGTACGGCACAATAACACTGTGTTTATCGGTATTCGTAAAGAACCGGGTGTATTAGAAGTGCATATGTATACAGTAGACACTCCTAATATGCTTCTTGGTGCAATGAAGGTTGGAATTGATGCAGTCAAGAAAGCTGGGATAAAGAAGTTAGTATCTGAAACTGATAACTACAAACTAATAACAATGATGCAAAAGATGAACTTACCTGTAGAAGTAAAGAAGAAGGGTAAGTCGTTTGCATGGTCACTGGAGATTAAATAATGGGTGGCGGAGGCGGATTTGTATCAGCGATAACAGACCCCATTTCTGATGTACTAGGTACTTCAGGTGGTGATGGTGGTCTATTAGGTGCTGTAGAAGATGTTGGTGGTTTTATCGGCGATGCTGGTGAAATCATTGACAATGCAGTCATACAACCAGTTGTTGATGACCCAGTTAACACTGCTATTAAACTCGGTGCTTACTATGTTGGTGGTCCTTTAGGAAGTGCCGTAGCAAGTGCTGGTATTTCAGCCGCACAAGGCAATGACATTGAAGACATCGCTAGAGATGCTGCTGTTTCGTATGTTGCAGGTCAAGTTGGTGGTGAAGTAGGCGGTGCTGTTGCGGGTGAAACAGGTTCACAGTTAGCTGGTAACTTAGCACAAGGCGGAACATCTGGTGCAACAAGTGCTGTGTTGTCTGGAAGAGATCCAGTAACAGGATTATTGTCTGGTGTTACCAATGCTGGTATTAGTGCCGGTGTCGGCTCAGTCGTAGATGCAGGAGCAAACTTATTTAATCAAACAAACACAGGAAGTACAGGTATGGATGAACTATTTAATACTACCGGCGAAGACTTTAACATGGGCGGCATATTTAGCGTCACAGGTGAAGACTTTAACATGGGTGGCAATCCTAACATCATCCCCGGAGAACTAGGAGACATCATTCAAGATGCTCAAGGGAATATTGTACTTACTTCCGGTGCTGACATCCAAGCTGCACAGTCTCTTGGGTTTGACACTAATACACTGACAAACTATGCTAAACAGTTTGGTACTCAAGCTCTTAGAGCGTTATTAGGCTCTAGAGGAGGCACTGCTGGACAAGGCGGTACTGCTGGCGGTGCTGGAACACAAGGCGGTTTATTAAACGCTGGTGCGAACTATTTCTTGTCTGACGCTGCCCGTAGAGCAATTCAGTCTTCAGCACAGCAATCAGCTCAACAGCAGTTAGAAGCTACCCGCAGAGCAGAACAGTTTGCTACATTTAAACCTGTGGGTGTTACTACTGCTTTCGGTCAATCCCAGTTCCAATTCGACCCAACAACAGGTCAGTTAACTTCTGCAGGCTACACCGCAACACCGCAAGTTGCTGCACAAAGAGAAAGATTGTTTACTTTAGGTGCTGAAGCACTACCAACTACTGCAGACACAACTGAATTACAACGGCAGTACATTGCTCAACAGCAAGGTCTATTAGCACCAAGTCGTGAGCAGCAGTTCGCACAGTTACGCAATCGTCAATTCCAGCGTGGTACAGGTGGTTTAGCTACTGGCGGAACAACGGCGGGCTATACTACTGGCGCTCCCGGTCTAATGCAGACTAACCCTGAGATGGCTGCTTATTTTAACGCACTTGCAAGAGAAGACGCTACTTTAGCAGCTAACGCTCCTACTTATGCTCAAGATTTATTAAATAAGAGAATTGCTTCTGGTACAAACCTATTTACTCAAGCTGGTAACTTAGAGACGATGGCACAACAGCCATTAACAATCGGTACTGGATTAGGAACGCAAGCCGCTACCGCAGGCGCAAGAACAGGAGAATTAGGATTAATTGGTTCTAGAGGGGCTGCGCAGACTCAACTTTACGGAAACATTGGAAGCGCTACAGGTCAGTTAGGACAGATGCAAGGACTACTAGGTGGTATTACTCCCTATGTCCAGCAAGCAGGTAACTATGCAATTAACAATTGGTTAGCATAAGGAATAATCATGGCAGATATGTTTGATAAAGAAGAACTAAGTATTGTTGGTGGATTGTTCCCAAATGCTTTAGCAACTGCAGAAGCAGAGAAGTTAGCACAACAAGAACTTGCATACAAGCGATTTAGCGGAGCTGCTGGCACACAGAATCCTTTTGCTGGGCTTGCGGGTCTATCAGGAATGTTCGGCACTGCTGCTGGACAGGAATTGCGTAGTTTAGCCGGCGCACAAAGCCCTACAATGCAGTTAGTTTCTTTGCGTAACCAAGCTACTAAACAGTTTGATACTAATACGCCTGAAGGATTGATACAGATGGCTCAGTTCTTAAATCAGCAAGGCGATGCCGCCGGTGCAAGACAAGCAGTAATGTTAGCACAAGGTCAAGCTCAACGGATGGCTACATTAGAAAAAACAGGAGCAGAGACAACTCGTGCCTTGCGTGAAAAAATAGGTACTCCAGAAAATCAAGCAGAACAAGCTTATTACAATAATTTATTATCTAAGTATCCAGACACAGTAGAAGGTCGTGCATTAGCTGCAGATGCTTTTGCTAAATGGAAAACAGAACAAAAATCTAAAGTAGCTGCTGCTGGTGCTCCTGTCATGCCCGGAACAGCTAAAGTTACAGATCTTCGTACAGCTACAGATATTGTTAAAGAAGCTGTTGATGCTCCTAAGAATCGCTTAGATACCGTTAAACGTATTGGCATCTATGCAAATCAAGTACTTCGTGATAATCCAACGGCTGTTCCGCAGTTACAGCGTGAGCTTGTAAAGCTTGCTGGAGACAACCAAATTGGTCAAAATGAAGTTACTCGTATTCTTGGTTCTAGTGGTTTTGCTGGTAATATCATTGAGGGAGTAAATATGTTCCTCGAAGGTAAACCAACTAATGTGAAAATTAATGATTTATTAAAAGGCGTTAAAGCTATTGAAGAATATTATGCAGGACAATACAATTCTGGTCGAGACAAGGCTAAACGAGTATTGTTAAATTCTCAATTGGATTCTAAAATTGTAGACGATTTAATTCCTCCAGCGTACCAAACATCAGGACAAAAAGCCCAAGGCAGAGTGGCTCCTGCAGTAGGAACTATTGTCAATGGATATTCATTCTCTGGCGGAGATCCTTCAAAGCAAGAAAACTGGAAGTTAGTTACACCTACAGCACAATAAAGGAATAACATGGCAGGTCCTTGGGAACAATATAAGTCTTCTTCTGTAACTGCTGAACCAGCTCCTTCTGTAGGTCCTTGGTCAGATTATACAAAAGCAAACGAAGATGTACAAGCAGCTAAAGCTGTCAGTACTTTTGATTACATTGCTAATCAAGCTAAATTAGGTTTAACTGATACGGCTGTATTGGGAGAAGCTATTCTTGATACTTTTTTAATTGAGCCAGTAAAAGGTTTAGTTACAGGAAAAGGCGAACAAGGCGGTATTGGTGAACGCTTTAGCCGTAATGTACAGCGTTTACAAAAGACTGCAGCAGATATAACCGGTGCAGAAACAGGAGTTAAACCACCAAGCACTTTGG
>Ga0315900_10010022_pt1 | contig 11931 bp, 10 predicted proteins | sample LakEriMetagenome_FD_203521 | JGI IMG/M metagenome (GOLD analysis project Ga0315900, IMG submission 203521) | Freshwater fungal communities from buoy surface, Lake Erie, Ohio, United States - Buoy 12 MA114 | ecosystem: Environmental > Aquatic > Freshwater > Lake > Lake biofilm | place: USA: Lake...
TTTAACTGTCGATCAAGTTGATTGATGAGAATTTGGATTTTTGGGGGAATGGACATAGTTATCGGGACTCTCCCGTATTTGTGATACAAAATCTTATTATTGGTAACAATAAGAAACACCACAGAGACACAGAGGACACGGAGTTTTTTTTGTTGATTCAGTCCACTACTGGACTAGGAAAAGCTAAAATGAAATTAGTTTAGAGATGATTGCCATGTCTTATTTGTCTGAGCAGATTTTACAAACGGTAGAGGCGTTACCAATAGAGGATCAGCAACAGGTTTTGGATTTTGTAGAGTTTATCTGGACAAAACGTCAGAAAGCAAGCACTACGGAACCGGAAACTACTCCTCGCTCATTTTTTCAAGTGGCCCAGGCTTCGATTGGGGTAGGGGAGGGACCAGGAGATCTTTCGACCAATCCAGACTATATGCAGGGTTATGGACAGTAATGTTGCATCAAGTGATTGTTGATACGGGTGTTTTGGTGGCTTTGATTGATCGCCGCGATCGTTATTATACATGGGTAACAGAACAGTTGACTCAGATTGTGCCGCCTTTGCTAACTTGCGAGGCTGTGATTTCGGAAACCTGGTTTCTGTTGCAAAGGGTAAAAAATGGTCGGAAAACGCTACTTCAGCTTTTGAATCATCGGCAAGTTGAGGTTCAATTTGATTTAGATTCAGAGTTGGAAGCGGTGATAGCGCTGCTGACTCGTTACCAATCAGTGCCAGTTTCTTTGGCGGATGCAGAGTTAGTACGGATGGCTGAACTGTATCCCAAAAGTTCTGTTTTCACTCTGGATAGCGATTTTCATATTTATCGCAAGAACCGCGATCAACCGATTACTTTGATTAGTCCTCCATTTTTGTTTTCATAATTTGAGGCGATATAAAGCCTTAATAGCAAATCCGGTTACATAATCGTGATAAACACCACAGAGACACAGAGGACACGGAGTTTTTTTTGTTGCTGTGTTAGTTCACTACTGGACTAGGAAAAGCTAAAATTCAAACTGAAATTGTTCATCAGAGTTTAAGCATTAATTTTTTCGTTGATTTTTCCTTCTAATTTTTTAATGATTTTATAGAGTTCTTGCGTGGCAGAAATATGAAGCATTGACAAGGCATCATAGTCAACAACATGAAAATCATCTACTTCTCGACCGTACACAAAAATATCGCCTGTGTGGTTAAGGGAAATTTTGAATTTATCGGTTTTGATGTCTTCAACGGTAAATAATTGGCTGTCGTTGTCATTCCAGAAGATTTTAACTTTATCCCCAGTCTTCAGATTATGATTGTTTAATGTCACCCAGTTTTCTGCAATAATGGCAAATTCCAAAATATCAGGAACGGTATCAACATAGGTTGACACTGCTTGGGGATAAACGGTAACAATTGCTTGTCCGAAGGTAGGGTTAAACATGGCTTTATCACCAGTGATGAGAATGAATTCAGTCATAGATTAATATCATCCTCCGGCCCTAAAGGTAATCCCATCTAAAGAAACCCACACATTACTTCCTGATACTACTGTAACTTGTCCATCAGCAAGAATATCAACCCGACCAATTGTATTTGTATCAAGATTGGTTTGAACTGCTTGAAGTTCTCGATTGGAAGGTCTATAACCAACAGGAAGCGTAAAAATAGTAGTATTGTTAGTACCATTCTTGACTAACCCTCTGAGGTGAACTATTCCCAAACTATCTTTGAAATATCCAGCAGGATTATAGGTGGTATCATAATTTGTCCAACTATTCATAAATGCTGGGACTATCCAGGCTTCCTCGCTGTTAAAGTTGTTAAAGTTAAATGATAGCTGACTAAAAGCATAGCCCGTTTTTAAATGAGCATTAGGACCTCGATAAGCTTGTAATACTTCTATACATTTTGATTCTCCTTTAATAAAAAACAGTGCATAAGAAACACGATACTCTGCGCTAAAGGCTTGTTTCCCATTAATCGCATCCAACAGAGTAGCTGCTGAACCACCTCTGGGAGCCTTACTTAAAGCATCATAGCTGGCAACAGCTACTAAATCTCCAGCTGCGGCATTAGAGTTAACCCAATCAGCCCAATTATTCCAATTTGTCTTATCTCCATATACATCGTGATTCGCCTTACGTCTATAAGCACCACCTGGGTTGAGAATTATCGTATTCAATCCACGTTGTGTTGTCAGCCCAAAATCAAAGTTGGCAATCTTTAAAAATGTAATATTTCCCTCTGTTGACTCAAAGGCTGATCCTCTTAAATAGATATCATATACATCAATAATTTTATTAGCCGATAAATTAGGAATACGAGCAACATTTAATGTTCCTGTAGCAATATTTGTCGCATCAATTGTCCCCGTAATTGTACCAGTTACTTTTAAATCACCATTGATCTCTAACTTTGTACCTGGGTTTGTTGTTCCGATACCAACATTACCATCTTTGATAACCATTTGTACTGCTCCACCACCAGGATTGAGTTCCTCGTCATTATGGGAACCACCTTTATACCAAGCAAAGTTTGCATCGCTACGAAAATATTGGGTCAAATTTTGTACGCCAATTCCATAGCCAGTTGACCATAAATTAAGCATTTGACGCACTTGTGAACCAAAACTAACTGAACCTGTTACGGTGAGATTATTTTGAATTGTCAGCGCCCCCGTCATAATATCCCCGGCTTTTTTCACTGCCAGGTCGAGGTTTTTTACAACTCCCGTTAAGTTTGAGCCATCTCCGAGAAATGAGGTAGCTTTGATATTGCCATTAACCTCCAATTTTTCGCTAGGAGCGGCGGTAGTGGCAATGCCGACTTTGCCCGTAACAGTGAGATTATTTTGAATTGTCAGCGCCCCCGTCATAATATCCCCGGCTGTTCTCACGACTCCCGTTAAGGTTGAACCATCTCCGAGAAATGAGGTAGCTTTGACATTGCCTGATGGTTCAATAATGAACATAGGAGTTGTTCCAGCACCTCCATCAGAGTAGAAGAGAAAAGGAGCATTTTTAGTCACAAATCTGATCCATTGACTGTCCAATTGTGAATATAGTCCCAAATCGGCTGTTGTAGTTAGGGGAGCGCCTCCCCGCTGAATTACTCCATCAGATACGCTCATTCGTCCATTCACTGTCAGGCTGCCCAAGCTAACGTTGCCCGTAACGGTGAGATTATTTTGAATTGTCAGCGCCCCGGTCATCGTATCCCCGGCTTTTCTCACTGCCAAATTGATGGCAGTCGTTACCTCGCTATCCCGGGCAATTGCTGGGTCAATTCTCCCCTCACTAATCACCCCCGTACTCGCATTAATCTGAGTAACAAGGCGGTTCGTTCCTCCCTGGTTATCGATTTGGGCGGCGGTTGTTTGGTGGGGGTTATTGGTGTTACTGGTGTGAGTATCCAACCTAGTCCCATCAGCAGAAACATCCCGACCATCCACTGTCCCAGTCACTTCCAGCTTACCAGTAACTCTCAGGTCACCGTTTAAATCGGCTCGTCCGGCGGCTCCTAAACGCATCTTGGACCATTGGGACGGATCAACATTGGGATCGGTTAAAGTGAGACTACGGGCTTCTAAATCGCCAGCAACGACCCCAGCAGCACGCCGCCGATTAACTCCCTCTCCTTCATCGGTGGCTGTAATTTTGCCCTCAGAGTTCACTGTCACCCGCCCCAAGATCAATTGCAGACTCAATTGATCAGCAGAAGGGGGATTTTCACTTACATTAATATTGGCGATTTCTTGTACACGGGTAAAGCCTTCTACCCCCGTTTCTTTCGTCTCATCGACCTTTCGCTCATTATAGGCGATAGTGATATAGACGGTTTTACCAGGAAAGGTAGATAAATCTCTATTAACTTTCTTCACTAGCACAATCTCTCGTCCCTCACTGTCAATCGCCATGCCTTCAGCAATTTCTATCTGGGACGAACCGATAGTATATTGTAATTTTAAGCCATCGGCGATGCCCCAAGTGTGGAGTTTCTGATTGTGTCGCCGTCCCATCTCTAGGTGATAGGTTTGTTCCTCAGTAAAATCGGGTGCCCGCAGAAATTGCCCGTCAAAGTAATTTAAGCGTTTAATTGAGTCAGTCATGTTTGGTCTCCTTAGATGAATTTAGCTTGCAAAACAGATAGTATTAATTCGGTTCTCCTAAAAGCGTATCGATACCCACAGTGGAATTAAAATTAATCCGAAATACAGGCGTTACTACCGTAATCGGTCGGAGAAAATCAGTATGAGCCGGTTTTTGTAAATCGACAATAGCAGTAACAATCTCTTGCTGTTGCTTGCGCCGTTCAGGATTGGCTGTTGGCAAAACAATTTGCACCCAAAAGAAGAAGGGAGCGCCACCATCAAGGATGGTATCTTTCCCAATGGTAGCATGGACACCTACCTGCAATGGCGCGTTCAGTTCATTGACCTGCACACCAACAGCAGAGGTCGTCTGTACTCCCGTTTGGGTATAGATAATTAAAGCCTCTTCTAAACCGCGTTTGGTGCCTCGCAGCCGATACAGTTGAGCCGCCCTAGCAATCAACAGTCGTTTCTTATTTTCCTCCCAATCATCCCGCAGAGTCAAGGCTACCCAACTAGCCAGCCAAGGTAAAAAATCGCTAGGAGCGTGTTGGGAGGCGCTCAAGTTGGCTCCCGGCTCAAAATACCGATAAACTCCCGCTAACTGGGTTGTCTCACCCTGAAAAGTATCAGTATCAGTAATGTTTCCTCCCCCCAGAATTTCTTCTATACCTGGTTGGGGGACTTCTGAGGATATTTCTCCTAAACCAAGGAGTATTCTTTCAAAAGCCAGCAGGAAACGACCGAGAAAATTCGGCTGGTTGGCTTCACTATCTTCTTGAAAAATAGCCGGTAGATAATTGAGTAAACTACTCCCTTGTCCAGTTCTTTCATTGATTGTCATAAAATCCTCTCCAGAAAAAATTGTTTGATCACTTACTCTCTCAATTGGCAATAACTCAATCCACCTCAATCTGCGATCGCAAATCAATCACTTCTTCTGCTTTGATTAACAGCCATCCCCCTGGCTCTCGGTTGCGATCACTAGATAATTTAATAGAAGTAACCTGCTCAATGTCAGTAATAATTGTGGCTAAATTTAATTCACGAGAATCTGTCTCGAGATACTGAGAATCTGCTAATTGTAAGCTACTAAGCTTGATAGTTTGGTTAGCGGTAACTTCAAGTTTCATGTCAGTTTCACCATCTGGGTTTAGGTCGCGAATTGTTGGATATAAAGGATGGAAGAAAGCTCGAGTTTGGCTTTTAATTTGCTGCCTCAGTAAGTCGGGATCAGACCCCGAAGAAGCTCTGATTTTAATTGTTAACTGCACTGTCAAAAAATCAGCACTAGGTGCGATCAAAATCTGGTCTAGTTTGAGGCGGTTTGCTGGCAGATAATGATCATACAACCGCAGTCCAATCGGTTCTCCCTGATCGTTCCAGATAGTATCTGCTGCTAGACAATGTTTATTTTCTGGCTGACATTGACTAACAAGCAGAATGTCTGATAAATAATCCACTCCGTCAATTTTTTCTAGTAATTCATATACTTCGGAGACGTGAACATCTCGACCAAAAGGCCAGTTTTCTGGGTCAAGAAATTGCTGCATAGCTTTTATGATGTTGTTGCTGATTGTCTTAGTGAGTACATCAGAGCGACGAGCAAGGAGAATTTCCGCACTAACAGGAGTATAAGTCGGGCCGACAACGGACAGGCGAGTAGTGAGGATAGATCGTTGCTGGAGATAGCCCTGAAGTGCATCTCCTAGTAGAGTCGTTGGTTGGGGGCCTAATTGATTGGCACTGTCACTATCTTGATCGGGTAGAATCAGGACACTGACATAGTTAGGTTTACTTTGCTTTCTTTCTTCTTCCCTACCTGCTCCTAAATAGCGTTGTGGAACACAATAAGCGCGTTGTATTTTTTGGTTAACTTTTGAGGGTAAATTTTCTTTTTTTATCGCTAAACCAGTTGTTTCCCACCATTCTTTGCATCGGTCTTCGAGAGACTTTTGGAGTAATTGGTCAGCTTTTTCTTCTTGCTGCATCTGCACTAACCAGATGTTAAATTTTGCCTGACTCAGAATTTCGTAATCTTCAGCCGTTACTGCTCGATAGAGATCCCGCAAATTTAAAACAGCCTCGCGGATTTCTTGTCCTAAATCCTGATTTTGATCAGCCACCCAATCAGGTCCATTAAGCAACCGCAAAAATGTTCGCAAGTTATCATCAGTTATTCGATTTTGCCGATACAGCAACATTTCCGTCAAGTAGGCAAACATTTCAATCAGGGTAATACCTGGATCTGAGGGATTATAATTTGTCCATTCCGGGGCGTAGTTAGGAATCAGTCTGAGGGCTTCGGCAACAAGATCCTCATAAGTGCGGTCATCTAGGTTGGGTAATTCTAAAGGCATGGTAAATACGGCAAAATTTAATGAATTTTCAATTTTCAAAAGCTGCGAGATTCCTCAAGATTCCTCAAAAAATAAGCTGATCGTGTGAGTGCCAGAATAGACTAAGAAACGGCCGCTCTTTCTAATTGCTTCAACCTCCTCAGAAACCCTGCCATCATCGACCAGGAGGCGGCGAATATAACTGACACCGGGGACAGCTTCCAATAGAGCATAAAAATCGGATTTGTAGGGTTCGCGTCCAAAATCCCAGCCCTTGCCATCTAACCCGCCCGTCAGGGGATGTAAAAACTGCTCTAGAGTTGTTTTAACTGCTTGTTCAACAGTGCTGGCTCCTTCGAGGGAACTCAAACCAATTTCGACATTAACATTCACTGATATATACGGGGGACCAACTACCAAAATCTCGGCAGTTAGACAAGCACGCGCTCTGAGAAACTGCTCAACGCGGCTAATCAGTTCCAGACTTGGTAAAGGCTTGAGCGCCTCAGAGCGCGGTACGATGATGATGCTGGTTGTTCCCCGTCTGGGCGGTTGCTCAGGTGGATCTTCTAGCCAATGTAGAGGTAGGCACTTGGCCTTTGCTACCTCTGGGGAAGCCAGTTTGGCCAAGTCTTCGTAATCCTCTAGGGTGACGGCGCGATCGCGGTGGCGGATAGTTTCAGGAACGCGATCGCGCAAGGATTCCAGGGTTTCTGCTTCTGCGCCACCAAGCGCTGCTTGTAAGTTGGTTACTTTCTCGATGTAGGGAACTGTGGTTTTCAGTTGTACAATGCTATCGACTGGTTTATTCCCGGCTTCACCGCCACCCGTCTGATACCACGCCATCCTGAGATTACCAGTTCCCAGAGGCGGAATCAGTCCGTTGCGCCCGTTGCCAAACTGAATCTTGCCCGTAAGTTGGTCGAGGAGATAGTGGCGATCACGCGGATCCGAGCCATAGAAATCAGGAACTTGTTGCCATTGTACCCAGACTTCTCGAGAATTGGGAATTGGAGTAATCGGGTTGGTATTTCCTGGGAGTTTTAGTCTCTTTAGCTCTAGATCTGAAGGTTTTTCTGGTTCTCTGACCTCCAATTGTGGGTTTTGCAGGACGGGAAAGCGAGTCGTCTGGAAAATTTGATTTTCTGACCCGTTACTAGAACCCAAAATTTCCTTGACAATCGTGATCGTTTGGCTGGCGAAAGTTGTATTGAGAGCAAGTTTTATGATTCTGGGTTCAACCAGATAGTCTCCTGTTTCCCACTGTACCCGCAACCAGTAACGTTCCGATAAGTTAAACTCGGCTTTAGTTTGACAGTCGGCCGGAACTAAGAATTTAATTAATCCTGAAAGGGTAAAATTTTCGCTACCATCCTCGACCGTAAGTTTTGACCAAGCTTGTCCATTCCAATATTGCCAAGATAACCGGACTGGCGACCTTGGTGGTAGTTGGTCTGCCACAAAGGTTTCTAAAGTAGCAGTATAAATAGGCTCAAAAGTGTCAGGACGGCTCAGGCGCACAAAAGCAAGATCTCGGTTTTCCTGATTGAGATCTTCGGGAATAGTAATCTGCACTTTTAAGGATTTTGTTTCCCCAGGAGCAAGAGTAATTGAAGTCCCTTCCTCTGAGATTGTCGTCTCCCAATTATTGCCCCAAATTTCCACTTGCCAAGTGACTGATTTATCTGTATCATTCGTCACCCACAGGGGATGGGTGACTATGCCATTTGTCCCAACTTGACGACTGTAGGGGGGAGAAAGAGGGATAAATTTTTCCCCATATTTCAAGTCTGCTAAGCAGACAAAAAGACTCAGAGGACGATTGGGAAAATTGGAGCGAGTTGGCGGGAGGGTAAATCCTAGATAGAGCGAAGGATGAGATTCTGTGAGGGATTCAAAAGGAATAAATGGTTGTTCTTTCTGTTGAATGTATGTAAAGTTATTGTAGGTTTGACAAGCAGATAAAGACTGAGTGGAATTATAGGTGTAACTCAGCTTCAGCGACTGCACTAAAGGTGGAGACAAAGTAGCGTTATTTACTAGCCAAACCCCTGTCCCCGCTGGATGAGGCGATTGTAGGGCTTCTGTCAACGTCAGGCTATTATTTGCGGTATCAACAACCCTGATCGTTCGGATTTCCTGAGTGTTAGTTCCAGCGGCAATCTGGAGGCGATCGCCTGGCATAAACCCCCGACTACTGTTGACGATAATTTGCGCGGTATTTTCCCTAATTTCTTGTCTGAGGGTAGTAAAAGTAGGTGGTTGAGAGGCAGAAGCTGTGCCATAGTTTCCCCGAACAATCCGCACACGAATCCAATAATTAGTCTTGCCATTAACTTCAGCTAATCCTATCTGATTGGGCAAAGTAAAACTGATTGATCCGCTTTGGCTGAATTTGGCAGTGGCTGGGCTACTGGAAGTTACCGATAATGGCTGCCAAGCATTACCATCCCAAACTTCCCAAGCCAGATCAACGTCGCCCCCAGTGTTGACGAGGACAGTTTCATTGAGGGTAAGGTTGACTGTTACCCTAGCTCCAGCTTTGGCAAAGACTTCCTGGCTGGCTAGGTATAGAGTATCGCTGAGGCGAGGGGTTTCGCCAAAGGGATAGAAATCTTTAGTGAGGTCGAGGGGTGAAGTATTAGTAAAACCGAGATCGGGCAGTAAATTAGACTGAGTAACGCTTACTCTCGTTGTAATTCCTTGAATTTTCGGTAAGGGAGGAGAACCAAAGATTAAAGACTGATTGAGCGCAACTTTCAGCCAGGACGCTTCTACGCCATTGATGATTTGTTTAATGGGAAGGGGAAAGTTAGGAATTGATACTTGCCAACTTTGGTTATTGTCTGTGGTATTACTAACTGATAGGAGCTGCCAATCTTGACCATTCCAATAAGACCAAGTAAGGGGGAGTCCTGCTAACCTCCGAGCATCCTCAGATTGAATTGTTAAGGTGACGGTTTTAGCAACTGGTAGAGAAAATAGGTCATCGCAAGCTAAGTACAGGCTGTGTTCGACTCCCCCATCGCCATGAAAAACAAAACCCGCAGTTGCAGTTCCGGTCGTCAGCCAAGCAGTGCGATCGCTCCAGGTATCCTGCTGCGGCTCCTGCACAAATACGGAGGTGAGTTGAGCAGCCGTAACGACTAATTCCGCTTCTGTTTCAAAGATTACTGGGTCTTTTTCCCCTTCCGCCGGGGGAGCGGCTACCTGAGTTCTCGCCGGAACAACTACATCTACTGTAGAGCCAGCCGCCAGAGAGAAGGTCAGGGGAGCGCGAGCGGATTGGGGTGGGAGGCGGGAAGCTCCTAACAAATCCAGGAAGGCGAGGAAATTCTTGTCAGGGACTTGGTTCAAGCGCTTGATGATAATTTCGGTAAAGCGGGCGAAGGTGCCAATCAAGGCGGCACTGATGCTCCCCTTTTTCGGCAGGCGCTTGCCCGTTACCGGATCTACTTCAAATTCCTGCCAAGTGGGTGCATACTCAAGCAGTAATTCCTGCAACTGCTCGGTAATCTCAGTGGCTGTGCGCTGATCAATTTTTGGGGCTGATTTAACCATTGAATTATGAATTATGAATTGGGAATTATGAATTGGGAATTGGGAATTACAAGATTTGAGGATTATCAGGATGATCAAGCCAAAATCCAAAATCTAAAATCTAAAATTCATCACCCAGCACTCCTTTCTAAATAAAACGGATAGACCAGATTAAAAACGTTATTACTTGCTCGCACCTGATAGTCAATACTGATGAGCAGTTTTTCCCCTTCGCTGTCAGATTGGGGAATAACTTGAACGTCTAATACATCAATGCGAGGCTCAAACAAGAGTAAAGCTTCTCGCACTTGTTGGGAAATTTTGCCAGCGGTGGCTGCTGTATTCATTTCAAAAACGAGGTCGTAAATTCCGCAGCCGAAATCGGGGCGCATCACGCGCTCGCCCTTAGCCGTTCCCAGAACGATCCAGATGGACTGACGGACGCTTTCTTCGTACTTAGCCCAATTGATCGCCCCCGAATCGACCTGAACGGGGAATCCTACGCCAACACCTAAAAAAGATTTCTCCATCTCCATCTTCTCCTTAACCAATGAAAACGGTACCGACAGCAATAACCCGTCCTACGGGCAAATCGGCTGGATCATTGCACGTCTGCGCCATATCGCCGTTACGCGCTGCCATCTTGCCGTTGATCTTGACGGTTGGGCTGCCGATTTTAATGGCGGCTTTGTTGGCGGGAGGGTTCTGGAATGCCGTACCAGGAGGGGTAGGGATATGGGGTGGGGTGTTGTCCGCCGTGCTGTCCACGGTGGCGGCTGCCATCCCCATAATCTTGACATCGGCACTGAGGTTGCCGTTGATGATACCAATAAAGGGGTGGGGAAGGGGAGTCGGAACTGGCGGTCCCGGCGGTGCTGGCACCATGACAATGTGGGTGTCGGTGGCAATAATTTGGTCGCCTTGTTTAGCTGCGGGTTGTCCCATAATGGATTTTAGATTTTAGATTTTGGATTTTGGATTTTGGATTGAGTATCCTGAAAATCCTGATTTGATTGGGGATTCACAACTAATTGAGGTTGATAGTTGCGCCTTTGATGTTCATGGGGGCGCTGGCTTTGATATCCATGCCGGCTCCAGCTTCAATTTTACTGTCGGTGGAAGACTTGATTTCGATTTTTTGTGCGTCTAGTTTGATCGTCCCTTTAGTGGCAGAAAGGGTAATGTCTTTGTCAGCGGTAATAGTAATTGTGTTATTAGATGTATCGAAAATTAGGCTGTTCTTGCCAGTTTTATCGATAATTTCAATAGTTTCTTTGCCATCTTCATCATTCAGGCGAATGGCGTGGCCGCTGCGAGATTTGATCAGCCGCAGGTTATTTTTTCCGTCGCTATTATTAGCCGGAGGTGCATCTTTACCATTCCAAAGAACCCCCAAAACGTAGGGAAAACGCGGGTTTCCCTGCTCAAAACCAACTAGAACTTCATCATCTACTTCTGGGAGAAAGTAGAATCCTCGTTCTTTCCCGGCCATGGGAGCAGCAATTCTCGCCCAGTTACTCTCATCTTCATCTTGATCGCTCAGCCAGGGAAATTTTAACTTGACCCGACCTAAATTATCCGGGTCTTTATTATTGGTAACTACGCCGACGACGACTCCGAAAATACGACCAGCGATCGCTTCCCTAGTTTCCGTATCTACTGTCACCTCAAAGAGATTCATATTGCATTCCTCCGAACTGTAAAATAAGTGAAGTAACCGCGAGTCCCGTAACGATAGCCAGTAGTCAGTAGTCAGGAGAATTAAGAATGAATAATAATCAGTTAAATAGTCTATTTACAGACTTTATGCCATTTAATCCTTATTTTTGCCGTTTTTGAACCCTGAAAAATTAATTATGCAAGAGGTTTATAGAAGGCAAGTTTTACGCGCTAAAACCAGAAGAGTGGCTCGAAGTCACCAAAGAATTGAGATACGCGGAAGTTCGAGTTCTCTACTATCTGAGAACGATCGATCC
>Ga0315900_10010025_pt1 | contig 11930 bp, 10 predicted proteins | sample LakEriMetagenome_FD_203521 | JGI IMG/M metagenome (GOLD analysis project Ga0315900, IMG submission 203521) | Freshwater fungal communities from buoy surface, Lake Erie, Ohio, United States - Buoy 12 MA114 | ecosystem: Environmental > Aquatic > Freshwater > Lake > Lake biofilm | place: USA: Lake...
GCCATACGTCACCTGGATGAATCGCGTTCCTGCTTCGCATAGCCGGCGAGCCATCAGACACAGTCGACCGAACTGCTCCGTCTCGGGTTTGTCGAGTCCGTAAGCTGTTCGGGTTGCCTGGGTTTCCCGAGCAAGATTCAGGACATCGGGCACCTGGGTCTGCATTCGCCAGGCCAACTCGTAAGATTCGATGAGGGCGTCGAAGGCTGATTCGCGCGGGGCGACCGCCAGTTGCTCGGCGTTCAGCGTCTGGATCAGCTCGAGTTGACGGCGCTGACGAGGCAAATTGCCGTCGTGTGGTCCCAGATTTCGCACAGAGGCCTGACTCGCGGGAGATCCCGCCCGGCCGAGCGCAGTCCCCTGATAACGTGCGGGCAAAAACGCTGCGCTATAGTTGCGTGGCCCCCCATTGCCTGCCGATGGGGCGAGGGTGACGAACGCGGGTAGGTTCTCGTTCTCGGTGCCCAGGCCGTAGGTGACCCACGATCCGAAACTGGGGCGCACCTGATTGGTGGAGCCGCAATGCAAAAAAAGCGTGGCTGGTCCATGAGCGACCCCTTCGGTCTGCATTCCATGGAGGAAGCACAGGTCATCGACATGCCGGGCTGTAAGGGGAAACAGTTCCGAAACCCATCGACCCGAGTCGCCATATTGACGGAAGCTCCAGGGGGACTGCAGAACCCGTTGCATAGTGCCCCGCTGCCCGGTATTGGCAATCGCCCGGGAATCATCAAACGCCATCTGCTCGCCATCGCGGGCTACCAACAGCGGCTTGAAGTCGAAGGTGTCGACCTGGCTCGGCCCCCCTTGCATAAACAGGAAAATGATCCGCTGAGCCCGGGGAGTGTGATGAGCCCGGCGCTGGGTTGCCCGGGACGCACTGCCTCCGTTCTGCGCGGCCAGAACCTGGGCCACGAGGGCTCCAAACCCACAGGCCGAGTTCCGCAACCAGGTTCGTCGTGACAGGAAATCCATGAGTGAATCTTACCCTTGGCAGGGATCTAACGGAAATCGAATCGCGAATTGGCCGCGCGCTCAGCCCCCTCCCGTTAGAACTCTGTGGGTGCAGCGGACAGGTAAGGGGCCGCTATGGATTCCCGATCTCAAACGGTGGTACAAGTCAGATCACCTGCGGCAGATCAATGAGGAGACTGACTTGCTGAAGACGATTTCTGAACCGACTCGCAAGCCAGGTGAGTACTAGCTGGTCTGGGACGGCACCGATCATGCCGGTAAGGTGGGATCTCCTGAAGAGTACACGGTTTCGATTGAGGCGGCGCGTGAGCATGGGACTGACCAGATCCATCCGCAAGAAAGTAAAGTTCGATCGGGAAGCGGTCCTGGAACCGCTGCCCGGCAATCTGGAAATCAAGTCGGCCTCACTGCATTACCGCAAACGTGTCGTCAAACCCCGCTGAGCCCCCTGTGAACTCCCCCCGGAACCTTTTCCGACTCCTCTGGTCGGAAATTGTCCGGCGCGCCCGCGGTCTGCATGGTGTCGGGCGTTTTGAGGGGCGACCCGCTGGTTACACATCTACCTGTCTCTGTTCGGGCTCGCGACGATCCTGTGCTTCAGCGTGACTGGGCTGACGCTCAACCATCCCACCTGGTTTGGCGGAGTCCATGAGACAACCGAGCGCTTCGAGCGAACGGTCGACCGTGCTTGGGTCGACAGGGAAGACGGAACTCCGGATTGGCTACGGTTGGCCTAGCAATTGAGGGCTACTCATCGGATTCAGAGCCAACTGGGAGAGCTGCAGGACGACTTTGAGGAGTTGTCGCTGGAGTTCGCCGGGCCGGCTTACGCCGCCGATGTGCTGGTGCGGCGCGAAGATGGATGGTACTCAGGGACCATTACCCGTCACGGTCCGGTGGCTCTGATCAACGATTCTGCACAAGGGCCGAGATAGAAGCGCAGCGTGGGGCGTGGTGATCGATCTCTCGGCGCTGCTGATGGGGGTGAGCTCCATCACGAGACTGGTGCTGTTGTACTCGCTGAAGCGAAAGCAGTGGCTGGGGACGGTCGTGGCGTTCGCTGGAACCGAGAGGCTTTGGCTCGTCTAACGTTGGGTGGTTCTTTAACCGAAGAGTCAGCCGGCTGAGGCAGGGGAAGCGCCTGGCTGTGCTCGACCCAAAATGGTGGGTGAGCATCCGAGATTGGACCAGATCCCGTAGCCAGCGGATTCCATCGCTGCCATTTCACGTCAGACCCGCCATGACGGGAGGATTGTCCAATTTCCGCAGATGGTCTGGTGATGTGCTAAAACCCGTCGCTGCTGTTTAGGGTTCTTCCTGGAGTGAGCCGGCGCCCTTCTGTGGGCAGCTGTAACGCACTTTGGGGGCTGGGGATCCGCAGCACATCCAATGGCGCACCTATCGCGCGCGTGCCCCCATCCCAGACCGCAGCCAGGCAATTGGCGTGCAGGGCGAATTGCGCTGTTTCGACATCTTCGAGGTCGGCTGGCTTGGTGGGTATGGGCTTCGCCCACCGGACACCATCCACCTTGGACAATGGCGAGAGGCAATTGGGGGCTGTCCACCGCGCAATCCAGGTTGTGGTAAACTCCTGCCGTTCGGGTTCGTTTGCAGAATCACGTAGAAAGCATTCCACATCGGTGGAGTAGCCATTGAGCATTTCCCACCATTGCAGTTGCCCACCGGCAAGCGCGTGCGCCGGGGCCGACAGCAGTGTCAGCGGCCGACTTTGATCTCCCACACCGATGTTGGGGCCAAACACGCACCGGTCACTAAAGAACTTGAGCCGGGTCTGGCCAGATCCGCCTACGAGAGGGTTTTCGAGCGCCAGATAGGTCTCGCCTGCCGAGAATGTGCATTGGGAAAGGTCGACGGTCCCTTCGAGGCCCGCTGACTCCGAGAGGACCAAGTTCAAGACTGTGTTCCGCGATAGTGCGATGCTGCGCCGCAGATGCACCACCCTTTGGGCAACGTCGGCATCGATCAGTCGGCCGTTCCCCACCAATTGGCAGTCTTCCAGCCAAAGGTAGGCCAACGGCTCGGCCTGGAAGGGTCTGGCCTGAGGGGCTGTCGGACTTTCGAGCCGGCGGAACTGCACCAGTCCCTTGCGCTGGTTGCCGGTATCGTTCAGCGAACCCTGCAGCCGACAATTCCGGACCACAAGATCCGAGTCAAACGCTGAGATCAGCCACCGTGGCAGGGCGCCGCGGTAACCGGGCGCGGCGATGTTCAGTGCCGCTCCCTGAAGGTCAAGCCCCCCTTGAGTGACGGTGATTATTGCGTCATTCTCTCCCGCCGCCTGTTTGCGTTCATGTGGGACGAGCACTAACGGCTTTCCGGGCATCTGCATGAAGCGCAGCCGGATCCACGCCTGGCGAATGGCGATTGGGCTGGTTTGGCAAACCCCATGTCCACTGGCGATGACCGTCGTACCGGTCGTCAACTGCGAACTGGCCAGCACTGCTCCCAGGTCTTGTTTGTTGAGATCAACCTTGATGGTCCCGGCGACCCCTCCACTTCCCAAGAGCCCGGGGGGAGCAACGGGACGGCGTCCCTGGATTGCAACCGCATCCAGTTGTACCAACGACGGAGCTGACAGTTCGCCGACCGCACAGCCCGGTGGTCCCCCTCCTGCGACCTCGAGTTCGACGCCAACCTGACGCAAGGTGGCACGGTCGAACTGCGAGACGGGCAGTTCCCACGGTTGAATCACAGCAGTAGCCGGCCACGACCGGAGGGGAAACGACTTGTCGGTCGCTCCCGAGTCTTTTCCGAACAGGAGGTTCCACTGTGTGAGGCTGGTGGCCAGATTGGCTTCGGGTGCGTCCTGCTGAATCACCCTCACCAGCATTTTCCAACCCGGAGCGGTGGAGGCTGTGCTGGACCAAGTGAGGTTCTTTCCCAGCGAGGAACGGGCCTGAATTCCGGCGGGAACAGCGAGTTGAAAAAGCGTTGATCCCGGTTCACCGGCAGGTGAACCAAACAGGGCGTTGATGGAGGTGATGGAGCACTTCCATTCCTCCCCGGTGGGATGGGAGTAGTCAACCGCGGCGGTGTTGGAGACTACGGTGCTGGCCACTACGGTAAGCCGCTGGCGAACCAATTCAGGAGTGAGTGCCCCTGCGTCGAGGTGCAGAGCGGGGGCGCTTCCAGAGACCAGTAGCGAGTCATGCACCACGAGGTCGGCAAGTGGTGCTTCCGACCAGATCGCCGACAGCTTGTGACCCCGCACCAGGCAATCGGTGACCAGCACCTTCTGACGGGGAACGTCGTCATTGGACGACGGAGTTCCCGTGGACGACTGGGATTTGCCGACCGTGGCGGGGACTGCCGCGGCAGAGGAGGGTGCGTCTCCGGCCGAGATCCGCAACGCTGCCATACTCTTGTGGGGAATGCCGCGGGCCGAGAATGAACAGCCGCGGGCCAGCAGGTCTCCGCCGGTCACATGCAGAAAGGCATCATTGGGGAGTGTGTCATAATCGGAGACCGTCGCAGCGAAGTGCACATTCCGCAATTCCAGTGAGGTATTGACGAACTTCAGCAGCGCGTGTACGGCGGGGCCTTCCGGTTCCAGCAGCACGAGCAGTGGGCGGTCTTCGGGGCGGGCGGCCTCGATCAGGACTCGACCCCGCCCCTCGATTTGGGTTGGCTTGACGGGAAACGGACCCGTTCCCGCGACGATGATGCGGGCTCCCTCGGCGGGCAGGTCGTCGAGGGCCTGATTCACGCTGCGATAGACATTCGCCTCGTTCGACCCCGGATCGACCACCAGTTGACGGTTCGGGACCTGTGGCAGTTCGCGGGCCCAGCGCGGCAGGGCTGCCCGCTCCTCCCGCTGTCGGCGATTGGCACTCGGCGAACCCGGGCCCATCCCCTGACTTCCACCGAAAAACTCGTTTTCGTTCCCACCTCCCACCTGCTTGCTGCCGGGGGACATTTCAACCGCCTTGGGGCTACCCGCCACTTTGGTTGGTTCCTCCCCCTCCCCCTCCCCCTCTTCCTCGCCCACCCGGCGATTTTTGTCTTCCACCCGGCCGGGGGCTGGCAGCGTATCGGCATTGGCCCCCTGGGTCTCGCTCGATCCGCTGATCGATTTTCCCTGTTTCGCGAGGGCGTCCCGACTGCGGGCCAGTTGGTCTTCGGTCAGCGTGGGATCGCCGCTATCAACGGTGCTGTTCATCTGCAGTGCCAGCCATGTGATCCCGGACAAAAGAGCCACCAGCACCACAGCGGCCGTTCCATAGAACGTCAACTTGGTCTTCCATTCAGCCCAACCTTCTCCGCAGTCCTCGTCCCGTTGGCCACCGCCATTCACGGGCAACTGAGAGGCCGAGATCTTGCGAGAACGGCGACTGGGCAAGGCGAGTTCCTCCACTGTCTCGCCAGCGGGCACTTCATCGGATTCCGAACGCCGGGTGCCTCGTTTGGACCCGATCCGGGTCGCTGGAGTAGGGCTGTCAGATAGAATCTGGTTGCTGACACGGTCGCCTCCCTCCTGGATTTCCTTGAGTTCCAGGAGGAGTTCGGCCGGCGTCTGATACCGCCGCGCGGGATCTTTTTCTGTCATGCGGCGCATGACCGCTGAGACCGCCTCAGGGACCTGCGGGTTTTTGTCGCGTGGGTCTGGGAAAGGAGTTTTGAAGTGGGCGTGCAGTTTGTTGGTCACCCCTCCTTCTGGAAAGGGAGGGCTGCCGGTGAGCAGGTAATACCACGCGCAGCCGAGCGAGTAGATGTCGCTGCGGATGTCGGCTGCCTTGCTGTCGCGAGCTTGTTCGGGCGACATGTAGTCGACAGTTCCCACGGTAGTACCCGTTCGGGTGATCGAGGTGTCGGCCCCCTCGTCGATAATGCGTGCCAGGCCCATATCGGCCAGTTTCACCATCCCATCTCGACGGATCATCAGGTTGGCGGGCTTGATGTCGCGGTGGACAATCTTGTGTACCGCCGCGTGCTGCAGGGCCTGTGTCGCCTGTTTGATCACCTCAATTGAACGCTTGACGGGCAGGACGCCGCGTTTCGACACCATGTTCGCGAGGTCGGTCCCGTCTACGAATTCCAGTGCGATGAAGAGATACCCATTCGCCTCGCCGGAGTCATGCACGGCGATGATGTTGGGGTGATCGAGATGGGCCGCAGCCTGCGCTTCCGACTTAAAACGCCTTACGAGCGTGGGGTTCTCGGCCTTGTCACGCGGCAGAACCTTCAGTGCCACCTGCCGCTTGAGGACAGTGTCGAAGGCGAGATACACGGCCCCCATGCCTCCCTGTCCAAGTTTCTTGACCAGTTGGTATTTGCCGATCTGCTTGGCCTGGGCGGGTGCTCCCTCCGCGGCGGGTCCTGCAGGCGGTAAATCTCCACGTGGCGGGTTGGAGTCGGCATTGGCTTCAGAGGACATCGGGTCTGCGATCAGCGAGGGGGTATGGTCGGGACCGGGAACGACATCACATAAGCGCGAGTATACGGGGCTGAAAAGGGGGGAGTCCATAAAGGCTGCCCAGCCTTCGCCTGCGATCCGGGGCCCCTTACAATTCCCAAATGGCAAATCGGTGGGCAGACAGCCAACTTTGAGCCACGCTCAGGCTGGGGTAACCCGATACCGGTTCCGAGGCAACCGCTGCCTGTCGTCGGTGCAATCACGGGAGCCCCTACCAGGGAGGTGCCTGAGCCAATTCCTGTGTAGTCTGATTGAGTTGCCATTTCATTCACAGAGTGGCATACGCATTGGTTTCCGGATTCTTCCGAGAGGAACTTCATGTCCATCGATTATGCGGCCGACGTTCTGGGTAACCTCGCCGATCTGGTCCTCCGGGCTCCCAAGGCCGAATTGCATCTGCACATCGAGGGGACTCTCGAGCCGGAAATGGCCTTTGAAATAGCGCGCCGTAACGGAGTTCCGCTTCCCTTCGCCGGCCCCCGTGAGATGCGTCAGGCGTACACCTTCCACGATCTGCAAAGTTTTCTGGAGATCTACTATACAGCGGCGGCTGTGCTACGAACCGAAGATGATTTTCATGACCTGGCCTGGGCCTACCTGCAAAGGGCCCGGGCTGACAACGTGGTACGGGCCGAGATTTTTTTCGATCCGCAGGCGCACACGAGTCGAGGGATCTCCTTCGAGACGGTCGTCCGGGGACTGACGAGGGCGATTGAGCGGGCACGGGTTGAGCTGCAGATGTCGGCTGCTCTGATCATGTGCTTCCTCAGGCACCTGACGCAGCGCGAGGCTTTCGAAACGTTGGAGCAGGCGCTGCCGTTCCGCCAGCACTTCATTGGCGTGGGACTGGACTCGGGAGAGCGGAACAATCCCCCTGAGAGATTCACCGAAGTCTTCTCGCGTTGCCGCTTGCTGGGGCTGCATGCGGTAGCCCATGCCGGTGAAGAAGGTCCTGCGGCGTTCGTGTCCGGGGCGCTGGATGCCTTGAAGGTGGAACGGATCGATCATGGGGTCCGCTGCCTGGAAGACCGGGCCCTTGTTGCCCGACTTATGCGGGAAAGAATCCCGCTGACGGTCTGTCCCTTGTCGAATATCAAATTGCGTGTCTTTGAGAAATTGTCCCGGCACAATCTGCCCAAGTTACTGGCGGCTGGGCTGCGGGCCAGTGTTCACTCTGACGATCCCGCCTACTTTGGCGGCTATGTGAACGACAATCTCCGCAGTTCCCTGACCGCGTTGCCGCTAACCCGGGACGATGCCCACACCTTGCTCCGCAATAGCCTCGAGTCGAGTTTCCTGGAGACATCACAGAAGGCTCCCCACCTGGAACGGTTGGAGGAGATGTTCGCCCGGTGAATGAATTGTTTAGTTTGACGCGGCTCGGCTCATGAGATTGGGGACGCACTCGTCGAATGCTTGCGGACTTGGCCTTTCGTGGTATAGAGACAGTGTTGGTCGATCAGTCGTTTGTCATTCCGGATACCGTCGCTGGCACAGGAGCACCATCGATGCTGAAACGACTCTGTTACCTGTTCTTGGGCGCTATCTGCCTCCCAATGACCGCTATGGGAATCGACTATCCCTATCAGACGAACGAGTCTCAAAAGTCTGGATGGCCGCTGACCCCCGAGGAGCGGGCCTTCATTGTCGAGAAGCCCGAATTCGAACGCCGCCCAGGAAAAGAGGCGAAAAACACCTTCCACACCTCTGGCCCCTGGTCCCCTGTGCTGGGCATTGTGGCGGTGATACCTGGCTGAAATTACACGATGCGCATGTGCGGACGATACATGGCAGTCGGGGCCCCCTTGATATCTTGCTGGTCGGTGACAGCATCACTATTCACTGGGGCGATTCCTGGAAGCGTCATTTCCCGGAACTCAAGGCGGTGAACATTGGCATTGGGGGAGACAAGACGCAGAACGTGCTGTGGCGGCTCGATCATCGCGCTGTCGAGGGATTGCAGCCGCGTTTCATCGTCTTGATGATCGGCAACAACAATATGTTTTTCACCCCCGAGACGGGCATCGAGCCGGCCGCCCGGGGGATCACCCTGTGTGTACGGAATCTGCGTGAAAGATTTCCCCGGGCGAAGGTCGTGGTCGCCAAGATTCTCCCGGCCCACGCACCGGGGAATCGCTTTTACGAGGATATTCGCAAGACCAACGCGGCCCTCGATGTCGAGAAGCTCGACCAGGATCCCCAGGTTGCTCTGCTCGATTTCTGGAGCGAGTTCATTCAAGCCGACGGCACACTCCGGAAGGAGTTGTGTTCTGCCGATGGCATCCATTTGTCACCCGCGGGATACGCAATCTACGCATCGGATACTCAATCTACGCATCACGGCTCAAGCCGTTGCTTGAGCCGCACTAAGCGATATTGGTCCGGGGACCGCGGGTTGTCAGGAGACCTTCTTGAGAAACGTGACTCTTCCAGTAGGCACCCATTCGACCACGTAGATGTTTCCTTCGCGGTCAAAGCAGGCGTCGTGGGGATGGACGAATTTGCCTGCCTCCCAACTTTTGGGATCTTTCCGCAGAGCAAACATGTCTCCCTTGACCCGCTCGGTCCACTGGGGATCGTATCCGAGATGCACGATCGGGCGATTCTCCAAGTCATAGATCGAGACACGTGCGAACAGGTCGGGCACGAGCAATTCGGTTCCCTGGATGTCGAAATGCGCGGGAAAAGTATGTTCGGGCTTGGGGTCCAGCACAAATCCCAGGTGCTGACCATCCAGTGTGAAGTATTGCAGTCGGTTGTTGGCCCGGTCGGCCACCAAGAGGCTTGGGGTACGTCCTGGACGGTTATCTAGGATGATTCCATGCGGAGTCTGCAGTTGCCCTGGTTCCTTTCCCAACCCGCCCCAGCTGCGGACCCAGCGGGCTTGGGCATCGAACTGATGCACATAGTGAGAGCCATACCCGTCGACCACGTAGAACCCCCCATCGACTCCAAAGGCGACATTCGTGGGGTTGAACTGACCGACTTTCTGGTATTTCTGCGACTCGAAGGGATAGCACAGCTTCCAGATCTGTTCGCCTCCCAGGGTGGTTTTCAGGAACTGACGGTTGTAGACGTCGCACAGGTACAGGAACTCTTCGTTCCCCTCCTTGCGGATGTCGATCCCGTGGCCACCGTGGTGATACTCCTTGCCGAATGATCTCACTGCCTTGCCCGAGGGGTCGAAGACTACGACGGAATCCACTGGCTCGGGGGTGTGACTGCGATGCTTGATGTAGACGAAGCCAGCCTCGTCGATGGCGACGCCATGAGTTTCCCCCCAGGCCAGCCCATCCGGAAGCAGCCCCCAATTGTGATGGCATTCGTATTGGTGGTCCCCCGAACCGACGATCACCGGCTTGCTTCCCGCTTTGTCGGTGGCTCCCACGAAGGCGGGGGCGGCGAAAGTGGCTGCTGCCGCGGCGGTTACCTGAAAAAACTGACGTCTCGACGGTGAACCAGCCGGAGGAGAGTGTGGCATGGTAGGATCTGGGCCGTGGATGACGGGGGGGAAACGGGGGGGAGGGGCGGGCCGCCGGGGAAAACACTGCTGCAGTTCCTCGATCTTATGCTCATCCGGAACCGACTGCCAACGAACAGGCCGCTACCCAATTCCTGGGAGGGTGACTAGAATCAGCTCCGTCAAGGGATTTCGGAAAACTGCCATGTGGCGGTCCGGTCCCGACGCTCCGAAACCCGCCTGCCAGTCACTCCGATCGGGAGCCTGTTCATGTCGCGTTGTTGTCTTGTCTGGGTTTTGGTTTGGGGACTTTTGGGGAGTGTTTTGCAGGATCTTTCCCTGCCCGTTGCCCGGGGACAGGAGAATTCCCCGTCCCCTTCGACTCCCGATGCCCCGGCCATCCAATCGGCCACCAGCGAACAGTATTTTGAGCTGATGAGGGTTCTGGCCGACGCATTCGAACAGGTTGACCAGAATTATGTGAAGGAGGTCGACCGCCGTAAGTTGGTCGAGGCGGCCATTCGGGGCATGATGCGTGAACTCGACCCGTTCTCGAATTACATTAACCCCGACGACTTGGGGAATTTTCGCGACGAAGTTGAGAAAGAATTCGGAGGGATTGGCATTCAAGTTGGGTTCGTACCTTCTTCGGGACCGAACCGTAAGCTGGTGGTTTCGGCTCCGCTGCCCGGGACACCGGCGTTCAAGGCGGGAGTACGGCCAGGTGACACAATTCTCGAAATCAATGGCAAGTCGGTCGAACAGATGGAAATGGCTGACGCTGTCAAGGAAATGCGTGGTCCTGCGGGTGAAGAGGTGACCATCGGACTGCAGCACACCGGTTCCAACGAGGTAGTGAAGCTGACGATGCAGCGGGCCATCATTGAAGTCCCCACGGTGCTGGGAGATACCCATAAGCCAGACGGATCCTGGAACTTCATGCTCGATAACGAACGCAAGGTTGGCTACATCAGGCTCACCGGGTTCAGTCGGCATTCGGCCCGCGAATTGGCCGAGGCTCTGCAGGAACTCAGCGATGCGGGTATGAAGGGCCTGATCTTCGATCTGCGGTTCAATCCGGGTGGCTTGCTGAATATCGCCGTTGAGATCGCTGATATGTTTATCGAAGAGGGGAAAATCGTATCAACGAAGGGCCGCAACACGATCGAGAGACCTGCCATGGCTCGTAAAGAGGGAACTTTGTCCGGGTTCCCCATTGCCGTGTTGGTCAATCGCTTCTCGGCCTCGGCCAGCGAGATTGTCAGCGCGGCACTGCAGGATCATGATCGGGCTGTGATCGTCGGAGAGCGTACGTATGGCAAGGGAAGCGTCCAGAACGTGATCGACATGGAGGGGGGGAAGAGCGCCCTCAAGCTGACCACTGCGAGTTACCATCGCCCCAATGGAAAGAACATCCATCGGTTCCCTGACTCCAAGGAAGAGGATGACTGGGGGGTTCGGCCCAACGAAGGCTACGCGGTCAAGTTCTCGAACGAAGACTTGATCCGCTATGACACTTACCGGCGTCAGCGCGACGACATCCGAGTGACCGAAGTCCCCAAAGTTGAGTTTACTGATAGCCAGCTTGGCAAGGCCCTGGAGTATATCTCTTCCAAATTGGGTGTGGCACCTCCGGTTCCACCAGCTGCCGTAGAGTCCAAGCCGGAAGATGCCAAACCCACCGAGACAAAATCTGATAATTCGAACCCGTGAGCAGCTCTTTCCAATCGTTGCCACGACGGCTGCTGGCGATCGAGACTTCGTGCGACGAAACTGCCGCCGCAGTAGTTGACGAGCGTCTGCAGGTGCTGTCGAACGTGGTTTCGTCTCAGACGGGATTGCACAGGCGGTTTGGGGGAGTGGTTCCCGAGGTCGCGTCGCGGGCTCATGTGGAGCATATTCTGCCAGTGGTTGAGCAGGCTCTGACAGAAGCGCAGACGTCCCAGGAAGAGCTCGCGGCGATTGCCGTTGTCACACATCCCGGTTTGGTCGGCTCTCTGTTGGTCGGTTTGACGGCCGCCAAAACCCTCGCTTTGGTGTTGGATTGTCCTCTGGTTCCTG
>Ga0315900_10010026_pt1 | contig 11930 bp, 17 predicted proteins | sample LakEriMetagenome_FD_203521 | JGI IMG/M metagenome (GOLD analysis project Ga0315900, IMG submission 203521) | Freshwater fungal communities from buoy surface, Lake Erie, Ohio, United States - Buoy 12 MA114 | ecosystem: Environmental > Aquatic > Freshwater > Lake > Lake biofilm | place: USA: Lake...
ATAACGATAAGCTTGGTAAGTTTGGTAATACAATAGGATTTAAATATTTACGTGATGTCACTGGATCAGATAATAACCAGTACAAAGTTTATACTAGGAGATTAGAATGGGTAAAGCAGTCGGGTCTATATTAGAACCTTTTACTGGTGCTAAAGCTACTCGCAGGGCAGCAGATGACGCTGCTCGTCAACAAGCAGAAGCGGGTAGGCAAGCTGGCTACGCTGCTGCATTCAGACCAGTAGGGTTTACTACTCGCTTTGGTAGCTCTCAATTCACAGAAACGATAGATCCTGTTACTGGTCTTCCTCGTGTCACTGGTGGTAGCTATGAACTATCTCCTGAGTTAAGATCTATCCAAGATCGAATTATGGGTCTGACTGGTGGAGCGCTAACCACTGCTGAAGAAGCTGCTATGGCAGGGCAACCACTAGGTCAAGCTGCTCAGAGTCTGTTTGGTTTAGGTTCTCAATTCTTACCTACTGATATTTCTCGTCAAGCTTCACCAGAGGCACTGGCTCAAGCACAGCGTATGTATGGTCTAGCTAATCAGGTTACTCCTACTAGCTATGATCCTCGTGCTGCTGCTCAGAGCTACTACCAAGAAGCTCAGGCAATGCTTGATCCTACTCGTCAACGTGAAGAGGCACGCCTTGGCGCTGGTGTCTTTGGGCGTGGTAGGGCAGGATTAAATATCAGTGGTCAAGGTCAACCAGAACTCTTTGCTCTGGCACAGGCACGAGAGGAACAGAATACTGCACTAGCTGCTCAAGCTCGTGAGCGTGCTCGTGCAGAACTACAGCAAGATATTGGTCTGGGTACTCAGCTTGGATTGTCTGGTTTGTCTACTCAGCAACAAGCAGAAGAACTTGCTAGAGCTAGGTTGTCTGAGGATATAGGTCTAGGATCGAGTTTATTTGGCACAGGAGCGTCTCTCTTGGGTCAACAATATGCCCTACCTACTCAGGCATTGGGACCGTTACAGAGCTATCTAGGCACTGTAGGATCGATTGAAGAAATGGGTCAACAACCTTACCGCCTTGGTATGGAACTTGGTGGACAAGCTCAAGCAGGTGGACAAGCTGGTGGACAGATGCTACAAGCTGGTTTGAATCAAGCTGCTAACACTCGGTATCAAGGAGTGCAACAAGCTAACGCTGCTAACTCTGCTTTCCTACAGACTTTGATTGGTGCTGCTGCAGGTGGTATGGGAGGTGGCGGCGGTGGTGGATTCGGAGGGTTTGGTAGTAACTTTGGAACTGCTGCACGTTACGGTACTATTCCTTTCAGTCAACAAACTAGAATGCTTGCTGAACAAGATCGGTTTTTTAGATAAGGATTAATCATGGGACTTGATGCACAACAAATGCTACAGAATGATCCAGAGTATCTTGCTAGGCAATTAGCAAGGAAAGAGATACAACAATACCAGAACTTTCAGAATCCTCAGCTTGGTCTAGCTGCTACTGGTGGAGCAGTGATTGGTCGAGGACTAGCTAATCTGTTTGGTGGTAGAGGGTTCTTTGAAACCAGTGACCCTGCATTGCGTAAAGTATCTGAGGTACAATCTTTATATAATGAAGCAATGCAATCTTTTGATCCAGACAGACCAGACACTTCTTATAGTGCTTTAGCAAAGACTTTAGCTGAACGTGGGTACGGTAGAGAAGCTGCGCTTGCTGCTGCTGAAGCTAATAAGTACCGCAAAGACTTTGCTGCTGAAGGCAGAGCTGAACGTACTACTAAGGTGCAAGAAGGTCAGCTTGAGTTAAGTAAAGAAAAAGCAGCGGAAGATAGAAAGATACAACTTCAAAAGATTGAGATGGAACTCGAAAGAGAAGCGCGTTTAGGTAAATTAAATAAAGCACAGATAGATCAAATTTATGCTAACATTAATAAAGAAGACGCAGATAAATATAACATTACAGTAGCTAAAGATGCTTTTGGCGACGTAACTGGAGTGGTTGTAGTCAACAAGAAAAATCCTTCGGAAGTTAAAGTTATTTCTGTGCCAGGAGCTGGTGGTGCTACTGCTCGAGGCGAAGCTGCTCCATCAAGTTCTGCCCCTGGAGGTAGACAGCCTTCTTTAATAGAGGCAGCTATGGCTGAGCGTAGACGAAGGGACGCAGAGAAAAACAAAGGGAATTAATATGGATGATGAATTAGATCTTTCTGTTTTATCAGACAATGATCTTAATGCGATACTTAATAATGACCTTACTAAGTTATCCGATGCTTCGCTACGTTACATAACTGGAGACAAGGTAACAGCAGGCAAAGCTTTTACTCGTGCTGCTGAGCGTGGAGCTACTGCGTTTACTCGTGGTGGCTCGGAACTACTTAAGAAGTTTGGTGTCGATACGTCCCAAGCTACACCACCTGTGTCCACTGAAGGGTATGATGATCCTTTATCGTGGATGAATGGTAGTCCACTCGCACCTGAAGGACAACGTAGTAGTCTTGCTGATCCTACTAAACGACAGTTAACAGATGCTGAGCGAGAGCAAGAGTATCGTATTGGTTTAAAAGAACAAACTGCTGCATCATTAACTGGTTATGTTACTGGTGCATTAGCTGATCCTACGAACCTTGTAGGTTTTGCAGCTAAGACAATCACTAAAGGTGCGCTACAGCTTGGTGGGTTAGGTGCTGTAACTGGTGCAGTAGAACCTGTATACGAAGAGTTTGGAGATTCTCGTCTTGAAAATGTAGCTTATGGTGCTGGTCTTGGTGCTGTCTTTGGTGGTGCTTTTGGTGCGTTAGGAGCCAGGGCAGCACGTAAGCAAGCAGAAGTGACTTCGTCCGACACACCTGCTGTTACGCCTAAGACTCGTGAAGAGATTGAAGCGGAGCTACCAAAGATAGAGGTTGATGATAGTCTACCTACCTTGTTAGCTAAAGCACCAGAGGCAGATCAGAAGTATGTAGATAGTGTGTTGTCTCGTTACGATGATGCAGATCCATTGTCTGCTCCTGTGCTTAAAGACTTAAGTGAAAAAGTAGAAGACAAGAATCTATCTGCTTTGTTCAAGGGTGCAGCAGATGTTGTCGAGTCTACAGATCCAGCCAAAAAGATTGATGATGCTCTAGCTAAACAAGCAGATGATCTTAATAAAGCTACTGTTGCAACAGGAGAAACCAGAGCACTAGCTACTAATAGTCTTGAGTATGCAGAAAAAACTGGTGACTATCGTGACTGGTTAACTACCTCTGCTGTACGCTTAGCTGATCTTAGACCAGAACAGTTTAAGATGATGGTTGATCCTAATAATAAATTTAAGAATCAGAATGTAAAGGTTCTGCTAGGAAAAACCAACGAGTATGACGATGTCCTTGAACAAGTACTAGGTGCTATTCAAGGTCGAGTAAAATATGAGAGACAAACTGGTAAAACATTTGCTGATATTGATGCTGACGCAAAGATGATACCAGAAGAGGTAGGTGTTCAAGCTTTGCTTAATCGTAAAGTAGAAGAACTATTACCACCAGAAGTAACAGGTGCAGCTATTAAAGCTACTGCTAGAGCAATTGAAGATCTTCATGCTGGTAGAGAGCTAGCACGTGTAGCAAAAGAATTGGGAAGTGATGAAGCATACGCTGTGTTACAAGCACAGATGGGTAAAGCTGCTTCATTAATTGCATCTCTTGAAGGGAACGGAAGTAATCTAGGTAGAGCATTAACATACCAAAAGCAAATTAGAAAACTAGTAGCAGAGAACCGTGAACTTCCTAAATATCTTGGGGGACTGCAGTGCTAAAAGTCGATGACAACTGTAAAAAGGCAATCGATGCTTACTATGAAGCATTAGATACTGTAGATCGTATGAATGTACCTGAAGCTCAGAAGCTTCAGATGAAACAAGGAGTAACTACTAAAGCAGTTAAAGAAGCAGGGTTCAGGGACAAAATGGCTGAGCTAGTTATTAACTCTTATGTCTCTGCTCTTGGTACACCTGCAGTTAACTTGATCTCTGCTTTGGTTAAAGCTCCTCTGCTTGTGGCTGAGCGTGCGCTGATCAGTCTCTTTCCTAATAATGATGTTAAGTTAGGTGAGAGCGTGGCACTAATGCGTGGATTCTTTGATGGTCTAGCTGAAGGAGTTAGCTTCGCTAAGCAGGGTTGGGTAGAAGGTATGCCTCTTGATACTCGTCTTAACACAGATGTTATGGCAGGTTTTGGTAAAGGTGCTAGCTCTGGCCCTATTGAGCGTGGGTTTGCTCCTGTTGTTACTGCACCTACTAGGGCAGGTGTGTTTGTTGACGAATACTCTAAGGCGGTGTTTCGCCGTATGCAGCTTAACGCTAAAGCATATCGTATCTCGAGAGCATTACCAGAAAAGAAGCTTGACGGGTTGACACGAGATGAGATGTATAATAAACTACGCACTGTAGATATCGGTGATCCTACTAAGGTAGGCAATACTCGTGCATGGCAGGAGCAGCTACGTAAACTCTCTCCTGATTTAGCTGAGGAGTTAATTAACTTTGCTAAGATTCAAACATTTCAAGGAGATCTTGGTAAGCTAGGTAATAACTTATTACGAGTACGGGCAGAGAATCCTGAGATAACTCTTATTGTTCCGTTCATCAAGACACCGATTAACATACTAAAAGATGCAGCGTCTTACCTGGGCGCAGCGTCCTTCTCTAAAACCCTACGAAAAGACCTGGGACTAACGCAACAAGAAGCAACAGCACGTGTCTTACTTGGGACGGGTATAGCTACTATGGCGGGATGGCAAGTAGCGTCTGGTAATATTACTGGATCGTATCCAAAAGAAGCTGGTAAACGTGAAGCATTAATCGCTCAAGGCATACCTGAGTACTCTGTCAAGATTGGTGATCGCTGGTATTCCTATGCTCGTATGGAACCAGTAGCATCTGTGCTTGGTATCTTTGCAGACAGTGCTGAAACATGGTATAACTACATGGGTCAACCATCAAAAGACAGGGAGCTTGAGAAGCTTGCTTCTGACTTTGTTCTCGGTGTCACTAAGAACCTAGCATCAAAGACCTTCTTAGAGGGCATTAACGGGATGCTACAGGCGATCCATGACCCTGATAGGTACGGGGGTAGCTTCTTGAATGGCTTCGCCTCTGTGCTCGTTCCAGGTGCTATAGCGCAGTTCGCTCGAGGCACTGACCCTGTGCAGCGTGATGTCCAATCATTTGCTGATGCAATGCAAAATCGTATTCCTGGTCTACGTACTGACCTACCAGTAAAGTATGATATACTAGGTCAAGAACGTGTGAACCCTGCTTATGGTTTAATGGGTACACTTGGTGTAGCTACCAGAGAAGTAACTGATACTCCGTTAACTAATGAGTTATCTAGGGTTAAGTTTCAGTATAGCGCTCCAGATCGTAAGCTAGGTAATGTAGAATTATCACAAGAAGATTATGCTAAGTATTCTAAACTATCTGGCGATATAGTAAACCAACAGCTAGAAAAGATTATCAATGCTCCAACTTATTCTAACTATTCTAAAACCCAACAGAAGTTTATCTTAGAACAACAAGCACAAAAAGCTAGGAAGGTTGCTACTAATATGATACTAGCTGAGAAGATGAGAAATGATCCTGAGTTCTATGACGAATATCGTAGACAGTATTTAAAACGTAGAGGACAAGCAGAATAACTAATGTATACTGGGAGATATAATGTTAGTAGAACTGGCAGCAGCCAATGCAGCCTTTCAAGTAATCAAGACTGCCATCAAGAATGGAGGCGAGATAGTCAGTGCTGGTCAAGCATTACTTGAATACTTCAACAACAAATCAAAGCTACAAGAAAAGGTAGAGAGTAAACCAGAACATAAGCGTAACGATCTCGAAGAGTTCCTAGCGCTGGAGCAGTTAAAGAAACAAGAGCAAGAGTTAAAAGAGTTAATGATTTACAATGGTAGACCTGGACTATGGGATGATTGGCAGTCCTTCCAAGTCAAAGCAAGACAACAACGAGAAGCAGAGCACCGACAACAACTTAAAGATAAGTTAGATAAGAAAGCAAAGCGTGACAGAGTAATACAAGATATGCTGCTTACCTTCTGGGTTCTTGTCTTGATACTGGTTGTTGTTGGGTGTATTAGTGGTGCTATATATTTAACCTTGGAGTACCAATGATTCCTATACCGTTAATATTAGAGATTGGTTCTAAGATACTGGACAAGGTTATTCCTAATCCAGAGGTAAAAGCACAGGCTCAGTTAAAGTTACTAGAGATGCAGCATCAAGGTGAATTACAAAAGATGCAAGCAGACATCACTGAGCAAGAAGAACTAACTAAGCGACTACAAGCAGACATGGGTAGTGACTCTTGGTTATCTAAGAACATTAGACCGATGACCCTGATAGCGATCTTAGCTGCTTACTTTATCTTTGCCTTTATGTCTGCCTTTGGATATAATGCTAACAGTAACTATGTAGAACTACTAGGTCAGTGGGGTATGTTGATCATGTCCTTCTACTTTGGTGGTAGAACTCTTGAGAAAATTCTTAACATGAAAAAGGAAAAGAACAATGATTGATTGGGGTAAATATCCTAACTTCAAAGCATCAGAGTTTGCTTGTCAACACTGTGGGTCTGAGGGTATCAAGGAAGAACTAGTAGCTAAGATACAAGAGTTACGTACTCTCTATGGTAAACCTATGCCAATAACTTCTGGCTATCGCTGTCCACTCCACCCTATCGAGCGACAGAAGAATGTCCCTGGAACGCACGCAGAGGGCATTGCTGCCGATATAGGGGTACAAGGGGAGGCAGCTATTGAGTTACTACACAAAGCCATTACAGTGGGTTTTAAGGGCATTGGCGTACAACAGAAAGGTACTGGTAGGTTTATCCACCTAGACATAGGAACTGGACCTACTAGACCTGCTATCTGGAGCTATTAAAAAAGGGGCATTGCTGCCCCTATCAAGACTAAGTGGACTGGGAACCAGCTTAGTTATTCATCATCTGCTTTAGAGATCAGGATACGTATAATACCTAGATCAATTACTACATAACCTTTCTCTAGTTCCTGATACTCTAAACCAAACGCAATACCTGTAATCATACAAAATTCTATGTCCATGTTATCTCCTAGTTTACTCAGTATGTTGAGTACTTTTACTCAATTAAATCTCGCAGGTTCCTGACACACACGCAAGCATCTGCGCTCCCTCTACATTGTCATCCTGCTCTGACAATACATCCCAAGTAATAGTAGCAGGCATCTTATCTAGCAGTGCTTTGTACTGATCCTCACCACACTCTTCATAGGGTGCTTGACGATAAGTACCACCATCCCAGGGTAGGAAAGAGATACCACTAATCTCATCGAAGTTATTCCACACCCAAGCTCCTACATCCATCCACTCGTTCTCTTTGACTGAGATAGTCACAGAGGGTTTGTGCTCACACCAGTAACGCTGGTACTGCATCCACAGATCCAGGTGCTGCAGCGCTGTCAATGCTTCCCTGGTGCGTGCTCCTTCTGGTGCTTTCTGTGGGAATGAGAACACCACAGTAGACTCAGGACGCATCACACAATCCTCTGCAGGGATACCAGCATTCACCATAAACTGCGAGAGAGGATCTTTCTTATCGCCTCTAACCCTACGAATATAATAAGGACTATGTCGAGTATGAATGCCAGAGGCAGAGTTAACAAGCTGGCTAACAGTACCACTAGGTTTAACACAAGTGATCGCAGCGCTCTGAGGAATGCCAAGCACAGAGCTATACTGAACATTGGTATCCACGGTGATCTGTCGTAGTTGTTCAAGATTCTTCGCAGTTGATTCACAGACTTTACCCATCCATTCGTTATCTAAGATACCAGTCAACGACACACCAAGCAAACGCTCCTCCTCAGTGTTCTTCTGCCACACCTTACGAAGGTATGGGAAGTGTGTCATAGTGGCTTGGAACGTACCCAGGATGGTAGCAAGACGTACCTTGTTTGCTAGCGTCTCAAGCGTGTCCTCAGCACGTACAACCACCTCAGTTAGGTTGCAGAACTGGTAGGGTCTGAGGATGATCTCGGAACAGGGATTAGTACCGAACTCGTAATTAGGATTCCTTCTGCCGTTCTTAGCAGCTTGAGACTTACTGGCTGCTCGAGAGAAGATCCCTCGTTCCCCAGAGTGAGAATGGTAAAGGCTAGTCCATTCTTGTAGAAATTGTCCAATGTCTGGTTTAGCTTCGTAAGTTGCTGAGTTGTTAGCCAAGGCACGTTGTCCATTTTGTTCCCACCAATTCCCTGATTTAGCATGACGCATCCGATCATCTTCTAGTTCTGACAACGAGATCATTGCTGACCGACGAACACCACCAACGACAACAACCTCCCCGATCTTGCAGAGAATATCATGGCACTCGATTGATGACAAACGCCTACCAACTGCCCCTTTGAACTTGGATACCGTGAAGCGAAATAGTTCTTCCAATGGGCGAGGTCCACTTGCTCGTCCCCCAAAGGTCTTGAGTCTCTCACCCGCTGGACGTACTTTGGATATATCCCACTTTGCAATCTCACCAGAGTATAGAAGAGCAATGAGTTGACGTAAAGCTTTTGCCCATCCTTCTTTGGAGTCGGCAACCACGATAGTAGTTTGACTATCGAATAACTGCTCAGGCACTTCAGGTAATTGATTAACATACTTCTGCTCCACAGAGAAACCTACCCCTGTACCACAGAGCAGGATATACATAGCTTCATCGAATGACTTAGGATCATCGATAGGAATGTAGCTGCAGTTATATCCAGCAGTGTTGTCACGCTCGAGTGCTTTGCCTGCTGTCATCAGTGACCGCATACTAGGCATGACTTCCAGATTAAGTACAGCATTCTCTAGCTCAGTGCGTAGCTCACGAGTCAGCGCATAGTTGTTTGTCTTGGCAAGATGATCTTCCAAGAAGTTGAAGTAACGTGCTACAGTTTCAGTCCAGTTCTCTCGACGATTCTTCTCAGGCATGAAGCGAGCATAACGTGACTTTGCAATAAATTGTTGGTAAAGATCCATGTATTAGTCCCAGTCTACAATATTAGTTAGTTTGTCTTGTTTGTCTTCGATAACATCAGAGAACCTATCTACTAAGTCCTCTGATGTTATTCCTAGTAACTCTAACAAGGTTATCTCATCTAACTGTTTTAGTCTCTCAATTAGTTCAGGCAGTGTTAGAGTCATATGTTATAGTTACGCCTTCTGAATTACGTACCCCAGGGCAGTGTACCCTTTGTTACTGTCATGCCCCAAGCTACGAATGTATTTACGTAGGGTTTGACGTGCTGCGTTGTAGTTATCAAAACCAGTCTTGAAAAGTTTCAATGTAAGTTTACGTCCATTAAGTTTTACAATATACATACTATTATCCTTTCGGTAGTTAGACTTAATATTATACCATCAATTATAGAACTTGTCAACAAGCATGTCATAATTTTGTATCGCAAAAGTAAGATAGTGTTGAGCTTTCTTTAGATCCTCTAACCCGTTCTTACTATCGTGACGATGAACATACTTGATGACGTTACACAACCAGGGATCTAGCTTCCAATCTTCCCAGACATCCCACGGTTGAATCTTATGGGAGATATAGTGATTACCTCCAACCTGCATATTCTTTGCTTCTATTTTTTCTTTCAACAAATCACCTAATGTCTTATCCATATCGTTTCCTTAAGTAACGCAGCGAGACTGGCATCTCATCGAACTGTCCATCCTCTACCTCATGAAGCATCCAGATCCCTCGCCAGTAGTTGTTACCTTGTGCTCCTAGATAATCCTCATCATGCAGGTAGCAGCAGCCAGAGAACAACCCTGTGATCTGCTTACCATCTGCCCTGTTAGCGTAAGCTATCTGCCTACCCTGGACATGCCCCATAACTGCAGACATGTGGCGCTTGGTTAGCAGCGCAGCAGCAGAGGTAACTGGTCTACCCATCACCCCACTGGTAAAGAAATGACAATATACCACACCGTCAATAACAACAGGACTAAGATAAGGATACACCTCCCAACCAGCTTGTTCGTATCCGAGATCATCGATACCAATAGTGCCGTGGAGTTTAGGATCTCCTTCGACTGCTCTGTTAATTCTGTCCTCGTGGTTACCAAGCGTGAGAACCATTCGGGGTCTATATTGTTTCTCTTTTCTTTTTCTTCGCTGCTCATTTAGTTCCCTCATTGGTGCTAGGAGTTGGTCCATTGCCTTCTTCGTTACTTCGATGTCAGTCTTGTATCGTCTACCTTCAAAGCTCTTACGTCCAACATCGTAGCTCGAGAGGGCAGGCATGTCAGCAAAGTCACCTATGTTAATGATTACATCTGGTTGCTTGTCTGCTATGTATTGCCCCACCCAGGTTAAGTAAGACAGGTCAACACCTGCCTTGACTTGCATATCAGGTAGTACTAGATGTGTCTTCATCTGACTCTTCTTCATCATCTAAACGTGAACGTAAACGCTCAAGCTTATCTTCTAGTGTTTCGTAATGTACCTGATCACTAATGTTATAACCATAGATACCTTCTAGGAAGTGTACGAACTGGTTAAGTACAGCGTGCCATGTGGTACTAGACTCAAAGACGTGCATAGCAGTGTGCTCTGAATGCAGAGGAAATTCACTATCTATTGTACCACAATTATCTACATGCTTAAACTCGTATACCACTGTATCATCCTTTTGCATTTGACTTCTCCAATACTGTTAAAAAATATTCTGCATCTACTACTACAAGGGGCTTCGCTCTATTCTGCTTAATAAAAACGACAGGTTCTCCTTTGCCTTTCGCATTTGTTTCCGCTTGCTCGTAGTATCCGTATACTGCAATTCGATCCCTTGACTTACATTCCACAGAAATTGGGCATCTGCTTCTTGCTGTTGGCGAGAGCAGGATGTCTTCCCCTCCCGCACCCATACTGACTGATCGTACATCATCACTCTCCAGTTTGAACTTCGCAATTATCTGATCCCTCACCCACTGCTGGAACGTTCTGCCCTTTGCTTTTGCGCTGCTTGGTTTCAATATGTAAAGTTCCTTTTGTTTTGATCCATCTCTTTGGTATATTAATGATACAGCAAGCATCGTTTGCTTCGTTAATGGTACTTGCTACTGACAATCCTTCTTTGTTTTCTGCTACCAAATAACCTACAGTATACGTATCTAGTATTGTGGGAGTGATACTACCCAGGTGTGTCCATTCGTCCTGGCTACAAGCATCCACCCAATGCACATACACTAGCTTGTTACTGGTGGTTGCCACAGCTCACCTTCCTTTCTACGTATCCAGAGTAGCTGCGCCATCTCTGTCATGCGGCGAATATCATTATCATACGCCTTCAAAACTGCTGTGAATAGTTCCATCTCTTCTTTGGCTTCTCCAAGAATCTTCTCTGCTTTCTTATCACCAATGCCTTTAAGACCTGGGATGTTATCCACTCGATCTCCAGTGAGGACTTGTTTATAGAAAGTTCGCAGGGTATCTTCTTCTTTAACATAGTACTCTACATCCTGTGTAAACTTACAGTGCCAACCTCTAATCATATCCAGGTCTTTATCGATAGTATAGATCACATAATCATCTGGGTCCATAGTATATGCTTTAATACCTATGGCATCATCAGCTTCTTGATCTTCCTGTACGACAAACCCCCAAGACTTAACTAAGTACTCACGCATCAGGTCATAGTGTTGTGGCTTAGCTTGTGTCCTGTTACCCTTGTACGGTGCTTCCTTTGCTATCTCTTTGCGGTAGTTGTTGGAGCCAGTGAGATACCCTTGATAGTCTCCTATCTTAGGCATCATCACCAGACTCTCTACAAACTCTGCCATGCGAGAGATAGCGATTCCCTCTGACTCACCCTCGGAAGCGAATCCGATTCGATAGACAAAGATATCACCATCAAGCAGAGCTAGCATTTACTTCTTCTTGCCCTGGTTCTCGAGGAA
>Ga0315900_10010028_pt1 | contig 11928 bp, 8 predicted proteins | sample LakEriMetagenome_FD_203521 | JGI IMG/M metagenome (GOLD analysis project Ga0315900, IMG submission 203521) | Freshwater fungal communities from buoy surface, Lake Erie, Ohio, United States - Buoy 12 MA114 | ecosystem: Environmental > Aquatic > Freshwater > Lake > Lake biofilm | place: USA: Lake...
GCGTCACCTGGGTGGCTGACCAATCCACGGCAGTCACTCCTTGCTTGTCAGGAATCCGTGATCGCTGAGAATCTGCCGAGCGGGGGGCGTCTGCAGCCAGTCGGCGAACAGACTGGCCGCTGGCTCTCCCGGTCCGCCGGGCAACACCAGTCCCCCCTGCTGAATTGGCCGATGATGCTGCGCAGGAACGATTCGCCACCGTCCATGCGAGGAGGCAGGCCCCTTGCGGACCAGTGAGACGGCCACGAACGCTGCGGCAGCTCCGCCGCTGTCCGCGAATTGCAGGGCTTGTGCGACATTGTCGGCAAGCACCAGGTGCGGGGCGAGACTGGAATCGAGCTCGAGGCTCTTCAGGACCTCCCGGGCAGCACGCCCATAGGGCGCGTGCTCGGGATTCGCCAAGGAAATTTTGCCCGGAGGGATCTTCCGCAGGATTTCTGACAACGCTTCCGAAAGATCGCAAGAAGACTGATGAGGCACCCAGAGCGCCAACTGCCCTGCTGCGTAGTCAAACGGGATGGAGGAGGGACGCGTGGCGTCCTGCCGCGAAAGTTTGCGGACGAGTTCAATGTCGGCGGAGAGAAACAGATCGAACGGAGCCCCCTGTGAGATCTGGGTGAAAAACTGCCCTGAGGAACCGAAAGTGGGTTCGAGATCGATGGTGGGATGCAGTCGGCGAAACTCCTCCCGGAGAGCGGGAAACACCACCCGCAGGTCGGAAGCCGCGGCCACACGGGCAGGCTGGACCGCGAGGGAAGTCGATGCGTCCGGGGAGGGGGATGGGCTCCTCGAACCACAGCCCGGGGCCCAGAACAGCAAGCCCAGCAAGCATCCGACGAGCCATGTGGTCCGACCGCGAGGGGGTGGGCCAAAAGCCGGGCTTTGGGAACTGGTGTCGAGCCATAGCGGCGAGTCAGGAAGCATGGCGGATCTGGCCGGTGCGGGCGGTGTCATAGCCGGGGAGATCGGCGAGGAGCCGGCGGAATTCAGGAAGTCGCAAGACTCGCTGGAAGACGGTGACGCGCGGGTTGGCGAGATCCTCGCGACGCGTGCACAAGTCATAGATCTCCCGGCGGACTTCCAGAAAGTCGCGGCCAGCTTCTTCACCCGAGATTTGCGGAGCAATTCTTACATCCTCCCAGCCCGCCTGAGTGGCGAGAATCACGCCCCGATGATCGTTGGCGATCAATCGCGGCACTGGCCTCAAGGGACGGATCTCATCCAAGCACTGACGAGCCCCCAATCCCGGTTCCCGACCCACCCAACGCTGCCGGGACGGCAGTGCCTGAGAGACTTGCCTGAAGCGGGTACCCGTGGGCAAGGCCAAGCCCGATTGCCAGCTGGCCAGATGCAGGAGGGAGTGTCCGGGGCCGACCGTCTCGCGGACCGCGAGAGCGTTGTTGTCGTCCCCAGCGGAGGACTCCAGGTGAATACCCGCCAAGTGGACCTGGCCAGCCGCCAGCAGCCTGAGACTGGCCAGACTGCTCGTTGGGAGGACCAGCAACCAGAATCCGGTCCGGTGACGAAAGAGATTGGAGAGCAGGGCTGCGGCGGGGTCGCACCCGGCCAGAACCAGGCAACGGGAGGTAACATCGTCCCGCCGTTCAGGGGAAGTGCCTCGCGTCCAGACGCCGTCATGGGGAAGGGCCGCAGGAGCCCCGAGTGCACACGGGTAGTAACAGACGCGTCCCCGGACCTCCGCTTTCCAGTAGCGACAAGTAGTCCCGGTCGGGGGACGGACCCAGAAGGACTCGTCAGTGGCCCCGCAAGGGGGCTGAGGATCGACCGGATCTCGAGGGAGGCAGAGTTGCTCAACCTGGCAGCCGAGGGTGTGGGCAAGCGACAAACCGGTTGCGACCGAGGGATTCAGGCGCCCGACTTCGAGGGCACTGACTGCCTCGCGGGAGATTCCTGCGCGGTTGGCCAACTCTTGCTGCGACCAACCGCGGGCCTGACGAAGCGCCCGGACTTGATTGCGCAGAGGCGTGTTGCGTCGCATGAGATGAGGGGAGGCCGACGGAGGTTCAGGATGCGTCTGAGATGGCCTGAGGCTTGGTATTCCCAACCAATTCAGTCGTCGCCACGCTACGATCGTACCAGGCAATGGCAGGATTGTACCAACTCCAACGGCCAATGCTGGGGGGTACGCCCCGGATGCCCTCGGCGACTCCTCGTTTCACGCGGTGCCTTGAGCCACGATTGGAGCCGAGGACTGATTCCGGAAGGAAAACTCGATCGAGAAAAAGTGCCAGTGACTGTTGATTTGAGCAGTGGCTTCGGACAGGTGATGGTCTCGCGATGGGCACCGGCGGAACACAGGCAACCTGGACGGGCATCGCGGCGAGATGCGGGAACCTCCGAACGCAAACTGCGAATGCAGTTTCGGCATTGAGGGCGCTGAACACATCGTGAACCATCCCCGAGATGGAGGAGGGGACGTTCGGGGATAAATGACTTAAGGGGGCAATTTGGACGAGAAGATAGGGCGTTGCTCGACAAACGGGGCGGATCTGTGGCGGGGTGCTGTCGGTCGTTCTTCCACCACATCCGAAAACGACGGGAGCGATTGAATTGGGGCGAGGGATGGTTGCCCCGGCAGGGAGATACGCTAAACTTCGGCCCTTGGAACCTGATCACCCTTACGAGTGGACTGTGGTGAAGATGAAGACAAAGTTGTTCGGTGCGTCTGGCTGGCGCTGGCTCTTGTGCGGGTGGGCGCTGTCTCTGGCTTTGGGAGGGGCCTCTGCGATGGCGGGAGAAGCCGATTTGGCAATTCCCGACCTGCATGCGGCAAAGTTTTTTGGTGGCCGGGTCAGTGGCTTCGACCTGATGCTATATGGATCGTTTGTGATCGCGGGTACGCTGGGGATCAGCCTCTACCTGCGAAGCCAGATCCGTGCGCTGCCAGCCCACGATTCGATGCTGAAGGTGGCCGACGTCATCTTCACAACCTGCAAGACTTACCTGATTCAGCAACTGCAGTTTTTGAGTCTGCTGTTTGCCATGATCTCGGTGGCGTTGGCTTACTACCTCGTATTCCTCGAGCACAAGCCGTGGAGTACGCTGCTTTGGGTTCTGCTGTTCTCGATCGTGGGTATTATCGGCTCGTTCTGGGTGGCTTGGTACGGCATTCGGGTCAATACCTATGCCAATGCCCGTACTGCGTTTGCGTCGCTGCGCGGTCAGCCTTGGGATGTGGTGAGTATTCCCCTGCGGGCGGGGATGTCGATTGGTCTGTTCCTGATCTCTCTGGAACTGATCATGATGGTCGTGATCCTGCTGGCAGTTCCGCGCGAAATCGTTGGACTGTGCTTCCTCGGGTTTGCAATTGGTGAGTCGCTGGGAGCCTCGGCCCTGCGGATCGCCGGGGGTATTTTCACCAAGATCGCCGATATCGGGTCCGATCTGATGAAGATTGCCTTCAAGGTCAAGGAGGACGATCCTCGGAATCCCGGAGTCATCGCCGACTGCACTGGCGACAACGCCGGTGATTCAGTCGGCCCAACGGCTGATGGATTTGAAACCTACGGCGTGACCGGTGTCGCACTGATTTCGTTCATCACGCTGGCTGTGGCGAGCGAGGAGATTCAGGCGAAACTGATCGTCTGGATTTTCTTCATGCGGTTCTTGATGGACTTTATGTCGGGGGCTTCGTATTTCGTCAATCAGTCGATCTCTGAGAAGAAATACGCCGGATTGAAGAAGTTCGACTTCGAACAGCCCCTGACCCGACTCATCTGGATCGCGTCGCTGCTGTGCATCGGGATGTCGTACCTGATGAGTTGGCTGCTGATTGGTGACATCACAGTGACCAAGGATGGAAATGCGATTGCGCTCACCAACCTGTGGTGGCATCTCGCGACGATTATCAGTTGTGGCACGCTGGCCGCAGTGTTGATTCCCGAGTTCACAAAGGTCTTCACATCGTCGCATTCGCGACACGTTCGTGAGATTGTGACTGCGTCGCGTGAGGGAGGAGCGTCGCTGACGATTCTCTCCGGCTTGGTGGCGGGAAATTTCAGTGCATTCTGGAAGGGGATGCTGATTGTTGGGCTGATGTTTGGGGCCTTCGTTGTCAGCGGTTACGGCCTGGGTGAGGTCATGGGGCAGCACGCATCGATTTTTGCCTTCGGACTGGTCGCGTTTGGCTTCCTGTGCATGGGCCCAGTGAACATCGCTGTAGACAGCTATGGCCCGGTAACCGACAACGCTCAATCTGTGTTTGAGTTGGCCCAAACAGAGCATTTGCCGAACATCAAGGCTGAAATCGAGAGAGATTTTGGATTCACCCCCGACTTTGAGATGGGTAAGTACTATCTCGAAGCCAATGACTCCGCTGGGAATACCTTCAAGGCGACTGCCAAGCCTGTTTTGATCGGTACGGCGGTCGTTGGGGCGACAACGATGATTTTCTCAATCATTCTGTTGCTCGAGAAAGAAGGCCTGCTGAAGCTGTCGTTGACCGATGCTCCCGTTTTGTTGGGATTCATCTCGGGTGGGGCGGTGATTTTCTGGTTCTGCGGCGCCTCGATGCAGGCGGTCACCACCGGTGCTTATCGGGCGGTGGAATACATCAAGCAGAACATGAATCTGGATAAGACCGAGGCTGATATTGAGGATTCCAAGACGGTTGTACGGATTTGCACCCAGTACGCCCAGAAGGGAATGCTCAACATCTTCATCGCTCTATTGACGCTGACCTTGGCGTTCGCTCTGTTCGATCCCAACTATTTCGTCGCCTACCTGGTGTCAATCGCAGTCTTCGGACTGTTCCAGGCCATCTACATGGCCAACGCTGGAGGGGCATGGGACAACGCCAAGAAGCTCGTTGAGGTAGACCTGAAAGAGAAAGGGACGCCCGTTCACGACGCAACTGTCATTGGTGACACCGTCGGAGATCCATTCAAAGATACGACTTCGGTCGCCTTGAATCCGATCATCAAGTTCTCCACGCTCTTTGGGCTTCTGGCGGTGGAAATCGCAGTGAAGATTCGTCATCCCAGGGATGCTTCGGAAAACCTGCTGGTAGGGGATTCAAAGCCATTTGACTACACCGTTCCTGTCGGCATCGTCATGCTGCTGGTTGGGATGTACTTCGTTTGGCGTTCGTTCTACTGCATGCGAATTCCCGAGCGTGAGCAGTCCGCTTAAGGCGGAAGACTTTGAAAGGCTGTTGATTCACCGACCCCGGAGTGAGCTGCTCACTCCGGGGTTTGTTGCATAGCTGGCCCATGTATTCATACAGATGATAACTCGTAGTGTGCACGTGAAACAATTCCCCCAGCGACTGACCTTGCCCTGTCGGCGCAAACTGAAATAAAAAGCTTAACTTCGGTTGACTGGCCCGCGTGTAGTCTGGGCGGTGAGCCCATCTCGAATCACCTCACCCCTGTCAGTGAGGGCTGCTTTAACTGGCATTCCTGCCACTTTTTCAGTGGTGGTTTGCCAGGCCATTGACTCGACGGCAAGGATGCCATGACCCCTCAGATCCAACGTTCGCTGCTGTTGAGTTGGCCGCGTCTGCTGGTACACCCCCGTCTCTTTCCGGGGATTTTGGGCCTTGCGCTGGGCTCAGGGCTCTGCCTGCTGGGCCTGCAGTGGAATGTCAGTGTGGGTGACGTGGAAACTGCAACCTGGGTCTGGACCGCCTGCCTGACCGCCGGATTGCTCCTAGGCTGGTCACTGCGCTGCTCTTATGTCCTTCAATCAGCCAGCGGCGCAGACACGTTCCTGTCACTGGGATTTGGCTTCTGGATCGCCTGCTCGCCTTGGATCCTCGTCGCCACACGTGAATGGGGGATGAACCGAGCGGTTGAGTGTGACTCCGCCAGCCTCTGGGGAATCGGTGTCCTGGGGGTGATGGCGATTGGAAATTGCGGGATTCCAGCAGGAATGGCCGGTTGGTTAATCGCCGGATTCTGTAGGTCGGCGAGAGGACCTGTCAAAGTCGGTCAGGCGGCCATCCATTTGTTAGTTGGTGTGGCCGTAGGACTGGCGATGGCTGGGGCTTGGCTCATCGGATTTTTAGGGCCCTATCTGGCCACGCTCTGCTGTCTTGTTCCCCAGATGGCGGCCGCTGTGACCCTGCTGATCTTCGGCAGCAAGTTCTACCACGGGACACCTGAGCATCGAGATTCCCTGGTTTTGGAAAGCGCTGAGCAAGTCGTTACTGGTCCATTGCGGCGGGCTGTCTTTGGGGGCGGGGCCGAGGGAGTCCAGTGGCTCTGTACTTGGCTGCTGGCAGGGTTGACCCTCGGCGGACTCAGTCAATTGACTGCTGGCTTATGGCCCGAAACGTGGGAACATCGGCTCGGCCCAATCGTGGGGCTGTGCCTGGGCACTGCTTTGTCGCTTGTTCTGACCCACTGGAGTCCAATCGGGAAGTTTCGCTGGCTGCCCTCCTGCCTCATGGCACTCGGGTTGTCCCTGCTGCCCGTTGTTTTTCCGGAAGCGATTCAGGCAGTCCTGAGAGCCAATCTTTTGGTCAGCGACTCCGGGCTCCAGATGCAACTGCGGTTTATTGGATCGATCGTCCTCGGAGCGAGTCTCGCCTGCGTTGCGGGACTCACGGGGATCTGTGGTCTCAATAGACCACTGGGATATTCGCAGAGCCCAGTCTTGGCTGGTCTGACCTGGCTGGTTCCGGGTGCCGGACTTGCACTGGTGGTCGGTGGGGAGTTCTCGGAATGGAGTTGGCCGCTGGTCGGGGGCCCCGACCGCCTGGTGCGAATTGTTGCCCTGGGTTGGTGTGGACTCTCATGCTGCGACTGGTTGCCCTCTGTGCTCACGGCGCCAGCCCTTGATCGGAAAACGAAAGTTTTTCGTCTGACTCGGGTCGGGTTTTTTGCCGCCATCGTTGTGGTGTGTGCGTTTGGCGGGTCACGGTATCGGCCCGAACTCGGGCACCGCGTACTGTTCAGTAGCTCGGCGCTTGCCGCCCATCGCCAGGGATTGGGTTTCTCTCTGTTACCCTACCTGGATGAAGCCCGTCTCGTGGACCAATCTGCGGGAAACTTCGGCCTTTCGACCGCTTGGAGATATTCGGCTCAACAGTGGCAGATCCGAACGAATGGAATTCCTCAGGGGGTCTTGTCCGAAGACCCCACGGTTTTTCCGCGTCAGACCACCGATACACTGCAGGCGGTCCTGCCGCTGGTGCTGCATCCACATCCCCGCGACGTACTGATCCTCGGTGCGGGCTCGGGCGAGACGCTTGATGTCGCCCTGACTTTTCCCTTGGAGCGGGTTGTTTGCAGCGAGCCAGATCAAGGTTTGATGTCACTCATCCAGCGGTTGCTCGCGAATTCTTCCCGCCTCGCCCTGTGGACTGATTCGAAACTGCAGCGTTGGCACGAGGGACCGACTTGGGCTCTCGCACGCCATCCGGGTTCCTGCGATATCATCCTGTCGCTGGGGGATTCCCCCGCACTGTTGCGCGACCAGCCCAGTTTTACCAGGGAGTTCTATCAGTCCGTGGCCAACCGATTGGCGACGGATGGTATCTTCTGCCAACGCTGGCTCGGACTCGATTTCGGGCCCGAGGCGTTAGCCGTTTGGGTGAACACGATTCGATCAGAGTTCCGAGATGTGCTGTTGATCGAAACCGCTCCGGGCGAATACCTCTGCTGTGCCACTCCGTCGGCCGGGGGGCTTTTGCGGGGACGCTGGGCACGCCGGCTTGAACTCCCGCATGTCCGTAATCGTCTGGCAGAATCGGGGCTCGACTGGTCGGTTGTTTTGACCCTGCCAGTAGTCGGTAATGAAGGGCTCGATCACCTGACCGCCGGAGTCAACGGCGTGGTCAACTCGGTGGCTAGCAGCCTGTGGCCCTACGCCATGCCTCGTGAGATGTGGCGACCTGCCTCAAAGATCGATGAAAACCATACGGCACTGTCACCGGTCGCTCAGCGACTGCTAGCCAACCACGACGATGAGTCAGCTCAACCCGAATTACTCCGCAGACTGTCCGAAACCGAGGTGCAGCAGCAACTGATGACCCGCTATGCGAGCCAGTACTGGGCGTATCGGAAGTTTCTCCGGGAGCAGGTCGAGCAGCGTCCCCGCTCGCAGATCCAGTTGGCAACGCTCGATGAGAAACGCAAACTCCATCCCGAGGATGCCCGTCGTTTGGGCTACTTTGAGGTTCTGGGATTGGCTGTGCGCACTAAATCTCCGGACGACATCGAGCGACTGGCCAGCTTTGCAACCCCGCATGACCCACTCATCAGCTACTTTGTTCACCAGGAATGCGCGGAGTTGTACCGGTTCTCTGCAGCATCAAACCCAGCGGAAGAACTTCAGCATCGACTGCATTCGATCTGGTTCGGCGCAGTCCGTGATGCCTCGCTGCGGAATGTTCTTCGAGCGATGGAGATCGCCGCTTCGCCGGAAATTCCAACACTTTCCGCACGAAATCGCTTCGACCTGCAGAACGCCCTAATCCAGGCCCTGACAAGGCGCTGGGAGGAACGGTCCAACGTAGCTCCTTCCACCGCACGGGAACTGGTTCAGGAGGCTGATCAGACCTTGAAGGCGGCTCGGCTCGCTTGCGACCATATCGAGGATTTGTGCGTCGAAGCGGGTGTTGCCACCGAGGAGTGGAACTGCCGACGTGAAGTGATTGATCGAACCCTGATCAGAAACGTAGAAACTCTGAAGTCGCGCTGGCTTTCTCGGGCCATCAGCCCAAATAAATCCTCCGCAGAGGAGACACTGCAGCTGACTGTTCCTCAAGCGAATTAATGGCCCCGAGCGACTCAAACGCCAGTGACTCTTCCGTCATCCAAAGGGTCCCGCAGCAATTCAAGTGAGTACCAACCAAGAGCACTGGGCGGCTCTTGGTATGGGGCTCCGATCGGCTGAGCAAACGCACTTGCGCCCTTCACCAGAAGCGTAATCTCTGGGCGACCACAAAAAATGGGGCGTGACCCGCAGTGATTTTCTGGAGGTCACGCCCCGGTGAAGTTTCGGGTAATTAAATCGCTCCGGAGCCTGTCTCTCCTGTCCGAATCCGAATCACCTCAGAGATCGGTGTGACGAAAATCTTCCCATCACCCACCGAGCCGGTCCGCGCAGCCTGCGTGATCGTCTCCAGGACCGCGGAGACCTGCTCATCGGCGACGACAATCTCAACCTTCACCTTCGGCATGAAATCGACAGTGTACTCAGCGCCGCGGTATGTCTCTTTGTGACCCTTCTGCCGGCCAAAGCCACGCACTTCGGTCACGGTCATGCCCACAATGTTTTTTGAAGTGAGGGCATTCTTGACCTCCTCGAGTTTGTAGTGGCGGATGATGGCTTCAATCTTCTTCATGATGCTCTGAGCTTCTGCAAGAGAATGGAAAGACGCTTGTCCGGTCACGGCTAATCGCCATGCCCTGCGGAGATGGAAGGGGGATGAAACTCGGGCTGTGCACCATGGGCTCTGATCCTTGCGGATCGATTGCCCACAGGCATAGCCCGATGCGAACCTTGGGCAACCCAGGCGGGGTTCAACCGGACATCAACGCAAATGAATGCCGCGTCTGACTGAGATCCGGTGTGTAGCCTTCCGACTGCGTGGGTGCGAGGTTTCCAGCAGGCTTTGAGTGCAGAGTCGCCGGTCTGAAATCATTGACTCCAGAACCGCTTGCTGCCCTTGCCCAGGTGAGTCGCCCGACAGGAGCTACGCTTGGGGTAGCTCAGTCTGCCATACGGGAGGACTAAAACCGGCCGGATGGAACTCTGCCACCCGGCCGGTCGGTTCACTGACTCGAATCTTACTCCCGGCGAAGGGAGAAATCGGGGTACCCCAAGGCACCCATCTCGGGCAGATCCAAACCCGCGATCTCATCTTCCTTCGGAACGCGGATCGGAGTGATCAGGTTGCTGACCTTGAACCAGACGTACGCCATCACGAATCCAAAGACAATCACGGTGACGCTTTGAATCAGCTGCGCGATGAACTGCGAAGAGTCGCCGAACAACAGCCCCCGCACGCCGTCGGCACCATGCACTTGCACCATCGATTCGCGGACAACTCCGTTCCAGCCCGCCCCGTACTTGCCGTTGGCAAACAGGCCCAGCGAGAGTGTCCCCCAGACGCCATTGACCCCGTGAACAGAGACGGCACCCACAGGATCGTCCAGTCCCACCTTGTCCCAGAAGACGACACTCCACACCACCAGCACACCGGCAACCGCTCCGATGAGACAGGCCGCCCAGGTATCGATGAATGCGCAGGGCGCTGTCACCGCAACCAGACCGGCCAGCATCCCGTTGCAGATCATGGAAGGGTCGGGCTTCATCCCGGTCATCATCATGTACAGCATGCAGGAGATCGCTCCCGTCACGCTGGCCAGCATCGTGTTGACCACCACGGTCGACATGCGGAGGTCGGTTCCAGACAGGGTTGAGCCCGCGTTAAACCCAAACCAGCCGAACGCCAGGATGAAGGTACCGGTAATGACGAAGGGGATATTGTGACCGGGGATCGCCACAGGCTTACCGTTGACGTACTTCCCGATTCTCGGACCGATCACAATTCCGCCAGCGAGCGCGATCACTCCACCCATCGCATGCACCACGCTTGACCCAGCGAAATCGACCGCACCGTGGCCCAAGCCCCAGTTCAATCCCATCTGGGCGAGCCAGCCACCACCCCACACCCAGTTGGCGAAGATACAGTAGGGCAGCGCCACCCACAGGGCGAACAGGCAGAAATTCTTCCAGGCCCACCGCTCAGCCATCGTCCCGGTCGGAATCGTGGCGGTCGTGTCCATGAAGACCATCATGAAGAAGAAGAGCGCCAACACACTCACGTCGTCCATGCCAGTCAGGAAGAAACCTTTCAGTCCCAGCAGCCCGTATGACTTGCCGCCGATGGTCAGCGCGAATCCCGAATTCAGCAGCGAAGTTCCTGGGCCCAGCGGCGAATACCAACCGGGTGGCACGGGGGCATTCCACCAGTTGCCCCACCCCAGGGCGAACCCGTACACATAGAACGCCAAGCATCCCAGCGGGTACACCATCAGGTTCATCGCGAACGTGTGCGACGAGTTCTTGGCCCGGCACAATCCACCCTCCACGAGGGCGAAACCGGTCTGCATGAACATGACCAGCGCCCCGGCAATCAACACCCACATCATGTTGATTGAAAACAGGTTGTGGGAGACCCGATCGTAGAGATCGGCCGGGGTCCGCTTCGCAGGATCGTCGTCACCCACAGGACCTGCTGAAGGTGTCGTCCAATAGCCGGCGTTCGCACCGGTTGGGTCTGGCCACAGCGGTTTTGTCGGATCGGGACTTGCCCCCGTCATATACGGGGGAAGGTTCGAAGGGGGGGCGGCGGGTGCCGCCGCATCGGCCGCAGGCGGCGCCTCGCCAGGGGCGGGAGTCGCTGGTGGCTCTTGTGCCATCAGCAACACACTGCTCCATAACGCCAGGGAAACTGTCAGCAGCCAAAATGGCCGGCCCGTTGATGTCGCTCTCATGATTCTTCCTCAAGCCAGGGAACAGGCGCAGACAACAGCGCCAGTTGTCTCAGCCCTCCACGCCACAACGGGGGCCAACTCTGATGGATGCGACTGCCATACCACTCTGATGAAAAAGTGAAACCTCCCATGAGGTCTCAGCCGTTGATAGGGCGTTTCCGCATCGATTTCCCGCATCATCTCGCGGTTTACCCATCCGCCCGTTCCCATTCCACCCTGGCCAGCTTGTCGCATCGCTAGGCAAGGGGTGCTGAATTTTTCGTCAACTTTCGCCCCGAACCACTGGCCGTACCCGCCCCCCCCTTGTTTCCGCCATCAGCACCGATTGAGTTCCCCCGCCCCTGATCTCGGCCAATGTCGCAGCCCAGCAACTCCACCAGCGACGCATCGAACTGCCATCCCGAGCTGCCAAACTGTTCGTGTCTCAACATTCGCTTTTGGTGCTCGAAACAACCCG
>Ga0315900_10010030_pt1 | contig 11927 bp, 7 predicted proteins | sample LakEriMetagenome_FD_203521 | JGI IMG/M metagenome (GOLD analysis project Ga0315900, IMG submission 203521) | Freshwater fungal communities from buoy surface, Lake Erie, Ohio, United States - Buoy 12 MA114 | ecosystem: Environmental > Aquatic > Freshwater > Lake > Lake biofilm | place: USA: Lake...
GATTCGGGGGCGGCGAAGGAGATGGCCACGGGCCGCAGCCGCTGCAGGTCGCTGCAGGCCGCGATCGCGGCTTCCGGATCGGCAGCGACCTGGGCCGGCGTGAGGTGCCCGCCCTGCTCGTGCACGTCGAGTTCCACCGCGGTGAACTCCAGCTCCGCCAGCCGCTCCATCGCCTGGGCGAGCGGCAGGGCGGGCAGACATTCGGTGCTGACACAAACGAACACGTGGCGGGACTCCTGGCAGGTTCAATGCTTCTCGAAAGTCGAGCCGGTCAGGGTATCCGCAGCGGGCTCGGCGTGGCAACCGCGCGGCGACGGCGGTGGCGCCGGCGTAGACTGGTTCCGTCCGTTCCACTTCCCTTTCCCTCCGCAGGAGATGCCTCGATGGAGATCGAACGCCAGCCGCTGCCGACCCGCGTGATCCTCGAGCACGCCAGCCCCTGGGGACGATGGGGCACGCGGATCGCCTGGACGGTGGCCGGCATCTCGCTGCTGGCGGCCCTGGGAAGCGCCGGCGCCTTCGCCCAGTATTTCCAGCGCGACGGCCGCGTGGTGGAGAAGTACCACTCGCTGTCGAAGTCGGCGCCCGCCAAGGTGGCGATCGTGACGCTCGCCGGCGCCATCATGGGCGGCGACGGGTTCATCCGCTCCCAGTTGGACCACGTCGCCGAAGACGAAAACGTCAAGGCGATCGTGCTCCGGGTCGATTCGCCGGGCGGCACGGTGAGCGGCAGCGACGAGATCCACCACCGACTCGGCCAGCTCGCCGCCAAGCGCGACCTGCCCGTGGTGGTGAGCATGGGTGGGATCGCCGCCAGCGGCGGCTACTACGTGGCCATGGCCAACGGCGGCCGCGACGACGTGATCTTCGCCGAGCCGGCGACGCTCACCGGTTCGATCGGCGTGATCATTCCCCATTTCGACCTCTCCAAGATGCTCAAGCGATTCGACGTGCGCGACGACTCGGTCGCCAGCGGCCCCCTCAAGGAGATGCTCAGCCCGACGAAGGACCGCACGCCCGAACTGGCCGACCGCGAAAGGCGGCTCCTCAAGGCGCTCGTGGACGACATGTTCGTGCGGTTCAAGGAGATCGTCCGCGCGGGCCGGCCGAAGCTCGACGCCGAGGCCGTGGACAAAGTGGCCACCGGGCAGATCTTCACCGCCCCGCAGGCCAAGGAGGCCGGCCTCGTCGATCGCATCGGTTTCCTCGAGGACGCCGTGGCCCGTGCCGTCGAGCTCGCCGGGCTCACCGACACGACGGCCCGGGTCGTGAAATACTCCAAGCCGAAGGGACTGCTCGACGAGGTGCTCGGCGGCGACGCCGGGGCGGGGGGCCGCGTCACGCTCGAGGCGTTCGCGGAGCTGACCACGCCCCGCGCCTGGTACCTGTGCAGCTGGTGGCCGGCGCTCGTCACGGCCGCCGAGTGAGCCGATCACTCGGCGGTGAGCGCGCGGCCGAGGGCGGCGATGGCCGCGTGATCGGCGGACGTGAGCCGCCCGCCACGGGCCCGGACGGTCGCCAGCCGGCACCAGCAGTCGGCCGCGGCGACGGTGCGGGCGTCGGCCGCGGCGGCGTGGTGGGCCACCACGAGCACGCTCACCAGCTCGCGTACCTCGGCCGCCAGCGCGGCCACCTCGAGCTGCCGATCGGCGAGCTGCCGGCCGTGCCGACGAATCGCCCGGTCGATGCGGGCCGCGGCCGCGGCCAGGAGCCGCCGGGCCCGGGTCGCATGGCCGCGGAGCCGTTCGTCGCCGATGGCGGCATCCGCGGTGGGGCGGCCGGCCGCGAGCCGTGACGCCCGCCAGGCGAGCCAGCCGCCGGCCCGACGCAGCGGCGCATCATTCGCCCACGCCGCCAGCGGATGGGCCTTCGCCAGTCCCTTGAAGAGGGCCAGGCCGAGCAGGTCGCTCTCCCCCTCGTAGACCGTGACGGCGAAGTGGTCGTGGAACGAGTCGCCCAGCGGATGGCCGACGAGAAACGCCCGCCCGCCGTGGACACCCAGCGCGTCGATCGCCCCCTCCCGCACGCAGGTGCTGGCGACGACCTTGGCCGCGATCGCCTCCAGTTCGCCGGTCTGGCCCGCGTCGATCGCCGCGGCCGCCCAGGCGGCCATCGCGTCGCAGGCGACGATGCCGGCGGCGATCCGTGCCAGGCGCCCCTGCACGAGCTCGCGGGCGGCGATTGGTCGGCCCCAGGTCGTGCGGCTTCTGGCGTGATCGACGGCGTGCGCGAGCAGGCAGCGGAGCGTGCCGGCCGCCTGCGCGGCGAGCGTCACCCGCCCGCGGTTGATCCCGTGCCAGACGACGGCCATGCCGTCACGCCCGGCCGGCGGTGCGAGGAGATCGTCGGCGGCGACGGGAAAGCGGTCGAACTCGAGCGCGGCGTTGTGGGCGTGCTTGAGCGGGTGGATGGCGTAGTGCCGGAGGCGGAAGGTCGGCCCGTCGGCGGCGGGCAGGCGGACGACGGCCACGGCCGGCCGGCCGTCGAGCTGCGCCAGCACCTTCACGAGGCGGCCGTGCCGCGCGCCCGTGATGAACATCTTCGTGCCCGTCAGCGCGAGACCGCTCTCCTGCCGCTCGAGCACCGCCCGCGCCGCGCCAAGGTCGCAGCCCACCTCCGGCTCGGTGCCGCCGAAGATCGAAAGCGGCCGACCGGCTGCCAGAGCAGGCAGGTGCCGCGCCTGCTGCGACTCGCTGCCGAAGGCCGCCAGCGACGAAACCGCGCCGATCGACGAGTGCACCGCGAGCATGCCGGCGGCCGTTGGGCAGTCGGCGGCGACATGCGTGATCGCCCGCGCGAGCTCCTGGAGGCTGGCCTCCGTGCCGCCGAACCGCGCCGGCACGGCCAGCCCCCACAGGCCAGCCGTTCCAAGGGCTTCCTCGGCGACGCTGGAAAACCGACCGGTCGGCGGCGCGGGCGCGTCTTCAAGCGGTGGCCGCGGCGCCGGCGGCCCGCCTTCGACCGCGTCATACAGCCGGCCCTCTGACCGCAGTCGCGTCAGGGCCGCCGTGGTGCGGGCGAGCACGTCGGCCACCGCACCGCGCAGCGGCAGCGCAGCGGCAGCGGCCGCATGGGCGAAGCCATCGCCCTCCGCGCCCTGGCCACCGACCCACAGGCATCCCGCCAGCCACGATCGCTTCGTCATGTCGCGCCTCGCTGCGTGATCGTCGGTGTCGCGGTCACTCGGCACCACGCCGGCCCAGCGCGGCGGCCGCGCGGCCGCCGCCGCCGCGATGGCCGTCGCGAAGTGCGCGGCGATGGCAGCCCGCTTGAGCTTGAAGGACGGCGTCGCCTCGCCGCGGTCGGCGTCGAACGCCCGGCCCACGAGCACGAGCCGCCGCACCCGCCACGCCGTCGGCAGCCGCCGCTGCCGCCGGGCGATGCGGCGGGCCATCCAGGCCACGACCCGCGGGTGCCGCAGCGCACCCCGGCGGCTGACCACCGGCAACCGCAGCCGCCGCACCAGCGCACGGATCATTCCCGGCTCCGGAACGACGAGGGCCAAGGGCCACCGCAGGCCGTCGCCCACGACGCACACCTGCGCCACGGCCGGATCCTCGGCGAGCGCCCGCTCGACCTCCGCGGGCGGCACCTTGAGGCCGGTCGCGAGCACGAGCCGCTCGGAGAGCCGCCCCGTGATCCGCAGGTGACCGGCTTCGTCGATCACGCCGCGATCGCCCGTGTGCAGCCATTCCGGCACGGGCTCGAGCGGCGCTGGCGTCGTGGCCCGCGCGGTGGCGGAAGGCGGCCGCACGATTCCCAGCGCCCGGCTCGGTGTCCGCACGAGCACTTCCGCTTCGGCGCGGTCGTCGAGTCGCAACTCCACGCCGGCCAGCGGCGGCCCCACCGTGCCCGGCCGCGCGATTCGCGGATTGGAGAGCGTCACCACCGGGCCGGCTTCGGCGAGGCCGTAGCCCTCGACCAGCGGCACGCCCGCCGTGGCGAAAAAATCCGCCGTCCGCCGCCGCAGCGGCGCGCCCCCTGACACGCACACCCGCACCGCCCCGCCGAGCGCGGACCGCAGGTCGGCGATCCGCCCGGCCCGGGTCGCCGCCTCCAGCCGCTCGAAGAAGGCCGGCACGCCGAGCACGACGGTGGGCGGGAGTGCCGTGCAGGCGTCGAGCACGCGGGTGCGGTCGCGGACGACGTTCAGGCAGCCGCCGCGGACGAGCGCCGTGTAGAGGTCGCCCGTGCGGGCGAGCGCGTGGCTCATCGGCAGCCAGGCGAGCCGGACGTCGCGCGGGTCGTCGAGAAACACGTCGGCAACGGCCAGCGCATTGGCTGCCAGCGCCCGCTGCGAATGCAGCACGCCGTGCGGCGCGCCGGTCGTGCCCGAGGAGAGCACGATCGTGCAGGGGGCGTCGGGATCACAGGCCCGCGCCCGCTGGCCGAGGGACTCCAGCAGCACCTCGCGATCCGCGGCCCGGGCCCGCCATGCGTCGCTGATCGCCCCCGCCTTCACCTCGAGGCACGGGCCGTCCACGCCCGCGAGACGCCGCGCCCCGCCGCTCACGATCGAGCCCCGCAGCCCGAGCCAATCGAGGGATCCCCGGTCGCCGGCCTCGTCGTGGAGGGCCACGTGCACCACGCCGGCCAGCAGGCAGGCGAGATCGACCACGACCCATTCGGGCCCGTGCGGCCCGACGTGCGCCACACGGTCCCCGCGCCGCATGCCCGCGGCCTCGAGCGACTCGGCCAGCGCCAGCGCCGCCGCGGCGAGTTCCGACCAGGTGCATGACGCGGTGGCGAACAGGCCGCCTCCCTCGCCCCCCAGTTCGACGAGCGCGGACCGCGCGCCTGCCGTCTCGACGCAGTCGCGGAGGAGATCGACGAGCGACTCCCTCGACCGCGGCGCAGCGGCCGCGGGCCGCACCGGCGCCCGCCCCTGTGGCACGACCGTGGCCATCGGATCCCCAGTCATTCGCACCGCTCGAACAGGACCGCGATCCCTTGGCCGAGGCCGATGCACATCGTGGCCAGCCCCAGCGGCACCGTCTCGTCGCGCATCGCGTGCAGGAGCGTGGTCGCAATCCGCGCGCCGGAGGCGCCGAGGGGATGGCCGATCGCCAGCGCTCCACCGCGAACGTTGACCCGGGCGGGATCGAGGCCGAGTTCGTCGATGCAGTGGATCGCCTGCGCGGCGAAGGCCTCGTTGAGTTCCACGATTCCGAGGTCGGCGACGCCGATACCCCGACCCGCGACCCGCGCGAGCAGCTTCCGTGTGGCCGCGATCGGCCCCGTGCCCATCGCGGCCGGCGGCACGCCGACGACGGCCGTGGCCAGCACCCGCGCCCACGGCTCGAGCCGCTGCCGCGCCGCCTCCGCCTCCGACATCACGAGCAGCGCCGCGGCGCCGTCGCTCACCGGCGCGCTCGTGGCCGCGGTGATCGTGCCCAGCTGCGGCAGGAACGCTGGTTCCAGCGTCGCCATCGCCTCCAGGCTCGTGTCGCGGCGGATCGACTGGTCGAGCAGCATCTCGGCCGCGGCGCCGCTTTCGTCGTGACCGAACACGGTCACGATCTCGTCGTCGAACAGGCCGGCGTCGCCGGCCCGCACCGCGCGGGCGTGGCTCTCGAGGGCATATTCCTCCTGCCGCCGCCGCGAGATGCCGTGGGCCGCCGCGAGCTGCTCGGCCGTCAGCCCCATCGAGAGCATGCCCCGGCTCGAGCGGGCGAGCACCCGCGGATGGATATCCACGGCGGAGTCCATCGGCAGGTGGTGCATGTGCTCAACACCGGCGACCACCTGCACGTTCTCCGCACCCGCCGCGATCGCGTGGCAGGCCTGGGCGAGCGCCTGGAGCGACGAGCCGCAGAGCCGGTTGACCGTCGTGCCGGCCGCCGCCAGAGGCAGCCCCGCCATCAGTCCCGCGCACCGTCCCGCGTTGCCGCCGAGCTCGCCCCGCTGCTGCGTGGCGCCGAGGACGACGTCCTCGATCGTGGCCGGCTCGACGCCGGAGCGTTCCACGACGGCCGCGATCACGGCGGCCGCCAGTTCGTCGCCACGCACGTGCCGAAAGATGCCGCGCTCGGGATGCGACCGACCGATCGCCGTGCGGCAACAAGCGACGACGACGGGCGTGGTCTCGGGATCACGGGTGGTGGCGGATGGCATGCGGTTCGTCCTCGCGTCAGGCCGTGAACCGCAGGCCGTCGCGGGCCATGGCGCGGAGCTGTTCGGTGGGCACCATCCGTGGCCCGAGGTCGGCCAGTGGCTCCAGCCGCCTGACGATCTCCGCCGCGCCGAGCGTGTCGGCCCAGGCGAGCAGGCCGCCGCGGAAGGCGGGGAAGCCGAGGGCATGGATCACGGCGAGGTCGATGTCGCGGCCGTCGCGGACGAGCCCCTCATCGAGTGCGCGGACCGCCTCGAGCAGCATCGGGAGCAGCAGCCGGTCGGCGATCGTGCGGTCGCTCGTCTCGCGCGCTGGCAACGCATAGCGACGGATCAGCTCCGCGGCCCCGGCGTCGGGGCCGAGCATCCGCGGCTTGCTCGCCGCCGCCGCGTAGCGGTAGAAGCCGCAGCCGCTCTTGCGGCCCAGCCGCCCCGACTTGACCAGCGCCGGGATCACCGGCGAAGCCTCGATCCGATCGCCGTAGGCCGCGCTCAACACCAGCCCCGCGTAGAAGGCGGTGTCGAGGCCGATCATGTCGTAGAGCTCGATCGGGCCCATCGGCATCCCGAAGCCGCGGGCCACGCGGTCGATCCGCCCGCACTCCACGCCCTCGCGGGCCATCTCCACAGCCTCGTGGAGGTAGGGCATGAGGACGCGATTGACGAGGAAGCCCGGGCTGTCGCGGACGACGATGGGGCATTTGCCCAACCGCTTGGCATGCGCGACGACCGCGGCGACCGTGGCGTCGCTGGTCGCCGGGCCGCGAACCACCTCCACGAGCGTCATCCGGCGCACCGGATTGAAGAAGTGCATGCCGCAGAACCGGGCCGGGTCGGCCAGGCCGGCGGCCAGCCGCGCGATCGGATTCGTGGAGGTGTTGGTGGCGATGATCGCGGCGGGGCCGACGAGCCGCTCGATGTCGGCGAGCACCTGCTGTTTGACGTCGGTCCGCTCGGTGACGCTCTCGATCACGATGTCGGCGCCCGCGACGGCGGCGAGCTGCGTGGCGGTGCGGAGCCGGCCGGCGAGGGCCAGCGCCCGCGCGGGATCGGGCCGCTTCGTGGCCCGGTCCCAGGCGGCCTCGTCCAGCAGCCCCGGCACGGCGGCCGCGAGTGCGTCGGGAGCCACGTCGATGAGCGTCGCGGAACATCCCGCGCGGAGATGCGCCGCGGCGATCCCCGCCCCCATGATGCCCGCTCCGATCACGGCCGGTGCCGCGAGCGGCAAAGCGGCAGGCGGCTCGCCCGCCGCATCAACGCTGCCGATCCCCGGATCGCGACGGTTGCGCTCGCCGCTACGAAACACCCGCAGCAGCTGGCCGGCCACCGGCGTGCGGGCGAGCTTCGCGAATGCCGCCGACTCGATCGCGCCGGCGGCATCGGCATCGACGGCCGCCCCGGCGAGGATCGTCCGCAGGATGGCGGGGGGAGCGGGATAGTGGCCGCCGGTCCGGCCCAGGATGACGGCCGACGACGTCGCCTCGAGGAACTCCCGCTCCAGCGGATCGAGCTCGACAGCCGCGGTCTGCCGTCGCCTGCGGGCGGCGACGAATCCGCTCTGGCCATGAGCGTCGATGAGCCGACGGGCTGTCTCCATCGCCTGCTCGGCGGGCACACAGGCATCGACGAGCCCCATCCGCTCGGCGGTTGCCCCGCCGACGTTTTCGCCCGAAGCGGCGAGTTCCACGGCCAGGCCGGGGCCGATCAGTCGCGGCAGCCGCACCGTGCCGCCCCAGCCCGGCAGCAGCCCGAGTTTCACCTCGGGAAAGCCGAGCAGCGTGTGCTCCGCGTCGGTGGCCACCCGGAGGTCGCAGGCCAGAGCCATTTCGAGGCCGCCGCCCAGACAAACGCCGTCGATGACCGCCACCGACGGCCAGGGCAGCCGCGACAGCCGGGCGAACAACGCCCGGCCGGCATCGCATCGCCGTACTATTTCCGACTCGGGCAGACTGCGAACCTCGTCGATGCGAGCGACGTCGGCACCGGCGAAGAAGGATCCGGCCCGGCCGGAGCGGAGCACGATCCCCCGCGGCCGGCGCCGCGGCGGCCGGGCCTCGAGATCGTCGAGAGCGGCGGCGAGGTCGGCCAGCACGCCCGGCGTGAGCACGTTCTGGCGATGCTCGGAAACCGCGAACGAAAGCGTCACCAGTCCTTCGTCATCGTGCTCGATCGCCAGTGTGGCGGGGTAGGCGGATGCCGCGGGCATGACGGAGATTTCTCGGGTTTCGCTTGCCCTGGACGGGAAAATGGCTAGTGTATCGGCTGCCCGGCCGTTCCCCAGAGCGGGGAATCGCGACGGCCGGATCTGGTCTCGAGCGAGGACACGGAGGTCGACCGCCCATGACGATGATCACAGCCCATGGTGCGAAGGCGGCGACGGCGGCTTGGTGCAGCCTGCGCGGCCGCAACGGCCTCGTCGTGGCCGCGGCGTGGATCGTGCTCGTGGCCATCGCCGTCGTCGGGCGCATCTGGCGGCCGGAGTGGAACGGTTCGCCGCTCTGGAACGTGACTCCGCTGGCGGCCGTGGCCCTCGCCGCCGGGGCGTTGTTTCCGAGTCGCGCGGTGGCGGCGAGCGTGCCCTTGGCAGCCCTGGCGATCGGCAACCTCGTCGAGCCGGAATATGGAAGTCTGGCGATGGCTCTGGTCGTCTACGCAGCCTCGGCCTGCCCGGTGTTGCTCGGCGGGCTTGTGAACCGCGGCCGATGGGCGGCGGTGGTGGGGGGCGCGGCGGCCAGTTCGCTGGTGTTTTTCCTGACGACCAATCTGGCCCACTGGATTCTCGTCGGCGGCTACCCGCGCACGGCGGCGGGCCTCGGCGAATGCTTCGTCGCGGCGCTGCCGTTCTACCGGCCGCTCGGTGACGTCGGCTGGAGCGTGGCGCTGTTCGCCGGGATCGTGGCCGTCGGGATCGCCGACGAGACGCTTGGCCGCCGCTGGCATCCGGCCCGCGCTTCGCGGCAGGGCCGTTGAAGCCCGACGGCTTGACTGGCGGCCGAACCGGTTGAGAATGCCTGAGCAACGCCGCGGGAATGGCGGAATTGGCAGACGCGCCAGGTTGAGGGCCTGGTGGTAGTAATACCGTGCAGGTTCAAGTCCTGTTTCCCGCATTCGAGACCGCACTTTTCATACTGAAGCGGCCGCACCAGCCCAAGCCGGCGTACGGGCGGCATGAGTTCGCTCGCTGACACGCTCGCGATCCTCACGCCGACCCGTTCGCCTCCTCGAAGTTCGCGATCTTCACGCCGCCCCTGGTGCTCTCCACGATGAACGAGACTCCCGACCCTTCGCCCGTGGACACGTCCGAGGGTGAGCAGCCGTCCCGGCGGATTCCCATCGGCACACAGCGGCCCGGCGTGAAGCCGCCGACGCTGGCGCCCAAGGTTCAGTACGTCACCGGGTCTGTGGCCGAGCAGACGCCGTCGGCACCGGCAGCAGCGGCGCCGGCCGCCACGGTTGAATCAGCCCCCGCTCCCGTGGCGGCACCTGCCGCGCCGACGCAGCCTGCAGACCGTCCGGCCGGCCGCGGCGGCCGTCGCGACAAGCGCCGCGATGCGGGCACGAAGTCGCCGTTCGCCGACGTCCTGCCGCCGTCGAAACGGGTCGCCGTGCCGAACCTGCGGGCGGCGCTCGACGAGGAACTGGAGGCCGACTTCGAGGCGGCGCTCGGGGGCATGGCGGTGGAGGAACTCCTCGCCGCTGACACCGGCGCCAAGGCCGACGCGCCGCTCGAGCCGGGCGCGCGGCTCGTGGGCACGGTGCTCTCGGTCGGTCCCGACACGGCGTTCATCGACCTCGGCGCCAGGCGGCAGGGGGCGATGCGGCTGGCCGGCCTGCTGGAGGCGGGTGCCGATCTGCCGGCCGTGGGCGAGGCGGTCGAAGTCTCCGTCGGCTCACGGAACGAGGAAGACGGCCTCTACGACGTGGCTCCGGCGAATCGGGCCGTGGCCGTCGAGGACTGGTCGCAACTGCAGGCCGGGATGATCGTCGAGGCCCATGTGAAGGCCGCGAACAAGGGTGGCCTGGAGTGCGAGGTGGGTGGTCTGCGCGGCTTCATGCCGGCGAGCCTGGTGAGCACCTGGCGGATCGAGAACCTCGAGGAGATGGTGGGGCAGACGCTCGAAAGCCTGGTCACGGAACTCGTGCCCGAGGCCCGGCGGCTCGTGCTCTCGCGGCGAGCCGTGATCGAAAAGCAGGCCGCCGATGCGAAGGCGAAACTCCTGGAAACGCTCGAACCCGGTGACGAACTCGACGGCATCGTGCGGAGCGTCCGGGATTTCGGCGCCTTCGTCGACATCGGCAACGGCGTCGAAGGGCTCGTGCACGTCAGCGAACTCTCCTGGGAGCGGGTGGCGAACGCCGCCGACGTCCTCCAGGCGGGCCAGAAGGTCCGCGTCGTCGTCAAGAAAGTCGACCGCCAGACCGGGAAGATCGGCCTCTCCGCCCGCGACCTCGTGGAGAGCCCGTGGAAGCGGGCCGCGGACAAGTATCACGTGGGCGCGACCGTGCGGGGCGCGGTGAGCCGGATCGCCCAGTTCGGAGCGTTCGTGAGGCTCGAGCCGGGCGTCGAGGGGCTCGTCCACATCTCCGAACTCGCCACACGGCACATTCGCAGCGTCGCCGACGTGGTGAAGGAAGGGGAGACGGTCGAATGCCGCGTGCTCACCGTCGATCCCGATGAGCAGCGGATGTCACTGTCGATCAAGGCCCTGGCGCCGGCGCCGGCGGCCAAGGAAGCCGCGGAGCCGGAGGAGCCCGCCGCGGAAGAGCCGGCTCCCCCGCCCGTCGTGAAGAAACGGTCGGGCCCGCTCAAGGGCGGGCTCGGCGGCGATTCGCAGGGCGCGAAGTTCGGCCTCAAGTGGTGAGCCGCAGGTCGGTCGGCCACCGCGGTGCGGCCCCTGATGCGGAGTCCTTCTCGGGCACGCGATCCCGGCATGGGGGCTCTGCGAGGCGGTGCGAGTCGCCCGCCGTGGAGAGCGCCAGGTACTGCAGCCCGATGACTTCCTGAAGCAGGCGCTCGAGCTGTTCGAGACGCGACTCGATCCGTGCGGCCGCAGCCGCGCGGCCGTTTGCCGCCCGACGCCACGGGCTGCGTTGGAGCAGGGGGCGCAGGCAGCGGCGCTCGAAGCGCCGGGCGAGTTCCCGCAGCGATCGGCGGCTCATGGCGTTTCTCCTCGGTTCGCAGAAAACAATATCCCACCTTGGTGGGGGTGTGTGTACCTCGTGCAGCGCGGCCGGCAAAGGCCAATTTTCAGTCGCTACCGCCGCGGCGCGATCGTCCGCTTGCCCATCCAGGCCACGAGCGGCTCCGGCACGTTCACGGTGCCGTCGGCGTTCTGGTGGTTCTCCAGGATCGCGATGATCGCCCGGCTGATCGCAACCGCCGTGCCGTTGAGGGTGTGGACGAACTGCGTCCCCTTCTCGCCAGGCTTGCGGTAGCGGAGGGCGAGCCGCCGGGCCTGGTAGTCGGTGCAGTTGGACGTGCTCGTCACCTCGCCCCACTCGCCCGCCTCCCCGCGGCCCGGCATCCAGGCCTCGAGATCGAACTTCCGGTAGGCGGGGCCGCCCAGGTCGCCGGAGGCCGTGTCGATGACGCGGTAGGGAATGCCGAGGCCGTCGAACAGCCGGCACTCGAGATCGAGCAGCAGTTCATGCGTCGCCTCGCTCTGCTCGGGGGCGGTGAAGGCGAACATCTCCACCTTCGTGAACTGGTGCACGCGGTACAGCCCTCGGGTGGCCCGGCCGTGGGCGCCGGCCTCGGTGCGGAAGCAGTGGCTGATGCCGCAGAGCTTCAGCGGCAGTTCATCGGCCTCGAAGAT
>Ga0315900_10010031_pt1 | contig 11926 bp, 8 predicted proteins | sample LakEriMetagenome_FD_203521 | JGI IMG/M metagenome (GOLD analysis project Ga0315900, IMG submission 203521) | Freshwater fungal communities from buoy surface, Lake Erie, Ohio, United States - Buoy 12 MA114 | ecosystem: Environmental > Aquatic > Freshwater > Lake > Lake biofilm | place: USA: Lake...
GATTTTTGAATTCGCATTCACCGAATCTATAATCAATCAATCAATCAATCAATGCCTTCACAGATTGTTTGCAACAGTCTCAACTCATCCAACGTCTTCCAATAACGCACGCTGTATTCTTTGGAGAGTTGTGGGGGGTAAGACAGTTATACCTCTACTCGCCCACCGTGAATTTAACGGGTAGGGGTTGCTCCAGCTTTTGCCGCTTCTTCCGCTGCACGCGTAGAACAATATGCAAGCCGTAGCGTATCTTCCGGTGCATCTTCCGTAGAAAATGCCGCCGGTAAAGCAGAAGGCGCTTTCACTAAATTCATGAAGAATGAAAAATGGATGGGCAAAAAAGGGGCGGCATTTGCTGCGGTGGCAGCTGCGGCTATCGGCGCGGTTGGGGCTATTCCACTTAGTGGCCTAATGTTTAGTTTTTTTATACCAGTATTTCAGTTGGGTTAGCAAGTCGTTGTGGTTGCCTCCATTGAAGCGCCACTCGCACTCCTTTAGAAACCAGTGAAAATTCTCCTTTTTGATGCCATTAAATTTCCGCATATGGCGCTTGGCCTGATTCCAGAAATTCTCGATACCATTGATGTGATTTTTACCTCTGGCGAACAGCTTTGAGTGATTGATTCGGCGATGATAAAACTCCGACACATCCAACGCATTATAGCTCGTGAAATAGTCCGTATACACGATGCCGTCGGGGGTCACGACCTCACGAATGATGGGCAGCAATGTATCGGTTTTAGCATTCGGGATGATGGCTGTATAAACCTTGCCGCCACGCTTCAAAAGGCCGAATACAGCCACTTTCCCTGCGGCACTTCTGCCTCGCGTTCCCTTGCGCACACCGCCAAAATAACTCTCATCCGCCTCGACCTCGCCGGATAGTTCGTAGCTCGGCAGGTTGCAGCCAATCAGTTGGCGAAGGCGCATGAAAAATGCCGTCGCCGTCTTCACATTCACGCCCACCACTTCGCTCGCTGCACGCGCTGTCGCGCCCAGCACAAAATGCTCGATCAACTTGCCCTGCTGACGTGGCGTTAGGCGGCTTCTTCTCTCATACATATTTCCATCCTAGCAGACCCGCTTAGATGGAATAGCCCCGCGCGGTTTATGTTGCTAATAAAGTATGGAGCAAGAAGCCGGAAGAGCAGGAAAACAAGCCTTGGACTGAGCGCGTTCAATCACTTTCGAATGGTGAGCAACGGTCTGCCAGCCTTTAATTTACACTTAAAGAGTAGTCTATCAACCAAAAATGTTCGCAATCATGCGGCACAAGGCGCGTTTCATTTGCGGGGTATTCCATGGGACACTGGTGAGACACTTGATGCGAATTAGTGCCCGTAATCGGTAACAAGCGACAACACCAATAACAGGCACAAGCCCCTGTTTTTGTTTATGTTACTTGTTTCTAGTTGTTGTGGCTTGCTGTATTGAATTCGACTCATAACCTAAAGGTCGTCAGTTCAAATCTGGCCCCCGCAACCAACCTACGCCAAGGCTTCGGATGGCCTAGCCAACACCAGAGCCAATCTCCGGCGATTAACATTTTTCTCAAAAAATACTCTGTGCTACCGTTGTGCTACGGATCAACCCGGCTGGTTTTGACCCAGACCTCGGCGCCGCTCATATAGCCCTGATGGTGGCTGTGGATTTTCAGCTGCGCGGCAAAGCCGCTGAGCTGTACGCAGATAATGTAGTGATTGCCGCGAAAATGCGTGTGGGTGACAAGACCGGAAAGCGCGGTCTCGCTCGCTGAGATTTCGAATGATTCGGGACGCAGCAACATTTCCGAAAGCCCGGGCGGTGCGCCCAGCTGCGCCATCAGGGCGGGGTCGCTGATACGGTTGATCTCGCCAAATAGCGAGGCCACCTGCATGGTTGCCGGGTGGAAATAGACCTCGTGCGGGCTGCCGATCTGGCAGATGGTGCCCTGATCCAGCACGATCATTTTATCGGCCAGCTCCATCGCTTCTTCGGCATCGTGGGTGACGAGCAGTGTGGTGATGCCGTTACTACGAAGCACCTGGATGCATTCCTGACGGATGGTGCGGCGCAGCACGCTGTCGATGCTGGCAAACGGTTCGTCCATCAGCAGGATGCTGGGCTTGGCCGCCAGCGCACGCGCAAGCGCCACGCGCTGCTGTTCGCCGCCGGAAAGCTGGTGGGGGTAGCGACCGGCCAGATGGGCAATACGGAAATCAGCAAGCAGCTGCTCCAGCAGCGCTTCTTTTTTTGTGCCGCTTTCGCTGCAACCAAACAGAATGTTGTCACGCGTGGTGAGGTGCGGCAGCAGCGCATGCTGCTGAAATACCAGCCCAACGCGGCGTTTGTTGGGCGCAAGGCTCTGGCGCTCGTCTGCCACGCGCTGCGTAGCAATGGCAATGCTGCCGGACTGCGGCGATAAAAACCCTGCAATCAATTTGAGGATGGTGGTTTTGCCACTGCCCGAAGCGCCCACCAGCGCGGCGACGCCGCCACTTTCCACCGCAAAAGAAATGCCTCTGACCAGCGGTTCGCCATATGCAAAAGCGACATCATGAAGCTCAAGCTGCGCCATGCGAACGCTCCTGTAACCGGTGAAGAATCACCACCGCCAGTGCGGCGATTGCCACCATGACCAGCGCATAAGGTGCGGCTTCTACCGGGCGGTCATCACTTGCAAATTCATAAACCGCAACCGCGAGTGTTTTCACATCAAACGGCCTGAGAATCAGTGTTGCCGGAAGCTCTTTGAGCACATCGATCGCCACAATCAGCGCCGCCATCACCACCGGGAAACGAAGCGACGGCAGGTGCACCTGAAAGAAAATCTGCCAGCGCGATTTGCCAAGGCTCTCTGCGACCATATCGGTCTCGCGCGCAAGGCGCTGATAGCCGGAATGCAGCGCGCTGTAGGAAGGGGAAAGAAAGCGGATCAGATAAGCCATCATCAGCCCCAGCATACCGCCTGTCATGAGCATTGCATAGCCCAGCGTGTCTTTCACCAGCCCCTGAATGAGCAGCAGCCCCACCGCAATCACCACGCCCGGCATGGCATAGCCGAGCGATGCCGCGAGGTTAATATGGCGCAGGCGGCCACGAATACGCTCGCCGTAAGCCATGAGCAGCGAAACACCAACCACCAGCGCCGCCGCACTGGCCATCAGCATCAGCGAATCCATACTCTGCGCCAGCAGCGACGAGGCTGTCACCGTTTCGGTGTGATACCAGCTCAGGCGAATCATCCACACTAGCGGCACCACAAAACCAAACAGCGCCGGCAATGCGCAGTATATGGCAATAAGCCAGCGCTTGTGCGGCTTAAGCGTGCGGCGGGGCAGCGGCTGTATGCGCAGGCTATCGTAGCGCGCGCCGCGCCGGCTGATATGCTCAAGCCACAGCAGCGCCGCCGCAATCAGCAGCAGCAGAGCCGCGATGCGCGCGGCCAGCAATGGTTCGCCCATTAAAAACCAGGTGCGGTAAATGCCGGTGGAAAGCGCGGGCACACCCAGCATATGCACCGTGCCAATATCGGCAATGGTTTCCATCACCGCGAGTATGACGCCGATGATCACGAATGGCCGCGCGGCGGGCAGCGCCACCTGCCAGAAAAGCTGGCGCCTTGTTTTGCCGAGGCTTTGCGCCACCTCAAACCATTCCTGCGGCTGCGACCGAAAAGCCAGCCGCGCCAGCATGTACACATAGGGCACGCTGGAGAGCGCAAGTAGCACCACCGCCCCGCCGAGGCTCCGCACCGGCGGAAACCAGTAATCGCCGGCCTGCCAGCCAAACCACGCCCTGAGCGCGCTTTGCACGGGACCCGCAAATTCCAGCAGCGAACCATAGCTCATCGCCAGCAGGTAAGACGGCATGGCGAGCGGCATAATCAGCAGCCAGCTGAGCATGCGCCGGCCGGGAAATTCGCAGCGCGTGATAAACCACGCCGCACTCACCCCGATCAGCGCCGAAAGAAGCGCCACCCCGGCCGAAAGCGCCAGCGTATTGGCTGCGTTTTCAAACAGGGTGGTGGCAAGCAGGTGATGCCAGCTCTCCTGCGACGCCGGCGCAAGCGGCACCGCCCATGCCACAAAGAGCAGCATGAGCGGTAGCAGGCAGGCAAGCGAGATGAATAAGCTGGCTAGGTACAACTACTTCCATCCTGAGCGATCAGCAATTTTGACCGCTTCCTCGGCGTGTTTGGCAAGGCTTCCCAGAGCCACCGCTTCATCTTTGTATGTACCAAAGCTTTTCAGCGTATCGGAGGGCGCCACAGCCGGATTCACGGGATATTCCTGATTGGAAGCGGCATAAAATGTCTGCGCTTCAGGCTGGGACAGAAACTCGATGAATTGCTGCGCCTCTTTGCTCATATCGCTGCTGGCAATCACACCCGCACCGCTGATATTAATATGCGCGCCGCGCAGCTCACCCGTTTTGGGTTTCTGGTTAGGAAAGAACAGGCCGGTTTTGGCCGCCACTTCTTTTTCCTCGGGCAGCGGCGAATTCATAAGCCGCGCATAATAATAGCTGTTGACCAGCGCAAGGCTTGCCTCGCCAGCCGCCACCGCTTTGATCTGGTCGGTATCGCCGCCTTGCGGCGCGCGCGCGAGGTTTGCAACCAGCGCCTTTGCCCAGTTTTCTGTTTTTTCTGCGCCATATTGCTCAATCATCGAGCACAGGAGCGCCAGATTGTAAGGGTGCGACGAGCTGCGCACGAGAAGCTGGCCTTTCCATTTCGGATCTGCGAGGTTTTCGTAGCTGCTGAGCTCTTCGGGCTTTACTTTCTGCTTGTTATAAACAATCACGCGTGCGCGCTTGCCCAGCCCATACCAGCGCCCCTCGCTGTCGCGCAGCTGGGCGGGAATATTTTTATTTAAGGTCTCGGACTGGATGGCTTTGAGTAAACCCTTATCCGCCGCCTGCTGCATGGTGATCACATCCGCCGGCATCAGCACATCGGCAGGGCTGTCTTTGCCCTCGGATTCAATCCTCGCGATCAGCTTGTCGGTGCTGTTGTCCTGCAATAGCTGCGTTTTGATGCCGGTTTTTTTAGTAAAATCATCGAGCAGCGGGCGGATCATCTCCTCTTTGCGGGAGGTGTAAATAGTCAGCGTATCATCCGCGATTGCAGGAAAGCTGACACTCATCGCCAGCAGTGAGCCGAGCAGACAGGAGCGAAGGGACATAGTAAACCTTTCAGTAAATCACCCTGTATCAATAATCAAGGGTGGGTTGATGATGCATCAGAAGCGTTGATGTTTTCAGCAGAAACAATGCCGCTGACAACATTTATGAGAATGATTATCAATCGCACAAATAAACGTCAAGCGGTTTGTAAGGCGCGCCTGTCTGGCGCTAGGGCGCGCGCTTAGCTTCTGGTTTTTCGGTGTTTCGCCAGCGCAAAAAGCTCCATAATCCGCTAAAACTGAAGAGCACGGTGATGCAGCGATAGGCTAGAAAAATGGTGGCATACTCCGCTGCCTGCCCGGAAAGCGCCTGACCAAAATAGGCAAATGCGCCCTCCCCTACACCAATACCGCCAGGTGTGATGGGCACTGCATTTGCTAATAGCGCAAAACACACACTTACCGCATAGGCTGCCGCGCTCAGATCACCAATGCCCGTGGCATGCGCCAGTAAAACAAAGCCAGCAAGTGTAAGTGCGTGCACAGGCAGTGATAACGCCAGCCCAAGCACCATGGCGGGCCAATGACTGCGGATCATGCGCAGAACACCAAAAAGCTGCAGCAGGCGGCGCCAGAAAGGGCTGCGATAGCGCCGATACATCCGGCGCATCTGTCGTTGCAGCGGCAGAATCATCGCCATCCCGAGAAAGAGCGTCATGCTGCCCGCCACAAACACAACCATCACTGCTTGCGAAAAAAGCCTGAGCTGGATGGGGATCTGATCATGGATCATCAGCCACCCAAGTGCCACGACGGCTAGAAAAACCAGCGCAAACAAACCAATCAACCGATCCAGAATGAGTGAAAGCAGAATTTTGGTCAGCGATTTGGGAATGCACCGCGACAGATAGTAAGCACGCAGTGCATCACCGCCTGCGCCGCCGGGCAAAAAACTGTTACCAAACAACCCCATCAGATTAATGCTCAAAAGCAGACGCAGCGGGCTATGCAGGTGAAACATGCCCAGCATCAGGCGCCAGCGCCAGGTCACAAGCATGACGCTCATCAGCATGAAAAGCAAAATGCCGCCGACAGCCTGCGGATGCTCGTAGAAAATCTGAAATGCCTGCATTGTCAGCAGTTCGCTTTTCACCAGCCATACCAGCAGCAATGCAGCGATGAACAGCTTGATTACAAGCACGAAACGGGGTCGCATAAAAACTTTGCCTTCACATCTGCGCGGGTTGGTTTATGCTCCGGCCGCACCCACAGGATCACGACCATGAATGCGCCAGCAAGTTTTGCAGTTATTTTACCTGTATATAATGAGGAAGATATTATTGAAAGCTGCATTGAGCGCATTGCCGCGTTTCTTGATGCGCAGCAACTTGCAGCGCCGATTATCACCGTCAACGATGGCAGCCAGGATCAGACAGCCACCATTCTCGAGCAGCTGAAAGCAAAATATTCACGGCTGCATGTGGCCACTCACACTGCCAATGCCGGCTATGGTCAGGCCTGCCGGACGGGCATTCTTGAAGCAGCGAAGATGGGCGTTGATTATGCGCTGGTCATGGATGGCGACGGCACGCAGGATCCCATTTATATTGCGTCCTTTTTTCCTGCCATGCAGGAGGGGTATGATTTTATAAAAGCAACGCGCTATGCCAAAGGCGGAAAAACCGTGGGCGTGCCATGGGGGCGGTACCTGCCTTCCTATTTCGGCAACAAGCTGGCACGGCTGATTTTGCGTTTGCCGATTACTGACTACACGAATGGTTTTCGCGCCATCCGCACCCGTTATGCCGATCAGATAACCACTCGCGAGCGTGGCTTTTCCATGCTGATTGAAGAAGTGGTAAGCGCCAAACGCTGCGGCTGCCGCTTTACGGAAGTGCCTTACACCCTGACCGTCAGAACAGGTGACTCGCGCTCAAAATTTGTCTATTCGTGGAAAGTCTATTATAGCTATCTCAAGCATTTATTTGGAATGAACTGATGTCAAACACCGCCTCTTCCGTTAACATCCCGCTGCCCGCAAGCTACCATAAACGCAGTGATTGTGCGTTCTGCGGCAGTCATGATCTGGTATCGATTATGGATTTTGGACGAGTCGCGCTCGCCGGCGGTTTTTTGAAGCCACCGCAGTTTACCAGTGAAGAAACGTTTCCGATGGAACTTTATTTCTGCCAGAGCTGCAGCATGGTGCAGCTGCTGGATATTGTGGATCCGGCGGTGCTTTTTAAAAATTATTTTTATTTTTCCTCGGCCATCTCAAGCCTGCGCGAACATTTTAACGATTACGCGACCGAGTGTGTCTCGCGGTTTTTGGATCCGGAACATGCCACCGTTGTTGAAATCGGGTGTAACGATGGTATTTTGCTGAAGCCACTGGCCAATCAAGGCGTACACACGGTGATTGGCGTTGATCCCGCCACCAATATCCTGCAGACGATTAATGACGAGCGCATCACGCTGGTGAATGATTTTTTCAGCACCCGTGTGGCAGAGCAGATTCGCCAGACCCACGGCAAAGCCGATATGATCGTGGCGAATAATGTCTACGCCCACATTCCCGAAATCCGCGATGTCACACAAGGCGTGAAAGACCTTCTTAAGGATGACGGCGTTTTTGTGTTTGAGGTGCACTATCTCGGCAAGATTCTGGGCGGCCTGCAATATGATATGATCTATCATGAGCACCTGTACTATTATTCACTGATCGCCCTGATCAACCATTTCAAACGGTTTGATATGGTGGTGTTTGACGTCAAGCCGATACCGATCCATGCGGGGTCGATGCGCTACCATGTCTGCCATGCCAAGAGCCGTCATGCTAAACAGATCTCCTCACGCGTGAGCGCGCTTCTCGATCAGGAGCTCAAAGCTGGCTACGATAAGCTGGAAACCTATGTTGGCTTTGCGAAGACCATCAATCAGCGCCGCGATGAGCTGATGAAGCTGCTGACTTCGCTGCGCCGCGAGGGTAAGCGTGTAGCGGGCTATGGCGCTTCCGGCCGTGCCAATACCATTATTCAATATTGCGGTATTACCCATGACCACATGGAATACATGATCGACGATGCTCCGGCCAAATGGGGCTACTGCACGCCGGGATCGCATTTTATTATCGAGCCCAACAGCAAACTGGCCAGCGATCATCCAGACTATCTGCTTGTTTTTGCCTGGGGTTATTTTCAGGAAATTGCTGCGAAATGTAACCCCTACCTTCGCGCCGGCGGCCAGATGATTGCCCCGCTGCCTGATATCCGGGTCACTTACGTGCCAACCGCTAACTAGCCGCTGGTTCGCATTGATTGTATGTCTTCGTCTGCCCTCATCAGCATCATCACCCCAACCTATAACCGCGCTTCGTTTCTGAAAGAAACCATCGACAGTGTGCTGATGCAGGATGATGGCGGGCTGGAATATCTGATCATCGATGACGGTTCATCCGACGGCACGGCAGAGCTGGTTAAGGCCTATCATGACCGCACCATTTATCATTACCATGACAATATGGGCGAAACCGCAACCGTCAATCGCGGTATCGGGCTGTGCCGCGGCGAGTGGATTGCGATAGTTAATTCGGATGATCCGCTGCTGCCCGGCTGGCTGGCCGCCATGCGCCGCGCGATTGCAGCGAATCCTGAAGCAAAACTGATTTACCCTGACTGGCTGCGCACGGATGCCAGAGGCAACATTCTGGAAATCATCAAACAGCCGGATTACACCATCGCGAACATGCTGCCCAGCAGCGGGCACTACCCTTTCAGCTGCACCATTGGCCCCGGCATGCTGCTGCGGCGCTCGCTTTATGGCGAGCTCGGGCTGCGCCGCACCGATATGCGCTGTGGCGCTGATATCGACCTGATTTACCGCGCGGCACTGATGACACCGCTGGTGCATCTGCCGCAAGTGCTGGCCACACACCGCGAGCATCCGGGTACTTTATCCAGTCAAATTAGCGGGTTTGATCTTGCCTGCAGCTTGTCGGGCATCGTGCGCCGTGTGATCGCATCACCGCTATATCCTGAAAACCTTAAAAAAAACAGCACCTATACGTTATTGATGGCACATCTGGTGATTCTGCTTCGCGCCGCGGGACGCTCCCGACGTGCGCGCGTCGCGATGGCGGGCTACAGTGCGCTTTATGCGCTGCGCTGCCTGCCCGCTGCCATGATTGGCTTTGTGCGCAGTAGCCTCAGCCGGCTGATTCGGCTGCTGCCTTTTGATCGCTGGGTAGCGGCGCTGGCGCGCCGGCGCACAGTTCAGCATGTCGTGGTTGAAATCATGATTGCCCTGCTCAGGCTTTTCTACTGGCGAGGAAAACTACCCCACCCCACGCCGCAGACGGTGATGATGACCGGGCCTTCTTTCCCGCCAGATTTTTCTGGCCAGGCGGTGGTGCTTGGGCGGCTCTTTGAGCAGATGAAAGGCATCGATCTGTGCATTGCCACTACCCAGCGCCCCGATAACGCCGCCGCCTCAAACCATTTATTTCTGCCCCCCGCCCATCAGGCAAGCGGCATGATCGCACGACTGCGCATCTGCCTCATACAGCTTCATCATCTGGCAAAACTGGCTCAGCGCCAGCGTCCAGAGGTGGTGGTCGCCTGCTCGGCGGATGTTACGCTGCCCGTGCTTTCATGGCTGGTCGCGCGCGCAGCCGGAGCGCGTTTTTATTTTTATCAGTTTGATGATTATGTACACCAGTGGTGGGCGAGCCCGGGCATCATGCGGCTGGCTGCTTTCTGCGAGCGGCTGATTGCCACGCGCCTCGCCGGCTTTATTGTGCCTTGTGATGAGCTTGGGCAGTTGCTGCGTGGCCGTTTTCCATCGGCCGAGGTGCATGTGGTGGCAAACCCATGCGACGCAGCCTCACTGGAATCCGCACCACCGGCTCGTGATATCCGCTCGAATCAGGCGCCAGTGCTTGCCTTTACCGGCTCGGTCTACCACCTCAATGAGCGTCTGATGCGCGCTCTGGTGCGGGCGCTTGAACTGCTGCCTCAGCCAAAGCCTGTGCTGCAGCTTTACAGCGGCATTCCCAGCGAGCGACTGGCAGCCATGGGCATGACAGGCTCGCAGCTTCAGATCTGCGGCTATGCAAAGCCACAAGCGATTGCTTCCATTCTGGCGGGGGTGGATGTTGCGGTGATCTGCCTGTCGCTGGACGAGGACAGCCGCATCCTTGTCAACAGCTCCGCCACTGCCAAACTGGCTGATTATCTTGCCGCCGGAAAAGTGATTCTGGTGCTTGCCCCGCGTGATTCCTATGTGGCGCACTATGTCGCTCGTCATGATTGTGGCATGGTGTGTGACAGTCATGATCCTGCTGCCATTGCCGGGGTGCTTTCGCGCCATCTCAGCAATCCGTCATGGATGGCAGAAGCCCGCGCGCGCGCGCGTCAATGCGCCGAGCGTGATTTCAACCCCGCCCACGCTGCCGCAGCGTTGAAGCTCGCGTGGGATAGCGAGCGCCCGATCCGCCAGATGCAAAGAGCGATCAGCGCCAGCGCCGCTTTCGTGAAGACGCGGCGCGACATGAACATCGTCCAGATCACCAGCATGGATCAGCCAGGCGCGCAGGCCAATGGCATGCTGCTGCATCAGTATTACCGCGCGCGTGGGCTTGGCTCCTCGCTGCTGGTTCATCAGCAGAGGTCGAATCTGACAGGCGTGCATGAGCTCGGCGGCGGCATGCTTGGTGTTGCGAATGATTTGGCGGTGCGGCTGGAGCGCCGGCTGTCGCTGCATCACCAGTTTGGTCTGCTGGCTGGCAGACTGCGCCATCACCCCACACTCAAGCACGCGGATATTGTGCATGTTCAGCTGGCACATGCCACTTCGTTTACCTCCTGGCAATCTCTCGCCGGGATACTCGAAGGCAAGCGCGTGGTCTGGACAATCCACGACATGTATATGTTCACGGGGCACTGCGTTTACTCCCTCGGCTGCACACGGTGGCAGTCGGGCTGCGGCCAGTGCCCGGATTTTGACATTCCGTTTACCATCACGCGTGATACCACCGCCGGTCTTTACCGCCACAAGCATGCTGCGTTTGAGCGTGTCAGGCCGCAGCTTGTCGTTGCCTCCAGCTGGATGGATGCGCAGGTGGCGCAAAGCCCCATGCTGCGGGAATTTCCGCGCACACGCATTCCTTTTGGCACACTGCGCAATATGTTTTACCCGCGCGACAAAGCTAAGGCGCGCGCGCGTTTTAACATCCCCGAAGATGCACAGGTCATCAGCCTGCGCTCCGTGCCACTTACCAAAAACTTCAAAGGCATGGAAATGATTGAAGAGGCGCTGCGCCGCTACAAACCGAAAAAACCGACGTACCTGTTGACATTTCAGGAAAAGAGCGGTCTGGATTTGCTGAGAGCAACCTACCAGTTCGTTGAGCTCGGCTGGACAGAAGATCAGGAACTTATGGCACTTGCCCATAGCGCAACCGACGTATTTTTAATGCCCTCCAGCGCGGAGGCTTTTGGCATCATGGCGATCGAAGCACAGGCTTGCGGCGCACCGGTGATTGTCGCAGAAGGCACGGCGCTGCCAGAAACCGCGGGAGCACCAGAGGCATGCCTTGTGGTGCCGCAGGGTAACGCTGAGGCGCTGGCCGCCGCGATTGCCCGCATCATGGATGAGCCTGAACTTCGCCGCTCGCTCGGCGAAGCCGGTCTCAGTCACGTTAAAACGCGTCACGATTTCGTGGCGCATGCCGAGGCGCATCTGGATCTTTATGAAGCAATGATGGCCGCGCCATGAGCCGCTTTGCTGTGTATAAAACTGATTACCGCCGTCAGCCTTTTACC
>Ga0315900_10010032_pt1 | contig 11925 bp, 11 predicted proteins | sample LakEriMetagenome_FD_203521 | JGI IMG/M metagenome (GOLD analysis project Ga0315900, IMG submission 203521) | Freshwater fungal communities from buoy surface, Lake Erie, Ohio, United States - Buoy 12 MA114 | ecosystem: Environmental > Aquatic > Freshwater > Lake > Lake biofilm | place: USA: Lake...
AGAACGATGTATGCATATGTCAGATTGGATCCGGTTACTTGGACCAGTGATACGGTGCTTGAAGCACGCATAGGTTCTCCTCCGTTGGAGTTTGTGCGCCCTAAATCGAGGGTCAGGCGCGAGACTGGTGAAGTGTAAGCGAAGTAGCCCCGAATTAGGCAAATTACACCTATCTATTAGCGCACTTGGGTGAGACCAGAAGTAAGGCTGCCCTGAGGGTCTATTTGACCGCTCCGGCGGTTAATCCGCGGATGAAGTATCGCTGGAGGCTAAAGAAGACCAGAAGTGGGACTGAAAGGCTGATGAATGATCCGGCGGCGACAGCTTGCCACCCTTCTCCATATTGGCCCAGCATTGCAAGAAGTGTGTAAGTCAATACTGGTCGCTCGTTGCCAACGAAAACGAAAGCGATCAAATAGTCATTCCACACCCAAAGGAATTGGAAGATTGCAAATGATGCCAATGCTGGAACAGAGATAGGTAAAACAAGTCGCCAGAAAATAGTGAAGTTGCTTGCACCATCCATGCGAGCTGCCTCAATCAAAGTATTTGGAATCGTCATCATATAATTTCGTAAAATATAAATGGCAAGCGGCATCGCAAAAGCAGAGTGCACAAACCAGGCGGCGGCATATTGCCCCGAGATTTCGATTCCTGTTTTGTCAGTGAAAGAGATAAACATCTTAAGCACTGGAACAAGTGCGCCCTGAAGTGGAACTACCAATAATCCGATAATGACAGAGAAGAAAAATTCACGGCCCTTAAAGGTTAAGAATGTAAAACCAAATGCTGCATATGCCGCAAAAAGTAGAGGTAAAATTGTCGCAGGAATAGTTACAGCCATCGACGAAATAAAGCTTGTCGCTAACTTGTTTTCAGTCAAAACCTGAGTGTAAGAACTTAAATCCCAGTTTTGTGAGAATGGATTTAAGAAAACATCCCACCAGCCAGAGGTTTGTGCATCACCTTTTGCTCGAAGTGAAGTGATGAACAAACCAACGGTAGGAAGCAACCACAAAGCAGATAAGAAGATTAGAACTATGAAAGAGCCACGACCTTGTTTTTGTTCTCTATGTACGTTCATCGCGCCGCCTCAAACTTTCGGTAGTGACGAACTTGGTAGAACATGACCGGAATAATTGCCAAAATTAATATGACAACGGCGGACATCGCCTTGCCTGTATTACCGTAAATGAAGTATTCGAGATAGAAAGTTTGAGCCAATACTGTGGTGTTGTAATTTCCACCTGTCATCGCTAAAACAATGTCGAAAACCTTCATGGCACCTATCAAAACAGTGATAAATACCGCCACTGCTGTGGGCCAAATCTGTGGCAGGACGATCTTGAAGAAGATTTGTCCTGTGTTTGCGCCATCTACTCGACCTGCCTCAAGCGTGTCTTCAGGCACGCTCTTAATTGCTGCAGAGAGTAAAACCATCGCATATCCAGCGCTCAACCAAATCAAAATAACCATTAGAAGTAAATTGTTAAATTTAAAGGCCTCGATCTGGAACCAGGCTTGTGGTGAACCACCAAGCTTCATCCACAAAGAATTGAGTAGACCAACCTGATCTTGTCCTTCTGGAGCATATGCATAGATGTATCGCCAAATAACTGCTGCGCTGACAAATGAAATTGTCATCGGCATAAAAAAGATTGATTTAAAGACTTTTTCAGAACGTGATCCCACATTGTTGGCAAACTGCGCAATTGCAAGGCCGATTGACACGGTCAGAATTGGAACAATTACAATCCACATTAGATTGTTAATCAACATGCTTGCGAAATATTCAGAACCAATTAAATCTCGGTAGTTTTGAAAACCTACAAAAGTTGTCGATCCATCGATCTCTTCGAGCATGAAACTGAGACGAATAGATTGAATTGTTGGTACAACAATAAATACTCCGATTAGCAGAAGTACCGGACCAATAAAGATAAATGGTTCTACTTTTTTCTTAACTTTTTCAGGAAGAAGATGGATGACTTTGTTCATCAACCAATAAGCAAGAGCAGTGATCGCAATACCGGCTACAACAGCCTGTAATGCAGTCAGCAAATCTTTCATTGGTCTTCCTTATTTTTAGTAGCAAAACATAAAGTTAATTGAAATTCTAGAGCAATCAGCGCCAGCGGGATATACCCACTGGCGCTGATTTTTACGCTCTGGTTTTAGCTAAAGCTAAAAGCTTTACGCTCTATTCCATGAAGCATCAATTGCAGCAAATGCCTGCTTTTGAGTCTTCTTTCCAGCAACCCAGTTTGTGAGTTCTGTCCACTGTGTTGCGTTAACAACAGCAGGTGCTAGATCTGAACCATCAAAACCGAAGAGCTTGGCTGAAGAAAGAATTCCAGCGATGTTCTTAGTAATTGGGTTCTTGTAACCAGCGCTTGGGAATGTCTTGTGTGCTGAAAGGTATGAAGGGTATGTAGCAAGCATTGCGCCTTGACCTAGCTTGTCAGAAAGGATGAAGTTAAGAACCTTCTGAGTTGCTGGGCTTGCATCAAATGCTGCAGCTAGATCTCCGCCACCAAGGACTGCATCAGTTGTTCCAGCTGGTGCTGGAAGCTTGAATACGCCTACCCGTGAGAAGTTGTTTGCCTTGTACTCAGCCTTTACTGCATCTGGGAAGAAGTCAGTGATGAATGATCCTTGACGCATCATGAAGCACTTGTTCTTATCAGTTGCGAATAGGTTTGCTGTTGTACCGAAGCCAGTTGCTGCAATTGCCTTACCGCCACCATTTACGTTACCTGGTGTTAGTGCGACGCTTGCAAACTTTGCTGCTGCCTTTTGAACAGTTGGTGATGACCAAGCAAGCTTGCCCTTCCACCATGCTGTGTACTGAGCTTCTCCGCCGTAACGAAGTACGTACTCTTCCATCCAGTCAGTTGCAGCCCAACCTGTTGCGCCGCCTGACTCGATACCGATACACCATGGGTAACCAAGCTTCTTTGACTTGATTGTGTTAGTTAGCTTTGTCATGTCTGCATCTGTCTTTGGAACAGTTAATCCTGCAGCCTTGAAGTTAGCTGGGTTGTACCAAACAAGTGACTTTACGTTTGCTGAAACTGGAAGACCGTAAGTCTTTCCACCCTTAACAGCAAGGTTTGCCCATCCTGGAACAAGAGTCTTCTTGATTCCAGAAAGATCAACTGACTTCAATGAGTCAATTGGTTCTAGAACAGATGAGTACTCAAGCAATCCGCCTGGTTGTGGCCACATGCCGATATTTGGTGCCTGTCCCGCCTTCACCTTTACACGAATATCTGTGTCGTATGAAGCAAGCGTTGTGTAAGTGATTTTGATTCCGTTAGCTGCACCGAATGCATCAAGCTCGGCTTGGAAGCCCTTAGCTTGATCTCCGCCGAAGCCACCGAAAATGGTTACTTCGTCAGCAGCGTGTGCTGAAGGTAGAACAGCAATTGATGCTGCTACCGCAACTGCAACAATTGCAGCGCCTAATTTCTTCATGAGATTCCTTTCGAAAGGGGTACTCAGCGCACGAGAGCGCGCTGGGTGTGATGTGAAAATTACAGGGGCGTACTGGCGTTTGCTAGCCCAGCCGGGTAACGCTTTGCAAAAGATTTACGAGGTTTTTTGCAGTTTCTTGCATACCGCTTCACGCTCAAATTGGTCCAAAAGCACCTATTCCTGGAAGGGCTCCAGCTCTCGACTAGTGCCGGGGTCGGGAAAAACCGCCACAGAGATGCTGCGGACTCCATCACCCGTAAAGAGCTCAACCGAGGAACTATCAACCACAATCTTTAGATGAATCTCTTCGGTTGTAGGTGTGTACTCGGCTTCAAACTCGTTAACAAATACAACGCCCTTCTCTGCATTAAATCCAACTTTAACAAAACCTTGTAAACCAACTATTCCAGATGTTGGAACTTCAACTTTCAATTGATAGGAAACTTCACACAGTGGGGTTTGAGTTAAAACTAATTCGTTTTTGTAATTCTTTAATCCTAATTCGCGCGGAATCGTCATTTGATTTGTCCATGAAGTTGAAGGATGATTTTTTACATTGCTCCAATTAGCTAACCAACCAAGTAAAACTCTTCTTCCATTTGGCTCATTACCAAATGTGACTCCTGCATAATTGTCTCTTCCAAAATCCAACCAACGTGGTTCATCAGTTGGATAACGAGGTACGAAAGTTGTTCCATCAAAATCACCAAGAAAATATTGCGTACCGGATCCATATAGCCCACCAGGATTCAATGACACGATCAAAACCCAAACTTCCTGTTGTTCAAATTGAATTGAAAACAGGTCTGGACATTCCCACACACCGTCGGTAGCTGCGGCTGGACCAAAATTGCTTAAATGTTTCCAAGTGATCAAATCACTTGAAGAATAAAACGAGATTTGATGTTCATGCGGTTGTGCAACAGACATAATCCAATGATCTTTGTACTTAAATACTTTTGGGTCGCGGAAATCTTTTTTCTTTTCATCAAGAACTGGATTGCCTTCGTACTTAACAAAAGTACGGCCATTGTCTGAGCTGCGCGCTAAGCATTGTGATTGGTTGGTTTCGGTATGTCGCGTGTAGATTGCTACTAGATCATCACCGTCGCTAACTGCACTGCCAGAAAAGATTGCTCCGTCAAGATCTTCAGAGATAGCTACCGGCAATTCTTCCCAGGTGAGTAATTCCTTAGAAACTGCATGGCCCCAGGACATGTGGCCCCACTCGGTACCAAATGGATTGTGCTGAAAAAACAGGTGGTACTCGCCTTTGTGCCACACAAGACCGTTTGGATCATTCATCCAATTTTTTACAGGAGTGAAGTGAATGCGGGGGCGATACTCCTGGTCCAGTTCCACGCGCTGATATTAGGCTAATCTCTATTCAATGAACCTCTTAGATGCCAACTCTGTTGTCTCAACACTGGGCTTAATTGGCGTTCTCGGAATAATCTTTATGGAAACTGGGCTGTTGATTGGTCTAGTTTTTCCTGGCGGCGAAGTTGTCTTTCTAGCCGGTATTGCTGCATCTGGTTCAGGTGCTGCAGTACTTGGTGATGCCAAGCTTTCGACTCCACTTTTGTTTACTTTAGCGCCAATTGCAGCGATTGTCGGCGGCGAAGTTGGATATTGGTTTGGTAAGAAGTTTGGACGTCCCTTTTTCGATCGACCAGAGAGTCGCTTTTTTAACCAAAAGATGGTTTTGAAGGTTGAGAGGTATCTAGCTATATATGGTCCACGTAAAGCTCTAGTGTTTGGTCGCTTTATTCCATTTGCGCGAACACTTATAAACCCAACATGTGGCATTGCTAATTTAGATCGCAAAACATTCTCAACCTGGAATGCAATTGGCGCAATAATTTGGACGCAAGTTGCGATAGGAATTGGTTACTTCTTAGGTGATGTATTTAAGGAAAACGGTAGTTACTTTATTGTTGGAATTGTTGCATTAATTGTTGTGGGGACTTCGATTCCTTTGTTACTTGAAATATTTAAAGAACGTCAATCAAAGCGTTATAAGCCTAAATCAGATAACTGATAAGCAGCGCGGTATTCATATCCCGCCTCTTTAATCTTTGGCTCTGCGCCGCGTTCAACAATTACAGCAACACCAACAACAATTGCGCCCGCTTCTACCAGTGCTTCAACTGCGGTTAATACTGAACCACCTGTAGTTGATGTGTCTTCAACAGCTAACACGCGCTTTCCTTTTACATCTGGGCCTTCGATTCGGCGTTGTAAGCCATGAGCTTTTTCAGCTTTACGAACTACAAATGAATCAATCTTTTTTCCTTGCGCTGCGGCAACATGCATCATCGCAGTTGCAACAGGGTCGGCACCTAGTGTTAATCCGCCGACAGCTTCGTAATCAAGATCTGCCGTTAAGTCCAGCATTACTTGGCCGACTAGTGGTGCGGCCTGTGAATCCAATGTGACACGGCGTAGATCTACATAGTAATCAGCCTCTTTGCCGCTCGACAGGATGACTTTGCCATGCACAACTGCCTTGGTAAGGATCTGTTCTCTGAGTGTTTCACGTGAATTCATAGGGGAACTGTACCGCTAGCCGAAAGTGGGTTTACTCTGTCAACATGAACATTCAACGGCTTGAAACATCAAGGTTGTTTAACCGATTTGGCTTTGGGCCACGTCCAGGTGAGTTTGCGCAAGCACTCAAAGATGGAGTCGAGGCAACCCGAACAAAGCTGTTAACTGTTCCTGCAATTGATGTTGCTGCGGCCACAATCATTGAGCCAGAGATTACAGATTTAGGAAAGCGACCTGCGCCAAATAGCAAAGAGGTTGTTCCCTTTGCAATTGCAATGCGTTTTCAAACACAAGAAATGACAATGTGGTGGCTTGATCGGATGGCAATTAGTGATCATGGCCTAACGGAAAAGATGACTTGGTTTTGGCATGGACACTGGGCAACTTCACTTCAGAAACTTAATTACCCGATGCCAATGTTTAAGCAAAACAAAACAATGCGCACCTACTGTCTTGGAAACTTCACATCAATGACCAAGGCGATGCTCAATGATGGTGCGTTGCAGTTTTGGTTAGATGGTCAAGAAAATACGGTCAAAGCTCCTAATGAAAACTTAGGTCGCGAGTTAATGGAGTTGTTTACTTTAGGTGTAGGTCGTTACACCGAAGATGATGTGAAAAGCATTTCGCGTGTTTTGACTGGGTATCAAGTTGTGCGCAGCAGTGGTGAAGTAACTATTAACCAAAATCGTCGTGATAAAAATCCAGTGACCTTGTTGGGTACGACTAAAGCATTTACAGGCGACACCTTGGCAGAATTCTTGGTTGCACGTGATGACAGTGCGCAATTTATTGCAGAACGTTTGTGGTACCGCTTCATCTCTAGTACTGAAGATATGCCGGCAAATTTCAGCGCAAAAACCGCCTTTGCATCCCGTGAAATTTCAGCAGCAGTAAGTGCGATGGCAAGTGATCCAGTAATGCGTGATGAAAAGTATGCGATGGTGAAGTCACCTATCGAATGGTTTATCTCTGCTTGCCGTGCGCTGGAATTAAGACCGTCGCAACTAAAGACTCCAAATCAGTTAACCAACTATCTCGACAAGCTTGGTCAGGTTCCATTTAACCCTCCCAATGTTGGCGGTTGGCCCGCAGGTGAAGCCTGGCTTTCATCTGCAACCGCGCAATACAGAATCGCTTTTGCAACTTGGTTAATCAAGCAAAGTGATCTTCGAGTTCTTAATGAAATGCGCCCAGCAACTCGAATTTCAAAAAGTGCAGATTGGTTGGGTATTCCTGAATGGAGTAGTCGAACCCAAACCGCACTTCGTTCAGCAATTAATGACCCGGCGCAATTTGCATTACTTGCATTGTGCAGTCCCGAATACTTAGTGAACGCTTAGGAGACGACCATGGATACAGTAACCAGAAGAAAGTTTCTTAAGTTAACAACCGGAGCAGTTGCCGTTGGCGCAGCAGCACCTTTATTGAGCTTTGACGAGATTGCACAAGCTGCAATTGATCGACCTTTGCCGGCCGGAACACCAATTCTTGTAGTGGTGACTTTGTATGGAGGTAATGATGGACTTAACACTGTTGTTCCTTATACAGATCCAATTTATTACTCATCACGCCCAGAGATTTCATATAAAGCGGATCAAGTTCTTCCGCTAGATGCAGAGCTAGCGTTCAATCCTGCAATGAAGGGCTTAAAAACTCTGTGGGATCAAAAGAAGGTTGCAATCGTTAGAGGCGTTGGATACCCAAATCCAGATCACTCACACTTTTCTTCTATGGCAAAGTGGCAGACAGCATCTCCTGCAAAGCACATCAACAGTGGATGGTTGGGTCGTTGGGTTGATACCCAGAGCGAAGATCCAATGCTTGCAATCTCCTTAGGATCAGTTTTGCCACCGATGCTTGCTGGTACAAAGCGCAGTGGTTCGGCTTTGCCTTTGGGTGGATTAGTTATTCCAAAGGGAGCACTGGCAGCACAGTGCGCGCAGCTTTCAAAAGTTTCGAAAAAGGATTCCAAGTTGATGGCTGCAGCTGCAACATCGATGCGTAATCTTTTTAGTGTATCCACCAACGTCCAGCCAATCTTGAAAGCACCAGCTCCCGTTAATCCTGATCTACCTACAACTAATGGCGGAAACGCTGGCGGAGATAGCAATTTAGCCCAACAGCTAGATGTTGTTTCTAAGTTAATCGCCGCTGGATCTCCAACAAAGGTGTGGTCAGTGTCTTTAGGTGGTTTTGATACCCACGCTAATGAGGCCAATGCTCAAGCAGAATTACTGGGTGTTGTTTCAGAATCATTGACTCGCTTTATGGGCCAATTGAAATCAACTACTCGTAGCAATGATGTAACCATCATGGTCTACAGCGAATTCGGTCGCCGAGTTGTTGGAAATGGTTCGCAAGGAACAGATCACGGAACTTCTGGCCCAATGTTTTTGATTGGAAATTCAGTTAAGGGCGGATTTTACGGAGAACAACCTTCCTTGAAGAACCTCTACAAGAATGATTTAGCTGTCACAACTGATTTCCGTGATGTCTATGCAACAGTTATTGAGAAGATTTTGAAATCACCGGTCGAGCCAACACTTGGCAAATGGTCGGGACGAATTAACTTTTTGTAATTACTAATCTTCTTTGTAAACAATAACTTCGCCTTTGCGACGAGTTGCTAAACCTTTAGGTGGGTTTTGCTCGAGCAATGCATTTACTTCGATCCGCAGTTGCGCAACTTCGACCGCCATATTTGCCATGGCAGATTCCAGTTCGATAATTCGCTTAATACCTGCGTGGTTGATTCCTTCACCGACAAGTTTTTGTACCGCACGCAGCAAAGCAATATCGCGTAGTGAATATCTGCGATTACGACCTTCGGTCCGTGATGGCGAAACTAAACCTAATTTGTCATATTGGCGCAGAGTTTGTGGATGCATACCGGAAATTTCAGCAGCTACTGAAATTACATAAACACCAGCATCATCGTCTGGTTGATTATTCTTATTCTCGTCGTTGTTCATATCTTCGCCTTGTTTGCAAAATCAGATCTAACATCTTCGGCTGAAGTTTCTTCGGCAAATTTCTTCAGGGCATCCAAAGCTTTTCCATCAACGCGTTGTGGTACCTGTACCTCGACAGTGACCAATAAATCCCCAGTAGTACTGCCTTTTGTGACCCCTCGGCCCTTTACTCGTAATGTCCGACCAGTTGGTGTCCCAGGTGCAATGCGAACAGTTACATCATCTCCTGACAAAGTTGGCACTTTAATGTCAGCACCCAAGGCGGCTTCAGCAAAAGTAACGGGCAAAGTTAAGGTTAGATTCTCGCCCTTGCGCCCAAAGATTGGGTGAGGCTTAACGTGTAATTGGATAAAGAGATCTCCAGGGCCAGCCTCTCCGGGTGAACCCTTACCCTTCATGCGAATTTTTGCGCCATCGTTTACACCAGCTGGAACACGTGCAGAAATGTTTTGTGATTGACCACGATCCATTCCTAAGCGAAGATCAAGTGTTGTTCCAAATACTGACTCGCGAAAAGAAATTGATGCTTCGGTTTGTAGATCTTGACCCTTGCGTGGTCCACGACGACCAGCAGCTGCGCCAAATAAGTTAGCAAAAATGTCCTGTGGGTTTCCGCTTCCGAAGATATCTCCGAAATCACCACCGCCTTGCGGTGCACGGAATCCACCTTTTGCAAAAAGTGAACGTGCTTCATCGTATTCAGCACGCTTTTTTGGATCAGACAAGATTTCATAGGCTTCAGATACAGCTTTGAACTCTTCCTCTTTTACTACATCACCCTTTGTTTTATCTGGATGTAAGTCACGAGCAAGTGCGCGGTACCTTTTTTTGATTTCATCGGCAGCAGCCTTCTTATCTACGCCCAGGACTTTATAAAAATCCTTTTCGTATAAATCTTTGGCTGCCATTGCTGATTATTCTCCTGCTGCTGGGTCGGTTACGGCTACGCGCGCAGGACGCAGGATGCGCTCCCTGTACTTGTAGCCAGGTTGCAAAATCTTTGTAGCTGTTGCTACTGCCACATCTGCTGATTCATCGTGCATTAATGCCTCATGAATCTGTGGATCAAAAGCTTCGCCTGCAGTGCCGTACTTTTCGAGGCCAATGCGTGAAGTTATTGAATTTAGCTGATCTGCCACTGCCTTAAAGCCGCCCGTTAGCTCGCCATGCTGTTCTGCGCGATCAACATCATCAAGTAGCGCTAATAGCTCTGTCAGAACCGCACCGATTGCGCTTTCATGTGCAACTGCGCGATCGCGTTCTACACGCTTTCGGTAATTTGCATACTCTGCCTGAAGTCGCTGTAGATCCGCAGTTAGTGTTGCAACCGGGTCAGCTTCCTGACCCGGTTCAACAACCTCTACAGATTCTTGTACTTGTTCAGTACTTTCTTCTGTCATTACTTCTGATCTTCTTCAATTACTTCAGCATCCTCAACGCCATCCTCTGATGGTGTTGCTTCACCTTCAGCTGCTGCACCGGCTGCGTACAACGCTGCACCAAGTGCTTGGCTAACGGTTGCAACCTTTTCAGTTGCAGACTTGATCATTTCGTAATTTGAACCACCAAGTGCCGTCTTAAGTTCTGCAAGAGCGGCTTCGGTCTCTGTCTTCTTCTCAAGTGCTTCACCTTGTGACAATTTTTCTTCATTGTCCTTGATGAACTTTTCAGTTGAGTACAGAAGTGAATCTCCTGCGTTGCGGATCTCTGCTTCTTCCTTGCGCTGACGATCTTCTTCAGCGTGTGATTCAGCATCGGCCATCATGCGCTCGATCTCTTCCTTAGACAGTGCAGAGCCACCTGTGATTGTCATGCTCTGCTCTTTACCTGTTCCAAGATCCTTTGCAGATACATGAACGATTCCGTTTGCATCGATATCAAAAGTAACTTCGATTTGTGGAACTCCACGTGGTGCGGGTGGAAGACCAGTTAGCTCAAACATTCCAAGCTTCTTGTTGTAAGCCGCCATTTCGCGCTCACCTTGGTATGCCTGAATTTGTACGGCAGGCTGATTGTCATCAGCTGTTGTAAATACTTCGCTGCGCTTTGTAGGAATTGTTGTGTTTCGCTCGATCAAACGTGTCATTACGCCACCCTTGGTTTCGATACCAAGTGAAAGCGGAGTAACGTCTAGGAGCAATACATCCTTAACTTCACCCTTCAAAACACCTGCTTGGAGCGATGCTCCGACTGCAACAACCTCATCAGGGTTTACGCCCTTATTTGGCTCCTTGCCACCGGTTAGTTCCTTAACAAGTTCAACAACAGCTGGCATACGAGTTGATCCACCAACAAGAACAACTGAATGAATGTTTGCAATAGGAATTCCTGCATCCTTAAGGACGGCTTGGAAAGGCTTCTTGCAACGCTCTAGCAATGCAGCAGTTAGCTGTTGGAACTGCGCGCGTGTGATTGTTTCATCCATAAACAGTGGATTCTTTTCAGCATCTACCGTGATGTATGGCAAGTTAACTGAAGCAGATTGTGATGATGACAGTTCGATCTTTGCTTTTTCAGCAGCTTCACGAACACGTTGCATCGCCATCTTGTCTTTAGTTAAATCAATTCCATTTGCAGCACCAAAAGTTTGAACTAGGTGATCAACGAGTGCTTGATCCCAATCATCTCCACCAAGGTTGTTATCGCCGTTAGTTGCCTTAACTTCAACAACACCATCGCCGATTTCAAGAAGTGAAACGTCAAATGTTCCACCACCAAGATCGAATACAAGAATTGTTTGTTCCTTATCGGCCTTATCAAGACCGTATGCGAGCGCTGCAGCAGTTGGTTCGTTGATGATACGAAGAACGTTAAGACCTGCGATTTCACCAGCTTCTTTTGTTGCTTGACGTTGTGCATCGTTGAAGTAAGCAGGAACGGTGATTACTGCATCCGTAACTGTTTCTCCAAGGTATGCCTCTGC
>Ga0315900_10010036_pt1 | contig 11923 bp, 10 predicted proteins | sample LakEriMetagenome_FD_203521 | JGI IMG/M metagenome (GOLD analysis project Ga0315900, IMG submission 203521) | Freshwater fungal communities from buoy surface, Lake Erie, Ohio, United States - Buoy 12 MA114 | ecosystem: Environmental > Aquatic > Freshwater > Lake > Lake biofilm | place: USA: Lake...
CGCCTGCCGCGCGTGGTGCCTTTCGAGATGGCGATGAACATGATCGTCACGGGCCAGGCGATCGCCTCCGAGAAGTTCAAGGGCACCCGCCTGTTCGACCAGATCGTCGAGGGCGATCTGCTCGCGGGGGCCATCGCCTTCGCACGGGCTGCAGTCGAGGGCAAGCGCGGCCTGCCGCGCGTGCGCGACCTCGCCGTCGACTATCCGAACGCGCAACCCTACGTGCAGTTCGCGCTCGCCACCATCGGCACCGTGGCCCCCCGTTATCCGGCGCCGCGCAAGTGCGCCGAGGCCGTGGCCGCAGCCGCCAGCCTGCCCTTCGACGAAGGCCTGAAGTTCGAGCGCCGTGCCTTCGCCGAGCTGGTCGACACCCCCGAGTCGAAGGCGCTGCGCCACATCTTCTTCGGCGAGCGCGCCGCCGCCAAGATCCCCGACATCCCCGACGACACCGCGCTGCGTCCCATCCGCAGCGCGGCCGTCATCGGCGCGGGCACCATGGGTGGGGGCATCGCGATGAACTTCGCCAATGCCGGGATCCCGGTGCGCCTGCTCGAGGTCAAGCAGGAGCCGCTCGATCGCGGCATCGCCACCATCCGCCGCAACTACGAGAACACCGCCCGCAAGGGCCGCATCAAGCCCGAGGACGTGGAAAAGCGCATGGGCCTGATCACGCCCACGCTGAGCTACCAGGACATCGCCGACGCCGACATCGTGATCGAGGCGGTGTTCGAGGACATGCCGGTCAAGGAGGCGGTCTTCCGCCAGCTCGACGCGGTGATGAAGCCCGGCGCCATCCTGGCCAGCAACACCTCCACGCTCGACGTCGACCAGATCGCCGCCTTCACGAAGCGCCCGCAGGATGTCATTGGCACGCACTTCTTCAGCCCGGCCAACGTGATGCGCCTGCTCGAGATCGTGCGCGGCGCCAAGACTGCCAGGGACGTGCTCGCCACGACCATGGCGCTGTCCAAGAAGATCGGCAAGCTCGGCGTGGTCTCGGGCGTGTGCGACGGCTTCATCGGCAACCGCATGATCGAGCAGTACAGCCGCCAGGCCGCCTACATGCTCGAGGAGGGTGCCACGCCACAGCAGGTCGACCGCGCCATCGAGCGTTTCGGCTTCGCGATGGGCCCGTTCCGGATGGCCGATCTCGCCGGCAACGACGTGGGCTGGTACATCCGCAAGCGCCGCTACGCCGAGCGGCCCGACATGCAGTACCCGAAGATTCCCGACAAGGTCTGCGAACTCGGCCGCTTCGGCCAGAAGACCGGCGCGGGCTACTACCGGTACGAACCGGGCAAGCGCGATGCCATCCCCGACCCCGTGATCGAGAAGCTCATCGCCGACCACCGCGCCGAACTCGGCATCACGCCGCGGCGCATCAGCGACGACGAGATCGTGCACCGCCTGATCTTCGCGCTGGTCAACGAGGGCGCCAAGATCCTGGAGGAGGGCATCGCGCTGCGCGCCTCCGACATCGACATGATCTACCTGACCGGCTACGGCTTTCCGGCGCACGTCGGCGGCCCCATGCTGTATGCCGACGTCTGCGGTCTCTACAACGTGGTCAAGCGCATGCAGGGTTACGCCGCGCTCGGCCACGGCGACACCGCGTTCTGGACCCCGGCGCCGCTGCTCGCGCGGCTCGCCGCCGAGGGCAAGGGCTTCAACGGCTGATCGCGGCCGACCACCTGAAAGGATCGAACCATGCGTGAAGCAGTCATCGTCTCCACCGCGCGCACCGGCCTGGCCAAGTCCTGGCGTGGCGCGCTCAACATGACCCACGGCGCCACGATGGGCGGGCATGTCGTGCGCGCCGCCATCGAGCGCGCCGGCATCGAAGCCGGCGAGGTCGAGGATGTCCTGATGGGATGCGCCACCCCCGAGGGCGCCACCGGCGGCAACATCGCCCGCCAGATCGCCCTGATGGCCGGCTGCCCGGTCACGGTCTCGGGTGTCACCGTCAACCGCTTCTGCTCGTCGGGCCTGCAGACCATCGCGATGGCGGCGCAGCGGATCATCGCCGGCGAGGGCGATGTCTACGTCGCCGGCGGCGTCGAGTCGATCTCGTGCGTGCAGAACCAGGCCAACCGCCACATGGGCGAGGACCCGGCGCTCAAGGCGCGCAAGCCCGAGATCTACTGGTCGATGCTCCAGACCGCCGAGCAGGTGGCCAAGCGCTACGACGTCTCGCGCCAGCGCCAGGACGAATACGGCGCGCGCAGCCAGCAGCGCGCCTGCGCGGCGGCCGCCGCGGGCCTGTTCAAGGACGAGATCGCCCCCATCACCGTGACCATGGCCACGGTCGACAAGCACACCAGCGCCATCGTCTCGCGCGAGGTCACGCTCGCCGACGACGAGGGCCGCCGCGAAGGCACCACCTACGAGGCGGTCTCGCAGATCCGGCCGGCGCTGCCCGGGGGCGTGATCGCGGCCGGCAATGCCAGCCAGTTCTCCGACGGCGCGGGCGCGGTCGTGGTCATGGAGCGCTCGCTCGCCGAGAAGCGCGGCCTCAAGCCGCTGGGCGCTTTCCGTGGCTTCGCGGTGGCCGGCTGCGAGCCCGACGAGATGGGCATCGGCCCGGTCTTCGCCGTGCCCAAGCTGCTGGCGCGCGCCGGCCTGAAGGTCGAGGACATCGACCTGTGGGAGCTCAACGAGGCCTTCGCGGTGCAGGTGCTGTACTGCCGCGACCGCCTGGGCATCCCCGACGAGCGCCTCAACGTCAACGGCGGCGCGATCGCCATCGGCCATCCGTACGGCCTGAGCGGCCAGCGCCTGACCGGCCACGCCCTCATCGAGGGTCGCCGGCGCGGCGCGCGCCACGCGGTGGTGACGATGTGCGTGGGCGGCGGCATGGGCGCGGCCGGCCTGTTCGAAGTCTACTGATCGCTCGTTGCCGATGCGCCTGCCCGGACCGCCCTTCCTGCAGCACCTCGGCGGCAGCATCGCCGACCTCGACGAGGGCGGCGAGGTCACGATCGAGCTGCGGCCGGAGTTCTGCAACTCGCGCCAGGTCGCGCACGGCGGGGTGGTCATGACCATCCTCGACGTGTGCATGGCGCGGGCCGCGCGGGCACGCCGCCGCGCCGACGGTCACAGCGACCACGGCGTGGCCACCATCGAAATGAAGACCACCTTCCTGAAGCCCGGCACCGGCAGCTTGTTGACGGCCCACGGCACCTGCCTGCAGCACAGCGCCTCGATGGCCTTCTGCGAGGGCGAGGTACGCGACGAGCGCGGGCGGGTAGTGGCCCGGGCCTCCGGAACCTTCAAGTACATCCTGCCGCGCCCGAGCGCGGCTCCCGCTCCCTGAACAGCGAGACCCTCATGTCCCTCCAGAATCAGCGCATCGTGCTGGCAAGCCGTCCGCGCGGGCAGGTCGTTCCCGAGAATTTCCGCCTCGAATCGGTGGCGGTGCCCGAGCTCGCCGAAGGCCAGCTGCTGGTGCGCAACGACTGGCTGTCGCTCGACCCCTACATGCGCGGCCGCATGGACGACGTGCGCTCCTATGTCGCGCCGCAGGCGCTCGACGACGTGATGGGTGGCGGCACCGCCGGCGAGGTCATCGCCTCGCGTCACCCGGGCTTTGCCATCGGCGACAAGGTCGTCGGGCGGCTGGGCTGGCAGCACTACGCGGTGACCGACGGCGCCGGCCTGAACAAGGTCGATGCCTCGCGCATCCCGCTGTCGGCCTATCTCGGCTGCGTCGGCATGCCCGGCGTGACGGCCTGGTACGGTCTGACCCAGATCATCGCGCCCAAGGCCGGCGAAACCGTGGTGGTCTCGGCTGCCAGCGGCGCGGTCGGCTCGGTGGTCGGCCAGCTCGCCAAGGCGCGCGGCTGCCGCGTGGTCGGCGTGGCCGGCGGCCCCGACAAGTGCCGCGCGGTGGTCGAGGAATTCGGCTTTGACGCCTGCATCGACTACAAGGCCGGTCGTCTTCGTGATGATCTCGCCGCCGCCACACCGCAGGGCATCGACGGCTACTTCGAGAACACCGGCGGCGAGGTTCTCGACCTGGTGCTCGCCCGCATGAACGCCTTCGGGCGGATCGCGGTCTGCGGCCTGATCGCCGGCTACGACGGCCAGCCGATCCCGGTCAACAACATCCGCGCCATCCTGGTCAGCCGGCTCAAGGTGCAGGGCTTCATCATCTCCGAGCATCCCGAGTTCTGGCCGACCGCGCTCGCCGAGCTCGGTGAGGCGGTGGCCAGCGGCCGTCTGCGTTACCGCGAAACCGTGGCCCAGGGGCTGGCCAGTGCGCCGGAAGCCCTCATCGGCCTGCTCAAGGGCCGCAACTTCGGCAAGCAACTGGTGCGCCTGGGCTGATCGGGCCCACGCCCGATGATCGACCCCCAGGTCGCGAAGATCCTCGCCTGGGCCGAGCGGACGAGGGCACCTTCCTACCCCGAGCTCGGCCCCGAGGCGGCGCGCGAGCACTACGCCCGCGCGGTGCTCACGCTCGACGTGGCCCCCCGACCGGTGCACGAGGTGCATGATCATCGGGTGGTACTGCCGGGCCGCGTACTCACCGTGCGCCAGTACGTGCCGCGACCGCATGGCTGGAGCGAGCCGCAGCCGGCGCTGCTCTTCTTTCATGGCGGTGGCTTCACGATCGGTTCGATCGACACCCACGACCGGCTTTGCCGGCTGCTGGCCGACAGCGCGGGCTGTCATGTGTACTCGGTCGACTACCGCCTTGCCCCCGAGCACCGCTTTCCGGCCGCCGTCGACGATGCCTTTGCCGCGCTGGACTGGTTGCGTGCGCAGGCATCGGTCCTCGGTGCCGATCCCGAACGGCTCGCGATTGGTGGCGACAGTGCCGGCGGCACGCTCGCTGCCGCCACCGCGATTCACGCCATGCAGCGAGGCATCCGGTTGCGGCTCCAACTGCTGATCTACCCCGGGCTCGCCGCGCATCAGGACAGCGAATCGCACCGGCGCCTGGCCCGCGGCGTGCTGCTCGACGCCGAGGTGATCCAGTGGTTCTTCGGCCTGTACCTCGGTGATCCTGCGCAGCGGCAGGACTGGCGCTTCGCACCGCTGGAGGCGCCCGAGCTGGCCGGTGTTGCGCCCGCGTGGCTCGCGCTCGCGCGGTACGATCCATTGCTCGATGAAGGGCTGGCCTACGCGCGGCGCCTGCGCGAGGCCGGGGTGGCGGTCGACTGCCGGGTCTATGACGGCATGATCCATGCGTTCTTCCAGCACGGCGGCTTCGTGGTCGCCGCGCGCCGCGGCCCGCAGGACGCCGCCCTGGCCCTGCGATCGGTCTTTGACGAGGCTGGGTGATCCCATGAGCATGACGCCGCAACTCAGTCTCGGCTCCTGGGAAGCCATCGGCGCGCTGGCGGCCCCGGTGCGTACAGCGGTGTTCGTGCACGAGCAGGGGATTCCCGCCGAGCTCGAGTGGGACGACGCCGATGCCGTGAGCCTGCACTGCGTGGCGCGGCTCGGCGACACGATCGCAGGCACCGGCCGCCTGCTGCCGGATGGCCACATCGGCCGGATGGCCGTGCTGCCCGACTATCGCGGGCATGGGCTCGGCGGTGTCATCCTCGAGCGCCTGGTCGTCGCCGCGCGCGAGCGCGGCGACGAGGCTGTCGAGCTCAGCGCCCAGGTCGCCGTGCTGGATTTCTACCGCCGGCATGGCTTCGTGGCGCTCGGCGAGGTCTATCAGGAGGTCGGCATCCCGCACCAGCGCATGCGCCGCGTGCTCGACAGCGTGGACCCCGACAGCCCCGTCCCCAGCGGGATGCGCGCACATGCGGCGGGCACCAGCGCGGAACCGTATGCGGCGGGTACCGGCGCGGAACTGTACGCGGCGGTCACGGCGGAGCTCGGCGAGGTCACCTCGGGCGCTGCCGGCATGCGCCTGCGAACCCGTCTCTGGCGCCCCTCGATGCCCCACGGCGGTGGTCTGTACCTGCTGCACGGCCTGGGCGAACACGCCGGGCGATACGAGGCGCTCGCGCGCTGGCTCTGCGCGCGTGGCTGGACGGTTGCCTCCCACGACCATCTCGGTCATGGCGAGTCCGGCGGAAGGCGCGGTGTGCTCGACCTCGACGAGCGCCTGTCGCGCGATGCCGCCGACCGCATCGCGTCCTTCGCGCGCGAGCTCGGCCGTCCGCCGATCCTGCTCGGTCACAGCATGGGCGGTGCGGTTGCCGCTGATCTGGTGGCCACCCGGGGACTCACGGTGGCAGGGCTGGTGCTGTCCTCGCCCGCGCTGGCGGTGCGGGTCGGAGCGCCGATGCGCCTGCTGGCCTCGCTGCTGGCGCGGCTCGCACCGGATCTCGCCCTCGGCAATGGCCTCGATGCCCACCGGCTATCGAGCGATCCCGCGGCCGTCTCGGCCTATCGGCGCGATCCTCTCGTGCACGACCGCATCAGTCCGCGCCTGTTCGCCTGGATCCTTCGGGCCGGCTCGCAGGCCCGGGCTGCGGCGGGAACCGTGACGGTACCGGTGCTGCTGCTGGTGGCCGGGGATGACGCGATGGTGGATCCCGAGGGGAGCCATGCCTTCGCCCGCGCATTGCCCGATCCCCTGGCGAGCTTTCACCTGTTCGACGGTCTGCAGCACGAGATCTTCAACGAACGACCCGAGGCACGCGATCGGGTTCTCGGCGAGCTCGCGGGCTGGCTCGCCCAGCGCATGCCGGGGACCGCCGGTGCACCCTGATCAGGCGATCGCGAAGCTGAGTCTGTGCTGCGCTGCCGGTCCGGCGGCCGGGCCATGGCGCGACCAGCTTCGCTCCTCGACCGTCAGCATGCCCTGCGCGTCGATCAGCAGCACCGTCGACGCGCGCGTGCCGTAGCCGGGATCGTCGACGAAGGCTGCCGACAGCGCGCGCTCGCGGGCGCGGGGCAGGCCGGAGTCGGGCAAGCGGTCATCGCGCGCAGGCCGGGTATCGGCGAGAGCCGCAAAAAGCCGCTCGGTCAGTTCCTGGTGATCGCACGAGGCGAGCCCGTCTGCCAGCGCCCCCTTGAGGGCGGTGACCTTTGGCCAGGGGGTGTCGAGAAGATGATTCGACAGCCCGTAGATGCCCGGCCTCAGGGCAAGTGGCGCAGCATGACGATTGCTCAGCCAGGCACCCTCGACCGACCCGCGTCGGGAGGCGGCGAACATCAGCAGGTTGAAGCCACGGTAGGCGGCGATGGGCGGGTGCGGCGGGCCGGCCAGCGCGTGCGCGTGATCGATCGGCGTGGCATCGCCATCCAGGAAGCCGCGCGGCAGTTCGCCGCGCGAGGGCTCATCCCCGGTGGGCGCCGGTGCCGAGGGTTCCCGGACATTGGTGATGGCCGCAACGCGACCACGTCGATGGACGCCGAGCCAGGTGCCGCCCGCCTGCAGGTCGCGCCCACCGGCGATACCGGGCGCGTCGGGCCACCACTGCAGCGTTTGCGCCGGGCGGTCGTGGAATTCATCACGGTTGCCGATCAGGATCAGTCGATAACGCGGATCGGCGGCAAGCGCAAAGGCGATCAGGCACATCGGGAGGCATCGTCACCAGCCTCAGCGCCGCGCGACAGGCTCCGGAGCGGGAATCGGGTAGGGCAGTGACAGCACGCTGAAGGGCTGGTCGCCGACCCGCAGCATGCTCCCTTCGAGAGCCGCGGTCTGCGATTCGACGAGGGCGTGGAAGCCTCCGCCGGGAGAGGGCGCCGACAGCACGACCATGCCGCCGGGCTCGGTCTGGCCATCGACCATCAGGTCGGTGCCGGGTGGGGGGGGCGGACCATCGCCATGGCCGAGCGCCATGCGCCGCTTGAGCTTGCCGAGATACTGGCTGCGCGCGACGACTTCCTGCCCGGGATAGCATCCCTTGCGAAAGCTCACCCCGCCGACGAGTTCGAGATTGACCATCTGCGGCACGAAGCACTCCCAGGTGGCTGGGAACACCTGGGGCACCCCCGACATCACCGAGAGCCAGCGCCACGACGCATCCGGGGCGGGGGCAAGCTCCTGGCACAGCTCGCGCCAGACCAAACCCGCTTCCTCGGCCGGGGTGTCGAGCATCCAGCGCGGCACCCCACGTCCCCGACCACCACGTGCCTCGATATCCACCGATTCGAGGCCGAGCACGACACGGCCGTCACGACGCAGCAGCGCGCCGGGCTCCGGTACCTCTCCGAAGGCGCGAGCGACCCACGCCCGAGCCGCCCCGCCGGCAAGCCCGAAGGTCATCCGCGCGTCGCTTTGCGCCTGCAGCCGCAGCTTCGCACGGAGCACGAACATCGACAGGCGTTTGCGCACCACCTCGACCATCGGCAAGGGCAGGGCGAGCGCCACGGAGGGCACCGCCTCGACATCGCAGCGCCACCCGGTGAAGATCGCCTGGAGCCGGCCCTTGGCATTGCAGAATCCGAAGCGTCGCCACTGCTCGGGTGACATCTGCTCGACATCGTTGGTCAGCTGTGACTGGAGGAAGGACACCGCGTCGGGGCCCTCGGCCACGATCAGTCCCTGATCGAAGAGTGGCACGGCGATGCCGTCGAACGACGCGGCGACAGGCGCGCCACGCTGGTCGGGGTCGAGCTGCGGACCATCGGGTCCATGACGCAGCGACAGACCGAGCAGGTTCGCCCGGGCGTCGACCATGGCACTGTCGTAGCCGAAGGGCGGGGTGGCGGAGGCAAGGGTGGTCATCCCCGTATTATAGAAATCCCGTGCCCGATGGTCGCATTGCCCACCTCGATGAAACGCGTTCTCCTGGCCATCGTTCTGATGGCGATGCTCTGCGCCGTGGGCCTCTGGCAGGCGCTGTCAACCTATCGGCAGGCTGCGCTGCCCCTCGAAGCCGGTCCGGTTCGGGTTCGCATCGAACGCGGTGCCGGTCTGATCGCGATTGCCAGGACCGTGGCTGATGCGCGCGTGGGCTTCCCGGCGTGGCAGTTCATCGCGGCAGCCTGGTTGCGAGGCGACGCCGGACGTATCAAGGCCGGTGTCTACGAACTGTCGGCACCGATCACGCGTCGCGCCCTGATCGACAAGCTGGTGCGCGGTGATGTGCTGATGGCCGAGCTGCGTGTCATCGAAGGCTGGACGTTCCGGCAGATGCGCCGGGCCATCGCGGAGCATCCGGATCTGGTCCCGGAAAGCGCGGCGCTCGATGATCGCGACCTGCTGCGCCGCATCGGTGCGCCCGAAGAGCATCCCGAGGGCCTGTTCATGCCGAGCACCTACCGCTTCGCGCCGGGATCGTCGGACCTCGAAGTCTATCGCCAGTCCTATCGGCTGCTGCGTCGGACCCTCGATGAGGCGTGGGCTGCTCGCTCGGCGTCCGTGCCGCTCGCTCAGCCCTACGAGGCGCTGATCCTGGCCTCGATCATCGAGAAGGAGACCGGTCGGGACGCCGATCGCGGCAAGGTTGCCGCGGTGTTCGTCAATCGGCTGCGCAAGGGGATGATGCTGCAGAGCGACCCGACGACGATCTACGGGCTGGGTGATCGCTTCGACGGCAACCTGCGCCGCATCGATCTTCGCACCGACACGCCCTACAACACCTACACGCGCCACGGCCTGCCGCCCACCCCGATCGCGCTGCCGGGCCGGGCCTCGCTGGCGGCCGCGCTCAACCCCGAGCCCTTCCCGGCGCTCTATTTCGTGGCACGGGGCGACGGCAGCAGCGAATTCTCGAGCGATCTCGCCGCACACAACCGGGCGGTCGAGCGCTACCAGCGACGTGGAGGCGGATCATGAGCGCGGCCCGGCATCCCCATGCGAGTCCGACAGCCAACGCGGGGGCAGGGCTGTTCATCACCCTCGAGGGCATCGATGGCGCAGGCAAGAGCAGTCATGTCGAGTGGCTCGCGGCCTACTGGCGCGAGCGCGGTCGTGAGGTCGTGCTCACGCGGGAGCCCGGCGGGACCGAGCTCGGCGAGCGCCTGCGCGAGCTGCTGCTGCACACCCCGATGGGGCAGGACGCCGAACTGCTGCTGATGTTCGCGGCCCGCAGCGAGCATCTTGCCCAGCGCATTGTCCCGGCCCTTCGGCGCGGCAGCGTCGTGATCTGTGACCGCTTTGCCGATTCCACCTTCGCCTACCAGGGGCTGGGCCGCGGCCTCGATACCGCATGGATCGCCTTTCTCGAAGCCCGCGTGGTCGGGGCTCACCGTCCCGACAGGACCTACCTCTTCGACGTGCCGGCCGCGGTCGCCGCCCGACGCCGGTCGGCCGTGCGTCCGGCCGACCGATTCGAGGCGGAAGACGAGGACTTCTTCGAGCGGGTACGCGAGGGCTACCGGCAACGTGCCCTGGCCGAGCCGCACCGCTTCCTGTGCCTGGACGGTCAGGCGACGATGCCGAACATCCGCGAGGAACTCGCACGAGACAGCGAGCATCTGTTGGAGAAATTACTCAATACGTAATATTACGAATCCTGTAATCCTACGTTAAACATTACTTTCAGGATGATTGCTCTGGAAACCCCGGAACTTCCCGCCAGCCTCGAGCTACCGTCATGGCTTGCGGCGTCGCTGGCCGAGCTACTCCGCCAGCGCGAGCGACTGCCCCATGCGCTGCTGATCGAAGGACCGGCCGGTATCGGCAAGGGACTGTTGGCATCGGCATTCGCGGCGGCGCTGTTGTGCGAGTCTGCCAACCACCAGCGGGGAGCCTGTCAACGCTGCCCCGCATGCGGCTGGTATCGCTCGGGCAATCACCCCGACTTCCGCCGACTGTCGCCGAAGACCGACGAGGAGGGCCGGCCAGAGGGTCGCAGCGAGCGAAGCCGGCGCGAGATCAAGATCGATCAGGTCAGGGGGCTGGCTGAGTTCGTCGCCCTCGGCGCCCATCGAGCCGGGCGCAAGATCGTGATCGTCGAGCCGGCATCGGCCCTCAATGTCACCGCGGCCAATGCCCTGCTGAAGACGCTGGAGGAGCCCGACAGGGCAACCCTGTTCCTGCTGGTTGCCGCGCGCGGGGCGCCAGTGCCAGCCACCATCCGCTCGCGTTGCGTGGCCTTCCCGGTCGCGACGCCGACCAGGGACCAGTCGCTGGGCTGGCTGTGCGAGCGCTTGCCCGCCGAGGAGCGCGCCGGGGCGCAACGCTGGCTCGACCTGGCCGACGGCGCGCCCTTGACCGCACTCGGCTTCACCGAGCCGGGTGCCGCCACCGCTCATCGGTTGCTGCTCGAAACCGTTCGGGCAATACCGGAATCTTCGGCCTTGAAGCTGGCGGAGGGTTTCGGCCCGATTCCAGCCGCGGTCTGGTTGCCACAGCTGCAAGGCTGGGTGGCGGATCTCGGCAGGGTGTGCGCTGGTGGACAGGCGTTGCGGCACACGACGCTTGCCGATCGACTCGGGTGGCTGGCGGGCAGAACCGACCTTGGTGCGGTCTGCGCGCTGGCTGCCTGGCTCGACCGGCAGGTACCGGTGCTCGAGCATCCGCTCAACGCGCGCCTCTTCGCCGAGGATGCCTGGAGTCGCTACGAAGCCCTGTTCGCCCTCCGCGGATGAGATGAGCGCGCATGCGCGCCGTGAACGCCTGCCGCACGACGCGCGCGTCGCTCATCCAGGCCTGCCAGACCAGCCACAGGGAGCTACGCGATGGACACGCTCACGACCCGAAGCACGCCAACCACCGCCGCCGTCGAGGCCGCCAAGGCCGCGCCCGCCAGCTTGCGCCCGAGCGTGCTGCAGCTCGCGATCCGGGACAAGGCGGCGCTTTATGCCGCCTACATGAGCTTCGTCGAAGGCGGCGGCTTGTTCGTGCCTACCACCCGCTCCGCCCAACTCGGCGACGATGTCTTCGCGATCGTCGCGCTGCCGGATGACTCGGCCAAACTGCCGGTGCCGGGCAAGGTATGCTGGGTGACGCCCGCGGGTGTGCCGGGCCGTCAGCAGGGCATCGGCATGCGCTTCGCGCCGAACGAGGCTGGCGAGCAGGCGAGGGCGCGCATCGAAAAGCTGCTCTCGGGATCGATGA
>Ga0315900_10010040_pt1 | contig 11921 bp, 5 predicted proteins | sample LakEriMetagenome_FD_203521 | JGI IMG/M metagenome (GOLD analysis project Ga0315900, IMG submission 203521) | Freshwater fungal communities from buoy surface, Lake Erie, Ohio, United States - Buoy 12 MA114 | ecosystem: Environmental > Aquatic > Freshwater > Lake > Lake biofilm | place: USA: Lake...
CGGTCGGGCAAGCAGTTCGCCCTCGGCCATGAAGCCCGGGTAGGTGGCGGTGCAGTGGGTGAGCGAGCGCAGCAGCGCCCGCAGGCAGTCTTCGTGCGCGGCGCCGCTGTACTGCAGGGCCTCGTCCACCTTCTGCAGGATCGTGCGCAGCAGGCGGGCGATGCCCTCGGCGCGTTCGGCGTAGCGCCCGATCCAGTACAGGTTGTCGGCCGCACGCGAGGACAGCGGGGCCCGCTGCCCGGCGGGCATCTGCTCGCGGGTGGGCTGCAGCCACAGCGTGACCTGCTGTTCGGGCTCCGAGGCCAGTACCCAGGTGTCCTTGCTGCTGCCGCCCGACTGGTTCGAGACGAGCAGGCTGCCGCGGCTGGGGGCGACGCGGGTCAGGCCCCCGGGCATCACGGCATAGTCGGAGTCGCGCGCGACGAGGAAGGTGCGCAGCACCGCGGTGCGAGGCTCCACGGCGTCGGTACCCAACGATGGCGTGGACGCGAAACCCAGGATCGACTGGCCGACCCAGCTGCGTGGCTCGGCGAGGATGCGCGCGCGCAACTGCTGCAGTTCGGAGTCGCTGCACGACGGCCCGAAGAACGAGCGGCTGCCCGGCGCGCGCGACAACGGCTTGACGACCATGCGCGGGAGATGGGCCAGGACATGGCGGCAGTCGCGGGGCTCGCCGCACCACCAGGTCTGGACCGATTCGAGCCGCAGCGGCTGGCCGAGGAAGTGTCGGGCGATGGCTGGCAGGAAACACAGCAGGGCCGGGTTTTCGAGCAGGCCGCTGCCCAGCGGGTTGGCCACCGACACGCCGCCGCGGCGCACGCAGTCGAGCAGGCCCGGTATGCCGAGTTGCGACTCGGGGCGCAGCTCGAGGGGGTCGCACCAGTCGTCATCGACGCGGCGCAGGATCACGTCCACCGGCTGGGGCGAGGCGAGCGTGCGCTGCCAGACCCGGCCGCCACGCACGGTCAGGTCGTCGCCCTGGACCAGCGGATAGCCGAGGTAGCTCGCGAGATACGCGTGCTCGAAGTAGGTCTCGTTGAGCGGCCCCGGCGTGAGGATCACGATCCGGGGCTCGGCGCGCGCCGCTCGCGGCGCGATCGTCGACAGGCTCTGGCGCAGGGCGCGGAAGAACACGGCCACGCGATGTACCCGCGAGTCGCGGAACAGCGAGGGCAGGATGCGCGTGATCACCATCCGGTTCTCGAGCGCATAGCCTGCGCCCGAAGGAGCCTGGGTGCGATCCCCGAGCACGATCATGCGGCCGTTCGCCGAGCGGGTGAGGTTGGCCGAGTAGAGGATGAGCTGGCGATCGCCGGGCAGGCGGACCTGGTCGCAGGCGCGCAGGAATCCGGCGTGGCCATGCACGAGTTCCGGCGGCAGCAGGCCGCGGCGCAGCAGGTCGCGCGGGCCGTAGAGGTCGCGCAGGATCAGGTCGAGCAACTCGGCGCGCTGGATGAGTCCGGACTCGATGTCCGACCACTCGGTGCTGCCGATGACCAGCGGGATCGGATCGAGGTCCCAGACCCGGTTGTAGCCCTCCGGGTCGTCGTAGATGTTGTAGCTGACCCCGTTGTCCCGCAGCAGCCGTCGCGCCTCGTCCCGTCGACGGCGCAGTTCGGGCGCGCCCATGTCCTGGAGCGCGCGCGAGATGTAACTCCAGTGCGGGCGCAGCGTGCCGTCGGCCTCGCGCGTCTCGTCGAACACATCCGGCGCCGGGGCGTACCAGTCCGGGGCCTCCCGGCTGGGCTCGGAGGCTCCGGGGGCGGAGTCGGGGAGGGCGTGGCCAGTCGATCGCATGCGGCGGGCAGTCTAGCACCGGCCTCCCGTCACCGGGCCGCGAAGGCACGCGCCCGGTGACGGTTCAGCCCGGCGTGCGCAGGTCGAGCGTGTACGGATGTTCGCCTGCGGGTTCCTCGGCAGGCGGCGTCATCGGCCGGGTCGACTCGCTGCGGTCGCCGTCGATCGCACCGGGGAGGTCCCCCGGGGTGTGGCCCCATGCGGTGAACCGTGCGACGCGGCGCGACTCGGCCTCGAAGGCATTGACCGGGAAGGTGTCGTAGCTGCGGCCGCCGGGATGCGCGACGTGATAGCGGCAGCCCGCGACGGCACGCCCGTTCCAGGTGTCGATCAGGTCGAACACCAGCGGCGCATGCACGCCGATGGTCGGGTGCAGCGCCGAGGGCGGCTGCCAGGCGCGGTAACGCACCCCGGCGACGAACTCGCCGCGGCGTCCCGTCGAACGCAGCGGAACCCGCCGCCCGTTGCAGGTGAGCACGTGCCGCCCGGAGGTGGCACCGGTCAGGCGTACCTGCAGGCGCTCGACGGAGGAGTCGACGAAGCGCGCGGTGCCGCCGGCGGTGACCTCCTCGCCCAGCACGTGCCAGGGCTCGGTGGCCGCGCGCAGCTCGAGCTGCACGTCGCCCGCGACCAGGGTGCCGTAGCGCGGATAGCGAAACTCGAAGAACGGATCGAGCCACTCCATGCGGAACGGATAGCCGGCCGACTGCAGGTCCGCGACCACGTCGCGCAAGTCCGCCTGCACGTAGTGCGGCAGCATGAACCGGTCGTGCAGTTCGGTGCCCCAGCGCACCAGCCGGTTGCGGCAGGGTTCGCGCCAGAACCGCGCGACCAGCGTGCGCAGCAGCAGGGCCTGGACGAGCGCCATCCGCGGATGGGGCGGCATCTCGAAGGCGCGCAGTTCGAGCAGGCCCAGCCGTCCGGCCTCGCCATCGGGCGAGTAGAGCTTGTCGATGCAGAACTCGGTTCGGTGGGTGTTGCCGGTGACATCCACCAGCAGGTTGCGCAGCAGCCGGTCGACCAGCCAGGGTTGCGCCACGTCCCCGGCGGGCAGGCGCGAGAAGGCGAGCTCCAGTTCATGCAATGCCTCGTCCCGCCCCTCGTCGACGCGGGGTGCCTGGCTGGTGGGGCCGATGAACAGGCCGGAGAACAGGTAGGAGAGCGAGGGATGGTTCTGCCAGCAGGTGAGCAGGCTGCGCAGCAGATCCGGACGCCTGAGCATCGGGCTGTCGGCCGGAGTGGGGCCCCCGAGGGTGATGTGATTGCCCCCGCCGGTACCCGTGTGACGCCCATCGAGCATGAATTTCTCGGTGCCCAGGCGGGTGAGACGCGCCTGTTCGTAGAGCTGCGTGGTGTTGCGCGCGAGTTCGCGCCAGCTGGCGGCCGGGTGGATGTTCACCTCGATCACGCCCGGATCGGGCGTGACCGGCAGCCGCACCAGCCGCGGGTCGCGGGGCGGTGCGTATCCCTCGATCACCACCGGTAGCGCGAGCGCGGCGGCGGTGTCCTCGATGCAGGAGACGAGGTCGAGCCAGTGCTCGAGGTGCGACAGCGGGGGCAGGAACACGTGCAGCCGACCGTCGCGTGCCTCGACGCACAGCGCGGTGCGCAGCGCGTCGTCGGGCAGCAGCGTGCCGGCCGGGACATCGGCCGCGCCGCCAGCGGCCGTGCCGCGACCCGCATCGCCCCCTGCGGCGCTGCCGCCCATCGGGGCCGCACCCTGTCCACGCGGGGCGGGCCCCGGGGTGCCCGCCCTCCCGTGGGTGGCGCTGCCGATCGCCGCCTCGACGGTCGCGGCATAGCCGCCCTCGGCCGGGAGCGCGACGCGCAGCGCGCGCGCATCGGCAGGCAACTGCGGCAGCGGCTCGAGCAGCGAGCGGTCGTAGAGCCGGTGGCGCTGCTCCACCGGCACGACCGGGAGCGACTCGAGCGGCAGGCGCAGGCCCATCGGCGAGTCGCCCGGCACCAGCGCCATGTGGCCCCGGCGGAAGCGCCACTGCCCGCTGGTCCAGCGCGAGCGGACGAAATCCCAGGCCAGTGGCAGCGCGTACCCGGTGGGTACGTCCAGCCCGCGATCGAGCAGGCGGGCGAGCCGCTTGCGCTCGAGGGGGTCTCGCAGCGCGGGCGAGAGCGGGTCGACGTTGTCGGGCAGGCGTTGCTCGACCAGCAGGTAGTGGAAGGCGTCTTCGTAGCCGGGCTGCAGGTAGAGCGCCGGCAGTCCCAGCCTCTCGACCAGTTCCTGCGCGAAGGCGCGCGCCTCGGGCTCGCCATGCCCGAGGTTGCGCGAGGTGTCGGCGAGCAGCGTGGCATCCCGCCACACCGGGACACCGTCGTGGCGCCAGAACACCGCGAGCATCCATCGCGGCAACGGCTCGCCCGGGTACCACTTGCCCTGGCCGTGGTAGAGCACGCCGCCGGCGCCGAAGGCGTCGCGCAATCGGCGCACCAGTTCGTCGGCCTTGCGTCGCTTGTCGGGGCCATCGGCCGCCACCGTCCACTCGGCGGACTCCATGTCGTCCACCGACACGAAGGTGGGCTCGCCGCCCATCGTGAGCCGAACGTCGCCCGCGGTGAGTTCGGCATCGACCTGCTCGCCCAGCGCATCGATCGCCGACCATTGCGCCTCGGAGTACGGCAGCGTGACCCGCGGATCCTCGCGCAACCGGCGCACGGTGTTCTCGTGCTCGAAGGCCACCACCTCGCAGGTGTCGGTGTAGCCACTGACCGGGGCGGCACCCTCGGGATCCGGCGTGCACGCGAGCGGGATGTGGCCCTCGCCGGCGAACAGGCCGGAGGTCGGGTCCAGCCCGATCCACCCCGCGCCGGGGATGTAGACCTCCGCCCATGCATGCAGGTCGGTGAAATCGCGCTCGGGACCGGCGGGTCCGTCGAGCGGCTTCTGGTCGGCGACGAGTTGCACGAGGTAGCCCGAGACGAAGCGGGCGGCAAAGCCGAGGTGGCGCAGCACCTGCACCAGCAGCCAGCCGGTGTCGCGGCAGGATCCGAGCGCGCGTTCGAGCGTCTGCTCGCAGGTCTGAACGCCGGGCTCCATGCGGATCGTGTAGGCGATCTCGCGCGCGAGCCGCTGGTTGAGCGCGACCAGCGCATCGACGGTACGCACCGGCGTCCGGTCGACCGAATCGAGCCAGCGGCGCAGGCGAGGCCCCGACTCCCGCACCTCGAGGTAGGGGGCGAGATCGCGGCGCAGCGCGGGCTCGTAGTCGAACGGGCTGCGGGTGGCGTAGTCCTCGAGGAAGAAATCGAACGGGTTGATCACCGTCATGTCGGCGACCAGGTCGACCTCGATCGACAGTTCGTGCGCCCGCTCGGGAAACACCAGTCGCGCGAGGTAGTTGCCGAACGGATCCTGCTGCCAGTTGATGAAGTGATCGCCGGGCGAGACCCGCAACGAATAGGCGAGCACGGGCGTGCGCGAATGGGCGGCCGGACGCAACCTCACCACGTGGGGCGAGAGCTGCACCGCGCGGTCGTAGCGGTACAGCGTACGGTGGGTGAGCGCGACGTGGATGGTCATCGCGCGGCGGGCGCGGGCGCCAGGAAGTAGGTCGAGCTGATGCCGTCGTGCAGCCGCCCGATGCCCACCTGCAGCTCGTCGGTGTAGCGATGCAGCGCCTCGCGGTCGAGGGCGGCGAAGTCGACCCGGTCGAGCTCCTGCGCCATCGCGCGCACCTCGCGCACCCGGTCGGCGCTGCGCGGCAGGCGGCGAAGCGTCGCCTCCATCGTGTCGAGACAGAAGCGGATCGAGCGCGGGAACAGCCGATCGGTGAGCAGGAAACGCAACACGTCGGCGTGGCTGACCGGCGCGCGCACCGTCTGCCGGTACATCTGAAGGGCCGAGAGCGACCGCAGCACGCTCATCCACTGGATGGTGCCGAACGGTGCGAGTTCGGGCGCGGTGTCGGGATGGCCGTTTCCCAGCAGGTTCGCCGAGCGCACGTCGATGATGCGGGTGGTCATGTCCGCGCGCTCGATCATCAGGCCGAGCTGGAGGAAGTCGTGGGGATAGCCGTGCGACATCGTGCCAGCCAGCGTGCCGTAGAGCTGCTGGGCACCGAGGATCACGGTCTCCAGGAACTCGAAGCGGCGGGTCTTGGCCACGGCCCCGGCGGCTTCCTGCCGCGCCCGCAGCCACAGCACGTTGAGCGCCTCGAAGGCCTCGCGCGGCAGCAGGTCGCGCAGCAGGCGGGCGTTGTAGCGCGCCGCGTTGAGGGACGACAGGATCGAGCCGGGGTTCTTCTCGTCGGCGACGAGGAAGCGCACCACGTTGCGCTCGCTGGGTTCCCGGTAGAGCTCGGCGAACAGCGTGCTCGTGCCGGTGATGGCGATCAGCGGTGCCCAGCCGAGCGCGTAGCGGCGTGGCAGGTCGAGCAGCAGGTTGGCGTGCACGTTCGCCAGTCGGGCGCCATCCTCGGCGCGTTCGACGTAGCGGCCCAGCCAGTAGATCGCCTCGGCGTGTCCGGACAGCATGGTTCAGTTCCTCGGCGTGGCGAAGGGTTCAGGCGCCGTCATGGTCGACGATCCACGTGTCCTTGCTGCCGCCCCCCTGCGAGGAGTTGACCACGGTCGACCCCTTGCGCAGCGCCACGCGGGTGAGGCCGCCGGTGGTCACGTAGGTCGAGCGCGAGGACAGGATGAAGGGTCGCAGGTCGACGTGGCGTGGCTCGACGTGGTCGTCGACCAGCGTGGGCGCGGTCGACAGCGTGATCAGCGGCTGCGCGATGTAGTTGCGCGGGTCGCGGCGGATCAGGCGGGCGAACTCCGCGCGCTCGGCCGCGGTGGACTGCGGGCCGATCAGCATCCCGTAGCCTCCGGACTCGTTGGCCGGCTTGACCACCAGCCGGTCGAGGTTGGCCAGCACATGGTCGCGGGCCTTGCGCTCGACGCACTTGAACGTGGGCACGTTGGGCAGGATGGGATCCTCGCCCAGGTAGTAGCGGATCATCTCGGGCACGAACGCGTAGACGACCTTGTCGTCGGCCACCCCCGCACCCGGCGCGTTCGCAAGGCCGACCTTGCCCGCGCGCCATGCGCGGAAGAGCCCGCGCACGCCGATCACCGAGTCCGGGTCGAAGGCCTCGGGATCGAGGAACAGGTCGTCGATGCGCCGGTAGATCACGTCCACGCGCTCGAGGCCGGTGATCGCGCGCCGGTAGACGCAGTCGTCGTCGCCCACGATCAGGTCCGACCCGAGGCACAGCTGCGCGCCCATCTGCTGGGCGAGATAGGCGTGTTCGAAGTAGGCGGAGTTGTAGATGCCCGGCGTGAGCACCACCACCTCGGGCCGGCGGCCGCGCCGGGGAGAGAGCGAGGCCAAGCAATCGAACAGCTGCGAGGGGTAGTCGTCGACCGGCAGCAGCGGGGTGTCCTCCAGCAGCTCCGGGAACACCCGCTTCATCACCTGGCGGTTCTCGAGCATGTACGACACGCCCGAGGGCACGCGCAGGTTGTCCTCGAGCACGTACATCGTCCCGTCGCTATCGCGGATCAGGTCCGAGCCGCAGATGTGCGCCCAGACGCGATGCGGCGGCTTCACGCCCACGCACTGCGGGCGGAAGTTCTTCGAGTCGGCCAGCAGCTCGGCGGGGAAGACCCCGGCGCGCACGATCCGCTGGTCGTGGTAGATGTCGTCGATGAACAGGTTGAGCGCGTGCACCCGCTGGCGCAGTCCGCGCTCGATGCCCTCCCATTCCCGGCGGGCGATCACCCGGGGAATGATGTCGAAGGGCCAGGCCCGGTCGATCGAGCCGCCTTCCTCGGAGTAGACCGTGAAGGTGATCCCGAGGTTGCGGATCGCCAGTTCGGCTGCGGCGCGACGCTCGCGAAGATCCGCGCTGCTGAGCGAGCCGAGGTAGGCGCAGAGCGCGGCGGCCACCGGCCTCGGCTCGCCCGGTGCGGCGAGCAGGGTGTCGTAGGCGCCACGCGCGTTGTAGGTTTTCCAGTGGATGGCCATCAGGCGGTGGGGCGGTCGGTGGCGATGGGTCCGGGTCAGCACGAACCGTGCCGACGATTCTATGCGTGGCACCCCCGCCAGGCGCCCCCGGGCGGTGCAGTCCGGGCGGTCGGGGTCCCCAGCGCCCCAAAGCGGTGCATCCGCCCGTATGCTCCACGCATGGCTCCGCCTCCGACCGACAGCCAGTTCGACCTGTTCGGCGACCCGATCCGGCCCCCGGGCGGGCGACCCGCGCGCGGACACGACCGTGCCGGTATCGGCGCGGCGGTGCCCGACGAATCGCTCGTCGCGCTCGGCGAACGGCTCCCCGGGCGGCTGTACCTGGGCACGTCCTCGTGGTCGTTTCCCGGCTGGACGGGCCTCGTCTACGACCGCGCGGGCGACGCCTCGCGGTTGTCGCGCGAGGGGCTGGTCGCCTACGGCCGGCATCCGCTGCTGCGCTCGGTGGGCATCGACCGCAGCTTCTACGCTCCGCTGACCGCCGCGCAGTACGCGCGCCATGCGGCGCAGGTGCCCGAGACCTTCCGCTTCCTGGTCAAGGCGCCGGCCGCCTGCACCAGCATCGTGCTGCGGGGCGAGGGCGGTCCGGCAGTGGCCAACGAGGGCTTCCTCGACGAGCGGATCGCGCTCGAGCAGTTCGTGTGGCCGGCGCTCGAAGGACTGGGCGCCCGGGCCGGTCCGCTGGTGTTCCAGTTCTCCCCGCTGGGCCGGGCATGGACGCGCGTGCCGCAGCGCTTCGCCGACGCCCTGCACGGCTTCCTCGCCGCCGTGCGCGCCGGCGCGCCCGAGGCCCTGCTCGCGGTCGAGGTACGCGATCCGGAAGTCCTGGTCGAACCGTTCTTCCAGGTGCTGGCCGGATGCGCGGTGCGCTACTGCATCGGCGTGCATGCCCGCATGCCGGCGGTGCAGGCGCAGGCGGCACGCGCGGCGATCATCGGCCCGGGGCCGCTGGTGGTGCGCTGGAACCTGCACTCGGGCTTCGGCTACGAGGAGGCAAAGGCGCGCTACGAACCGTTCGACCGCCTGGTCGACGAGGACCCGGAGGCGCGCCAAGCGCTGGCACGGCTGGCGGTGTCGACCCTCGCGGGTGGCCAGCCTGCATGGATCATTGCCAACAACAAGGCCGAGGGCAGCGCGCCGCTCACGCTGCGAAGGCTTGCCGAGGCGGTGCGTGACCTGACCTCGGGTCCGGGGCCTGCGCCGGCCTGAGAGCCGGGGCAGCCGGGCGGCACGGGTGCGCGCGCCGGATCGCCGGTGCAAGGCGCGGGATCGCGCGGCTCGATGTCGACGTCCCCGCGTGGACGCGGAGCCTGCACGTTTCGCGCGGTGGCGGTAGGCTGCGGGATCGGTCGGGCCGTGCGCCTGCCGTCGCGGGCGAAGGCGGGGGAGAGGTCGGGGGCCACGCCGGGGCGGGCGGATGATCGACCCCGCCCGGCAACGGCCGCCCGGATCGCGCGCCCGCTCGACCAGGGCCGGACCGACAACCACGACCGGGCCGCCGAGCCCGTACACGAGGAGGAGAGGATGAAGACGACCGCCATTCGCGGTGTGCTGCTGGCCGCGGCACTGCTCGGGGGATGCGCGAGCGCGCCCTACGCGCTGAAGGACATGGGCTCGTTCCACATCGGTGGCCGCGAGGTCGAGATCAGCGGCCGCCCGGTGAAGATGGTCACCTTCACGCCCGGAGGGGTGCCGGCGAAGGTCGATCCCAATGGCACGTATCAGGTCGAGCAGATGTACGTGCAGTACTTCATTCCCCAGCGCGAGCGCGGCTCGCTGCCGCTGCTCATGTGGCACGGCGGCGGCCTGACCGGCGTGACCTACGAGACCACGCCCGACGGGCGCCCGGGCTGGCTCAACTACTTCCTGCGCCGGGGCTGGTCGGTCTACAACTCCGACGCGGTGGAGCGGGGCCGGGCGGGCTGGGCGATGTATCCGGACATCTTCAAGAGTGACCCGATCTTCCTGACCACCGCAGACCCGTTCGTGCGCTTCCGTATCGGCGACGGTGCGGGTTCCTACAACCGCGACCCCGCGCGCATGCGCCTGCTGCCGGGCAGCCAGTTCCCGGTGGAGGGTTACGCGAACTTCACCCGCCAGGTCGTGCCGCGCTGGACCACGACCGATGACGCGATCCTCGCCGCCTACACCCAGCTGGTCGACAAGGTCTGCCCGTGCGTGATCCTGGTGCACTCCCAGGCCGGCCAGTTCGGACAGAAGGTCGCGCAGGCCCGCCCCGACAAGGTCAAGGCGCTGGTGCTGGTCGAGCCCGCCGGGCTGGGCGATCCGAAGCAGCTGGCGAACCTGCGTAACACGCCGATCCTCGCCGTCTACGGGGACTACATCGAGACCGATTCGCGCTGGCCGGCGATCCGAGCCAACCAGATCAAGCAGCTGGAGGTGGTGCGCGCTGCCGGCGGTCGGTTCGACGTGCTCGATCTGCCCAAGGCCGGGCAGCGCGGCAACTCGCACATGCTGATGATGGATCGCAACAGCGATGTCGTGGCCGGCATGATCAACGACTGGCTGGAGCGGCAGGGTCTGTACCGCTGAGCGCGAGGGTCGGACCGGCGCGCTCGCGGGGATCGCGGTCGCGCCGGGCAGCCTCCGGCCGTGCGGGGGGATAATCACGGGATGGCTGAACCGACCCCCACCGCCGCCTCCCCGGTCCCCGCCGCTGCCGCCGGGGTGGCCGCCTCGGCAGACTGGACCGAGCGGGCGCTGGCTGCGATCGGTCCGGTCGATGCGCCGGCGCGGCAGCGGGCACGGGCGGCGATCGAGTGGGCCGGCGCGCGACGGCCCTCGCCGGGCGGCCCCGACGATGCGGGGCTGTCGGTTCCGGAACTGGCGCTGGAGGCGGCCCGCATCCTGGCCGCGGTCGGCACCGACCCGGACAGCCGTATCGCCGCGCTGGTCGCCTGGGGGCCATTGCCCGAAGAGGCCGCGCGCACGGCCTTGCGCGCGGCGGCAGGCGCCGACGTGGCGGGGCTGGTCGAGGGCGTCGCGCGGCTCGAGGTGATCCAGTCGGTCTCGGAGGCGGGCGAGGCCGGCACCACGCCCGCGCAGCAGGAGGCGCTGCGCAAGATGCTGCTCGCGATGGTGCAGGACATCCGCACCGTCGTGGTCAAGCTCGCGCAGGTGCTGGCGCTGCTGCGCGCGCTCACCCGCCACCCCGACCCGGCGCTCGAAGCGCGCCACGCGCGGGTGACGCTCGACCTGTTCGCGCCGCTGGCCAACCGGCTGGGGGTCTGGCAACTCAAGTGGGAGCTCGAGGACCTCGCCTTCCGGTTCGCCGAGCCGGACACCTACCGGCGCATCGCGCGGCTGCTCGACGAGAAGCGCGCGGACCGCGAGTCGCTGGTGGCCGAGGTGATGCAGGCGCTACGCGACGAACTGGCGGCCGCGGGCATCGACGCGCAGGTCAGCGGTCGGCCGAAGCACATCTACAGCATCTACCGGAAGATGGGCCGCAAGGGCGTGGACTTCGGCGACCTGCACGACGTGTTCGGCGTGCGCGTGCTGGTACCCGAGGTGCGCGACTGCTACACGGTGCTCGGGCTGGTCCACCACCGCTGGACACCGATCCCGCGCGAATTCGACGACTACATCGCCAAGCCCAAGGGCAACGATTACCGCTCGCTGCACACCGCGGTGATCGGGCCGCGCGGACGCGCGGTCGAGGTGCAGATCCGGACCCACGAGATGCACCGCCACGCCGAACTGGGCGTGGCCGCGCACTGGGCCTACAAGGAGGGCGCAGCCCGCGCCGGCGGCGACTACGACCAGCGCATCGGCTGGCTGCGCGGACTGCTCGACTGGCGCGACACCCTCGCGGGCGAAGCCGAGGGCTCGCTCGCCCAGCGCTTCCGTACCGGGCTGTTCGACGACGTGGTCTATGCGCTCACGCCCCAGGGCCGGGTGGTGGACCTGCCGACCGGGTCGACGCCGGTCGATTTCGCCTACGCGCTGCACACCGAACTGGGCCATCGCTGTCGCGGCGCGCGCGTCGATGGCGCGATCGTCCCGCTCACCTTTCCGCTGGCGAACGGGCAGACGGTGGAGATCATCGCCGCGAAGGAAGGGGGGCCTTCGCGCGACTGGCTGAACCCCGCGCTGGGCTTCGCGCGCAGCTCGCGTGCGCGCAACAAGGTGC
>Ga0315900_10010042_pt1 | contig 11918 bp, 10 predicted proteins | sample LakEriMetagenome_FD_203521 | JGI IMG/M metagenome (GOLD analysis project Ga0315900, IMG submission 203521) | Freshwater fungal communities from buoy surface, Lake Erie, Ohio, United States - Buoy 12 MA114 | ecosystem: Environmental > Aquatic > Freshwater > Lake > Lake biofilm | place: USA: Lake...
AAGTAAGTCATCTTCGCCGCCTCGAAGCGTCCGCCGGGCGGCAGGAGGTCACGGCCCTGCTTGAAGTCCGAGTTCACCAGCTTGCCGTTCGCGTCGTAGCCTTTGCCGTAGAGGTTGGAGACCTTGTCCTTCACCTTTTCGAGGATTTTGAAGCTGCCTGTGGGCGTGGGGAAGCTCGGGATGCCGCTGGCCACATAGGTCCAGCCGACGAGTTCGTCGCCGCTGTAGAGCATGGCGCGCTGCACATCCACGTTGATGGCGATGCTGGTGATCGGCTTGTTGCCGCCGGTCCACTCACCGGGATACTTCCACTGCTCTTTCACCGGCTCTGGCGGCGGGGGCGGGGGCTTCTTTTTGAAAAGCTGGCAGGAAGCCAGGAAAACCGTGCCCAGCACAAGACCGGCACGCAGAAGGACAAGGGAAGTATGGGGTTTCACAGCGGGCCGATTCTAAGTGGCCTGTGTAAATCGCTCAAGCTGCGCGTGGCAGATTATTTTCAGCAAAGATCGAACAATTCGCCCGGCGCGGAAATGAGCGCGTCCGCGCCGTTCTCGCGCAACTCCTCCTCGCTGCGGAATCCCCAGCGAACGCCCACGGCGCGCATGCCGCCGGCTTTTGCGAAGGCCATGTCGATGCCTGAGTCACCGACATACGCCATCTCGTCCGTTTTAAGGCCGAGGAAGGCCGCCATCTCGCGCGCGCCATCCGGCGCCGGCTTGCGCGGGACTTCATTCCGCTGGCCGAGGATGTGGTCGAAGCAGCCTGTGCCGAAAAAGTGCTCCGTCATCGGCACCGTGAAGCGGTGTGCTTTGTTCGAGATCACGCCGAGCTTCATGCCGCGTGCCTTCAGCTCTGCCAGCATCTCCACGATGCCTGCATAAGGCCGCGTTTGCGCGTTCCACAGCGTGTCGTAATGCGCGCGATACTCCTCCACGCAAATCTTGATCAATGCGTCGCTCCGCACGGCTTCCGGCAGCGCGCGCTCGACGAGTTTCTCCATGCCATCGCCCACCATCTGCTTGAAAAGCTCCTGCTCGCAGCGCGGATAACCCCGCGCGTCCAGCATGCGATTGATCGACTCCGCGATGTCCGCGAGCGAGTCGATCAAAGTGCCGTCGAGGTCGAAAATGAAGGCTTTGAGGGAGGCCATGCAGCCTCCATGCCGCGAATTGCCGCCCGATCAACTTGCCAGAAGCCGCATTGCGGTGAAAAAGCCCCATGCTCACCGACTACCACACGCACACGCCGCTCTGTCTGCACGCCGAGGGCAATCCGGTCGATTATGCGCGGCATGCGCGGCAGATCGGCCTCGCGGAGATCGGCCTGTCGGACCACAACCCGATGCCTGAGCAGTACGACAACTGGCGCATGCCGCTCTCCGACCTGCCGCGCTACTTTGAACTCGTGCAGGAGGCGCGCGAGGCGCTGCCGGACTTCCCCATCCGTCTCGCACTCGAATGCGACCACATCGACGGCTATCAAAAGTGGATCGACGAAACCGCCGGCATGGCGGACTGGGATTACCTCATCGGCAGCGTGCATTACATCCACGACGGCATCGCGGTGGATGATCCGAAGCACGTCTCGCGCTGGAAGACCGCCGCCGATATCGAGCACATGTGGGGCATGTATTGGAAGCTCTACGAGCAGATGATCCGCACGCGGCAGTTTGACTTTCACGCGCATCCCGACCTCGCCAAACGCTTTGGTTTGCGACCTGCGGGCGATCTGCGGCACTATTACGAGCCCGTGATCCAGGCGCTCGTGGACACCAACGGTATCCTCGAAGTCAGCACCGCCGGGCTGCGCAAGGATGTGCGCGAAATCTACCCCGCCCGCGAGATGCTGGAGATGGCCTTCAGCGCGAAGGTGCCCATCGTCATCAATTCCGACGCCCATGTGCCCACCGATGTCGGCGTGGACTTTGACAAGGCGCTCGACCTCGTCCGCGGCGTCGGCTACACGACCACCGTGCGGTTTGAAAAACGTCAGCGCAAAGTCGTGCCGCTGCCTTGAGCGCCGTCATGCACCGCCCAGGGCATAACCCACGCCGCGTACGGTGCGGATGAGCTTCTTTTCGCGATCCTTGTCGATTTTTGAGCGCAGGCGCTGGATGTACACCTCCACCAGATTGGTTTCGGGGTCCATGTTGTAGCCCCACACATGCTCATAAATCTGCATGCGGCCGAAAACGCGGCCCGGGCTGCGCATCAGATGCTCCAGGAGCTCGAACTCGCGCGTGCTGAGCTCGATGTCCTCGCCACTGCGGCTCACTTTGCGCTCCAGCAGGTTCATGCACAGATCGTCCACGCGCAGCAGGTGGCTCGTATCGCCCGATTTGCGCCGCACCACGGTGTGCAGGCGCGCGGCCAGCTCCTCGACAAAGAACGGCTTCGTCATGTAGTCATCCGCGCCCAGATTCAACCCTTCGATCTTTTCCGGCAGCGTGCTGCGCGCGGTGAGCAGGATGACCGGCACGCTGTTGCGTTTCTCACGCAGGCCGCGCAGGATGCTCAGCCCGTCGCGACCGGGCACCATGATGTCGAGCACGAGGGCGTCGTAAGGCACCGTGGTGGCCATTTCCCAGGCCTCATCGCCGTCGCTGACCGCGTCCACCTGGATGCCCTGCTCTTCGAGTCCTTTTTTGGCAAAGGAGAGCAGTTTGGCCTGGTCTTCGACAAGAAGGATGCGCATGCGGCGGATGATGGGGTGCAAAGGAGGATTGTCCACCGGCAGGTGGCGGGCTATCATCATCACGATGATGCGCATCCTGGCCTTCTTCATCTTCCTCACGAGCTCACCAGCGGTGGAGCCGCTGCCGGCGGAGCGGATCCAGGCCGCGGCCGCCTTTTCCGCCGCGCATGGCGGTCATGCGCTGCTGATCAAGCAGAACGGCAAAACACTGCACGAGTCCTACACGAACGGCCACACGAAGCGCGAGCCGCATCGCATCTACAGCGGCACGAAGGCCTTCTGGTGCCTCACGGCCTTCGCGGCGGAAAAAGACGGCGTTTTGCGGCTCGACGAGCCTGTGAGCGAGACGATCACCGAGTGGCAAGGCGACAAGCAACGGCGCAACATCACCATCCGGCAGCTCCTCGACTTCAGCAGCGGTCTGGAACCGCTCTTCGGCCTGCATGAGAATGAATACAAAGACCGCACCGTGTCGGCGCTGAAAGCCTCGCTCGTAGGCACGACGGGAAAATCGTTCATCTACGGCCCGGCGTCATTGCAGGTGTATCACGAACTGCTCGGCCGGAAGCTGCGCGAGAAAAAAACAACGCCCACACGCTACCTGGAGCGCAAGGTGCTCGGCCCGCTCGATCTTGGCTCACAGCGCTACCTTCCTGATCAAAAAGGCACGCCCTTGCTTGCCGCAGGCTTCATGCAGACCGCCCGCCAGTGGTGCGAACTCGGCTCCTGGCTCCTGAAGCACGAGGAAATGGTTTCACAGGTCAAAACCAGCGCCACGAACCGCGCCTACGGCTTCGGCTTTTGGAACAACCACGCCGCAGAAGCCGCCTCCGCCCGAGAAGTCGATGTGGAGGACATGCTCGACAAAAAATGGCACGAGCAGTCCTGGCGCAACGCCTGCCTCTGCCGCTCCGCGCCCGCGGATCTCATCGCCTGCGTCGGTTCCTACGGCCAGCGGCTCTACATCGTGCCATCGATGAAGCTCGTCATCGTCCGTCTGGCTTACGACAAGAAGCCGGATGATGCCCACATGCTTCGGCTGCTATTTGAGCGACGCTGAGTCAGGGGCAAAACGCATTCTAGTGATTATCTTGCAATGGCAGCCCGGGATGTCTTGCCAAGTGCGCCGCCACAATCTTAAATCGGTTTTTATGCAGCCAGGCCGAGAACAGAGCAGTGATGCCATACAGTTCGAGCCCTTCACGCCACCGACGATGGAGGAGCTGGACGCGCTCATCCCGGGCTACAAGTTCGTCGAATTCATCGACCGTGGCGGCATGGGCGCGGTGTACAAGGCCGTGCAGAAGAGCCTGAACCGCACCGTGGCGGTGAAACTGCTGCCGCAGGTGAACAGGGACAAGGAGAGCTTCGCCGAGCGCTTCAAGCGGGAGGCGCACGCACTGGCGCATTTGAATCATCCGCACATCATCGCCGTGCATGACTTCGGCGAGACGGCCGACGGCCAGATGTATTACGCCATGGAGTTCGTCTCCGGCATGGACCTGCAGCATTTGCTCCGCCGGAATCCTCCGGAGCCGAAGCAGATCCTCCGCATCATCACCCAGGTGTGCGAGGCGCTGCAGTACGCGCATGAGCGCGGCATCGTGCATCGTGACATCAAGCCGGCGAACATTCTCATCGACGAGCGCGGGAACGTGAAAGTGGCGGACTTCGGCCTGGCGAAGGTCGTCGGCCCGCATTCGGTGGATTACACGGCCACGGGCACTACCCTGGGCACACCGGACTACATCGCGCCCGAAGCGCTCGACATGGGCGGGAAGATCGACCACCGCGCGGATATTTATTCGCTCGGCGTCATGATTTACGAGCTTTTCACGGGCCATGTGCCGAAGGGTGTGTGGGAGCCTCCGTCCATCCGCTCCGGTGCGGACAAGAGCATCGACGCCGTCGTCAGCAAGGCGATGCAGAACAACCCCGAGAAGCGCTACCAGCACGTCAGCGACATGACCCAGGTGCTGGAGAAGCTGCTCAAAAACAGCGAGAACTGGAAGAACTTCCGCCGTCCGCAGAAAAGCGATGTCATCCACGCGCCCGGAAACGCGGTCCGCATTCCTACCGACGCCGACACCATCCGCATCCAGCCTCGGCGGTCCCGAAAGAGGCAAATGGTCTGGGCCGCAGGCGTTTTGTTGCTGTTGGGAGGCGCGGGCGCGGCATGGCAGACAGGATGGCTGCGCGCGCCCGCATCTCATGATGAGAACGGTGCGGCCGGGACGCCGCCCGCCCTCGCAACGGTGCCAGAACGTCCTGTGGACGCGCAAGAACGGCTGGCGCGCTGGGTCTTCGAACACGAGGGCTTTCTGAACGTGCTCACGCCTGACCATGAGTCGCGTGACATGGGTGGCGCGGCTGATATTTGGGACGCTGATCATCTGCCTGCGGGGTCGTACACCATCTGGCGTGTTTGCTTTGCCGTGAGCGGGCAGCCCATCTCAAACGAAAAAGACCTGGAGGAGCTGGTTTCACTGGCCGCAGCCGCCGGCACCGTCGCCAATCTGAATCTGCGCGGTTTGCGGGACATGCCCGCGGCGGCGCTTGGGGGTTTGTCGAAACTACAATCGCTCAGCAATCTCGACCTCACCGCCAGCCCGCTTGTGACTCATGAGGCTGTCGCGCATCTCGCAGCCTGCAAACAGTTGAAACTTCTGCGTGTCGGCGGCTCCGACATGCAGGTGGATCACGCGGTCATCGCCGAACTTCAGGCGCTGCTGCCCGACTGCCTCATCCGGCACGACTGATTTTTCAACACACTCCCAACATCCCATGAAAAAGCGGTCCAAAAAGAGCAAAGCAGCCAGCCGTCCGTCCAAATCCGCCCAATCCCGCGTCAAGCCAAGGAAGGCCCGCTCCAAAAAAGGAAAAACCACCCGCGTGTCCGTGCAGAAGAAGCCGCGAGCGAAAAAAACGGCGGCGCGCAAGCTCTCCACCCCGCAGAAAAAGCCATCAAAGAAGGCTGTGGCCGGAAAAAAGACCGTTCTGAAAAAAGCAGCGATCAAAAGAAGGCCCGCCGCGAAAAAAGCGGCGGCCAAGCGCAGACCCGCGTCAAAAAAGACGCCGCCGCCGCTCAAAAAGATGCTCTCGGTGCAGAGAGCCGCCTCGGCGACAATTTCCGCCCAAAAAGCGTCTGCTCCAGAGCGCAGTCTAGCCCTGAGTGCGCTGTCGGTGATGGCCAGCGGCATACCGACGAACAGCGCCGTGCAGCCTGCCGTCGAAGCCATGACGGGATTTTCCGCAACGTGTCCCAAGACGCGCAAACCGCGCCTGCTGTGGATCGGCGACGCGCTGGTGCCCACCGGCTTCGCCACCGTCACGCATGCGGTTTTGAATCACCTGCGTCATGACTGGGACGTCGTGGTGTCTGGTGTCAATTACGACGGGGCGGCGCATCAACTGCCCTATCAGGTCATCCCTGCCTGGCAGGGCGCGGACATGTGGGGGCTGAACCGCTTCCAGCATCTCTGCGCCGAGTTCGATCCCGCCGCCGTCATCATCAACAACGACTGGTGGAACGTGGCCCAGTTCGCCAGAATCGCGCCGAAGGGCCTGCCGCTTATCGGTTACATGCCGGTGGACGGCGGAAATCTTGATCCCGCGGCCATGCACGCGCTCAAAAAGCTGCACGCCGCCGTGTGGTACACTAACTACGGCCATCGGGAGGCGGTTAAGGCCGGCTTCAAAGGCCGGCGTCACGTCATACCGCATGGCATCGACACGAGCATGTTCCAGCCTGTGCGGCGTGACGAGGCGCGGCGGCTGCTCGACCTGAACGTGCCGCGCAAAGCCTTCATCGTCGGCAATCTCAACCGCAACCAGCCAAGAAAGCGACTCGATCTCTCGATCCAGATTTTCGCCGACTGGATCAGGCGGCATCGTGTCCCGAACGCCTTCCTTCTGCTGCATTGCGCGCAAAAGGACACCGGCTGGGATCTGCGACGTGTCGCCGCATTCCACGGCATCTCCGACCGTCTGCTGCTCACCGGCGGCGAGAACATTCGTGACCTGCAGAGCCCGCGCCACCTCCATCTCATCTACAGCAGCCTCGATGTGCAGATCTCAACCACGCTGGGCGAGGGCTGGGGCCTTACCACGATGGAAGGCATGGCCTGCGGCATCCCGCAGATCGTGCCGGACTCTTCCGCGCTGGCCGAATGGGCCGCTCCTGCGCTGAAAATCCCCTGCTCGCGCCTGCTCATGAACCCGGAGATCAACACCACGGGCGCTCTCGTCGATCACGAGCCGTTTGTGGCGGCACTGCAGAGGCTTTACACGGACAAAGGTCTTCGAAAGGAACTCTCCGAACAGGGAATCGCGCATGTGCGGTGCATCGACTACGACTGGCGGAACATCGCGGAGCAGTTCCACGCGATCCTCGCGCCAGCGGCGGCCCGTAGATCCAAGAAAATGAATTTGCAGGCATGAATCATTCGTGGAGAAGCCAAAACGCGCGGACGACAATCGGCCCGCGCGTTTTTATGCTCACATCCCGGCGTGACCTGCCTCAACGGTGCGCGCTGAGGCCTGCCGCGACTCCGGAGTCTTGAACAGCACCGCCACACCCAGGGTCACGAAGGTGCCCAGGGTGATGCGCCACGGGAAAGAGAGCACGAAAGGCGTCTCGATGCCCAGCGCGTTCTGGATGCCAAGCACGTTGCTCAGAAAAACCACGGCGGCGATGCCACATAGCATGGCGATGATGTTTCCGGTATCACAACCGCGTGACTTTGTGAGCACGGCGAGCAAGAACACTCCGAGCAGCGAGCCGAAGGTGAAACCAAGGATGCCGAGCACCAGCGGCAGGATCTCCACCTTCGGATTATGCGCCATGAACCAAGCCGTCCACACGCCGACAATGATGATCATCACCGCGAAGAAAACCGTGCTCCAGCGCAGGACTGCGATGCGTCGGGATTCCGGCGCATCCGCAGGCAAACGCGGCAGGATGAAATCCCGCGACAGGCTCGTGGCCAGCGCATTGAGCGCCGTGCTGAGAGATCCCATCGCCGTGGCCAGGATGCCGGCCGTCACCAGGCCGCGCATGCCTGCGGGCATCTCGTTCATGATGAAAAAGGGGAACACCTCGCGGCTCTCCGCAGGCAGGTTTGCGGCGGGATGCGCGCTGTAGTAGGCTTTCAACAGCACGCCGATCAGGATGAAGGCGGAGACGATTGGCAGATCGACGATGCCGGAGAGAATCGTCGCAAAGGCGCTCTGGCGGCGGTTTTTGGCCGTGAGCATGCGCTGCACCGTGTCCTGGTCGATACCATGCGTGCTCATCGTCACAAACGTGCTGCCGATGACCGCGGCCCAGATGGTGTATTCATTGGTGAGCACGTTCTTGACCCAGGCCCAGGCGCCGGGTGACTCAGCGGGCTTGGCAAAGTCAAAGAAGACCGGCTCCTTGATCACGTCCGACACCGCAGCCCAGCCGCCGGGGATTTTCATCAGCAGATAAGGGATCGTGAAGCCGAGGGATGCCACGAGCACACCCACTTGGATGAAGTCCGTCCAGATCACCGCCCGGATGCCGCCCACGGATGTGTACAACGCGGTCATGAGTGTCACGACCACCACCGCGCCCGCATAGAGCCAGAACTTTGTGTTCGCGTCCACCGTCCCGCCCCGCCACATCGCCACGGCGAGCACGAGGATAATGGCCGAGACATAAAGCCGCGTTCCCATCGCCAGCACACGGGTGAACATGAAGGTGATGGACGCAAACTTCCGCGTCACGGGCCCGAAACGTGTCTCCAGAAACTCATACAGGGAGATCACTCCGTGCTTGTAGAAAACCGGGATGAACAGAAAGCTCACGATGATGCGCGCCATCACCGTGCCGATCGCAAACTGCGCGTAGCTCCAGTTCTGACGACTGTAGCCGGACTCCGGCGCTCCGAGGAAAGTCGCCGCGCTGATCTCCGCCGCGAGGATCGAGGCCAGCACTGCCCACCAGGCGATCTGCCGGTCCCCGAGCGTGAAACCCTCCACACTGCCGCTCTTGCTGCGCTGCGAAAGGCCGATGCCGATGATCAGGGCGAAGTAACCTGTGATGACGAGCGCGTCGAGAAGGTAAGGCATGGCGTTGTGGCGGAAAGTCTCGCCGCAGATCACCATGCCCGTCAAGCCTTCACCCTGAATTAGGCATCTTCAGAGCATTCCCCGCTCACAGCCTTTCGCTCAACGGCTGACGACTTTCGTCTGAAGCTTCGGCGTCGTGCGCACGATGATGCGATCTTCCACCTTGCTGCCATGAGGGGATGCGTAGGTGACCACTTCATAGACCTTGCCGATGTCCTTGTTGGTCAGCGGGCGGTTGATCAGACGTTTGGTGGCCACACTGGTGTCTCCGATCGTAGTGACCGTGACATCACTGCCGGAGGAGGGACGGGCGGCGTTTGCGCGCGCGACTTGCACCGGCGCGGCACATTGCGTCAGCATAAGAGAGGCGGCGATTCCGAAAACGAGGGAGAAAAGATGGGGTTTCATGGTCGGTTGTGACTTGAGTGGATGATTCAAGCGGCACTTTTGGATGACTTTATTGGAAGCGGCGTTCAATGTTTCGGCATCATGGATGCGGCCGCGAGCAAGCTGAACTTCTTCGCAAGAATCGGTAATCAGGCGTGTCCTGATGCCAGCCCTGCCTCCTCCGAAATGCGGGCGGGACGTTGATTTAAGCTTGCCGCGCAGTTTGGGAATCAGCATGATTCGGATGTCATACGTCAAAGGCACTTATGCATTCTGGTAATCTTTTTCTGTTCTGCGCTGCTGGCCCAGGACCAGCGTGACCAGCAGTTGCTGGCGCTGCACCAGCATTATCAAAGCGCCACGGCCCTCTCCGCGCAGGGCAGGCTGCCGGAGGCCGAGATGGAGCTGCGAAAGGTGGTGTCCAGTTGCAGCCAGGTCTTCGGCAAGTCACATCCCGACACCCTCATCAGCCGAAGTGATCTCGCCGCCACGCTCGCGGGGGAGGGCAAATATGCCGAGGCTGAGAAGGAAAACCGCGCCGTGCTGGCCATACGCAAAGAGGTGCTCGGGCCGGAGCACCCCGACACATTGCTAAGCAGAAACAACCTCGCCGCCGCCTTGCAGGAACTGGGCAAGCATGCCGAGGCTGTGCGCGAATACCGCGCCGTGCTGACGGTGCGTCAACGTGTGCTGGGCGCGGAGCATTTGGAAACACTCGATAGCCGCAACAACCTCGCCACCGCGCTCAACGACCAAGGACACCAAGCCGAGGCGGAAAAAGAGCACCGTGCCGTGCTCGCCCTGCGCGAACGCCTGCTTGGCGCGGAGCATCCCAAGACGCTGGCAAGCCGCAATAATCTGGCCGCCGTGCTTCAAGAGCAGGAACGTCATCCTGAGGCGGAAAAGGAGCACCGCACTGTGCTGGCTCTGCGTGAGCGCGTGCTCGGCGCGAAGCATCCGGATGTTTTTCTCAGCTGCTTCAACCTGGCTCTTTGCCTTGAGGCGCAGTCCAAGCCCAAGGAAGCGCTGGCCTGCATGCGCCGTGCGCACGACGGCTTTGCAAAAATTCTCGGGGCCGCTCATCCGCACACGCAGTTTGCTGCGGAGGCCGGGCGGCGCATCGAGTCGGAGCTATCCCGCTGACAGCCACAGCCGCGTGACGGTTTGGTGGCATTTGCTTGCTGGAAAAGCCCTCGCGCATGCGTTCGGACTCGCTAGCATCGGACCCCGAATGTCAGCCGCCACCTTCATCAAGGAACTCCGCCACAACTGGAAAACCATCGGTGCGGTGGCGCCTTCCAGTCCCGCGCTGGCGGAGCGCATGATGGAGGCCGCGGGTGTCTGGCAGGCGCGCCGCATCCTCGAGCTCGGGCCCGGCACCGGGGCGTTCACCACGGCCATCGCCGACGCCATGCCGCACGAATCGCATTACCTGGGCATCGAGCTGAACGACGCCTTCGTGCAGCAGCTCCGCCCGCGTTACCCGAAATTGCGCTTTGAATGCGCGGACGCGCAACAATTCGATTTCTCCCAGGTCCTTGCTGCTGGCGAAAAATTCGACGCCGTCATCAGCGGCCTGCCGTGGACGGCCTTCCCGCGCGGATTGCAGGAGGCCATCCTTGGCAATGTGCTCCCGCATCTCGCTCCCGGAGGCTGCTTTGCCACCTTTGCCTACTGGGGTTTCCACAAGCTGCCCGGCGGCCGCCAGTTCCGCGCCCTTCTGCATGAGTTGACGCACGGCGTCGAAACCACCCGCGTCGTGTGGAGAAATCTGCCACCAGCCTTCGTTTACATCGCCCGCAAGGGCTGACGCGCGTCACTCCACCGACTTCTTCTTTTTACCCTTGCCCTTCTTTTTCGGCTCCGGGCTTGTTTGAGGCGTGTTCTTCGCCGGCATCGGTGCTTTGATTGCCGCGCGCCACGCCATCATCTTTGCGTGCAGTTCCCTGGCCTTCTCCGGGTTTGCCGCCGCAAGGTTTTTTGCTTCGCCGATATCATCCTTGAGGTTGTACAGCTCCAGACGGCCATCCTCGAAGAATTCCATCAACTTCCAGTCGCCGGCCTCGATCAAGCCCACCGGCGTTGTACGCCAGGTGCCCTCACCCGCGCCGAGGTAGCCCGGAAAATGCTGGTAAATCGCCTCACGCTTCAAATTCGCGGCGGGATCGCGGAACAACGGCACCAAGCTCTCGCCGTCGAGCGTCTGGCCCTCGGGAAGCGCCGCCTTGCCGATCTCCGCGAAGGTCGGAAACAGATCCACATGGATGGTCGGCACGTCGCTGCTCGATCCCGGCTTCGTGACACCCGGCCAACGCACAATGAACGGAACGCGTGTCCCGCCTTCGTACAAGCTGCCCTTGCCGCTGCGCAGCGGGGCGTTGTCCGTGGTGTCTCCGCTCTTCTTGATGCCTTCCCGCGTGTAACCACCCACGCCACCATTGTCGCTGCTGAAAACCAGGACGGTGTCGTCCGCCAGTTTGAGCTCGTCCAGCGTCGCCATCACACGGCCCACGCTCTCGTCCACACTCGCGATCATCGCCGCATAAACTGGATCATGGTGCCCGCCGACGGGCGCCTTGTCCTTGAACTTCGCTATCAGCTCCGGCTTCGCCTGATACGGCGAATGCACGCCGAAGTGCGGCAGGTAGAGAAAGAACGGCCCGTCCTTGTGCCGCTGGATGAAATCAACCGCCTTGTTCGTCAGGAAGTCGGCCAGATACTCGTCCTTCGGGTACTCCACC
>Ga0315900_10010044_pt1 | contig 11918 bp, 8 predicted proteins | sample LakEriMetagenome_FD_203521 | JGI IMG/M metagenome (GOLD analysis project Ga0315900, IMG submission 203521) | Freshwater fungal communities from buoy surface, Lake Erie, Ohio, United States - Buoy 12 MA114 | ecosystem: Environmental > Aquatic > Freshwater > Lake > Lake biofilm | place: USA: Lake...
CGTTGTTGAGGTAGCGGTGCAGGAAGTCGATGGAGCGGGGAGGGAGCAGGGCCTTGCCGGCCTTGGCGGTGGTCTTCTTCTTGGCCATGGATGCGCAGATGATGGAGGGCCGCAAGGTATCCCGGCGGGCGGAGGGCGGAACCTGTTCGGCCGGATCGCGTATGAACAGCCGCCGTGCGAAAAACGGCGACCCATGGCGAACACCAAGTTCCACCTGGTCCTGGCCCTGTTCACCGGGGCCTTCACCGTGCAGGCCGTTGGACAGGCCGGTCCCGAGATGATGCGCCAGGCACGCGAGGCCATGCGCACGGCCGACGGGCTTTTCGACGATGGCGGGGCGCACTTCGCCCAGGCCCTGGACCTGTATGAGCAGGCCTACAACGCCATGCCCGACGACCCCACGCTCAACCTGAAGATGGGGCTGTGCCACCTCAACGGGCGCTACCATCACCGCTCCCTGTACTACTTCGAGAAGGCCGCCGCGCTGGACCCCGAGATCCCGCGCATCCACTTCCTGCTGGGCTACGCCTACCAGCTGAACGCCGAGTGGGACAAGGCCATCGCGGCGTTCGAGCGGCACAAGGAGGTTGCCCGCGGCATCCCCGATCCCGTGGAGACCTACAACCGGTCGGACAAGCACATCACGGAATGCCGCAACGGCCGCAGCCTGTCGGCGCGCCCGGTGCGTGCCCAGGTGGAGAACCTCGGCCCGCGCATCAACAGCGAGGTGGCCGATTACGGCGTGCTCATCAGCGCCGATGGCGAGCAGATGATGTTCACCAGCCGCCGCTCGAACACCACCGGCGGACGCCTCAACAAGGCCACCAACGAATACTTCGAGGACATCTACACCTGCCGGCTGGAGAAGGGGGAGTGGACCGATCCGGTCCCGATGGCGCCGCCGGTGAACACCAACGGCAACGATGCCTCCGTGGGCCTTTACACTGATGGCCGCACCATGGTGATCTACCGCGATGAGCGCGGCATGGGCGACCTGTACGAGAGCCGGCGCACCGGCGACCGCTGGAGCGAACCGGTGTCCATGGGCCCCCAGGTGAACTCCAAAGGTCACGAGAGCAGCGCGTGGTACAGCTTCGACCGCAAGTGGCTGTACTTCGTGAGCGACCGCGAGGGCGGCATCGGTGGCCAGGACATCTGGCGCAGTCCCTGGGTGGACGAACTGCGCACCTGGGGTGAGCCCGAGAACCTCGGGCCCATGGTGAACAGCGTGCACGACGAGGACGGCATCTTCGTGCACCCCGACGGACGCACCATCTATTTCAGCAGCAAGGGCCACACCACCATGGGCGGCTACGATGTGTTCAAGAGCGAACTGAACGGGGACCAATGGACGAAGGCCGCCAACCTCGGCTGGCCGGTGAACGGTCCGGATGACGACCTCTTCTTCGTGCTCACCGCCGACGGCCGCACGGGCTACTTCAGCAGCGTGCGCATGAGCGGCATGGGCGAGGACGACCTGTACCGGGTGAACTTCCTGCCCGATGAGTCGGTGAACGACATGGTGAGCGCGTCCGGCGGCGCCCCCGTGACGCAGGGCGCCACGCACAACACGGTGATGCTGAAGGGCACGGTGAAGGACCTCCGGATGCTCGCCGGCCTGGATGCCTTGGTGGAGCTGAAGGACCTCGCTGATGCGCACCTGGTGCTGAGCCTTCGCACCGACCCTGCCACCGGCGAGTTCCTCGCGGTGGTGCCCGGCGGGCGCGATTACGCACTGCACGTGCGGGCCCCGGGTCATCTGTTCCGTTCAGAGCACATCACCGTGCCCGAGGGCGGCGGCGGGAACGTTGACCTGGACCTCAACATCACTTTGCAGCCGCTCGCGGCGGGCCAGCAGGAGGTGATGCGCAATGTGTTCTTCGAGAAGGACCGCGCCGACCTGAACAAGGCCTCGCTCGCCGAGCTGGACGCGCTGCTCTCCCTGCTGCGCGACAATCCCGGGCTCCGCCTCGAGATCGGCGCGCATACCGACAGTGACGGTTCCATGGCGCACAGCGAGGAACTGAGCAGCGCGCGCGCGAAGGCCGTGAAGGACCACCTGGTGGCCAACGGCGTGAAGGAGGACCGGCTCGAGGCCAAGGGCTACGGCTCCATCAGGCCGGTCGTGCCCAACGGCAGCGAATCGAACAAGCAGCGCAACCGCCGCACCGAGGTGCGGGTGTTGTGATCGACCACCATTCCCACGGACGGGCCCGGTCACGGGTCCGTTCCCGTTCAGGGCACCACCACGCGCGCGGTGAGCATGCGGTCGCCGGCGTTCACGGCGATCAGGTAGGCGCCCGCGCCCAGGCCGCGCAGGTCGAGCAGGTGCGGTGACCCTCCCAGCGATGCACCTTCATCGCGCACGCGCCGGCCGAGTGCGTCGATCACCTGCAACGGGTACTGCCGCGGAGCGCCGGGCAGGTCGATCGCGAAGAGGCCGTCCGCGTCGACCGGGCGCACATCGAGCAGGGCGGGCGATGCTGCCGGAGAGGAGCCCGTGGCGATGCTCACGCAGAAGCCGGCGGAGGCGTTGTAGCCGAAGGTGCCCCCGCTGGCGATCGTGCCCAGGTCGGGGTTGGTCACCGTGAACGAGCCGGTGCCCTGGTCGCAACAGATGCCGTCGCCGTAGCTGTCGGCGATGGTGAAGGTGTAGCAGCCCTGCTCCAGGCAGAAGGTCGCGGTCTCCGTGCTCCCGTCCTCATGCCCCAGGTAGGGTCCGCCGGTGGCGGCCACCGCGCCGGTGAGGTCGTTCACCATGCTCCATGAGGTCTCCTGCGGGTAGTTGTCGAGCACCACGGTCACGGTGACGGGGTTCGGCAGCACCGTCACGGTGATGGGCGCGGTGTAGGTGTCGGCCCCGAAGGTGTTGGCCACGGTGAGCGAGGCCTGATAGGTGCCGGGCGTGGCATATGTGACCGTGGGGGACGGAGCGGTGCTGCCGGCCGGCGATCCACCGGGGAAGGACCACGACCACCCCGGAGCGGCCTCGATGGACGCATCGTGGAAGGTGATCGCCTCCCCGGCGCAGATCGACGAGGAGGACGTGGTGAACGCGGCGTAAGGCGGTGCTCCGCTCCAGGTGAAGAGGTCGGTCTCCCACAGGCCGCGCCCGTAGGTGGCGGCGCGCAGCCTGCCGGTCGCGGCGTGCACCTCCAGCTCGGTGATGATGCAGTTGGGAAGGCCTTGGCTGAAGGGCTGCCAGTCGCTCAATTGGTCGTCGCGGTAGAACACGCCGATGTCGGTGCCCACATAGAGGCCGCCGGTCACCGGGTCGAGCACCAGGGTGTTGGCCGGCACGTTGGGCAGGTTGCCGCTGCGGTCGGTCCAGGTGGTTCCGCCATCGGTGCTCTCGAACACCTTCTCCCCATCGCTGTAGCCCGAGAGGCTCACCCACAGGTGGTCGCTCACCAGCGGGTCCACCACGATGGCGGTCACCACCTGATCGGGCAGGGCCGTGCCGATGGTCTGCCAGCTGGAGCCGTTGTTGATGGAGCGGCGCATCACCAGGTCGTTGGCGTAGTAGATCACGGCGGTGTTGGAGGGGGCCACGGCGATGGCCTGCACGTTCCGCTGGGTGTTGAAGCTGGTGAGCTGGGTCCAGCTGTCGCCGCGATCGTCGCTGCGCCACAGGTTCTTGTAGCCGGCGATGAGCACATCGGTGCTGCCCGGCACGAGCACGTAGGGCGTGACCCAGCCGCCCTCCTCGGAGATGGCATTGAAGATGGGGTTGAAGAACTGGCCGCCGTCGTCGCTGCGGTAGATGGCGCCCCTCTGCTGGCAGGCGTACTGCACGGCGGGCTCGCCCGGGGTGATGAGGCACTCCATGCCATCGGCCCCGAGCACGTGCGTCCACTGCACCCCGTCGAGCAGGTTGCAGCCGTTGTCCTGCGCGCCGGCCAGCAGGAGCGAGGCGTCGTCCACGCTGCTCCCGAGGCGGTAGAACTGGGTGATGTCGAGGCCCGCGCTCAGGTCGGTCCAGTCGTCGCCCCCGTTGGTGCTGCGGAACACACCGCCGTCGCTGCCCACATACAGGCGGTTGCCGTGGAAGGTGAGGTCGTGGATGTCGGCGTGCGTGTAGCCGAAGAGGGAGGGGTGGATCCAGTGGCTCTTGATGCTCCAGGTGAGCCCGCCGTCGGTGCTCTTCCACACGTTGATGCCGCCCACGTACACGCGCTGCGCGTTGCCGGGCTCCACGGCCAGGGCCATGTCGTACCAGCTCTGTCCGCCGGCGTCGGTGCCCGTTTCATAGTAGCCGAACAGGTTGGGCGAGCTGCTGCGCAGGGTGAACGAGGCGCCGCTGTTGGTGCTGCGGTAGAGGCCGCGGAAGCCGGAGTCGTCCTGCCGCCCCGCGACCACATAGACCATGTTCGGGTCCGCCGGGGTCACCGCCACCTGCATGCGGTTCACATCGGTGTCGGGCGGCAGGCCGGTGGTCACCTGCACGAAGGTGCTTCCGCCGTCGGTGCTGCGGAAGAACTGGTCGGTGGTGGCGTACACCACGCCGGGGTCGCCGGGCTTGAACTCCACGTCGCGGAAGCGCCCCTCGGCCACCTTGGCCCAGGTGTTGGCGCCATCGGAGGTCTTCCACAGGCCATGGCTGCTTGCGCAGAACAGGATGTCGGGATCGGTGGGGTGCATGCGCAACGCATTGGTGGTGCGCACCTGCGCCGTGGTCCAGTCGAGCCCGGTGGCGCTCCAGCTGGCCCCGCCATCGGTGCTCTTGATCACGCCCATGCTGTACGCATCAGCGCCATCGCCATCACCGGTGGCCACGAAGAGGGTGCCGTTGGCGGGGTGGATGGCGATGCCGCTCACGCCGATGGTGGCCAGCTCGGTGAACAAGGGTGCCCAGCTCGCCCCGTTGTCGGTGCTTCGCCAGAGGCCACCGCTGGGAGCGCCGGCGTAGATGGTGGTGGGCGTGGCGGGGTCCTCGGCCACCACGTTGATGCGCCCGTTGCCCGGGTTGTAGCTGGTGGAGAGCCAGCTGGTGGGACCCATGGGCGTCCAGTTGGCCGAGGCCTTGCCGGTGGTGTTGCGCTGCTGGGCGGCAACCTTCTTCCACGCCCGTGCATAGGCGGCGGGGTCGGGACGCTGCCCCGTGGCCCGGGTGCGCGGCTCCATGAACCACGCCCAGCGCTCGAACACCTTGCGGCCCTTGCTGCGCTCCACCGGGTGCGCGGCGGCCCACGCATCGTATGCCGACCGCACCTGGTCGAACGGCACGTCGGGGTCCATCATCAGCTCCACCCATTGCTGGGCGGGGGAGGTCATCGCGGCAAGGACAAGGAGGCTGGAGAGCAGGAGTCGTCGCATGGTGCACGGATACATTTGCGAAGATACCCCAAGCCCGTCCCCCTGTCAGTGCCGCATCCCGGTTTCGTCCCTCCCACCGACCTCGCGGTGCTGATCACGCGCGACGGCACGCGGACCCTGTATTCCGCGCAGCTCGATGAACGGTACCATTCCGTCCATGGTGCCGTGAGCGAATCCCTGCACGTGTTCGTGGAGCACGGGTTCCGAGCGGTGCCCATGGAGCCCCTGCGCATCCTGGAAGTGGGCCTGGGCACGGGCCTGAACCTGCTGCTCACCTGGGCCGAGGCGGAGCGCACGGGCCGCACGGTGCGGTACACCGCGTTGGAGCCTTTCCCCGTTCCGCCGGCCACGCTCGAGGCCGTGGACCATCCGGCCGCCATCGGACGGCCGGAGCTGACCGATGCGTTCCACGCGATGATGCGGACCCCGGCGGGAAGCGAGCATGCCGCCTCCCGGACGTTCCGGTTCCTTCCGCGGCGCACGGCCCTGCTCGACCTTCCTGATGAAGGCGCGTTCGACCTGGTGTATTTCGACGCCTTCGGACCGGGTACGCAGCCGGAGATGTGGACGCCGGAGGTGTTCCGGCACACACTGAAGGCCATGGCGCCGGGCGGCGTGCTGGTGACCTATTGCGCCAAGGGGGCGGTGCGCCGCACCCTGCTGGAGGTCGGGTTCATCGTGGAGCGCCTGCCCGGGCCGCCCGGCAAGCGCGAGATGTTGCGCGTGCGCAGACCTTTGTGACACGATGAGCGCTGCCACCTTCACCCTGCGCGTGTACGGCCTGCTGCTGCACGAAGGCCGCCTGCTCGTGGCCGACGAGCTGATCAAGGGCCACCGGATCACCAAGTTCCCGGGCGGCGGGCTGGAGTACGGCGAGGGCCTCAAGGACGCCCTTGTGCGCGAGGTGCGTGAGGAGATCGGGGTGGAGGCATTGGACGTGGTGCACTTCTACACCACCGACTTCTTCCAGCAGAGCGCCTTCCACACCACGCCGATGCAGGTGGTGAGCGTGTACTACATGTTCCGCGTGCCCGATCCGGCGGCCATTCCCGTGGTGACGGAGCCCTTCGAGGGACTGGAAGGCGGCCACGACCAGGAGCGCTTCCGCTGGATCCCGCTGCACGGGGCCAGCGAGGAGCACATGACGCTGCCCATCGACCGGGTGGTGCTGCGGATGCTGCTGGACCGCCTGCGATGAACGAGCCACATGGAGTCCTGATTTTCGGTCATGCGCACACCGTTCCGTCCCCTTCTCGCCTTGCTTGCCTGCACGCCGGCCCTCTTCGCCTCGGCACAGGACGAGGAACGTCCGCGCACGCTCCTGGGCGACAGCAACCAGGTGACCGGGGCCTATTTCGGCATGACCGGCAGGTATACCAGCGTGTTGGACGCGGACGTGGTGCACTTCGGCTTCTCGGCCGCGGTGGTCATCAACCACCGGATGAACATCGGGGCGGTGGGCACCTGGAGCACGAGCGTGATCAAGAACGAGGCCTACCGCCAGTACCTGGAGGACAACGGGCAGGCGAACGACCTCTCCGGCCTCGAGCTGCGTTACGGGTACTGGGGCGTGCTGGTGGAGCCCCTGCTGTGGCACCGGAGCGCGGTGCACCTCGCCGTACCGGTGGTCATCGGACTGGGCAGCGCGGCGTACAGCTTCCCGCCGCCCAACAGCGACGGTTACCAGCGCAACCGCACGGACGGGCAGGCCTTCTTCGCGCTGGAGCCAGGCCTTGAGCTGGAGGTGAGCATCGTGCGGGGCCTGCGCATCGGCATGGGCGGCTCGTACCTGTACACGAGCGACATCACGCTGCCCGAGACGCCCGGGGATGTGCTGCGCACGCCCATGGCGCGGCTCTCGATCAAGCTCGGTGAGTTCTAGGCGCCGAGCCGCTTCATCACCAGGGCGCTCACCTTCTCGTACAGGTCCTCCGGTTCGAAGGTCCGCCAGTCGAGCTGGTCGAGCCTGCCGCCGAGCAGGAAGTACTGGTCGATGTTGGCGGCCTTGAGGTCGGCGCGCACGTGCTCCCGGAAGTTGAGCAGTGCGATCCAGCCATCGGCATCGGTGACCTCCTCGTACCACTCGCTGTAGTACTCGTCGTCGCTCGCGTGGAAGTTGAGCACGTTCTCGCCCACGAGGATGAAGCGCGCGATCCCGTGCGACATCATGGGCTCGATCACGTCGCGCTTCAGCAGCATCACATCGTTGTAGAGCAGGTCGTTCCACTCGCCGATGAGCTCGATCACCGTGTAGCCCTCGTCGTAATCGGTGAAGAGCACCTTGAGGTAGAGCGTGCGGCTGCCGAAGCTGTCCCACTGCGGGTGGATGGCGTGGTCGTACACCGCGTTGGTGAACTCGAACTCGCTGTGCTCATCGCCGAAGAAGGGCGAGCGCTCGTCCTCCTCCGCGGTGTAGCGGTGGCGCCAGTTCCAGTAGGGTTCGATGTCGTGCATCGGTCGTCAGAGGTTGTGGCCGGCCTCGATGGCGCGGCGCACGCTGCCGTAGTGGCGCAGCAGTTCGTTGGCCACGGCATAGTCCACCCGGAGGCCCTCCATCACCATGCGCGTGCCGCGGTCGATGAGCTTGTTGTTGCTGAGCTGCATGTCGACCATGCGGTTGCCCTTCACGCGGCCCAGGCGGATCATCACGCTGGTGCTGATCATGTTGAGCACGAGCTTCTGGGCGGTGCCGCTCTTCATGCGCGTGCTGCCGGTGACGAACTCGGGGCCCACCACCGCCACGAGGGGATGCTTCGCGATGGTGCTCACGGGGCTGCCGGGGTTGCAGGTGATGCAGCCGGTGAGGATGCCGGCCTCGTTGCAGGCCTCGAGCGCGCCGATCACGTAGGGCGTGGTGCCGCTGGCGGCGATGCCGATCACCGTGTCGTCCGCGCCGATGTGGTGCTCCTGAAGGTCCTTCCAGCCCTGCGCGGTGTCGTCCTCGGCGAACTCCACGGCCTTGCGGATGGCGGTGTCGCCGCCGGCGATGAGGCCGATCACCAGGCCGTGCGGCACGCCGAAGGTGGGCGGGCATTCGCTGGCGTCCACGATGCCCAGGCGGCCGCTGGTGCCGGCGCCGAGGTAGAACAGCCGGCCGCCCCGCTGCATGCGATCGGCAACGGCGTCCACCAGGTCGGCGATGGCGGGGATGCACCGCTCCACGGCCTCGGCCACGGTGCGGTCCTCGGCATTGATGCCGACCAGCAGTTCGAGGGTGCTCTTGCGCTCGAGGTCGTCGTGGCGGCTGGGCTGTTCGGTGATGCGTTGCATGGGCTTGGGCTGGTGCAAAGATCGCACATGCCGATCCGGCTACATTTGGCACGACCGCCCATGTCCGCACCACGATCACCGGGGAGGAGCGCTCCGTCCCATGGCGGAGGAGGTCTTCCGCGCGCGCTGCCCCGGTCGCGCGGCCGCCATCCCGAGGCCCCGCTGGGCGCCGGCGCGCTGGGCGCGTTCGGCAGCGACCTTCGCCGCGGGCTGGCCAAGCTCTTCAAGCGCACGAGCGATTCCCACATGCGGGTGGTGCTGCTGCTCATCGCGGCAGGCGCCGTGCTGCGTGTGCTCGCCATGCGCTGGCCGGTGATGCACGAGGAGGCCATGGCGTGCACCGGCTTCGCGGCGCGCTCATGGCAGACCGTGTTCAGCGACCTTGGGCATCCCTCCAACAACGTGTTCCACACGGTCCTGATGCGGCTCAGCATGCAGGTCTTCGGTACGCACCTGTGGTCCATCCGCCTGCCGGCCCTGGTGGCGGGCATCCTGGTGATGCCGCTGTTCTATGTGTTCGTGCGGTCGATGTTCAACCGTTACATCGCCCTCATCGCGCTGGGGCTCGTCGCCGGTTCAGGCTGCCTGGTGGAGTACTCCGCCATCGGCCAGGGCTACAGCCTGTCGTGGCTGGGCTACCTGAGCGCGCTGCTCCTGGGCCGGCACCTGGCGCGCACCAACAACCTGGTGTCGGCCGTGCTCCTGGGGCTCGCATCGGCCCTGGCCATGTGGTCGGTGCCCACGGCGCTGTTCCCGGTGATCGCGGTGTACCTGTGGGTGTTCGTGCAGCTCTCGGTGAAGTACCGCGGCAGCCTGAACCGCCGGCTGATGATGCTGTTCTTCAGCGCGGTGCTGGCCTTCGGGGCCGCACTGTTGCTCTACATGCCCGCGATCTCGCGCCACGGTCTGCTCACCCTGTTCCATCCGTTGGTGGAGGGCGAGCACAGCTGGTCGGGCTTCCTCAACACCCACCAGGACCGGGCCTTCGACCTGTGGGCCTGGATCAACGACACGGCGGCCACCTGGCTGTCGTTCCTGGGCTTCGTGGGGCTGCTGTTCGCGCTGTACATCAGCTCGAAGTTCCGCGTGCTGGCCGTCACGCTGGTGGCGGGCGCCATCCCCTTCGTCACCCTGCTGTTCCGCGTGGGCGACCCCTGGGAATGGGCCTACGTGCTGTTCGTGCTGCACCTGAGCTCGGGCATCGCGCTGTTCTACCTGCTGAAGCTGGTACAGGAGCATCTGTTGCCGGGCCTGGCCAAGCGGCTGCGCACGGTGATCGCAGCCGTGGTGATGTTCGCGCTTTTCGGCACGCTGGGCATGCGGTCCATCGCCGACCGCATCGAGCGGTTCCCCGAGGCGGCCTACGCCACGGCATGGTTCGGGGGCATCCTGAAGCCCGGCGACAGCGTGCTGGTGGAGTACCCCTGGGAGGCGCCCCTGGCCTTCCACATGCGCGCCGCCCGCATGGACACCGGGCCGTTGTCCGCCGAACCGGGCCAGGTGACGGGGGTGTACGTGCTGGTGGGGCCGGCCGATGGACAGACGCTGCCCGGGGTGATCGCCCATTTCCCCGATACGCACCTCGAGCCGGCGGACCTGAAGAAGGTGCAGGACTGGCGCCGGCTGGAGATCTACGTGCGCCGCTGAGCGAAAGGTGACGGCGGATCGTCCGGAACCGCCACCTTTGCAGCCCCGTTGCCGGATGCGTCCGGCAGGCGGAACGTTCAACCCGAAAACAAGCGCGTCACATGGCAGAAGAAGGCCGCCAGATAATCTTCAACATGGTGAAGGTGGGGAAGACCCTGCCCTCCGGGAAGAAGATCCTCAACGACATCTACCTCGGCTTCTACTACGGGGCCAAGATCGGCATCCTCGGTCTCAACGGCAGTGGCAAGTCCACCTTGATGCGGATCATCGCAGGCAAGGAGAAGGCCTTCGAGGGCGATGTGCACCTGAGCCCGGGCTACAGCATCGGCCACCTGGAGCAGGAGCCCGAGCTGGACGAGAGCAGGACCGTGATCGACATCGTGCGCGAAGGCGTGCAGCCCATCATGGACCTTCTGAAGGAATACGAGGAGGTGAACAACAAGTTCGCCGACGAGGACGTCCTGAACGACCCCGAGAAGATGGACAAGCTCATCGCCCGGCAGGGGGTGCTGCAGGACAAGATCGAGGCGGCCGATGCCTGGAACATCGACCAGAAGCTGAACATCGCGATGGACGCTCTTCGCTGCCCCGAGCCCGACCAGCCGATCAAGGTGCTCTCCGGTGGCGAGCGGCGCAGGGTGGCCTTGTGCCGCCTGCTGCTGCAGAGCCCGGACATCCTGCTGCTGGACGAACCGACCAACCACTTGGATGCCGAGAGCGTGGCCTGGCTGGAGCACCACCTCGCCGGCTACAAAGGCACGGTGATCGCCATCACCCACGACCGCTACTTCCTGGACAACGTGGCCGGCTGGATCCTGGAGCTTGACCGCGGTGAGGGCATCCCGTACAAGGGCAACTACACCAGCTGGCTGGAGCAGAAGACCGCCCGCCTGGCCCAGGAGGAGAAGAGCGAGAGCAAGCGCCAGCGCGTGCTGAAGCAGGAGCTGGAGTGGGTGCGAAGCAATGCCAGCGCCCGCCGCACCAAGAGCAAGGCCCGACTCGCCAACTACGAGAAGATGCAGGGCGAGAGCGTCAAGGAGAAGGAGGCCAAGCTCGAGATCTTCATCCCGAACGGCCCGCGCCTCGGCGACAAGGTCATCGAGTTCAACCACGTGAGCAAGGGCTTCGGCGACCGCCTGCTCATCGACAACCTCAGCTTCGCGCTGCCCCCCGCCGGCATCGTGGGCATCATCGGTCCCAACGGTGCCGGCAAGACCACGCTCTTCCGCATGATCATGGGCCAGGAGAAGCCCGACAGCGGCACCATCACCATCGGCGATACCGTGCAGCTGGCCTATGTGGACCAGAGCCACAAGGACCTTCATGCCGACAAGACCGTCTATGAAGTGCTCACCGGAGGCTTGGAGAACATCACCTTCGGCAACGTGGTGATGAACTCGCGTGCCTACCTATCACGCTTCAACTTCAGCGGCACCGACCAGAACAAGAAGGTGGGCGTGCTCTCCGGTGGCGAGCGCAACCGCCTGCACCTGGCCATGACCGTGAAGCAGAGCAGCAACGTGCTGCTGCTGGACGAACCGACCAACGACCTCGACGTGAACACGCTGCGCGCGCTGGAGGAGGCCATCCAGGACTACAGCGGCTGCGCGGTGATCATCAGCCACGACCGCTGGTTCATGGACCGCGTTTGCACGCACATCCTGGCCTTCGAGGGCGACAGCAAG
>Ga0315900_10010045_pt1 | contig 11915 bp, 11 predicted proteins | sample LakEriMetagenome_FD_203521 | JGI IMG/M metagenome (GOLD analysis project Ga0315900, IMG submission 203521) | Freshwater fungal communities from buoy surface, Lake Erie, Ohio, United States - Buoy 12 MA114 | ecosystem: Environmental > Aquatic > Freshwater > Lake > Lake biofilm | place: USA: Lake...
TCGCTTTGAGCACGGAGTGCTATATGCGGCGCTGCTCGAAAAATCCTGCCTTCTCAGTCAATAGACCCGAATGAGAGCCTGACCGTCGCACCGCCGCGGCGGCAGATGACGCGGCCGGCGTCGCCATCGCCTCGCGCCTGACCTCGGAAATCCGCGGCACGAACATGGCAATTCGAAATGCTCTCGATGGGCAGGCTATGATTGATACCGCCGAGGGTGCGCATCAGGAAATTGAATTCCTGCTACAGCGGATGCGAGAGCTTTCAGTTCAAGCTGCAAACGATACAAACGACACCAACGATAGAACTGCCTTGCAAAACGAACTCGATGCACTTGTTGAAGAGATTGATCGAATTGCTGCGAATACAACATGGGCTGGCAAAGTATTGCTCAATGGAGCTGGAGGCTTCGGAAGTGTGCACACTGCCCAAGACACGACCGTAACCTTCAATTTCCATGTCGGTGCCGATGAAACAGGATCTGCAGACACCATTGCGGCAGTAATTTCAGGTATGGATGCGAAGTCTCTTTCGGTAAAAGGGGCACTTAATCCATCCGTATTACTTGGAACAGCGCCTGCAACGGGTACCCTTGCTCTTTCGACTGCAACAGCAAGCGCCCCCACACTTACCGTTGGTGGCTCACCTGCTAACAATGATGTCTTTAGGTTTTCTCTTGAAGGGCAGGCATTTGCTATTACCGCAAATATTGGCGCTGGTGGAGACAAATATGAAGACTCAGTTACAGGTGTTGCTGCGCAAATAAAGGACGCTATCAATGATGCGAAGATTGCAGGTGTAACGGCAACAAGTGCAGCAGGAGTTGTGACGATCTCGAAGTCTGGAGCAATCTCCCTTGCGAGCAATACTGCGGCACAGACGGCTATTGGACTGATTGATACTGCTATCACAGATGTCAACGCCCAGCGGGCCAAGCTCGGAGCGATTTCGAACCGCCTCGACAGCACGGTGAAGAACCTCACGAACATCGTGACGAACCTCGAAGCCGGTCGTGGCCGCGTCGAGGACGCCGACTTTGCGGCGGAAACGACGAACCTCGCCAAGTCGCAGATCCTGCAGCAGGCCTCGATGGCGATGCTCGCGCAGGCGAATGCCTCGAAGCAGGGCGTGCTGAGCCTCCTGCAGCGCTGAGGCGCGCGCGCGGCCGCAAGGGGCCCCGGGAAACCGGGGCCCCTTTGCTGTCGTGCGATCAGTGCGGGAGTCGGTCGCAATCAGTGCCGGATCAGTGCCGCCGCCCCAGCGGTTGCCACCCCGCCGCGCCCGCGCGGTCTGCCCCCACGCGCCGCCGGCCGATCGCCCCGGGAAAGGCGCCCCGGCCGCGACCAGCCGCGCAGCCCGTGGCCGCACCGAGATATCGCGCGCCCTCAGAACGCTACCGCGTCAGGATCACCGGCCTGAAGCGACGATGACGGGGGATTTTCTGGCTCCGGCGGTAGGGATCGAACCTACGACCAATTGATTAACAGTCAACTGCTCTACCGCTGAGCTACGCCGGACCGAGGAGCGCTATAGCAAGGGGTTGCGGGGGCGTCCAGAGGGTTCGCGCGTCAGCCCGCAGGCGCGAAGACAACCGAGGTGATCGCCGTTTCCGTGCCGGCTGCGGCGCGGATGCGGCCCTTGCGTGCGAGATCGACGAGATGGGCCAGCACGTTGCGCGCGGCGGCCGCATGCAGCCCCGGCGGCGTTCCGGCATAGACCTGCGCCACGATGTCTGCGATCCGCGCCGGGGCTGCCGACAGGATGGCGAGGATCTCCGCCTCGCGCGCGCGGCGATGCGCGGCAAGCGCCGCGATCCGGCCGCGGGCGTCGGGGACGCCTTCACCGTGACCCGGCCAGAGTGCTGCCGTGCCCGTCGAGGCGAGCCGCTCCAGCGAAGTCATGTAGTCGCCCATGTCCCCGTCGGGCGGCGAGACGATGCTGCTCGACCAGCCCATGACATGATCGCCCGACAGCGCCCAGTCCGCCCCGATCAGGCAGATGTGGTCGTCGAGGTGGCCCGGCGTGTGCAGCACGCGCAGCGGCCAGCCGGGCAGGTCGATCTGCGCGCCATCGTCGAGGGAGGCGTCCGCGCTGAAGGCGGGGTCCACTCCCTCGCCGCCCCCGATGTCGTAGCCTGCCATGAAGTCGGGCATGGCAGCCCCGCCACTTGCCGGCCCACCGAGGACCGGGACACCGGCCCATTGTGCGATGGCACGGGCCAGCCCGGCATGATCGCGGTGTCGGTGCGTCAGGATGATCCAGCCGATCCGCTCGCACAGTCCGAGCGCATCGCGCAGGGCGGCGGCGTGCCGAGCGTCGTCCGGGCCCGGATCGATGAGGGCGACGCGCCCCTCGCCGACGATGTAGCTGTTGGTGCCCGGTCCGGTCAGGGCAGAGGGGTTCGGCGCCACCACACGGCGAAGTCCGGGCCCCAGTCGGACCGCGACGCCCGGGCGAAGATCATCTTGCACCTGCCCCCCCTTTTCCGATTGCCGTCGGCCCGCTAGGGTCCGCAAATGGCGGTCACGGTCAAGTCCTTCCTGCCCCGGGGGCTCTACGGTCGCGCGGCGCTGATCCTGATCGTGCCGGTGGCGACGCTTCTGATTGTCGTGTCGGTCGTCTTCGTGCAGCGCCATTTCGAGTCGGTCGCCCGCCAGCTGACGCAATCGCTCGTGCGCGATCTCGATCTGCTCGGGGCGGTGGTCGCGGCCGAAGGGGCGCGCGGCGGCGATGTCGCGCAGGCGCTGCGCGATGGGGCGACGCGGCTCGGGTTCACGGTCGATGCCGCCGATGCTGCTCCCGACGCCGACAGCCGCGCCGCCTGGGATTTCTCAGGCCGGATCGTCATTGCGGTGCTGCGCGCCGAGTTGCCCGAACTCGACAGCGTGCTGCTGACCCAGAGCCCGTCGCGGGTCCTCATCTGGTGGCGCAGCCCCGCGGGGCTTGTGCGCCTTGAGGTCCCGCGCGGGCGCGTCACGGCCACGAACCCCCATCAGCTTCTTGTCCTCATGCTGGTGACGGGGCTTTTGATGACGGCAATCTCGTTTCAGTATCTCCGCAATCAGCTCACGCCCATCGCGCGGCTTGCCCGCGCCGCCGAAGCCTTCGGTCGCGGCGAAGTCGTGCCCTACATGGTTCGCGGTGCGACCGAGGTGCGCGCCGCGGGCATGGCATTCCTCGACATGCGCGAGCGGATCGAGCGCCAGATCGAGCAGCGCACCCTCATGCTCACGGGGGTGAGCCACGATTTGCGCACGCCGCTCACGCGCTTGCGCCTTGGCCTCGCCATGCTCGAACCCGGCGAGGAGACGGCCGCCCTCGCCCGCGACATCGACGAGATGGAGCGGATGCTCGACGATTTTCTCGCCTTTGCTCGTGGCGAGGGCGGCGAGATGGCCCAAGCCCTAGATCCGCGTACCTTCGTGGCGGGCGTCCTCGCCGACGCAGCGCGTGCGGGGCACGGGGCCGTCCTTGTGCCGGGCCCCGATCTGCCGCCGCTCCGGGTGCGTCCGCGCGGTCTGGGCCGCGCCATCGGCAACCTGCTTGCCAACGCCGCGCGCTACGGTACGCGGTCCGAGGTCAGCGTCAACCTCGACGGCACGACCCTTGTCATCGCGGTTGAGGACGACGGCCCTGGCATCCCCGAGGCGCGTCGCGCCGAGGCGCTGCGCCCCTTCACCCGTCTTGACCCCGCGCGCGATCCGAATGCGGGCGGCGTCGGCCTCGGCCTCGCGATTGCCCAGGCCGCGGCGGATGCCCACGGCGGAGCGCTCGTGCTGACCGACGGGCAGGGATTGCCGGGTCTTCGGGCCGAATTGCGCCTTCCTGCCGTCCCTTCGGACGCGTGATCCGAGGTCGCTGCCAAGCCGCACCCTTGACCTTGGCTTCCCGCGACCTCTTATTGCCGCAGCGGCGGGGCGTATCGCCCCGGCCGATCCGATCACCCGCCGAAAGGAACCGCCATGGCCTTCATCCTTCCCGATCTGCCCTATGCCCACGACGCGCTCGCCGCGCTCGGGATGTCGCGCGAGACGCTCGAGTATCACCACGACCTGCACCACAAGGCCTATGTCGACAACGGCAACAAGCTGATCGCCGGCACCGAGTGGGAGGGGCAGAGCCTCGAGGCCATCGTGCGCGGCACCTACAAGGCGGGGGCGGTCGCGCAGTCGGGCATCTTCAACAACGCCAGCCAGCACTGGAACCACAACGAGTTCTGGAAGATGATGGGCCCGGGCGAGAACAAGAAGATGCCGGGCGCGCTGGAAAAGGCGCTCGTCGAGAGCTTCGGGTCGGTCCAGAAGTTCAAGGACGATTTCGCCGCCGCCGGCGCCGGCCAGTTCGGCTCGGGCTGGGCCTGGCTCGTGCGCGACACGGACGGCGCCCTCAAGGTCACCAAGACCGAGAACGGGGTGAACCCGCTCTGCTTCGGACAGACGGCGCTGCTCGGCTGCGACGTGTGGGAGCATTCCTACTACATCGACTTCCGCAACAAGCGGCCGGCCTATCTGACGAACTTCCTCGAAAAGCTCGTGAACTGGGAAAACGTCGCGAGCCGGATGTGAGGCACGCGCGGGCGGCCCAGCGCCGCCCGCCGTTCAGCCCAGTGCCCCGCGCAGGCGGGGGCCAAGGGTCGCGACATCGGGCACGACCGTGATGAGATCGCGCAGCGAGGGTTCGGCGAAACCCTGCGCGATCACATGATCGATCAGCGCCACCAGCGGCCCCCAGAACCCGCCCGCGTCGATCAGGAAGATCGGCTTGCGGTGCAGGCCGATCTGTTTCCAGGTGAGCACCTCGAAGAATTCGTCGAGCGTCCCCGCCCCGCCGGGCAACACCACGATCGCGTCGGCGTTCATGAACATGACCTTCTTGCGCTCGTGCATGTTCTCCGTGAGGATCAGCGTCGATAAGCCCTCGCGCGGGATCTCGCGCCCCTGAAGGTGCGCAGGGATGACGCCAAGCGCCGTTGCCCCCGCCCCCTGTGCCGCGGCTGCAGTTCGACCCATGATGCCGACATCCCCCGCGCCATAGATCAGCCGCCATCCCTCGGCGGCAATGAGGCGCCCCAACTCGTCCGCCGCTGCCACGAATTCGGGACGCCTGCCGGTGCGCGAGCCGCAGTAGACGCAAATCGAGCGGGTTCTCTGCATTGAACTGCCCTCGGAAACGTGATTTCACGGCCTTAACATGGATCCGTCGCTCTGCTCGACAAGAGAGCGTCGAAGAGGTCAAGGGGAAGTAAATGAGCGAGCAGCCTGGACAGGGTGGCGCGACTCGGATCGTGCTGGTCGCGGCGGCACTCGCGGCGGTTGCGGCGGTGGGATTTTCTCTGCTTGATCGCGAAGGCCCGCCGGCCCCGGCCGAGACAGCCGCTCCCGCGCCCGAGACGGCGGCACCTGCGGCACCCGCGGGGACGACGACCGAAGCCCAGCCGGCCGCCCCGGCTGCGCAATCGGCCGAGGCGGTTGCGCCCGCGGCACCGGCAACCGAGGCATCTCAGCCGGCTTCCGAAGCCCCCGCCGCTGCCGCCCAGCCCGCGCCCGAAGCTGCCGCTCCTGCCCCCGAGGATGCCGCCCCCGAAGCGACGGCAACCGAGACAACTCAAGCGGTGCCCGAAGCCCCCGCCGCTGCCGCACAGCCTGCGGTCGAAACGGCGGCCCCGGCCGAGGACGCCGTCCCAGCGCAGGCAACTGCCGAAGCCGAAGTCGCTTTTGACATCGTGCGCATCGAGTCTGATGGCAACGCGCTGATTGCAGGGCGTGCTCCGGCGCGTGCGCTCGTGCAACTGCAACTCGACGGCGCACCTCTGGGAGAGACCCGCGCCGACGGGCTCGGATCCTTTACGCTCTTTGCCGATCTCGGTCCGTCCCCGACCCCGCGCCTGATGACGCTTTCGGTCTCGCTTGCCGACGGGCGCGAGGTTGCAACGGACGCAAGCGTGATCGTGGGACCGGTCGCCCCGCTTCCGGCGGAAGCGCCCGCCCCGACCCCCGAGGTGGCGGTGGCATCACCCGCCCCTGCAGAATCCGAGGCTGCACCATCGCCTTCGGCCGACCAGCAGGCGCCCGCTCAAGGCGCCGCGCAGACCGCCGAAGCCCAGGCTGCGCCGCAGCCTGCAGCCGTTGCGGTTGACAGCACGGGTGTGAAGGTTCTGCAGCCCGCGGCTGACGCTGCTCCCGAGTCGGTGGTGATCGATGCGATTTCCTACACCGATGCCGGAAATGTCGTGCTCGCCGGTCGGGGAGCGGCGGGGCAGTTCGTGCGCGTCTATCTCGACAATGAGGCTCTGCTGACAACCCTCATTTCCGAGGACGCAACATGGCGCGCGAGCCTTCCAGCCATCGCGCCGGGCGTCTACACGCTGCGTGCCGACCAGCTAGACGACGCCGGCAGAGTCACCTCGCGGTTCGAGACACCTTTCAAGCGCGAGGCGCCCGAGACTGTCGCGGCAGCTGTAACCGAGGCGGTGGAGGCCACGACGGTGACGGTCCAGCCCGGCAACTCGCTCTGGCGGATCGCGCGCCGGACTTACGGCTCGGGTCTGCTTTACGTACAGATCTTCGAGGCCAACCGTGACCTGATCCGCAACCCCGACCTTATCTATCCGGGGCAGGTCTTCACGCTCCCGCGCGTCGAGCAGTGATGCGCCTGCCATTGTGCCTTGCCGCTGGCTGGTTCAAACCCTGCAGGTCGTTCCGGACAAACCATAGATGAGATCGCCCACAAGCGCTGCCCGCCCGACCGATTCGACGCCCCAGCCCGCTGGGGCGCGCCGCACCCTCATGCGCGTCGTGCCCTATCTGTGGCCCGAGGGCGAGGCTTGGGCGCGCCGGCGGGTGGTTCTCGCGCTCGTGGCGCTCATCGCGGCCAAGGCGGTGTCGTTCGCGACACCGATCTTCTACAAGTTCGCGGTCGATGCGCTGGCGGGGCCCACGCCCGACGCGGCCACGATGCTGGGCCTCGGGGCGGTGGCGCTGACGGTGGCCTATGGCGTCGCGCGCTTTGGCACCGTGGCCTTGGGCGAACTCCGCGACGCGATCTTCGTGCGGGTCGGGCAGCGGGCGCTGCGCAAGGTCGCGCTCGAGACGTTCCGGCACATGCACGCGCTCTCGATGCGCTTTCACATCACGCGCAAGACGGGCGGGCTGTCACGCATCATCGAGCGCGGCGTGAAGGGCATCGACTTCCTGCTGCGCTTCATGCTCTTTTCCATCGGTCCGCTCATCATCGAGATCACGGTCGTCGCGGTTTTCTTCTTTGCCTATTTCGGCTGGGCCTATGCGGCGGTGGTGGTGGGCATCATCGCGGCCTATGTGGCGTTCACCTTTCGCGTCACCGAATGGCGGGTGAAGGTGCGGCGCGAGATGAACGCGCAGGACACCGACGCCAACCAGAAGGCCATCGACAGCCTGCTCAACGTGGAAACGGTGCGCTATTTTAACGCCACCGAGCGCGAGGCGATGCGCTATGACGGCGCGATGGCGCGGTATGAGAAGGCGGCGGTGACGACGGGCCTGTCGCTCACCTTCCTCAATGTCGGGCAATCGCTGCTCATCACCACGGGCCTCGTCGTCGTCATGGCGATGGCGGCGCGGGGCGTGCAGGCGGGCACGCTGACGCTCGGCGATTTCGTGATGGTCAACGCCTTCATGATCCAGATCACCATGCCGCTCAACTTCCTCGGCACGGTCTATCGAGAGATCCGCCAGGCCCTTGTCGACATGGCCGAGATGTTCGGCCTGCTCGACCAGCCGGCCGAGATCACCGACGCCCCCGGCGCCGCGCCCCTGCGCGTCAGCGCGGGCGCCATCGCCTTCGACGCGGTGCGATTTTCCTACGAACCCGCGCGCGAGATCCTGCACGGCGTCAGCTTCGCGGTCGAACCCGGCCAGACGGTCGCGATCGTGGGCCCGTCGGGGTCGGGGAAATCCACCATCGGGCGGCTTCTGTTCCGCTTCTACGACGTGACCGGGGGCGCGATCCGCATCGACGGGCAGGATCTGCGCGCCGTGACCCAAGACAGCCTGCGCGCCGCGATCGGGGTCGTGCCGCAGGATACGGTCCTTTTCAACGACACGATCCTCTACAACATCGCCTATGGCCGGCCCGAGGCGAGCCAGGCCGAGATCGAGGCCGCCGCCCGCGCGGCGCGGATCCACGATTTCATCGTCTCGCTGCCCGAGGGCTACCAGACCAAGGTCGGCGAGCGGGGCCTGAAGCTCTCGGGGGGCGAGAAGCAGCGCGTAGGCATCGCGCGCACGCTCCTCAAGAATCCGCCGATCCTGTTGCTCGACGAGGCGACGAGCGCGCTCGACAGCCAGACCGAGCGCGATATCCAGGACGCCCTGCAGGAGATGGGGCGCGGCCGCAGCGTCATCGTCATCGCGCACCGCCTCTCGACCATCGCAGAGGCCGACCGGATCATCGTGCTCGAGGCCGGCCGCATCGTCGAGGAGGGCACGCACGAGGCGCTGCTCGCGTGCGAGGGGCGCTATGCCGCGATGTGGGCGCGCCAGTCCGCCGAGGCCGAGGCCGAAGCGGGTGCCGAGGTCGCCTGACCCCTTGGCGTGGCGGGGCGAGTGGGGGTAATCCTGCGCCATGGCCAAGCTCTATTTCCACTTCTCGACCATGAACGCGGGCAAGTCCGCGATCCTGCTGCAGGCCGCGCACAACTATCGCGAGCGGGGCATGGATGTCCTGCTCCTGACGGCGCGGCTCGATGACCGCGCAGGGGCGGGGCGCATCGCCTCGCGGATCGGGATCGAGGCGGACGCCGAGGTGTTCGCCCCCGGCGACGATCTGCTGGCCCGCATCGCGGCGCGGCGCGGCGCGGGGCCCTGCGCCTGCGTCTTTGTCGATGAGGCGCAGTTCCTCTCTCGCGATCAGGTCTGGCAACTGGCGCGCGCCGCCGATGACCTCGACGTGCCGGTGATGTGCTATGGCCTGCGCGTCGATTTCCGGGGCGAGATGTTCCCCGGCTCGGCCGCACTCCTCGCCTGGGCCGACGATCTGCGCGAGGTCCGCACGATCTGCCATTGCGGGCGCAAGGCGACGATGGTCGTCCGCCTCGGCCCCGACGGCCAGCCCGAGCGCGACGGCGCGCAGGTCGTGATCGGCGGCAATGACACCTATGTCTCGCTCTGCCGGCGGCACTGGCGCGAGGCGGTCGCGCCCGAAGGCGGCGCGGATCCGGCCGACCCCGGCCATTGACGTGCGGCGCGCGCGACGCGTGCGACGATCCGCCCCTGTCGGGATGCGCCGAAGCGCACGACGTCCCGGTTGAACCGGCATGGTACGATCCCCACATCCCGCGAAGTGGAAAATGGGGAGAAAGCGATGAAGTGCCCGATCGACGGCGAGGCCCTCGTGATGTCCGACCGCAGCGGGGTCGAGATCGACTATTGCCCGAAATGCCGCGGCGTCTGGCTCGACCGGGGCGAGCTTGACAAGATCATCGAGCGCGCTGCTGCGAATGCGGCACCGCCCACCGCTGCGCGTGCGCCCGATGCGCGCCCCGCCCACCCGCAGCCCGAGCGGCAGTATCGCGGCGATGACGACTATCGCGACCGGCCCTATCGCAAGAAGCGCGAATCGTGGATCGGAGAGATCTTCGACTTCTGACGCGGGCGCCTCAGGGCTGCCAGCGCAGGAAGTTCGCGATCATCCGCAGGCCCGTCGCCTGGCTCTTTTCCGGGTGGAACTGGGTGCCGACGATGTTGCCGCGCGCGATCACGGCGGCGATCTCGGCGCCGTGCCGGGCGGTCGCGAGCAGATCCGCGCGGTCGGCGACCTCGAAGCGGTAGGAATGCACGAAATAGACATGATCGCCCGTCGCCACCCCGTCGAGGAGGGGGTGCGGCTGTTCGACCTTCAGATCGTTCCAGCCCATGTGCGGGATCTTGAGGGTCGGATCATCGGGCCGGATGCGCCGCACCGCGCCGCCGATCCAGCCAAGGCCCGGGGTCTCGACCCCTTCCTCGCCCATGTCGGCAAGCATCTGCATGCCGACGCAGATGCCCATGAAGGGCACGCGCCGCCCGATCACGGCCGCATGCAGCGCCGCCATCAGCCCCGGCCGGGCCTCGAGCGCCGCGCGGCATGCGGCAAAGGCGCCATCGCCCGGCAGCACGATCCGCCCCGCCCCCGCCACCGCGTCGGGGTCGCCGGTGACGAGGATCTCGCCCGCGCCGGTCTCGGCCGCCATGCGCTGAAAGGCCTTTTCGGCCGAGTGCAGGTTGCCCGCCTCGTAATCGACCAGAACGGTGCGCATGGCGCTCAGAGCGTCCCCTTGGTCGAGGGGATGGCGCCCGGCGCGCGCGGGTCGGGCTCGACCGCCATCCGCAGCGCGCGCGCCACCGCCTTGAATGCCGCCTCGGCGATGTGGTGGGCGTTGATCCCCGCGGCCTTCGTCACATGCAGCGTGATGCCGCCGTGGCTCGCAAGCGCCTGGAAGAATTCGCGCACGAGCTCGGTGTCGAAACTCCCGATCTTGGGCGCGGCAAAGGCGCAATCCCAGACGAGGTAGGGCCGCCCCGAGAGGTCGAGTGCCGCCTCGATGCGCGCGTCGTCCATCGGCAGCGTGCAGGCGCCATAGCGGCGAATGCCGCGCTTGTCGCCCAGCGCCTGCGCCAGCGCCTGGCCGAGCGCGATCCCGCAGTCCTCGACCGTGTGGTGATCGTCGATGTGCGTGTCGCCCTTGGCCGTCAGCTCGATGTCGATCAGCGCGTGGCGCGAGAGTTGCGCGAGCATGTGGTCGAAGAACCCGACCCCGGTCGCGATCCGGTGCGCGCCCGTCCCGTCGATGTCGAGCGTGAGGCGGATGTCGGTCTCGGCCGTCTTGCGGACGATCTCGGCCTTGCGCATGGGGCAACTCCCGGGGGTTCGCGGGGGGGGGGCGCGGGGGTCAGCCGCGGCGATAGAGACCCTCGTAGACGGGTTGCAGCGTCTCGGCCTCGAACAGCGAGGAGACCGAGGTGCCGTTCCAGATGTTCATGATCGCCTGCGCGAAGATGGGCGCGGTCGGCACGACGCGGATGTTGGGGGCCGCGCGCACGCGCCCGTTGGGCTCGATCGTGTCGGTGGTGACGAAGGATTTCATTACCGACCCCGTGATGCGCTCGATCGCGGGGCCCGAGAGGACGCCGTGCGTGATGTAGGCATGCACCTCGGTCGCGCCGGCCTCCGAGAGCACCTCGGCCGCCTTGCAGAGCGTGCCGGCCGTGTCGCAGATGTCATCGACCATGATGCAGGTCTGGCCGCGCACATCGCCGATCACCGTCATCTCGGCGATCTCGCCCGCCTTCTCGCGCCGCTTGTCGACGATGGCGAGCGCGCATCCGAGCCGCTTGGCCAGTTCGCGCGCGCGGCTCACCCCGCCCACGTCGGGCGAGACGATGGTGAGGTTGTCCATCTTGCCCCGGAAATGATGCTCGACATCCATCGCGAAGATCGGCGCGGCATAGAGGTTGTCGACGGGAATGTCGAAAAAGCCCTGGATCTGGGCCGCGTGCAGATCCATCGTCAGGACCCGCTCTATCCCCGCCTGCACGATCAGGTTCGCCACCAGCTTGGCCGAGATCGGCGTGCGCGCCTTGGATCGGCGATCCTGCCGGGCATAGCCGAAATAGGGGATCACCGCCGTGATCCGCGCCGCCGAGGACCGCTTCAGCGCATCGGCGATGATGAGCAATTCCATCAGGTTGTCGTTGGCCGGGTTCGATGTCGGCTGGATGATGAACATGTCCTCGCCGCGGACGTTCTCGTAGACCTCGACGAAGATCTCCTGGTCGTTGAACCGCTCGACCCGGGCATCGACCAGCCCGACCGACATGCCCCGGTGCATCGACATCCGCCGCGCGATGGCGGTCGCGAGCGGGCGGTTGGCGTTGCCCGATATGAGTTTCGGTTCGGTCA
>Ga0315900_10010046_pt1 | contig 11915 bp, 10 predicted proteins | sample LakEriMetagenome_FD_203521 | JGI IMG/M metagenome (GOLD analysis project Ga0315900, IMG submission 203521) | Freshwater fungal communities from buoy surface, Lake Erie, Ohio, United States - Buoy 12 MA114 | ecosystem: Environmental > Aquatic > Freshwater > Lake > Lake biofilm | place: USA: Lake...
CCTGCCTTCCAGCAAAGCAAAGCAGGTATTGATTTCCCTCAACCAATTTCCATTCCCAGGGAATTAAGCTGATTGCAGGCAAAACTGATTCAATCAACCTCCGGTGGATGCTGTGCACAGCCGAAGACAAAATGAGAAATTCTGATCCCTGAAACAGGGATAGCTTTTCCCGGTACTTGATTTCTTCTGATTCAAACCCTTCCTGATGCGCCGAGCCAAGATTCGTGAGAATACCCAGATCGGGACGAATGATTGCCTCCAGCACCTGCATCTCGCCGGATTTGGAAATTCCAGCCTCGAAGAGTCCGAAATTGTGAGAGTTGCTTAAATTCCATACCGAGAGCGGCACCCCGATCTGTGAATTAAAGCTCTTTGGATTTTTGCATACGGAATAACGATGTCCGAGCAGCTGACTCAGCCATTCCTTCACAATGGTCTTACCGTTGCTTCCGGTTATGGCCATTACTGGAAAATGGAACTGGCTGCGATGAGCCGCTGCAATTCCGGATAAGATCTTGCGGGTCCCGGAGGCCAGAGCCACCGAATGATTTAATTCTGCCAGCCTTTTATACCAGTCGCTTTCAGAAACAACCCACTGCTTTACTCCTTTCTCAATGAGATCCGGAATAAAGGCGTGCCCGTTTCCTCTTTCGGTAACGAGCGCGAAAAAAGTTCCCGTTCCATCCTCCGGGACAAGCCTGCTGTCGTACCAGAGCTGCCCGATTTCAGGATTACCCTGCCCGGAATTCAGTTTTTCGATTCCGGAAATCCCACGAATTTCTTCAAACCGCATAAACAGCCTTTGAGCGTATTTTTGGCAAGATGCTTTTCAATTTCGGTTTCAAAGCGGATTTTTTTCAATTTGCCTTCGAATTCCGGAAAAGCGGACAAAACATGCAGGAAAGCGCAAGAGGACCTTCACTTCGGCTTAAAAACATCTCGCTGAGCAGCGGCACTCAGGTTTTCAAAGCACTTGCGGATGAATCGAGACTTCGAATCCTGAATCTCCTTTTATTTCGTGATGACCTGAGCATCAGCGATCTGGAATTATTGTTGGATTTTACCCAGACCAAAACCGCCAGGCTTATGGGTGTTCTTAAAAGCGCCGGTCTTGTTCAAAGTTCAAGGCAGGATTACTGGGTCTTATACCGGCTGAAGGAAGAAGCAGCCGAACTGCTGGAAGGTCTCCTTGAACTGATGGAAAAAGATCCGGTTCTGCAAAAAGACATCCGGTCCTGTGAGGCAATGGAATCCAATCGGGAACTCAGCCGCGAGAAAATTGCACTTCGGAAATACAAACCAAGGTATGACATCTGAGATCCGACTTCTGAAACCGGACCGGATTCTGGCTGAATTACCGGAGGAAGTAATTGCCTCTTTGCCACTTTACAATCAGCCTTTTTTTTCTGAACTGATTAAGCCGGGCAAGCTCCGGTATGCAACACTGGAATCGACATCGTTCAAAACGCATTATTTTCCTCTCAGCACGGATCGCCTCATCTGGAAAAGACGCGTCTTCATTTTGCCCTTCTGTCAGCGGTTCACCCCATTTACACCAGAAGAATCCGGTGCAGATGTTCATGCACTTCCGGTCTGGATAAGCTGGCTGAAAGACAACACATCAACCTGCCAATGGGCTTTTGAATCCGCAACTGTACCGGATGGATGCATTACAAAAACCAACCAGTTTATCCGTCTTGAACAGAATGCGGAAACCCTGCTGGGCAAATGGAAAAAAGGCAGGCGTTCGGCCCTTCTCAAATCCGAGGATTTGCGCACCCAAATCCTATCTGAAACAGAATTTCGTTCTGCTTTGAAATCCATGAACAATACCGGAACCGGAATAGGCTGGTCTCCGAATACCTTTGAGCAAGCTGCTATCCTCCGGATTTCAGAATCACCCGAATCATGTGCAGCCGTGGAGAGATATGGTGTTTTTGAAGGCAGAAACTGCCTGAGTCTGGTTTTGCTGTTTAAGTGGCAAAATCGGATACACTACCTGTTCTCCCAATCATCGGAAAGAGGATTTGAGAAAGATTCACTTACCCGTTTTTTCCATTCCCTAATAGAGTGGAAAGCCGAAAGCAGGTATTTCTTTGATTTTGAAGGAAGCAGCATCCCGGGAGTGAATGCTTTTTTCCGAAGCCTGGGTGCAGAAGAAGAAAGCTACTTCGAATTCAGAAAGGGTTTCTGAATCCGGTATTTCATAATAAGCATTATTATTTTCTTGAAGGATTCCGGATGCCGATTACGAGCACATCATCGGTCTGACTTTCATTTCCCTTCCAGTCGAGAAAGTAATTGCGGAGATGAAATTCCTGCTCTGCCGGAGATAAACCGGAATACTGCAAAAGCAATTCCTTCATTTTGGCAGCCATCAGTTTCCGGCTGTTACCGCCACCAAACTGGTCATGAAAACCATCGGTTGACAATAACAGTTCGTCTATTTCCTTCAGACTAATGCGGATGGCCGACTGATCAAAATTGGTGTAGGGATCAAATCCGATACTGGGTGTAAAAGGCTTATATTCATGAATCTGTCCATTCTGAAGGTAGTAGAATGGCCTTCTTGCACCGGCATAATCCATATGGGAAAAATCCGGATCAAAAACGCAGACCGACATGTCAATGCTCTCATTTACGCCTTCCTCCTGAACCTGACGAAGGTGGTTAATGAGGGCAAGGTTCATCTGATTCAGTATTTTACCCGGGTCGGTAAGCCCGCGCTCGTTTATGATCTGATTGAGAAGCGACATTCCGGCCATGCTCAGAAAAGCACCCGGAACGCCATGACCAGAGCAGTCTGCCAGCACCAGGATGTATTTGCCGTTTTTCTGGGAAATCCAGTAAAAATCTCCGGAAACTATATCCTTGGGCATGTTCAGAATAAATGATTCCGGGAAAAACTGCCGGAAGCGATGCATAGAGGGCAGGAAAGAATTCTGAATTCTTTTGGCGTAATTCAGGCTGTCGGTGATGTTGCGGTTTACGGCGTTGATCTGCTGATAGGCTACACTGAGTTCTTCATTTTTTGCCCTTTCGATTTCGGATTCCCGCTGTGCCATATTCTGGGCATACCGGGCCTGAAGCATTTTAAGCTTATTGTCCGTTTCCTGACCCATAACCTCCCCTTTGAGTTCCGTGTGCAACTGCAGGTGCTCAAGTGCCAGTTTAAACTCACCCTTTTTCCGGTAAACCTCTGAAAGCCTGAGGTGAATCTTGATCACCTTGGGGGTGGTGCCGGCTTTCATCGAAATACTCAGGGCGCGGTTCAGATTTTCAAGTGCCTCGTCGAGGCGCTCCATTTTATTGAGGAGATTGCCAAGATCAAGCAGGCAGGTAATCACACCATCTACACCGGCAGAGCGGGTAGCAAGACCCGACTCCCGGATGCGGAGACTACGGTAGTAATACTCGAGAGCCGCTTCCGGTTCATCCTGAGATTCCAGAATTTCCCCGATATCGCGGGTAGCCTTTGCCCTGCCCTGATCAAGATCCAGACGCTCGTAAATAGCCAGACTCGACTGACAACACTCCAGCGCCTCGTCCTGCCGGTTGAGTTTATGGTACACAATACCCGCATTGTTCATAGAACGGGCTATGCCGATATCATCCCCATAACGACGAAAACACTCATTACTTTCAAGAAAATAATGCAAAGCTTCGGTGTAAGATTCGAGGTCGAGATGAAAGCTTCCGGCAGAAAGATTGGCAAGTCCTTCCACTTCATGTTCATCCTGGCCACGAATCTCATCGAGTATCCTGAAAACCATGGAAATGGCATCATCATACTGGCCTTTTTGTCCGTGGAGGTTCGCAATAATGGCATCTGCAAAACAGGCTTTCCCGAGCTGAAGAAGACTTCTGAAGATGGATGAGGCCTTCAAAAGTGCCGGCATGGCTACTTCAGGACGAGAGCGATTCCATGCACAGTTGCCTACATTGAGGTAAGCCTGGGCCAGTTCCTCTTCCGGCAGCGACAAATGCATTTTTTCTGCAGCATCAAGGCTTTCGCAGGCGAGATCGAAATACTGGCCGCTGCCTACATGGCGCTGTGCCCAGATTTCGGCGTTCAGATACGCAACCTTATCTTTATCAGAAAGTTGTCGTATCTGATTCCGGAGGACCTCAGGTCCGGTTTCGATGATGTTGACCGTTTTCACTTCGTGGTTCTATTATTTAGAATCGGTTCACAGGAAATGCTCTTAATTGCACAATCAAAAGTACCCATGCTGCTAAAGGCTTTTTTCTGCTTTTCAGGAAAGGCTGTGCAGTGTTAGAAAATACAGAGAAATGAAGTTTTTTGGGCTGACCCTCTTTTTCCTATTCCTGACAGCAGGTTCTCTTCTTGCCGATGCCCCCGTTCTTTCCTCAAAGGCTACTGTCAGTCTGCTTACCTGCGGACCCGGCGAGGCACTCTATGAAGCCTTCGGTCATTCTGCCGTCCGGATTCAGGATCCGGTTCAGGGCCTGGATGTTGTGTTCAATTATGGTGTTTTTGATTTCAATCAGGAGAATTTTTACCTCAACTTCGCCCGGGGCAATATGCTGTATTGCCTTGGCATAAGTCAGACCGGTGACTTTCTCTACGCCTACCGCAATTATGGCCGGGCAGTACGGGAACAGGTACTCAACCTCGATTCGGCAGAACGCATGGTCATATTCCGCTACCTCGACATCAACCTGCTGCCGGAAAACAAGAATTACCTTTACAACTATTTTCGGAACAACTGCTCTACCAAAATTCCGGAGATGATGGATTCGGCTCTGAAGGGACGCATTATCTGGGAACATGCTGCCATTTCCGGTAAAGCAAGCTTTCGCAGTATGATTTACGATTACACGGAGTTTCAGGAATGGGGACGGCTCGGTATCGACCTGGGTCTGGGTGCAGTAATTGACCAGAGAATTGAAGGCAAGGACCTGAATTTTCTACCTTACGAACTGGAAAAATCCTTCAGCCGCGCCAGAATCAAGCGGGCCATGACGGAGTTTCCCCTGGTCCTTGAAAACCGCATTCTGTACGAACCGCCTGTTTTTTTCGCCTCCAATAACTATTTCCTGAGTCCGGCATTCCTGTTCACCATGTTGCTGCTGATGGCTGCCGCCAGCTGGTATTTCTCTGCAAAAGTACCTGTTCTGTTCAGGGCCTACCGCAGCATCCTGTATTTGGGAACCGGCCTGCTGGGACTGACCGAACTCTGCATCTGGATTTTCACCAATCATACCGATGCGGCATGGAACCTGAATCTGCTCTGGGCATGCCCCCTCTTTATTCCATTGGGAGCAGTTTCCTTTTTCAGGGAATCATGGGGTAAGCGTTTTTTCGGGATGCTGAAAATTTGGCTTCCGCTTGTACTTGCTTTCTGGTTCTTTTTACCGCAGACACTCAACAGTTCTTTAATACCGCTGGTGGCAGCCCTTCTGGTTCTTAGTTTTGACCCCATAAAACCTGCCGCCGATACCGGTACCCAACAAGCCTGAATATGCAAGATTATCAGTTATATACCTTAAAAAACGGACTTCAGGTCTACCATCTTCCTGCACCGGGCAATCCCCTTGCGGTGGTAAACATCATGTACAATGTTGGTTCCCGGGATGAAGATGCGGAGCGTACCGGATTTGCGCACCTGTTTGAGCACCTCATGTTCGGTGGATCGGCGAACATTCCCTCCTACGACGAACCCCTGCAGATGGTGGGCGGAGAAAACAACGCCTTCACCAACACCGACATCACCAATTACTACATCCAGCTTCCGGTGGAAAACCTGGAAACCGCCTTCTGGCTGGAAAGCGACCGCATGCTGAGCCTGGATTTCTCACAGAAATCACTGGATGTTCAGAAAGGTGTGGTGGTGGAAGAATTCCGGCAGCGTTATCTCAACCAGCCTTACGGCGATGCCATGCACCACCTGCGTGACCTCGCCTACAAAAAGCACCCTTACCGCTGGCCGACCATCGGACTTAAAACTGACCACATTGAAGACGCTGTACTTCAGGATGTAAAGGACTTTTTCTTCAAGCATTACCGGCCCAATAACGCCATCATGGTGGTGGCTGCCGATCTTCCGGGTGAACGCATTCTTGAGTTGTCTGAAAAATGGTTCGGGCCTATTGAATCAGGCGAAATTAAACCCCGGAATTTACCGGCAGAAGATGCTCAGCTTGAGCCTCGCCGGAAGGAGGTCTCCGAAAAAGTTCCGATGGATGCGCTCTACCTGGCCTGGCCGATGGCAGGCAGAATGACGGATGAGTTTTACAGCGCCAACCTGCTGAGCGACATTCTGGGTCATGGAAAATCTTCCCGGCTTGTAAACACCCTGGTGAAAGAAGAGCGGATTTTCCACAGCCTGAGCGCCTATGTGAGCGGCAGTCTGGATCCCGGCTTATTCATCATCGAAGGAAAACTCAATCCGGGTCATTCCCCGGAATCAGCTGAAGGCAGACTCTGGGAAGAACTCCGGAAATTACAGGATGCCGGCTTCTCAGCAGAAGAAACCGAGAAGGTAAAAAATCAGTCGGAAACTGCGCTGGCTGGTTCAGAGGTCGAAATCCTGAACCGCTGCATCAACCTGGCCTACTTTGCCCTCTGCGGCAAACCAGAAGATTACCGTAAGGAACTTGAAAAGATTCAGAAGGTGAGCCGGGAGGATATTGAGTCTATGTTCCGGAAACTCATCCGCACTGAAAACTCCAGTACGCTGGTATATAGAAGCAAACCAGACTGATTACGCTTGATTTAGTTTATCTGCCTTTGTTGGTCTTTTGAAAGGCGATGCCAAGCCTCGTAAGGCTTGTTGGCGACAACATAAAAGAGGGCAAATGGATAAGTTTACAGGGAGCGGTTCCGGGGACTGACTTCTCAGATTTTTCAATCTTCATTTTACAGGCGCCTGTTCGCCTGCGGCAGAACACCGGGTGCTTTGCTGCAATTCCGCCTTCGGCGGGAGATTTCCGCGACGCCCCCTGGCGCGGGCCGTGTTCGGAAGGAAAGCTTCGCTCTTAGCGAAGCCTTCCTTTTTCATCGTCTGAAATGGAGCGGGGCTCTGCCCCGTTCCGTCTATTATATGGCCTCCGGCCAATTTAGGCTCTAAAACCAGAGCCTAAGGAACAATCCGAACGCCTGTACCGAATATGCTTCGCTAAAGTCGGAGCCTCGCCCGATACAAGATCAAAATGGAGCGGGGCTCTGCCCCGTTCCGGCTATTTACTGGCTTCCAGCCAGAATAATGAGCTTTCTAATAATCAACTAGTTTAACTTGATTGAGCGGATAAGCACTGCTCCAAGGATAATGCTCTGCCTCATCAACCATACGGGCAACCACCGGGTTCTGATGGATGTAGTTTATCTTTTGACTGAACCAACCAGGATTTCCATCCAATGAAATGGCATGATTTCCATTTTGCCAAAAGTGGTTCTTCTGGATATCACCAAATTTTGTGGCAAAAAATTGAAACATATAAAGCAGCCACTCTTTACGGCTCTCTTTTGGATTGGCTTCAATCGACTCAATTATTTTTTTGGCAGTATAGCTTTTGAAGTCACGGAGGATATGATTCAGTGGTTTTTCTGAATAGGCAACCATGTGAAAATGGCTTGGCATGAGCACATAGGAAAATATTTCCAGCCCTTTATTAGCCACACAATAATTAAGATTTTCTACGATAAGCTCACAATATTCTGCCCGCGTAAAAACATCAATCCAACCTACCACCGTTAGGGTAACGAAGAAGGTACCTTCGGGATAGGTTTTGTATTTTTCTGACATATTGCAAAGGTAAATTAAGCCGGAGGCTAAACAATAATACGAACGAGGCTGGAGCCTCGCCCGATACAAGATCAAAATGGAGCGGGGCTCTGCCCCGTTCCGGCTATTAAATGGCCTCCGGCCAATGTAGGCACAAAAGACCGAGGCTATGCAATAGGCCGAACGCCTCTACCGAACTTGCTTCGGAACCTATCCCGAGCTCGCCTCGCTAAGGTCGGAGCCTCGCCTGATATTAGGCCGTATCTCGAAAGAAGCATTCCTCATTAACTTTCACATCTGGTAGTGGCCAAAACAGGAAATCAGATAAATGGTGTCATCTGTTACCTTATAAACCAGCCTGTGTTCGTCGTTTATTCTTCTGGACCAGCAGCCTTGTAAATTACCTTTCAATGGTTCTGGTTTTCCAATTCCTGTAAAGGCGTGTTTTTGAATATCAGATAAAAGATCAAAAATCTTAAACACAAGATTTTGATTTCCAGCTCTGAATTTCTGTATTCCAGTTAATGCATCACTGGAAAGCATAATTTTCCTCATTACGCCTTTCGAATGTATTCTTCAAAAGACTCCATGGTGAAAGAAACCCCTTTCCCTGATTCAAGTTCAGCAAGTGAGTTCAACAACCTCGCTTCATATTGTTCCGGGGTCTCCGGTTCAGCATGGATGCCACTCTCCGTGTTTACAGAAATGGTGATGTACCCATCGTTTAACTTACTGAACAATGCCTGCAACTTCAAAAAGAGCTCGTGATTAAACTCCTTAGGCGAAACTCTGATTAATGCCTCCATAACTCAAAAATACAAGAATTAACTGAAAATACAGCCCGGCATGATAACCTCCTCACGAAGGATCTTTCAAGTGTCTGGATTGAAGACCTTTTCAGCAGATGAAGTTCCTTTTTAAAATTTAGTGCTAAGTAATAAGTGACAGGTCTTTAATTTTCAATGCCTTAACCCACCCAACTTTTTAATTTCGCCTTCTTACTTCACTCTCAATCCCGCAAGCAACGAACGGACAAGCCATTTCCCTTTTCCAACCAGTAGTCTTTCCTGGATAAAAAGCCATCACTATTAGACATCCCGCGAAACCATGCAGCACCTGATGATGCTGATAAAACCTGAGTAGAAGACCACCAGTATCCGGTTATGCCGATTCCTTCGAAACTACTAAATCCTACCAAGCGAAAGCCGCCCGGATGGCCAGTGAAGCCACTGCTGTTGGTAGCATCGGTATTTGGATCTTGCCAAAAGCCGGTACCAGCCTGTATGGTGCCAGTACTTTTTAATTTACCGCCTGCAATAGTGCTGCTGTAGCAAGCAGCACACGTCGTGTCAGCTGATGGGTCAAGGCTGATCGTCAGCAGATTCCAATCGTGGTCGGTAGGCACATGCCAGCCCGTAGGGCACAATCCCCTCGGATCAGCTACCGCATACCAGTTGTAGAGCTTTCCATAAGTGGTATTACTGGCAGCAAGGTTGTCATAATAGCACCAGGCAGCCTGTCCTGTCCACTTTAGAGCTGTCCACTGGTCGGGATCACTCACTTCACCAATAGAATTACCATTTCGATACTTACTGGTTTTCAGATTTTCCTTAATCCAAACCTGATTACCAATAGCTACCATGGTGTAGGCGTTTCCATCGGCATCTGTGGGGTTAGAAGAAGATGTAGAAAAACTCACCTGGTTTCCATATGCCGTGCCTGCACTGTTTGTGGCATAGGCCCGAACATAATACAAGGTATTTAGATTCAGGCTGGTGATGATGCTGCTAAAACTGCCGCTTCCATTCCCGTTGCTGGTTTTGGTGCTGAGGGCGATGGTCGGGTTTGGACTCGTACTCCAGCATACCCCGCGGGCCGTTATGACGGCACCGCCATCTGCTGTTATGTTGCCGCCGCTGTTTGCGCTGGTGGTGGTAACGGCCGAGGTAGCTGTTGTCGAAATAGTTGGCAATAGAATTGCGACAGTAGTAAAACTCACCTGATTCCCATATGCCGTACCCGCGCTGTTTGTGGCATATGCTCTTACATAATACAATGTATTTTGATTGAGGTTGGCAATATTACTGCTGAAACTGCCGTTTCCTGTTCCATTGCTGGTTTTGGTGCTGAGGGCTATGGTCGGGTTGGGGCTCGTACTCCAGCATACCCCGCGGGCCGTTATGGCGGCACCGCCATCTGCTGTTATGTTGCCGCCGCTGTTTGCGCTGGTGGTCGTAACGGCCGAGGTAGCTGTTGTCGAAATAGTTGGTAATAGAATTGCGACAGTAGTAAAACTCACCTGATTCCCGCATGCCGTGCCTGCGGCGTTTGTTGCATACGCTCTTACATAGTACAAGGTATTTTGATTGAGGTTTGTAATGCTACTATTGAAACTGCCACTTCCTGTCCCGTTGCTGGTTTTGGTGCTGAGGGCAATAGTCGGGTTGGGGCTCGTACTCCAGCATACCCCGCGGGCCGTTATGGCGGCACCGCCATCTGCTGTGATGTTGCCTCCGCTGTTTGCGCTGCTTGTAGTAATAGCCGAGACAGAAGTTGTTGAAATGGTTGGTAAAACAATAGTGGCAGTAGTAAAGCTCACCTGATTCCCGTATGCCGTGCCTGCGCTGTTTGTGGCATAGGCTCATACATAATACAAGGTATTTTGATTGAGGTTGGCAATACTGCTGCTGAAACTGCCGCTTCCGGCTGCATCATTGGTTTTAGTCGTGAGAGCTATAGTGGGGTTCTGACTGGTACTCCAGCAAACGCCACTGGCTGAAATGTTTGCTCCGCCATTGTTGCTGATGTTTCCGCCACTGTTTGCAGAAGTGGTACCAATGGCTGAGATGGCAATGGTCGTAATTTTAGGAAGGCAGGGTAAATACTGAAAAAGCCCGTCACAGTTATACAGTTTAACTTCCCCATAACCCGTTCCTGCCGGAGTCCAGTTTATGGCAGTATTGGCAATGTTTGAACTTGCGGCATTTAAGGCAAAAGGCACACTCATCATCTGCGTGGTGCCCAAATCTGTGTAGGCTGTGCCCCCAGCCGGATCCAATTCCACCTGCAGGAACTTGGCATTCTTTCCCCAGTTTATTCCGGCAAAGCTGCCCATTACTACTGTACCCATCCCTAAATTCACTGAGAAAAGCCCCAGTGCTGAGGTAGTCGGGTTGTGTATTTCCTGATAGCGAATGATACCAGTTACTATACTATCGCGGATAGAAAAACGAACTCTAACCGCAGCACCAGCAATTGCCTGACCGGAGGAATTCCTGGCGATGGCCTGATATGGGATTGCCTGCGGGGCCTGAGCCATTAGAATTTCTGAAGTTGCAACCAGAATCAGAAGGACTAAAGGGAAAATATTCTGCTTAATGGATAAAGTGATGTTAATTCGCATAAATGACTATGTCACAAATAAAACAAAAATTAATCTGTACCAAGCGGAATTTATATCCGTTATAAAATCAAATCCTATTTCAGTTATTCATCACATCGATATGAATAACCTGACGCCTCTGAATGGGCAAACACTTACTTCTCCTTCCGCATCCTCGCCATGAAAAATCCGTCCCACCCATCGGAAGGCCAGGTGCGGTCCATTTCTTCCAGCTGAAATTCGGGATGTTCTTCGAGGAATTCTGCCACCTGACGATCGTTCTCGCCCGGCATCAGGCTGCAGGTGGCATACACCAGAATTCCGCCAGGCTTCAGCATGCGGCAGTACCTGTGCAGTATTTCAGCCTGGGTTTCCATCACCTCTTCGATGGCCTCGGGGTTGAGCTTCCACTTGGAATCCGGATGCCGGCGCAAAACTCCGAGTCCGGAACAGGGCGCATCCAGCAAAAGCCGGTCCGCCTTTCCTTCCCAGTATTTCAGGGTTTTATTTCCCCGGATGAGTTCGGTTTCCACCGATTTCAAACCGGCCCGGCTCGCACGTTTTTTCAGCTCCTCAAGTTTCCAGCCTTCCACATCCATGGCCACAATCCGGGCTTTATCGAGGCTTAGGGCGGCAAGGTGCAGGGTCTTCCCTCCTGCCCCGGCGCAGGCATCGATGATGATTTGACCTGCTTCCGGCTGTACAAAAGGTGCGATGCGCTGAGATGCCGCATCCTGAACTTCATACAAACCTTTCCGAAAAGAACCCAGCCGGATCACATTGGT
>Ga0315900_10010052_pt1 | contig 11910 bp, 10 predicted proteins | sample LakEriMetagenome_FD_203521 | JGI IMG/M metagenome (GOLD analysis project Ga0315900, IMG submission 203521) | Freshwater fungal communities from buoy surface, Lake Erie, Ohio, United States - Buoy 12 MA114 | ecosystem: Environmental > Aquatic > Freshwater > Lake > Lake biofilm | place: USA: Lake...
CATTCAGTCTAGAATGTTACCATTACTTGAAAGAAAAGCTTTCACCAACTCTGAGATTGAAGAAATTTTGATTGCAGAGGGCTACAAGGAATCTTTGGTTAAAGAAGCTTTAAAAATCACTAACACTAAAGTTGCCTCTGAGCAAGAAGTGGAAATGAATGTTGAGGCAGCCAATGGAGTTCCCAAAAAATACTCAGACATTTCGCATAAGTTTGAAAGAGTTTTGCAAGCACATGGTCCAAGAAAGTTTGTGAAACTTATGACACAAGGCGAAAGCCCTCTGCTTAAAGTTTCTAAAAAAGAGCTTGAAACTTTTCAAAAAATAGCTGATGTAGCTTATGAAAATCCAGTGCAATTACAAACTTTACATGCATTTATGCAACCTTCCATAATTTCAGAACTTGCAGAAAACGTGTGTAGGGCAAGAAAAATTGCTCAAAAATGTACAGTTACTAAAGTTGCAAGTGGTAAATTCCAAATTTCACACAATGGCAAAAAAGTAGAAGCATCTATCAAGCCTGTTGATTCAACGAGTGATAAATTTGCAAAATCAAATTATGGCGCATTTGGTTTTCCTGACGAATATGTAATACTTGCATACGAGCATAATTCTCCATATTCACAAATTAAAAAAGATTTAGGTCTTTAATTTTTCTTTTATACAGGCTGATTTTTAATTAGCCTGTATAAATTTATTATGTCACAAAACGATACCCAGGCAATTACTCCAATCATAGATAACATTATTTTAGATGATTCTGTTGCTCATAATGTTGATGATATTGAAAATTCTTCTATAGTTTTGTTCAGTACTTTAAAATCTGATGCTAAACCTTTGAAGCCTTTTAAGCTAAATACATCAGGAATTGACTACCCACAAATGTATGCACCAAAATGCGCAATTTGTAATTCGCCTCACAGAACTTTATTAGAGCATGTGTATTTAGATTGTGGCAAAAAAGTAAATACAACAATAAAGTTTTTTGAAGATCATTATTCTGCAAAACTTAACTGGGCTCAAGTAAAACAACATGTAAAATATCACTGCGATTTCAATAAAATTGAAACCCCAGGATTATTAGATTATGAAGGCAGAGAAGAAGAACTTTCGAGATGGAAATATCGTGAGTTTGAATTAGTTCTCACTGCTCTCATGGTTGAACTGAATGATGTAAGGGGTATAAATGCAAAAACTGCTGATGAAATTTTAAAAAGATCTGCTATGATCGAAAAACTTACAAGACAGCTAATGCTTGTAAAAGAAAAAAGAGATGATAGTTCTGGTCTAATGCCAAATGTTTTTGAAGTACTTTTAGAATTGCATGATCAAATGGTTAATGATGAAGATAAAAGATTAATCAGAGAAAAAGGGCGTGATTTAAGACAAATGTTGGATAGGGCATGAGCAAAAATCTTAAAAATAAGCAGGCAATTGAACATAAAGAAAAAATGCACCGAGATGCAGCAATGCTAGATCAGCTTTGGGCGGGATTAGACGGCGAAGAAGTAAAGGAGATTGTGTACTCAAATAGGTATGAAGTTCCACCACCTGAGCCAAAAGATAAAAGTAAATATAATAAAAACAATATCGTTGACATTGAAACATTCATCACCCACCCTTACTATTTAAATTTAAGACCGTATCCTTGGCAGATTTTAGCATTAAAATTGTTTTATGCTGGGTCTGAGGGTAACACGCATTTAGAATTCAATGATACTAAAAAAGACGATGTGCAAGATTGCTCAGGTTGTGTTTGGGAATATGTAGTTGAAAATGAAAAAAAATGTGTTGAAGCAATAGAAAGAGAGGAGAATTATCAATCTGTTTTGTCACCACTTAATTCAAGATGCTTAAAATGCTCCAGGTGCCCTTTAAAAACTCGTCAAACTAAATTAGAGTATGAAATAAAGCAAGCTTCTGATAAAGATATTGAATCTAATCTCAGAGATATAATAGAAACTGAAACTGAAGATTTTTTTCAATCTGAAATGGACTTAATTGATGCTATTCCAGATGAAGCAGTTAAATTGCAGATAAAAAATAAACTTAGAAAGAAATTTCAAGAACTTGTTTTAATAATTGGACGACGAGGAAGTAAATCATTTATGACTGTGGCTATGGGTTTATATGAACTTCATAAGTTGCTGTCTATGAAGCACCCACAAAAGAAATTAAATTTACCTGACTTTCAAGAAATTGTAATTCTTAACGTGGCTAAAAACGAAGATCAAGCTAAAGACTCAATTTTTACTCCCATGAAAAACGCCGCAGTATCATCTCCATTTTTTCAAAAATATATTGGTGTAGATAATGCTTTGGAGATGAAGTTTTTAACTGAAAATGATTTAGAAGAAAATTCACGAAGAACAGAACGTGGTTTAACACCCTTGGATGGCACTTTAATTTTAAAATGCGGTTCATCTTCAGCCTCTGGGCTTGTTGGTAAAACCTGTTGGTGTATTATTCTTGATGAGCTTGCGGCGATGGCAGGTGATAATCCTAATTCTGGGGTAGATAAAAAACTTTACAATGATTTGAAGCCCTCTTTGACAACATTTGGAAAAGAAGGCAAAATAATTTGCTTGTCAAACCCTAAGGGTCCATTTGGGCAACTATTTACATTATATAATTCAAGATTGGAAGATGATATGACATTAATTTTGAAACTTCCAACTTGGCATATTAATGCTAATGTTGATAAACTATGGCTTGAAGGCGAAAGAAGAAGAGATCCTGTTGAGTTTAATATGCAATATGGTGCGGAATTTGGAACCAACTCTCAAGATCCATATTTAAGCCCTGAAGATGTAGCTTATGCATTTGAAAATTCATCTAAAACAACAAGAACTGAACAGAGAGAACCTGGTTTAATTGATTATTATTGTCATGTCGATCCAGCAAACAGATCAGACTATTATGCCATAGCGATTGTTCATGCAATTCCGACAGGAGAGCAAGATATACAAGGAAGACCAATAAAAAGATTCATTGTTGACCATATGCAGTTTTGGGCGCCACTAAAAATGAAACAACCTGTACCAATAAGAGAAGTAGAAGAATACATTTTAGAACTTCACCAAAAGTTTAAATTTAAACAAATTTCTTTTGATCAATGGGGAAGCCCAGAAACTATGCAAAAATTAGAGTCACATGGTTTGCCAGTTGTATTAAAGGTATTTAATAAAGAATATAAAGACAAAATCTATATGCATCTTCTCGAAACTTTTCGAGATAAAAGAATAGAATTTTATAAAATGTCTGCTGGGAAAGTCAGAGATGCTAAAGGTAATATTATGAACATAAACGAAATTCCAGAGGCAAAAGATCAATTTACATTTTTGCAAAAAAAATGGAAAAATGGCAGACAGATAATCGAAGCTTTGTCTACTTATAAAGACGATTTGTGTGATGCTGTGGCTGCTGCAATTTATGAAAGTAATTCTCAATCTACAGTAGTAAAATCTCTTCCTAGATCAAGGGTGGCTTATACTGGAAAAGCTTTAAGGTAAAAGATACATTTTTCGAGAAAATAATTTTGATGAGTAAAAGGCTTGCAAATTTTGGAGGAGTGGGTGGACAATATTCTCCTTTCTCACCAGGTGGTTCACCTTTATTTAGGGGTGGTCCAAGTGGTTATGCAGGTTATGGTATCAATAATTTCAGTGGAGACGTATCATTAGATGATTTGATGGGCAGATATAGAAAGCCTGATGTCCTTGGTGATTATGAAAGACCTTTAGAAACATTGCTTGAAACTTTTCATGACAATCTAGAAACTGATATTCCCAGTTATTTGTTGTCACCTGAGGAAAGAAATGAGCTTTCTGTAAAAAAGAAAATTAGAAATAAAGAGCAATATATAAAAAATCTTTCAAAACCAAAATATAAAGATAATTCTAATGTACTAAAAAAACTACATACAGTTGAGGATTTGTTAGAAGATTTCAGAAAAAATACAAAAGTGGATTTTTCTAAATTTGCAGCTTATACTTATCCTGATGAGGCACCTTTAGAGATCAGATTAAAAAATAAATTTAATTCTCCTGATTCTTTTAGAAGAGAAAGGACATCGTTACCTGCAAATGATAATCAGTTAATTTCATATGAAGAATATAAAAATGACCCTATGGCTAATGCACAATACACTGAAGCATTTACAGGTATTGCTCCTCAATACGAATTAGGAAAGGGCGTAGATAAGTACATAGACAACTTGAATAATTCTACTTTTCCAGAAAATCACAATATGCAAAATTCTACATTGTTGATTAATACACCAAATGAATCACAAACTTTTCATAATCATGAAGGGTCTTATTATGATTTACCGTCTCCAGTCACGCAAGAGTCGAAGAAAAATAATTTAACGTTGGAGCAAAAGCTACAAAAACTGAAAAAATCTCCCAAGAATTTAGATAGGCTTGATCCAGATTTTCTTAAAGGAATTCACTGGGATGAATATCTTAAAGGCATTGATGGAAAAGACAACCAAACACCTTGGGGCAATGATGGAATGGGTGGAAATGTCACAAATGAATATCCTGATACTAGTAATAATCCATATTTTAGTTTAGGAGTGCTGAGATGAAATCCATTCTAAAAGCAATTGATTTGTTAGAAAAAAATGGTCAATATAGAATGGCTGATAAATTTCAAAATGAGATGATTCGTTTAGCTGCATGGCCTTACAACTTAGTTGCTTTAGATGAATTGCCATTGTCTGCTAGATTTTATACTTGGCAGAGAAATGAAAAAGATTTTCAAGAATTTGATAGGAAATTTTATCAAGAACTTAAATGGAGAATTCCTGATTACAGAAACTTAAAAACTGATAAAGATGAAGCATTGAATCTTGAGGGTGAAATGCATGGACCAGATGCTGTCCCAGGACCTGCCTACGTTGATCCAGGAAATTTGGCTTCTTCGCCTTCAATGAACGGAAGTTTGGAATATTTTACTTGGGAAGTGGCAAGAGATTCGAACAAAGGTCCAAATGAATTTATCAATCTTATTCCGAGAAGGTAATTCACTTTTAAAGGAGAAAATATTATTATGCCTCAGCCAATTATACCAATACATCAGCAAGAATCACTCTCTATTCTATTTGGAGATTCTATGCAGCCAGAATTCAAATTCTCTGAACTGCAATCAATTCTTTTTCAACAAACAGCATCTAGTAATGTTAATAAAAAATATTCACTAAATACAATAGAAGCATTACAAAATATTGATAAAAATACTGATTTTGTTGTCACAGCTGTTACAGATTCTAATGAAAGATATTGTTCAGTGCCAAATGAAATTGATAGTGAAACAGTGTTAGCTTTAAAAGCAGAGGGTTTAATTTCAGGTCATGGCAGATCTGTTAAAATTACTGATAGAGGTAGAACTGCTTTAAGAGACGCTTATTTATCTACTAAAAATGCTTTAATGGAAAATAGAGCTTCTGAAAAATTTGACTATAATTCCTTTGCAAGATTAGCAAGTAAAAAAGGAAAATAATGCTGGATAAGATCTGTCAAGACAAGAGAATTTTAGAAAAATTTTTAAAAATTTCTCAGATAACCCCTAAACAAGTTACATCAACTAAGATTGATAACGATCTTGACTATGAATTTTACAAAGCACAATTAGATAGAGATGAAGATAAAAGAAATATGTTGTTGCAACAAATTGAAAAAAACAATTTGAAAAATCCTATCTTGAATCCATTTATTGAAATTATTAACAAAAACTATGAATCTTTGTTCAAAATTGCCCAGGAACAAGTTGAAAATCAAAATAACAAAAATAATCAAGAAGGCGGTGAGTTATTTCTTTTATTGTTCGCTGAAAATCCAAGAAAAGGATCAAAAGTCCCAAGAAATATCTGGAGATATGCTTTAAAAGAACTTTTTACAAATAAAAAATCAAATGTTTTAAATTCTATTCAAGCTTTGACTATGGCTAATACACAGCAAAGTTTAAATAACTCTACTAAAATCTTCAAAACGCCGAATACCAATATTCAAATTGAAGATTTATACTCAGAAGAATTACGTGATAATCTCACAGCAAGAGAAAAACTTTCTTTGATGGATAGTAAAATCCAAGAAATAGCTTCTATACCAGAACTATTTTTGCTCAGTCATTTACTAGAACCACAAATACCAAAATCTTTCAAAAAAGATTTGTTTACTTTTAAAAAATTTATTGATCAATACATAATACAACTAGAAAGCAATTTGAATAACATAGAGCTTGCTGAAGCAGAAGAAGATATTAATGTTTTTTTTGATATGTTTATTGATTTTATCAAACAAAATATGGATACTCAAAAAAGGTTTACTAAAACAAACACTATGGCTGAAGAAACATCAAGAGACTTACAAGAAATAGCTTTGAAAAAAATTCAACAACTTGATTTAGATAATTTAGTGGATGACATTATTAAATCTCCTTTTTACAAATTACCATCACATTTACGAGCCGAACTTTATGGTAACAAAATCCTGATAAAGGAATTAATCAAAGCAACCATACAATCTGAGGTAGTATTCAACATAAAAGAAAAAAGAAAAATACCTCTTCGTCACAAAGTGGGCAAAAAAGGTAAATTAGCAAAAATAGATTTAGTATATCATTTTTTAAACTTAGCAATTAAAAAAATTGAATCAGATCCTAAAAAACAAGAAGAGCTTATTAGACGAGCTTTACTTCTTACAAAAGAAAAATATACTAAACATGGCAAAGATAATGCTTCTGAAATATATGGAAGAATTTTTCAACATATTACTCCAATGATTAAGTCAGGGTTAATCTCTAAATATGTAAGAAATACAGGAAAAGAATTTGATGAACTTACCACAGAAGAAAAAAATAACATTGTGAAACAAGTGCACATGACAGTTTATCCACTATTTCCAGTTACAGATTTTTCTAAAAGCAAATATAAAGCAAAAACAGCTAAATATGACGAGGAAAAACATAAAGAGTTGACAGAAAAACAAATCAGAGAAAAACTTGGTTTAAATGATGAATTATATCAAAGCCGTGAGAGCAATACTCTTGCTGTTTTGATTAAAAAATATGCTTTTAATAAAAAATTTTTGAAAGCAACAAATTAAGGAGAATAATGTTAGATAAAATTACACAAGACAAAAAAATCTTAGAAGCATTCATAAAGATTGCTCAAAAACAAGCAAAGTCATCTAGACCTTCAGATGTTTTTCAGTCTTTATTGAAAATTGCTGAAGTGACTGACATTAAAAGGCTTATAATGAACATCAATGAAGATCTTGATTCTGAGTTTATTAAAGCAAGATTAAACAAAGAAGAAAATAATGTTCTGAGGCAATCTTTGCTTGACAAAATTGATGATAACAATTTAAGCGATCCTGTTTTGCAGCCATTTATCGAAGTAATTAAGAAAAATTTTGCCTCGCTTTACGAAATTGCCAATTCAACAATTGAATATATGAATAATCAAAACAAACAACATGGGGAAGAACTAATTACCTTGATGTTTACTGAAAATCCACTTGAAGGATCTAAAGTTTCTAGAAATATTTGGAGATATATTTTGTTAGTGCTTTTTGAAAATAAGTCCGCAAATGTTCTGAAATCTATAAATGCTATTACTGGAACTGCATCACTAGTTGCAAAACGAGATAGAGGAACATCATTTGAAACTGGTGGAGTAGAAGGTAGCGAGATGCAAATTGCAAATCCAAATCAACCAAGTGTCACAGATGAGCTTTCAGGTGAACAGAAACTAAAATTGATGAAAAAACAAATTGATGAAATTTTAGCTGCACCAGATATGTTTTTGATTCAATATTTAATTGAGCCACAAATTCCAGAATCTTTCAAAAAAGATACAAAAAGTTTTAAAAATTACTATGACGAATATCTGCTACAATTAGAAAATGCTTCAACAGCTCAAGAACTAGCTAGTGTAGAAGAAAATATTAATAATTTTTTTGATGAGTTTGTTAGTTTTATCAAAGAAAATATGGATGTTGGAAAACGTTACACACCAAAAAATATTTATAGGAAAAAAACTCTAAGAGATTTACAAAGAATGTGTGGAGAAATCATTGACCAACTTGATTTAGATAATTTAGTAGATGATATTATAAATTCACCTTATTACCAACTTCCAAAACACATTAAAGCAGAGCTCGAAGAAAATCAATTAATAGTAAAAGAATTAATCAAAGCAGCAATACAATCTGAAGTTGTTATGAATTTGAAGGAAAGGGAAGATATTCCTGTTCGACGAACTAAAGATAAAAAAAATAAAACAGCTCAAATAGATATTCTATACAACTTTTTATATAAAGCTATAAATAAAATAGAAACCGATCCAGAGAAGCAAGAAGAGCTTAAAAGAAGAGCATTATTGCTGACAAAGGAAAAATATACCAAAGATGGCAAAGATAATGTTTCTGAAATAGCTGGTAGAATTTATCAACATGTTACGCCCATGATTAAATCAGGATTAATTTTTAAATATGTTAGAGACACAGGAAAAGAATTTGCTGAATTAACTCCAGAGGAAAAAACTAACATAATGAAACAAGTGCACGAAAAAGTTTACCCAGTTTTCAAAGTCATTGATTTTTCTAAAAATCCATATAAAGCAGTCAGAAGCCCATATGATGAACAGAAACATAAAGAATTAACAGAAAAACAAATCAAAGAAAAACTTGGTTTATCAGAAGAATCTGAAGATAGTAGAGAAAGTAACGCTCTTGCTCTTTTAATTAAAAAATATGCTTTTAGACATTAGATTCATAGCACAAACGCCCGAAACTTTAGCCAAAGGACTTATGCATTCGGCGCCTTTAGACAAAAACGAATGTGCTTTGTTTATATTTAATTACTTAGATGATCATAGTTTTTGGAATAAAAATGTTGATTATCCAATAAGTCTTTTTTTTCTTGATGAAAATTTTGAAATTAAAAACATAGGTAAACTAGATGCACATCAAGAAAAACCATGCAGAGCTGAGTATCCTCTCACTAAATATGTAGTTGAAGGGCATTCAGATCTACCAATAGAATTTGATATAAGGGTAGGAGATTTTTGTTTACCTGATAATAATAAAATAAAGGTATTAAAGGTAAAAAGAAATTCTTAGAGAATACTTTAAATATCGGAGTAAAAAATATGGCAGATAGAGTTTTTCCAAATAATATAAATGTTGACATGGGTTCTAAAATTACATTCTCAGGAATAGATTGGGGCACTGTTGAAGCAAACATCAAAAATAATAAGTTCGCTAGTGACCAATCAGAAGAAGTGCAAGCACTTTTAAGAATGGCTAACGAGCAAATGGCTCCAGTTGAACAGACCACTAAAGCGCTTACACCAGAAAAAATAGCACAATACAGACCTAAATTGATCGAAGCTTTAGATAAAATTGCAGAAGAAGCTCAAATGGATGATCAAAATAAAGAAAATTTTAAAGCTGAAGTTTTATCTGAATTTGAAAGAAATCCAGGTGATGAAGAATCAATCAAAAACTCGATTGCTGAATTACAAAAAGCAAATATTATTTCTGCTAACTCAGGAAATAAAATGCAAAGGACAGCTCTTATGAAAATTTATCTCCTTATGGCTAAAGCAATGGAAGATTTAATGTCTCAAGGCATGTCTGAAGAGGAAGCAGAAGCTGAAATTAATAAAGATATTTCAATTCTTGAAAACTATAGAGACATGTTACCAGAAGACAACTCTAGTCCCAAAGCATTAAAAGATTATTATCCAGATGATTACACTCCTGAATATCCTGAGTCAAAAAATAATTTTGCCAATTCAAGAAAAACCAAAAAAGAAGCTATGAAAAAAATTGCATTTACACATCCTAGTCAAATAAGCGCTGAGGCAATTGAAAAAGCTAAAGCTGCTGGTGACACAAAACTCGTCAACACAATCTTAGCAGCAAGAAAAGCAAACAGACAAAGAATTGCTGCTGCGATAGCTGAAAAAAATGAAGTTTCTGAAAGAATTGCACAAAGAAACAATATTTTGAAATTGGCTGAAATGGATGATCTTTTTGATGAGAATGAAATGATGGATAACACAATGAACGATCCAATGAACGATCCAATGAAGAAGAAGCCTAGAGTGCCTGGAGATTTATCATTAGACGCAATGCTTCCAGCAGATGAATCTGAAACCCCAACTTTAGCTTTCACTTCTCCAACAAAATTCACAAAGGCACAACGAGCATCATTTGCTAAAATTGCAAAATCTTTGGGTATGCCTGATGAATATGTTAAAGCAATGTGCACACCAGTGCTTTCCCCTGAGACAGAAAGATTAAACAGAGAAATCAATGAAATTAAAATGTCAAGAGTCTCTGAAAAAACAAAAAATTCTTTGATTAAAACTTTAATTAAAGAAGCAAAGCTTTCAACAGAATCAAAAAATGAATTTATCAGATATTGGAATGAAACATTAGGTTATCAAGACAAACAGTTTTATAAAGATGTTGCCGCTGATTATGTTGACGGAAAAAAGGTGAACTAAAAAATGGGGATATTTCGAAAGGCTTCTGAACTAGAAAAATTGCCAACTTCAATTTCTGATGCATTATTTGATAATAATGAAATCAGAATTGCAGATGAATTTGAAAGCCTTATAAAAGAGGCGTCTAGTGTAAATAATAAATCTGTTTACGAAAATAGATTGAAAAGTTTCCGAGAAGCTCAAGGAAAAGTAGTAGAATGGGAAAAGCCAGAACCTGCTAGGTATGAAGATCTTCCTGGTGGAATTCGTAGAGCTGGATATGGTCAAAGATTTAGCGGAGAACATTCAGAGATGTTTGGTTCGGAGCAAATAAGATCAATCAGTTTTGATAACAATAAGTATGCTGAAAGTCTTTTGAATAATGGATTTTCAATTTGGGAACCTGAATTTGATGAACTGCAGGATGCTTTTGATGAATCTCAAAGACAGTCTAATGCTATTTTTGACAGAAGAACTGCTGCCGAAAAGAAAGCTATTGCACATAGAAATTGGGAACAAGAGCAATCGAGCCAAATAAGAAAATCAAATGTTCTTCCATACAGAGGTTTGGGTGTTAGCAGACTTGCAAATGAAATGCCAATTCATCATGGTAATTTTAATTCAGTTGGTGATTTTTATGCAGAAGCTCAAGATTCTATAAGAAACATGAGCAAAACAGCAAATTCTGAAAGAAAATCAGGAATTCAACGAAAAGGTGTTGACCCAAATGAACGAAGAGAGCAATGGGAAAATAAAGAAGCAATTGCAGCTAGAACAATGAAATCCCTTGAATCCAGTTCTCTTCTTGTAAGAATGGCAGAGGGATTAGATATTGAATGAATAAGTTTGCTCAGCAAGGTGTGTCATTAAGTCAAGCTATCGAAGAGCTTAAAACAATTAAAAACTCACCAGATGATGCAAAATTTCATGTAATTGAAAATTTGTGCAGTAATGTTCAAAGCCCGCAAATAAGCATGAAGCTCATGGAAATCAAAGGAAGCTTACAAGCTAATGGAGAAATAACTACAATAGATCCTATCAGTGGAAAGAAATATCCAAATGCCAATTCAAAAATTGATGAATTAATTTCATATTTGCATGAATTAGAACGAGCAGGAGAAAAACAAAAAATGAGTGATAATAGTTTTAATTTTAAAAAATTTGCTCAAGAAAAGCAAAAAGAAAAAAAGAAATCTCGTGGCAATCCTTTTCGTGTTCTCATGGGTAAAATAGGAAAACTTCTCGATCATGGTTTGGAAAAAAAAGAAATTGTTAGATACTTGAAAAAAGAAAATATTTGGGATGAAAAAACCATAGACAAAGCAGTTGGTATTGTTAAAGAATACAACAAGAAAAAACACAGAAAAAATAAAAAAGAAGTGGAGGCATCTACACTACCAAATACTGCTGA
>Ga0315900_10010054_pt1 | contig 11909 bp, 13 predicted proteins | sample LakEriMetagenome_FD_203521 | JGI IMG/M metagenome (GOLD analysis project Ga0315900, IMG submission 203521) | Freshwater fungal communities from buoy surface, Lake Erie, Ohio, United States - Buoy 12 MA114 | ecosystem: Environmental > Aquatic > Freshwater > Lake > Lake biofilm | place: USA: Lake...
TTCTTCTTCATTTCTTCTTTTTTCATGTGTGAAGTTTCTGCAATTACTTCAGCATCTTCTTGTTCAGCTTCTTCTTGTTTTGGAGAAGCGTCAGATGGTTTGGTTGTAGGTGCAGTAGCAGATTTAGCTGCTTTAGCGCCATCAACTTTATACTTGTCGTAGATATCGCCGCCTGGTTTATTGGCGTCTAAATCTTGTTTTGGGCCACCTAGGTCTACCACCTGTGTGTCCGCTTTATGCATTGGTTCAGCAGGTGCAGATTTCTTACTTGATGCAAGAATGTCGGCAGCGGCTTCCATGAGTTTATTTGTTGCCATTAGGATTCTCCTTATGATTTCTTATTTATAAAATTAAAGTTTTCGTAGGTAATTTTCAAACAGTTTAAGCGCTACTTCTTCGATTTGGCGTGAAGACGCTCTCTGTATTTGTTTTTTAGCGTTGTCAAAGTCAGCCTCTACAAACTTACCTTCAACGAACATCCATTCTTTGTTTTCCATGATGCCATTTACAAAAGCACCTGGAGCTGATGGGTCTGCAACAATGTCTGCCGCTGTTGCGAGTTTTAAGTCATCTTGGACTAAATTATAACCCTCTTTGGTCTGCATAACAGAACCAAGAGCTCTTGATGAAACACCAACGCTTACATCGTTCTCCAAAAAGTTTTTAACAATTTGGCCATATGGTGTTTCGAGAATGAGAGCCTTACCATAAAATGTGTTTCCATCTTCTGCAAGGGAAACAATTTTGTGAGATACTCTCTCAAGGTTAATTGATGGTGTGTCTGGATGGCCTAACTCACCCAAAGCACGATTAGTTTTAATGTATTCTTCGTTATAACGATTTACTTCGTTTCTTAATGTTTCCATTTTATACATTCTATTGTTTCGGTTAACTGTATCGCCAACCAAAAATGTACCTTCAATGAAAAGATTTTTCTTACCACTTTCAGTAGCCTCTGTAAGATACTTTACATTCTCTACGGTTTCTCTAATAAGTTTCATCTTAGAATCCTGTTAATGGTGTTGCATAAGTTGTTTCTTTTGACACCTCTAATACTAATGTACCGCCAGTATTAACTGTGATAACAATAGATTGGGTGTTGTTGTTGGCTATAGAATGACCAAAGTCATCGCAACGCAACTCACCTGTACCATGTAAAGAAGCAATTGGAACAGAATTACGGACAATTTGAATATTGCCATTTGTTGACCAATTAATTCTTTTAATATTAGCGGCAGAAACAGTTTCATTAGCATTAACTGATAAGTTAGCTAAGGCAACTGTTGTTGTGCCAGTTCCTTCAACTCTAATAATTGAAGAACTTCTTAGTGTATTTGTAATTTCAAATGGCATTTTATCTTAGTCCTAATGATGAGCGCCTACGCATTGACATCTTTCTTTTCAATAGTGTTCGGCGCAATTTAGCTCTTCTAGTTGTTTTCCATGACCGTTTTAATAAACGAGCCTTTCTTAATCTAACATTAGCAGGAATTCGTCTTACAGTATTACCTGAAATACGATAACCTTTTATACCAGAGCGTCTTTTGTTTTTTTGAACAATAATTTTGCCCTTGGCATTTCTTCTAATTCTTCGGCGAATCTTAGTGATTCTACCCATTTTAATAAGGTTAGGGTTTCTTTTCTCATCAAGAACCTCAACCTCTTCAAGCATATCTTCAGCTACATATCTTTTAGCTTCAGCTAAACGATTAGTTGTTATTTCATCTAAGAGAGCAAATAACTTTTCTTTTGCCTCACTTAGATTGTTTTTTAAAACCAAATCTACAAAGGTCATTTTACTTTACTAAATGCAAAGTCTGAAGCTTTAGCTAGATGTTCTGGTGACTTATGCACCATATCAGCAAACTTCTTTTTATTTTCATCGTTCAAAGCTTTATGAACTTGTGTAAGAGCAGACGCTGTATAGTGGTCTACTTTACGAGTTTGTCCATTACCAAATTTAACTGATTGTGATTGTTTATCAGAAACAATTTTATGAAGCTGGTCCATAACTGCCTCATCAATCTGTTTCTCTTCTGCCTGAATATATGAACCAATTTCAGTATTAAAAGGAACAGAAAAATATTTGTCTAATTGTTTATTATAGTAAAGTGCCACTTTTGTTTTGTCTGGATAAAGGCGAATAGCTCTTCTCTTTAATAACAAAACAAATGGTGGGTCATTAGAATCGTCTTTAACTGCCTCTTCTACTTTATCACCAACTTTAATTCGGTGTGCTTTTACTTTACGACCTGATGGTCCAATCTTAAAATCTGAAGTGTCTATGATAGCTTCATCAAAGGCTTCAATTTCTTCTTTAACCGCACGGCGTGCCTGCATGTTAATTTGCTTATTATTAGAAATCAAATCTACCATTTTATTAAATAGGTTCTGCATAATCATTCTATCTGCATTATTAAATACAGGTTTATCTTCACCCATTTTATCTAAAATTTTGTGTATTCGTTGTATTTGAGCTTTGTTAGCCAAACCTGCACGAACAAGAGCATCAAACTTAGAATAGTCTGTTTTCTCTTCTTCTACAATAGTTTTAAATTCTAATAAAGATTTCATTACTGTTATACTGTTTCTTCTTCTGTTGGTGTATCAGCTGTGTCTTGGACTTCTACTTCTTCGGTATCTTTACCATTAAAAATAGTTTTAGCCAATTCAACTTTTCTAGCATCAAGAGCTTCAAATGCTCGTGCTGAAAGTAAATCATTTAATGTTGACTGAGCTTCAGAAGCTTGTCCTGATGCTATCTGGTCAATAAATTGTGTAGTTTCCATTATTATCTCCAATTATCGCTTATTTAGTATAGATTGAAACCGTTCTACATCGGAATCAAGTTGTGGTGTCATCGACTCCGTGGAGCCTGCCTCCTGAGTGTTGTCTTCGGGAGGGTATTGTTCTGCTTGGGCCTGTTGGGCTGCTTGTTGTTCTGGCGGGACAGTAGGGCCGCCAATTCCTTTGTCTTCTTCATCTTTTATTTCCTTATCCATTTCTTCAATTTCTTCATCATCCATTTGAAGGACATTTTTACGAACCCATGTTGCTGAGTAATATCTACCAATATATGGGTCAACAACACTTAATAGGTTCAAACGCTCACGAAGCAATTCTGCTTCACGCATTTCGGTAAAGTTATTATCTTTTCTGAAGTCATAGAAAATGTCTTCTCTAAATTCTTCCCATTCTTCAGTAGTGCAAACACCTTTAAGCACCAATTGCAACCTAATAGCATGGTCAAACAATTGAGCAAATTTGTTACGAAGTCTTTGAATGAACTTAGTAAACTTAACTTCATCACGGGTAACCTCTGTAACTCGACCCATACCAATCATACCACCTTGTTGTGGTTCTAAACGACTGATAGGCACATTGAGAGATTGTAAAAGTTTTTGTCTGAAATACTTAACATCTTCCAACTCACCAAGGTTTTGACCAGCAGGAAGTGTAGTAATTTCGGTACCTTTACCACCTTCACGGCGAGGTAACCAAAAGTCTTCAAGCATAGACATGTGTTTGCGGTCATCACGCAATTCACCAGTCTGTGCATCATAGACCATTTTATTTTTATATTTAATCATTACATCACGGAGGTATTGTTCTGCTTTACCTTTTGGTAAATTACCTACATCGATGTAAAAAATACGGCGTTCAGGTGCTCTTGATAATCGGTAAATAACAACCGCATCTTCAATCATTCGCAACTGATTAAGTGGTTTAATTGCTTTATGTAAATACGAAATAACAAAGGTGTTTTTCGCATCCATTAAACCTGAATTTATATTGATAATGGACTCAGGTGCAATACGAACACCTGCATTAATATTGCTGGTGTAAGTTTGTGTTGTCTGTCCCTTATCATTATAAACATAATATTCGGCGATAGACTGAATAATCATCGCACCAGATTTTGGGTCTCTATCTTTTTTTAATTCACGGACTTTACGAATCTTTCGTGGGTCAACAAATCTTAATTCTTGTAAACCTAGCTTTGGATTCTTTTCATCTACAACGGCATGATAGTAAATTCTGCCATCAATATACCAACGCTTAAATAAATCATCTGATAATTGCCTAAAGTTTAATAGCTTTTGAACATTATCAAATTCTTCTAATATTTTCTTTTTAATGGATTCTGGTTGTTTCAGTTTATCTAAATTCATCTGAACAACAGTACCATCTACATCATGTGTAATGGCTTCATTGACGATATCATCAATTGCCATTTCAAGTTCGGGGTGGTTTGCCATCTCACGATAGCGAGTGATGAGTTCGATTTCATTACGAACCGAACCTTCTAAATCTACATATGTGCCGTAGTGAGCATTTTGCGTTATAGTTACTGCACCATCATCTATCGCTTCCGTTGGAAGTGCAAAAGATGGTTGTTCAGGCTTTTGAACCTGAACAATGTCTTTATTTCCGAGTGTAAACCCGAAGAGTTTAATAGCCATTAATATATCATCCTAAAAAAATAGAAGAGGACCGAAGTCCTCTTCGTTACACTACACCGTCTTCTACTGCTTCCCACCATTGGTAAGAAAGCGTAACAGAAAACTCTTCAATTGCATCGTTAGAACCCCAATCAACATCGATTGCGGTAATATCAGTAGGGAATAAACCAACAAATTTATATTTCTTGAGTTGGTCACCTTTTTTACCAAACTGTTTAACTTCACCGTCAACTGTATAACCAGCAGGTGCAAGTGCAATTGGATTACGCACATTAAGATTGTGACTATTGATTCCGTTCATCCATCTTTCGAAGGCGTTACGAACAATAAAGTCTTCATCATTAATAACAGTAATTGTCCAATCAGCAAATGTTCTGTTACCAGCAAACTTCAACTCACGGCCGAAGTATTGTTGAGTAACAACACCGATGGTTGCTCCAGGTAACTGAGCAGTCTTACACATAAAGGTAAGTTTTTGTTGTGCATTTCCTGGTGCTGAGAATCCAGGAAACGGCATAGAAACCTCAAACAGATTTGGGCGGGCGCCGTCACCTGTCAGCTGACTTCTAAATTCGTTTACATTAAATGCCATTTAATTTTCTCCTGTTTCTCTATTTATTAGAACTTTCCAACAACTTCGTCAAAGCTTACGCCTGTTCTTACTGCAACGAAATTAAGTTGGATAAAGTTGATTGAGCGAGCAGGTTTGATGTAAATATCACCAATGAATTCGTTGCGGTCAATAACTTCACCAGTATTATTGGTTTCGTCACAGACTACACGGAAGTCGGTAATACCACGGCGACCTTGAACATCACGCAAGAATGGTTCTACTAAGTTTACGAACTGTGCTCTTGTGAATTGGTCGTTAAATTCAAACATTGAGAAGCGAGCTGCTCTTGCAATTGCTTTCTCTAACACAATGAATAAACGGCGAACATTGATGCGGTCAAACGCAGATGGTTTGCTCAACATTGTCTTATCACCGAATAGAACTGTGCCTTCGCCTTGGAATGAAACAACAGGGTTAATGCCTTTAACATACAAGTCATCACGGTTTGTCTTAGTTGGATTCCAAGAAAGTTTAATTACATTCTTAATGATACCACGATTTAAACCACCAGGAGAGAACCATGGGTCTCTTTCAAGGTCTGTTCTTGCACATAAACCAGCAACATCACCATTTAATGGTACCCAACGATAAACATCGGAATACTTGTCGTATTGATATTTCCAACCAGAATCTAACACAGCATATGATGTGCTTGTTAAAGTATCACGGTATGCTTTGATATCTGTTACTTCTGAACCAGCGTTGTTTACAACATCTGCTTTCTCTGGTGATAAGAACACTAAACAATCTTTGCGTGTTTCTGCCATAGAGATTAAGCTGTCTGCTAATGTTTGACCAGCAGGGCCAGATACAACTAATGAGATATCAACAGATTCAGCTGGGTCAAAGAAGTCGTATGCAGTTACCACATTTGCAGTAGAAACTGTACCGTCTGCACCACCAGCAAGAGAAACTGTTACATTACCTGTTAGTGTAGCAAATGCGGTTGCGTTTGCAGTTGAACCCCATGATGTGCCTGCACCAATTGTGCTTGGGTGGGACATCCAGTGAACATATCTTGATTGAGCTGCGATTACATTTTTATAGTAGTTTGAGTTACCAGAATCGTCTTTAGCATCAGATGCCTTAGAAACAAAACCAAATTTCTCTAATACTGTACCTTGTGTACCTGTAAATGAACCATCTTCGTCAACAACGATAATGTGAATCTCGTCATTAGCACCACCTTTATTGGAAACATATGTTGATGTTCCTGGTGTAGATGTAAACTGTGTTGAGTAAGTCCATGAGCTGTATGTGTTAGCATCAGCAACAGAAACTTTAAGAGAATTACCTAAGGCACCAGCATAACGAGCGGCAAAATGACCGTAAGTGTTTGCACCGCCTGAGTAATTGTTTTCCCAATCAGTATCGTTTTTAATAGTTACACTAGCTGCGCCTGCTGTTGTATTAGCAGTAGCATTATAAGTTGAACCAATGCCATAAGCACGGACAATCTTTAAGTTGTTAGAATATGCTAGGAAGTTTGCTGCTGAGAACCAGTATTCATAGTTTGAAGAAGTAGGTTTGCCAAATGTATCAGCAAGACGAACCTCGTCAGATATAGTAATTATTTCACCAACTGGACCCCATGCAAACGGCCCCGCAAATGCGCCAATTGAGGTGGCGACTGAGGGTACAATTGTAGTCAGGTCGATTTCTGATACATTTACCCCAGGTGAGAGCTGAAATGCCATTGGATTTCTCCTTTTGTTATCGGGTCAATTTTCTTTTATTGTCTATTTAGTTTTTTAGAAAGTTGAGGGCGTATAACCTCGTTCTGTCCAAATATCTCCGTTGCTGACAGTAACCTCTTCTTTTCGGCCATCGTCAAAGACACCAACGGGTGTTAAATCTTCATCTACCATCATATTTTGCTCAGCCAACATTAACTTTCTAACATCAATATTTGTGCTGTCTTTAAAGAAAGTCTGTGCTGTTAACCATGCAAAGAGCACCAGGCCCATCACTAAGTCGTCATTATTACCTTCTTCAGCTGCATATGTGTCTCTGATTCTCGCAAAAGTATTCATTTCTGCAATCGTATCAAAGTCATTGATAATTAACTTATCATTTTCCACAAGTGTTTTTAAGTTAGCACAACCAATCTTTTTAACAGATTTGGTTGTTTTAATACCAAAAGAAGTAGACCTTCTAAAACCAGCAGAGATACTCTGCCCTTTTATATGGTGGTGTTCTAACTTATAAATGTTCTCGTATTCCAAATCATAGTGTAGAATATCAACCACTTGTTGGCCAATATTATTTGTTTCAATCAACGCATATGCCTCATTATACTTTTTCGCCACCGAATAGATGATGGTCGGAAAGAATAAAAGAGGCAATTTATTATTCCTATATTTAGCGACCTGCCTATAAGGGGTTTGAGAGACATCCAATACATTAATTGTAGAGTAGTCGGCCTCAACACCTTCTGCACAGTCAACTGTTGCAATATAGAGATGGTCTTTTATTGGTTCTTCATAAACATCAAAACCTTCAACTGAAGATATTGGGTTATGGAAAGCCAATGACCTTAATTTTGCACCACTAATCAGAGTTGCTGATGAACCAATAAACTCTGTTTCAAACTCTTGCCTAAACTGTTCTTCGCTTGTATTGCGAATCGTTTCATTTTTCCATGCCTCATCTCGGCCTGGTACCATCGACCAATGAACTTCAAGTGGTTGATAAGTTGAGCGACCTTCAATTGCATCCACCCACATCTTATAAAAATGATTCAAACCACAAGGCGTTGACACGATAATAACCTTAGAGGTTTTACCAGATGATATAACAGGGTATGTTGAAGTAAAGAATTCGTCTGCCATGTTCTTTGGAACGAAAGCAAACTCATCTAAGAAAATTAAGTTGTATGTTCCACCACGAACACCAGATGCTGAAGTTGCATAGGCCGCAATCTTAGACTTATTTTCTAACTCAATATTACCTTTATTCCAAGTAATAATACCTTGTTGCAACCAAAGTGGCAAATATTCATAAGCATACTGAATACGGCCTAGAATGTCACGAGCTAATGCACCTTTGTTGGCCAATATTGCAATACTATAATCGTCTTGAAATAAAACAGACCAAAGCATAAAGCCCACAGTCGTGGTTGTTTTACCAACCTGACGGGGCATTTTTGCAATACTGAAACGATTCTTGTGAAAACTCCTGACCATATCCTCTTGGAATGGCCACATGTCAAAGTTGACCAAACCTTGGTCCACATTCACAATTTTTACATATGTTTTAATAAAATATACCGGGTCTTCGGTACATTTTAAAATTTCAGCAACCTGTTCTTCGGTGTAAGATAATTCTACACCAACCTTTTTTAGGTTTACATTACCAAGATAACCATCAGTCATTTTTTTACTTTGTTAGACTACGAAGCATCCATGCGTGTTTCTGATGTTGGTCTAATATATCCTGTAAGAAATTACCAATAGCAGGTTCATCAGCTTGTTCAGCTGCAACAATACCAGCTCTTAGATGAACGATAAATCTATCATTGTCTTGTTTCAGTTGTGATAACATAGCAAGCGCAGATGGAATGTTTTCTGTATCTGGAATATCAGATAGTTCCAACATTCTAGGTAAAGTTGTTGGTGCATAAGAACCCAACATACGAATCTTCTCAGCGATTGGGTCAACATTGGCAAAAACGCCTGTGTAAAATGCACCTAGAAATGCGTGATAATCATTGAAGTTTGGACCTTCAACATTCCAATGAAATGTGTGACCTTTAAAATACAAACCAAAGTTTGTACCTAAAATTGTTTTAAGTTGTTCAATTAATTTTTCCATAGTAACCTTATTTATTATTCTTTAAAAATTTAACTAATTCAGTTGTTGAACCTACAAATACTGCCTTATCGACATTGATGTTTTTAGCAGGATTGTTTTCACCTGTTAAATCTTTACGGCGTTTTTGTATCTCTAACAAATCTTTATTTAAGTCGGCAAGGTTCTTAATTAAACCAGCTGCAACCTCGTATGCTCTTGGATGTTCAGATTCTTTTGCTACATGAAGAAGGTTATCCATAGCTTGATTGCCTTTTTCTATAAGAGTTCTAATATTACAACGAGCAAAATCGGCATCATCTTCTGCCGGACTTTGACACTCAACTATTTCTGTTGATACTTCTTCTGGTTTAGATTCAAACATAATTGGTTCTACATCTAAAACTTCAGATAATTTTTGATTTAAATTACTCATAAATTATTAGGCCATTCAGTTATGGTTTCAGAAAAACCAAATTCATCATCAGGAGCTGAATTTTGTGGGTCAGGTTGTGTTCTAATAGTAATTGATTTAATTGGGTTTTTATCCACAGCTCTTATGGTATAAGTGGCGTTTGTGTAATCACCTATTACAACATCGTTGGCTTGTAGTAATTCATTTAATTCACCAACAATTAAAACACCATTATTTGTATTGCTAAAATAAATTACTTTACCAACAGTATCTTTATTTCTTACTCTAACTGTTTCTGCCGTAGCAAACACATTATTACCATTTGCATAATCAACAATAACTTGTTGAGAATCTCTACTTTGCATATCAATGTAAAGGTTTGTGTATGCTGAACCATAAGCATTATAACCACTTGAGTATTGACCTATTAGACCTTGGTCAGTCTTAACAGCAGGCCACATATAACCTTTAACTGTAAAATCTAAATCCCAAACAATCAACCTAGTGGTCATCATATCACCTTCATAATCTGTGGTTGTATTCACAGAGTTTAAGATGATTGGCATATCATATTTTTTATCCAAATCAGGAACAAAATCTACTGTTACCGTAAAGTCTGGTTTAAAGAATGGTAAAATTTGTTCCAGAATTTGTGTTCCGTCTTCCGTATTGCGAACATATATTGATAACGAAAAATTAAAATCATACGGAACAGGTGCATATTGGTGAGTAACTGCGCCTGAAGAATTTGTTCCAAAATTTTGTAATAAACTTTGTTGTTTACGACTAGAATCGTAACTCATGCCTGTTAAATCAAAAGATATACGAGGCACAACAGTAGCAATTGATTTGGTTAATGTTGGGTCAGATGTAATACGAGTTAAGTATTTTTCTTTTGAACCATAGGATAAAGGAACTTTAAATTGTTCTTTTGCTGTTAACCCGTCTTTTGTATACCTAACAACTTGTAGGTCATTAAAAAGTGTACCAAAAGCCACTACGACTTTTCGTATTGTTCGATTATAATAATGTGATTGACCTAGCATTAATCAGTACCAAATGGGTTAGTTTCTGTCCAATCAATAATTGAATCAGATTCGGATTCAATCCGAGTGTTATCAGTAATATCTTCAAATTGGTCATTATCAAAGGCAGAATCAGATACCGCTAATGTAGTATTTGATTTCCAAAGAGCGCCACTTGTTTGACCTTTTGTGTTTGCGTTGGATTTCCAATTGCCTTGAACACGAATGATATCTAGTTTACGAGTGCTTGGTGTCCATGTATGAACAATAGCCTGTGCGGTTTGGTTTGCAAATGTATTATCTGGTGATTGATAAACAATTTCATCAGCAACAAATGTGCCTGTTCCACCAGCCAACATAAGAACTTCTGTTCTACGATATTGGTCACGAATTTGTCCATCAATCTCATCAACACCAGTAGAAATAACTTCTTCAGAAAATACAAACTGTTTAAGTTTTAAAGCATAAACATAAACATTACCACCACGACCACGGCCTAATGTATAGAACATGGCCTGATTGTTTTCGTGTTCTACAAATGTGATTTCAAAAAAGTTTTTGACAAGTGGAACATAAATCAAATCGCCTTCTCGTGGGCGAATAAGGTTAGCTGCACCACAAGTATAATTGAACCTACGGCGAGAAACAAGTAAACTAATTTCGTCACGAATTTCTAAACCAAATTTAGAAATAAAATCGCCTTCACCTTCCATACCTGTAACATCTTCAAGGTACATTTCAATTGGATAAGCGGTTCTATATTGCTTTAATGTATCTTCGCCATACAAATAATCAACTTGGTCACGGCTAGTTCTTGGCATGTAATAAACATCCATACCATGAATCTGTAAAGCCTCAATAACCAAGTCCTCAACGAGCAATTGCTCTGAGGTTATTTGTTCAGCAGGAAAATTATTAAAGTAAAAATTGGTAGGCATGCATTATCAACCCATATACATTTCATTAGGAAGAACATTATATGATTGCATTTCTTCTTCTATCTTATCAATTTCCGCTTGTGCTTCTTGCATAATTCTTGGGCCGTCTAATGTCACACCGCCAGGCATTTGAATGCCAGCAAATTTACTGAGGTTTGAACCCCATTGATATTTAATTTTTGCAGTTGCGTATTGTTTTAAGAACCTATCATTCCAAACATCTGACACACCTTGTTTTACCATTGTTGTGTTTGTCACATTGGCAGAAGGTGCTGTAGCTGCAATTACAATTTCTGTTGGTGAATTAATCTTACGAACTTGAACTTCTTGTCCATCACCAAGTGTAATGAAATCATTTTCAATTAATTGTTGGTCAAATACTGTGCTAGTGCCTGTCATTGTATTTGATGATGTGTTACCTGTTAATGTGCCTGTTAGCGTAATAGATTCTGGTTCTAATTTACGGTAACATTCAACAATTACATATTTGCCAAGTTGAGCATCTCTTGACCAATCAATATCTAACATCAATTTATTTTGATGGCGATTAAACCTGAATTGTGGTGTGCCAGAGAATAATAGATTCAATGTGCGAATATGTTGCATTGTAATCTCATAGGAGACATAGGACACAGATGTGAAGTCATAAAGGTCATGGAGACGCAA
>Ga0315900_10010055_pt1 | contig 11908 bp, 9 predicted proteins | sample LakEriMetagenome_FD_203521 | JGI IMG/M metagenome (GOLD analysis project Ga0315900, IMG submission 203521) | Freshwater fungal communities from buoy surface, Lake Erie, Ohio, United States - Buoy 12 MA114 | ecosystem: Environmental > Aquatic > Freshwater > Lake > Lake biofilm | place: USA: Lake...
GCCCGAGCAGCAGGGCGGGAAGACCGCCGATGCCCTGCGCGCGCAGCGCGGCCAGCGCGATCACATAGCCGACGCCGAAGCCGGTGACCGACTCGGCAAAGGGCGCGAGCAGAAAGCACAGCGACCACAGCCGACGGGGGGTGGCCTGCCCGGGCCCCGCCTCGGGCGCTGGCGCGCGCGGGCGGGCGAGTGTCGCCCGATGGAAGAACATGCCCGACACGATGATCGCCACCACCGGCCAGGCCAGCCAGAGGCCGGCCGGCATCTCGCGCGCGAGGGCGACGATGGCGGCTGCGCCGCCGGCAGCGGGCGCGGCCAGCAGGAAGGCCAGGGCCGCGGTGGCGCCCAGACCCGCGAGACCGGCGCCGAGCGCACCCGCACGCCCGCTCGCGAGCAGCGCGATCACCAGCAGCAGCGGAAGTGGAGCGACGAGGGCGGTCATGACGAAACCCCGGGAGCATAATCGCCCCCGATCCGGCGCGCTGTCCAGCCTGGCGGATTCGTACGTCGCAGTCCCAATGCTTTCGCCCTGCTTCGCGAGGTCCCCATGCCCATGGCTACCGGTCGTCCTGTCACCCTGGCGCCCTCGGGCATGGTGACCTGTCCGCATGCTCTCGCCTCGCAGGCCGGCGTGGACGTGCTGCGCGCCGGCGGTTCGGCGGTCGATGCCGCCATTGCCGCGAGCGCGACGCTCGCGGTCGTCTACCCGCACATGACCGGGGTGGGCGGCGATGCCTTCTGGCTGATCCGGGATGCGTCCACGGGCAAGGTGCACTGCATCGATGGCGGTGGTCGGGCCGCGGCTGCGGGGCGCCCGGCATGGTTCAGCGATCGTGGCCTGACCGAGATCCCCTTTCGCGGCGTGGTGCCCGCCACGCTGACCACGCCCGGCGCGGTGGCCAGCTGGTGCGAGGCACACGCCCTGCTCGGGCGGCTCCCGCTGGCTCGCGATCTCGCCTCGGCGACCGACTACGCGCGCGATGGCTACCCGGTCACGGCGCGGCTGGCCCGCTGGATCGCCGAGACCGCGGGCGAACTCGCGGCGCAGCCGGATGCCGCAGCGCTCTTTCTGCCCGGCGGCAAGCCGCCGGCCGCCGGCAGCCGGCTGCGCAACCCGGGCCTGGCCCGCACGCTCGCGGCGCTTGGCGAGGGTGGTCACGCGGGCTTCTACGAGGGCGACACCGGCGCTGCGCTGGCCGACTGGTCACGCCGCAACGGTGGACTCTTCGACGCCGCCGACCTCGCCGCCCAGGATGCGCGCCGTGTCGAGCCGCTGAAGGGCAGCTACCGCGGCGTGACGATCTACGAGACGCCGCCGCCGACCCAGGGCTTCACGGTGCTCGAGATGCTGGCGCTCCTCGAGCCCTGCGAGCTGCACCGTCTGCCGCTTCTCGGCCCCGACCATGTCCACCTGATGGTGCAGGCCAAGCAGATCGCCTATCACGACCGGGACCACCATCTCGCCGACCCGCGCTTCGTCGACGTGCCGATCGAACGGCTGCTTTCGCGCGCCCACGCCGACGCGCGTCGCACGCTGATGGACCCGGCGCGCGCGCTGCCCTGGGATCGCATCCCCTCATGGGGCAGCCTGTCGGGCGACACGGTGTTCGTCGCCGCGGTCGATGCCCAGGGCAACGCAGCCGCTCTGATCAACAGCCTCTACGGGGTCTTCGGCTCGTGCGCGGTCGCGGGTGACACCGGCATCGTGATGCAGAACCGCAGCGCCTACTTCTCCCTCGATCCCTCGCATCCGAATGTGGTCGCGCCCGGCAAGACCCCGCTGCACACCCTGATCGCCTCGCTGGGTTTCCGCGATGATCAACTGCTGGGCGTCGTGGGCTGCATGGGCGCCGACGGCCAGCCGCAGATCCATGCCCAGACCTGGACCTCCCTGATCGATCACGGTCTCGACATCCAGGAGGCGGTCGAGGCACCGCGCTGGCTGTCGGGGCGCTTCGGGCTCGGCGAAGCCCGCGACACGCTGCACATCGAGTCGCGGTTCCCGGCCGAAACCCTGGCCGAACTCGAGCGCCGCGGGCATCTGCTCGATCGCTGGGGCCCCTTCAACGAGCGCGCCGGCCACGCGCACGGCATCACCCTCGATCCGGTCAGCGGCATGCTGGCCGGTGGCTCCGATCCGCGCAGCGATGGTGCGGCCATCGGCTACTGAGCGAGCGCCCATGAAGATCCGATCGGTTCGTGCCTCCTGGGTCCATGTGCCCATCCCCGAGGCGCAGCAGCATGTCAGCGACTTCGGTCGCATCGCCTCCTTCGACGCCACGCTGGTGCGCATCGAGACCGAGTGCGGGCTGGTGGGCTGGGGTGAGGCCAAGGAGGAGGTCGGCAGCGCCGGCAACAACCACGGCCTGACCGCGCTGATCAACCACAAGTTCGGGCCGGCGATCGTCGGTCAGGACCCGCGCGACATCAACCGCATCTGGGAGCAGCTCTACAACGGCGTGCGCGACCACTACGCGCTGCGCGAGGGCCATGTGTTCCCCATCCTCGGGCGGCGCGGCATCAGCGTGTCGGCGATCGGCGGCATCGACATGGCGCTGTGGGACATCCTCGGCAAGTCGCTCGGCGCACCGGTGTGGCGTCTGCTCGGCGGGCGTCGTGCGCAGCGCATGCCCGCCTACGCCTCGGGCGGGTGGGCCGATGCGCAGGGCATCGGCGAGCAGCTGCTCTCGTATGTGCGGCGCGGCGGCTTTCGCGCGGTCAAGATGCGGGTGGGGGTGATCGACGGTGATGTGCGCAACTCGGTGGCCCGGGTGCGCGCCGCGCGCGCGGCGCTGGGCCCCGACATCGGCCTGATGTGCGATGCCCACGGCACCTACACCGTCTCGCAGGCCCGGCAGTTCTGCCGCGGCGTCGAGGACTGTGATCTGCTCTGGTTCGAGGAGCCGGTCACCGCCGACGACCATCGCGGGCTGGCCGAGGTTCGCGCCGGCACCACGGTGCCGATCGCGATCGGCGAGAGCGAGTTCACCCGCCACGACTTCCTCGACGTCGCGCAGCGTGGCGGCGCCGATGTCTTCCAGCCGGATCTCGCGATCTGCGGCGGCATCAGCGAGGCGATGCGCATCGGCGCGATCGCCTCGGCCTTCAACCTGCGCCTGGCGCCGCATCTCTGGACTGGCGCGCTCGCCTTCGCCGCCGGCCTGCATGTGACCGCGGCCTGCCCGGCCGGATGGATCCTCGAGTACTCCCTCGGCGCCAACCCGCTGCTGCACGAGCTGGCACGCGAGCGTTTCACGGTGTTCGATGGCGAGATCGAGATTCCCGACCGGCCGGGTCTGGGGGTCACCATTGACGAGGACTTCGTCGCTCGCTGGTCGGTGCCAGCGCCTTCCCGGGAGTTCTGATGATCCCTGCCCGTCGCCGCTTCACCACCACGCTGGCCGCCGCGGCCGCCGGCACCGCCGCGCCACGCGCCTTTGCGCAGGCCGCGCCCGACTATCCGACCCGGCCAATCCGCATCGTCGTGCCCTTCGCGCCCGGCGGCGCCACCGACGTGCTCGCGCGTCTGGTCGGCGGCAAGCTCGCCGAAGCCTGGGGCCAGCAGGTGATCGTCGAGAACAAGCCCGGCGCCGGCGGCAACATCGGCGCCGAGGCCGGCGCGCGTGCCGCGCCCGACGGCTACACGCTGACGCTGTGCGCCGCCGGCTTCATGGCGGTGAATCCCTCGCTCTACGCGAAGCTTCCCTACGACCCGGTGCGCGACTTCGCGCCAGTGGCGCTGCTGGTCAAGGCACCGCTGCTGCTGGTCGTGCACCAGGGCGTGCCGGCGCGCAGCGTGCGCGAGCTGATCGACTGGGCGAAGGCCAATCCCGGTCGCCTGACCATCGGCAACGGCGGCCAGGGCACGGCGCAGCATCTCGGCGGGGAGCTCTTCACCAGCGTGGCCGGCGTGCGCGCCGTGCATCTGCCCTACAAGGGCAGCGCGCCCGCCACCACCGACCTGCTCGCCGGGGTCTTCGACGCGCAGTTCGACAACATGGTCACGCTGCTGCCCCACGTGAAGTCGGGCAAGCTGCGCCCGCTGGCCGTGTCGTCGTCGGCGCGTGTGCCGGTGCTGCCCGAGGTGCCGACCATCGCCGAGGCCGCACTGCCGGGCTTCGAGACCGGCACCTGGTACGGCATCGTCGCGCCGGCGGCTACCCCGGCGCCGCTGCTCGAGCGCCTGAACCGCGAGATCGCGCGCATCGTCGCGCTGCCCGAGGTCGCCGAGCGCCTGCAGGCCATGGGCCTGGTTTCGGCCGTGGGTCCGCGCGCGGCCTTCGGCGAGTTCATCCGATCCGAGATCGTGCAGTATGGCAAGGTGATACGCGGCGCGGGCATCAAGCTCGATTGAACGGGCTCGGCGTCGCCAGACGGGCTTGACAGTCCGTCAGCGAAGCACCTAGCTTGCAGGCCACACCCAAACCAGGGGCATCGTCATGAGCGAGCGTTACGACCTTCTGATCCGCGGTGGCTCGGTCATCGACGGCACCGGCGCGCCGATGCGCGAGGCCGACATCGGGATCCGCGAGGGCCTGATCGCGGCCGTAGGCCGGAATCTCGGTCAGGGTGCCGACGAGATCGACGCCCGTGGCCTGCTCGTCACCCCGGGCTTCGTCGACGTCCACACCCACTACGACGCGCAGGCGATGTGGGACAGCCGCCTGCAGCCCTCGAGCTGGCATGGCGTGACCACGGCGGTGATGGGCAACTGCGGCGTGGGCTTCGCGCCGGTGCGCGCCGGCGACCAGAACAAGCTGGTCGAACTGATGGAAGGGGTCGAGGACATCCCGGGCGCTGTGCTCAACGAGGGGCTCGACTGGGCCTGGGAGAGCTTCGATCAGTACCTCGACGCGGTCGCCGCCCGGCCGCGCGACATCGACCTTTGCGCGCAACTGCCGCATGGCGCGCTGCGGGTCTACGTGATGGGCGATCGCGCGGTCCGGCTCGAGCCAGCGACCGACGAGGACATCGCACGCATGCGCGTGCTCGCACGCGACGCGGCCCGCGCCGGCGCGATCGGGTTTTCGACCTCGCGCAGTCTCAACCACCGCACGCTGAAGGGCGATCCCATCCCCTCGCTGCGTGCCGGCGAGGCCGAGCTCACGGGCATTGCGATGGGGCTGGCCGACGCCGGCCGCGGCGTGCTCGAGTACATCTCCGACTGGGACACCCCGGATGCGGCCACCGAGTTCGCGATGGTGCGTCGCATCGTCGAGCGCTCGGGCCGGCCGCTGTCCTTTTCGCTCGCGCAGCGGCACAGCACCCCGGGCCTGTGGCGCGAACTGCTCGCACTCACCGACGCGGCGGCTGCCGACGGTCTGCCGATTCGCGCGCAGGTGGCGCCGCGTCCGATCGGCGTGCTGCTCGGCCTGCAGGGCAGCCGCAACCCGTTCACGCCCTGCCCGGCCTATCGCGAGATCGCGCAACGCCCGCTGGCCGAGCGGGTGGCGATCATGCGCGATCCGGCCTTCCGCGCGACGGTGCTCGAACAGGCCCGTGCCCGTGCCGAAGGCGATGCCTTCCAGCGGCGCGTGGCGGCCTGGGACCGGATGTTCCCGCTGGGCGCGCAGCCCGACTACGAGCCGCCGCTGTCCGATTCCATCGCCGCGCGTGCGGCCCGCGCCGGGGTCGAGCCGGCGGCCTACGCCTACGATCTGCTGCTCGAGGCCGAGGGCTGCAGCTTCATCCTTGCGCCCTTCGCCAACTATGCCGATGGCAACCTCGACGTCTGCCACACGATGCTCGAGAACCCGAACACGCTGGTCGGCCTGGGCGATGGCGGCGCGCATGTGAGCATCATCTCGGACGCGAGTTTCAGCACCTACCTGCTGACGCACTGGGGCCGCGACCGCGACCACGACCGCATCCCGCTCGAGCGGCTGGTACACAAGCACACGCAGGGCAACGCGCGGGCGGTCGGCCTGCTCGACCGCGGCGTGCTCGCGCCGGGTCTGAAGGCCGACCTGAACGTGATCGATTTCCAGCGCCTTGCGGTGCGCGCGCCGGCGATGGCCCACGACCTGCCCGCCGGCGGCCGGCGGCTGCTGCAGCCGGCTGCGGGCTATGTCGCCACGGTGGTCGGCGGCGCGATCACCTACCGTGACGGCGAGCCCACCGGCGCGCTGCCCGGCCGGCTGGTACGTGGTCCGCAAGCGGCGCCGGTCGCCGCGTGAGCCGGTTGCCGCGCCGCAGCGCCGCGCGGCCTGGTCAGCGCAGGCGCATCGTGGCGATGGTTGCGGCTGCAACCATCAGCGTCAGACCCCCAGAAAACCCGGCAGTGCCGGATCCGCGCGCAGCGCTGCGGCGGGGCCGCTGAGCACCACGCGGCCCTTCTGCAGCACCAGCGCGTGGTCGGCATGCGCGAGCACGCGCCGCCAGTCGCGATCGACGATCAGCGTGGCGATGCCGCTGGTGCGGATGGCGGCGATCACCCGCCAGATCTCCTCGACGATCAGCGGCGCGAGACCCTCGGTGGCTTCGTCGAGGATCATCAATTGCGGCTGGGTGAGCAGAGCCCGGCCGATCGACAGCATCTGCTGTTCGCCGCCGGAGAGCTGCGCGCCGAGGTTGCCGAGGCGCTCGCGCAGACGCGGGAAGGTGTCGAGCACCCGGGCGTAGTCCCAGCCGTCGGGGCCGCCGCGCGGCGGTCGAGCCGCCATCACCAGATTTTCGCGCACGCTCAGGTTCGGGAAGATGCCGCGACCCTCGGGCACGTAGGCCACGCCGCCGCGCGCCATCGTGTGCGGACGCGCACGCGAGGCGTCGTGGCCGGCCAGCCGGATGCGCCCCTCGCGCTGCCCGACATGGCCGAGCAGCGTGCGGATCAGCGTGCTCTTGCCCATGCCGTTGCGCCCGAGCAGACCGGCGGTTTCACCGCGAGCGATGCGCAGATCGATGCCGTGCAGCACGTGGCTCGAGCCATACCAGGCGTGGATGCCCTGGGCTTCGAGCAGCGCAGGCGGGGGGCTGTCCGGGACGGTGGCGTGCGGCACCGCGGCTGGCTCAACCGTCATGCCTCGTGACCCTCGCCAAGGTAGGCGGTGCGGACCTCGGGGTTGGCGCGCACTGCCTGCGGCGTGTCGGAGGCGATCACCGAGCCGTTGACCATCACGGTGATGCGATCGGCCACGCGGAATACCGCGTCCATGTCGTGTTCGACCAGCAGGATGGCGTGATTCGCGCGCAGCGTGTCGAGCAGCCCGAGCATGCGCTCGGTCTCCTCGGCGCCCATGCCGGCCAGGGGCTCGTCGAGCAGCAGCACCTGCGGCGCGGTGGCCAGGCAGATCGCGATCTCGAGCTGGCGCTTCTGACCGTGCGACAGTGAGCCCGCCTCGCGATCGAGCACCGCGTCGAGCCCGGCGGCGCTCGCGGCCTCGCGGGCCGCGGCGAGACTGCGCTCGCAGCGGCGCGCCGGCTGCCACCATGCCCAGGGCCGCGGCATGCGCGACTGTGCGGCGAGCCGGCAGTTTTCGAGCACGCTGAAGGCCGGCCAGATGGTGGTGCGCTGGTAGCTTCGGCCGAGCCCGGCACGCGCCCGGCGAGGCTGGCTCCAGTCGCTGACATCCTGGCCGAGCAGCTCGACCCGGCCCTCGGAGGCCGGGATTTCACCCGACAGGATATTGATCAGCGTGGACTTGCCGGCGCCGTTGGTGCCGATCACGGCGTGGATCTGGCCGCGGGCGAGCGCGAGCGACACCCGGTTGACCGCGACCAGCCCACCCCAGCGGCGCGTGATGTCGAAGCCGCGCAGCAGCGTGTCGCCGTGGGTGGGCCGATCGGCGGACGGGCTCGCGATCATGCCTCTTCCCGGGAGGTGACCGCCCGACGCCCCGCGAGGCGCTCGCGGATCTGGCCGGGCACGCCCACCAGGCCGCGGGGCAGCAGGGCCACGCTGAGGATGATCGTCAGACCCAGGCCCAGGTGCCAGTGCCGGGCGAAGTGGCCGAAGATCGCCTCGGACTTGAAGAATTCCTGCAGCAGCGCGAAGGCGAAGGCGCCGATCAGCGCACCGCGCAGGTGGCCGAGGCCACCCAGGATGATCATGATCAGCACCGCGCCCGACAGGTGCCAGCTGAGCAGCTCGGGATTGACGAAGCCATCCTTGACCGCGAACAGGAAGCCGGCAAGACCCGCGATCGCGCCCGACAGCGTGAAGGCGGCGAGCTTGTAGGGGTAGGTGGCGAAGCCGGTGGCCCGCATGCGCGCCTCGTTGACGCGGATGCCGGCGAGCGCCCGGCCGAAGCGCGAGCGCAGCATTACCGCGAGCAAGGCGAACACCGCGACGAGGCTGCCGAGGGTGAAGAAGTACAGGGTCAGCGGGCGGTCGAGGTCGAGCGCCTCGCCGAGCACCGGTTTGATCATCAGGTAGATGCCATCGGTGCCGCCACCCAGCGGCGTGTCGTGCACCACGTAATAGGCCATCTGCGCGAAGGCGAGCGTCACCATGATGAAGTAGACCCCGCGGGTGCGCAGCGACAGGGCCCCGACCGCGAGTGCGTAGAGGGCGGCGACCGCGACGCAGGCCGGCAGCAGCCAGGCCAGCGAGGCTGGCTCGGAGGGCGAGGACATCAGCACGGCGCCGTAGGCACCGATGCCGAAGAACGCGGCCTGACCGAAGCACACCAGCCCGGTGGTGCCCACCAGCAGCTCGAGGCTCAGCGCGAACACCGCGTAGATCATGATCTTGGTGGCGAAGTCGATGCCGTAGCTGCCCGAGGCCAGCGGCAGCAGCGCGAGCCCGCCGAAGATCGCCAGCACGAAGGCGAGTCGACCGCGGTCGGTGAGGTTCACGCCGTGCGCCTTGCCAGATCAGCCCGCACGGAACAGCCCCTCGGGCTTCCAGAGCAGGATCAGGGCCATCAGCACGTAGACCAGCACGCCGGCGGCCTGCGGCAGCAGTACCTTGCCGAAGGTGTCGACCACGCCGATCAGCAAGGCTGCCAGCAGCGCTCCGCGGATCGAGCCGATGCCGCCGATCACCACCACGACGAAGCACACGATCAGCACCGAGTTGCCCATGCCGGGATAGACCGAGGACACCGGCGCGGCGACCATGCCGGCGAGCACGGCGAGGGCCACGCCGGCGGCGAAGACCACCCGGTACAGGAAGCCGATGTCGACGCCGAGCGATTGCACCATTTCGCGGTTGGTGCTGCCGGCGCGGATCATCATGCCAAGCCGGGTGCGGGTGAAGACCAGGTACATGCCGAGAGCCAGCAGCAGGCACACCCCCGAGATGAAGAGCCGGTAGACCGGGTAGGTCATGAGCTCGCCCAGCGGGATCGAGCCCTGGAGCAGCGGCGGCGCCTTGACGCCATGCACGTCGTCGCCGACCAGCAGGCTGCGCACTTCCTCGAAGACCAGGATCAGTCCGTAGGTCATCAGGACCTGCTGCAGGTGTTCCCGCTCGTAGAGGTAGCTGAAGAAGACCCACTCGAGGACATAGCCGAGCAGCACCGCGAGCACCACGCCGCAGACCAGCGTGGCGAAGAAGCCCCCGCCGAAGGCGCCCGCGACGAGCGGCGCGAGCGCGAAGGCCATGTACGCACCGATCATGTAGAAGCTGCCGTGGGCGAGGTTGATCACGCCCATGATGCCGAAGATCAGCGTGAGCCCCGACGCGACCAGAAACAGCAGCAACCCGTACTGCAGCGCGTTCAGGCACTGGATCAGGAAGGTGGCGAGGTCCATCGACGGGGCTGCTGCGGGCGGGGTGCGGGAAGCCGGGGCGCGTCGGGGTGGGCCTTACATCCGGCAGCCGCGGCCGGGATCGGTGAGCTGCTTGCTCGCGATCGACACCACGCGGTTCTCGCGGCCGACGACGCGGCGCAGGTAGACATCCTGCACCGGGTTGTGAGCCTTGGACAGCGTGAAGGGGCCGCGCGGGCTGTCGATGCGCGCCTTGCGCAGGGCCTCGGCGAACTCGGCCTTCTTCGAGACATCGCCGTTGACCGCCTTCAGGCCGATCGCGAGCATCTGCGCGGCGTCGTAGCCCTGTACCGCGTAGACGTCGGGCTGCAGCTTGAAGGTCTTGGCGTAGGCCAGCCGGAAGGCCTTGTCGCGCGGCGAATCGAGGCTGTCGGCGTAGTGCAGCGTGCTCATCAGGCCTTCGGCGTCAGCGCCCTGCGCCTCGAGCGTGCCTTCGGTCAGGAAGCCTGCGCCATAGAGCGGGATCGACTTCTTCAGGCCCGCGGCCGCGTAGTCCTTGACGAACTTGACCGCACCGCCGCCCGCGAAGAAGGTGTAGACCGCGTCGGGCTTGGCGGCGGCGATCTCGGTGAGGAGCGCCTGGAACTCCACGTTCGGGAAGGGCAGGCCGAGCTCCCTGGTGACCTTGCCGCCGCCCTTCTCGAAGGCTTCCTTGAAGCCGCGCACCGACTCGTCGCCGGCGCCATATTTCCAGGCGATCGTGACCACGTTCTTGTAGCCCTTCTTGGCCATGACTTCGCCCATCGCGTAGCCTGGCTGCCAGTTCGAGAAGGAGCTGCGGAAGATGTTGGGTGCGCACATCGGGCCGGTGACCGCGTCGGCGCCGGCGTTGGGCACGATCAGCAGCGTGCCGCTGTCCTTCGCGGCCTTGGCCATCGCCATCGCCACGCCGGTGTGCACGGTGCCGATCAGCACGTCGACGTTGTCGCGCTTGATCAGCTTGTTGACGTTGTCGGTAGCCTTGGCCGGGTCGGATTCATCGTCGACCCGGAAGTACTCGATCTCGCGGCCGGCCAGCTTGCCTCCCTGCTCCATGACATGCAGCCGAAAGCCGTTTTCGATGGCCGTGCCCAGCGCGGCGAAGGTGCCGGTGGCCGGCAGCATCAGGCCGACCTTGAGCTTGGGCGCGGTCTGCGCCGCGGCGAGCGGCGAGGCCGCGAGCGCGGCGGCGATCAGGACGGGGCGTAGCAGCTTCACAGGGTGTCTCCTCGGAGTTGTCGTGTGGTTCGGGGTCATCGCGGTGCTTCCGCACGCGCGCGACGTGGCGGGCGTGCCGCTCAGACGCCCTGCGCCTGGGCCGCCTCGCGCTCGCGCAGCCGGAAACGCTGGATCTTACCGGTCGCAGTCTTCGGCAGGTCGGCGACAAAGGCGATCTGACGTGGGTACTTGTAGGGCGCGAGCCGATCCTTCACGAAGGCCTTGAGCTCCTCCTCGGTGACCGAGGCGCCCGGCTTGAGCACCACGAAAGCCTTGGTCTTGGTGAGGCCCTGCGCGTCGCTCACGCCGATCACGGCCGATTCCAGCACCGCCGGATGCTGCACCAGCGTGGCCTCGACCTCGAAGGGAGAGACATAGATGCCGCTTACCTTGAGCATGTCGTCGCTGCGGCCGGCGTAGGTGTAGCTGCCATCCGGGTTGCGCAGGTACTTGTCGCCGCTGCGCGTCCACGCGCCCTGGAAGGTCTCGCGCGACTTCTCGCGGTTGCCCCAGTACATCAGCGCGGCGCTCGGTCCCTGGATGTAGAGATCGCCGGTCTCGCCGTCGGGCACCGATGATCCATCCTCGCCGCGCAGCTCGATCGTGTAGCCCGGCACCGGCCAGCCGGTGCTGCCGTAGCGCACGCGCTGGGGGGTGTTGGACAGGAAGATGTGCAGCATCTCGGTGGAGCCGATGCCGTCGACGATGTCGACCCCGAAATGCGCCCTGAAGCGTTCGCCGATGTCGGCGGGCAGGGCCTCGCCGGCCGACGACACCAGCCGCAGCGCGACCGCTTCGCGCGCCGGCAGGGCAGGGGAGGCGAGCATGCCGGCAAAGCCGGTGGGCGCACCGAAGAACACCGTGGGCCGCTGCCCGGTCCAGCGCCGGAAGACCGCCTCGGGCGTGGGCCGTTCGGCCATCAGGAGGGTGGTGGCGCCGACCGCCAGCGGAAAGGTCAGCCCGTTGCCCAGCCCGTAGGCGAAGAAAAGCTTGGCCGCCG
>Ga0315900_10010056_pt1 | contig 11908 bp, 16 predicted proteins | sample LakEriMetagenome_FD_203521 | JGI IMG/M metagenome (GOLD analysis project Ga0315900, IMG submission 203521) | Freshwater fungal communities from buoy surface, Lake Erie, Ohio, United States - Buoy 12 MA114 | ecosystem: Environmental > Aquatic > Freshwater > Lake > Lake biofilm | place: USA: Lake...
GTTTTCGTCAGGCTGGGGTCTGATGATCGCAAACACCCTCCCCCGTGCGATTACTTCGCGTAGGACGGCCGTCCCTGCTCCCAATGGTATGACCGCACCGCCGCAGGGTAATCGCACGCCCTGGCTCGCTGTAACTCTTCTGCGTCAATTACGCCCGTGCGCCATAAGTAGGCAGTCTCGTTCTCCTGCCACGGCTCTGGGTAGTCGTGATGCCACTCGCCAGTGCCGTCGCTGTCGGGCACGTACAACCGCAGCCATCGGTTGTTTAGTGGCGGCTCACCCCACATCGGACGCGGAGGTAGTTCGCCTGTCACGTAGCACGCGAAAGGCCGACGGCCGGGAAAGAGCAACAGAGACTTGGGCAGCACTATCGACCGCCACTGGCTCCACGTTCGCTTCCAATCATCCAGCGTGCGAAGTTGAACTGCCGTCCCTCTCGCACCACGACCGAATAGCAACGACTCCTCAAGAATCGCTGGTAGCACGTCCGGCTCGTCGATGGCTGCGGCGGGCATCGTTCTCCGTTTTGCAATTTCGGCCATGCGTCCGCTTAAGGAAACCATCGGGTTTTCGTCAGGTGACGGTCCGGTGATGCTGCCCGCCCTCCCCACGTCATGGCGAGCCGGGCCAGCCGGCCGCGACGATCTCAACCGGAGGGCAGGTCGTGATCGTCTGCGTGGCTCGGCTGGGCACCGGCTGCCCATGGACTACTCCTCGACGCTGGCCTGCTTGCTGGCCTTGGCGAAATCTTTGGCGACCAACGCCTCGACCCTCGCCTCGATGGCAGCGGCGAGTTGATGCAGTTCCTTCACGTTGCCGCAGCTCTTGACCCACGCCTCGCAAACCTCAGCGGACAATCCCATGGTGACGATCTCCTCGGTGATGAACTCGACCTAGGCCATGCGGTACGCCCGCACTGGCGTTGAACGTCAGCGGCTCGCCGTCCTGCGGCGAGATTCCAGCCACTCGGCAATGGAAGCGGCGCTGTAGAGCGCTCGGCCTTTGCGGTTGCCCGTGAGCGAATAGGCCGGGCCTCGACCCTGCATGGCCCAGCGTGCCAACGTCGTCGTCGTCACGCCCAGCCGCTCGGCCGCCTGGCGTCGAGTGAGCACGTCGGCCTCGGGTGTCTGCATCATCACGGTGTGCATGGCTGGCAATCTCCTCGCGGGGTCCATGCAACCTACAGAGCACGTCCAGCGTCCATGCAGACCCGGACTAGTCCCGATTCGCATGGCATGGCGGTGCCATGCGGTGACGGTGCTTTCGGCGTCACGGTTTCAACGTGGACGCGATTCGAAGCACCGCCGTATCCCACGGCATCGCCGGATTATCCCGCAGCATCGCTTCGACATCGGCACGCAAGGTTGCCGGCACTGGGCATCGTTCGGCCGTGCTCACCAGTTTTTTCTTCATGGCAGCCACTTGCCGAATCAACGCTGTTCGGGCAATGCCGCGACGGTATTGCGCGACGAGCGTGGCGTCGTCGCTGGGCACAACCTTGGCAACCCCGTGCGATTGCAATTTGCCCTCGATGAACTCAATGAAGTCGTGCGGGGTGAATGCGTTCAACTCGACGCGGTTGCCGTTGTAGACCAATCGCCGCTTGCCGTTGGTGTACGTCGTTTCCGGCTCACTGACCAGATATGCCACTTCCGCGTCGGTTGCTCCGTTCTCGCGGAGGTTGTCGCCGGGATCCGCGTTGTCGCGCTTTCCAGACATGCCGCGACTGTACGTCACCGGCTCCGATTGCAGGCCGTAGCGTTCAACGTCATCAAGCCGCACGCCCAGGTCGATCACCTCAAAGTCGTTGCGGTACTTATATCGGCGTGTGTCCTGCCGCAGCGTTCCAAGAATCGAGAAACCAGCCTTGTCGAAGTCGTGCAGCACGAACAGCCGCACCGGATCACCGCGACCAGCCGCACCGCAAACCTCGTCGATCAGCCGTCGTGCCGCGACGTTGCTCAGCCCCTTAGTGGACATGATTGCCAAGTCGTACCGCTCGGCCAGCCGCACGCGATTGAACAGTTCCGTGAATCCTTCCTTCTCGATGAACAGCACCGACTTGAACCGGTTGCACGGCCCTCGCGTCGGAAACAGTCCCACGTCCGTAACCGCGACGGTCGGCATCTCAGCGGTGCGTGGGCCGCATAACTTGAGATAGTCCCGCACGGCAATCGTGCCCAGGTCCACTTCGTGCCCCGTATGCGGCTCAATGAAATGCCCACGGTCGTCGTACACGACATCCCAACCCGCCGTCAGTTCCGGGTTGTCTGCTATGAAGTCGGGCAGGATCGTTTGCGTGAAGTAAGCGTCGTCAAACTGCATCTTGCCGGTGCGACTCAGAATCAGTGGACGCACGCCGTACATGAACTGCCTCGCGTTGACCGGCAGCAGGCCGCCACGGCCGTCGCTCGACAACTGGTCATAGACCTCCGGCATGATCTCATGGGCCACTTCTTTGACGGTGAGTTGTCGCGGCTTGTGAACCCTCATTGCCTCGGATCGTCGAAGCCTGCGCGACTGCTCGCGATCCTCGGCTCTACGTTGCTTTGCCCACGGTCCCGTTGCCTTTTCAATGGCATCGCGGATGCGATCCGACATCACCTGCGACAGTGACAGCGTGCCCTTGCCGCGGTCGGTGTAGTTGGCACCGACTTGTGCGTGATGCACGATCATCACAACCGGCTCCTCGTTGCTCGCGTATTGCTCTTGAAGCAAAGCATCCAGCGATGAATCAAACCCATCCCGTAGCCGAAACGGATTGCGTAGGGCTGCGGACCAGTTGACGCCGCAAAGCATGAATCGTCCTTTGTCGCTTGGTCGCACCGCGAATCCGATCTCAGTCACGCCTGGCGATGACTCGTCGTCGTGCAGCACCTTGACATAACGAAACGTATCGGGATCGCCGTCGCAGTCCACGGCGATACGCATAAGGTGATCCTTACCGATGATCCCTAGTCGCTTCGCCGGCACGACCTTGGCACGACTCTGCATCGCTTCACGCAGTTGGCCGATCAGCTCGATGTCGGGATCACCGGCAGGGGCTAGCGCCGAAAGCCCAGTGCGAATCAGGCCACACTCCGCGAGCACGTCCCGGCGAACGGCGCTGCCCGACATCCCGTCGAACGTCTGCACGAACTGGCTCACGGGCCGATCCTGGCCGACGGCCCGGTCGGCTGCGATGCACCGCTTCACTCGCTCCGAGAACTTCCCAGCGGTGTACCAATGCACGCTCGTCGGGTCGCACGGCCGCCACTTGGCCCACGCTGGGTCGGACGGCTGATGTTGACCGTAGGCTTCTCCGTGCCATGTTGGCAACAGTCTCAAATGCGGGTTGAACGCCATGTAGGCCACGAACATCCGCATGATGCCGGAACGCAGGTCGTCGGCGTCCGCATTGTGTTGTAAAAACGGCGATGTGTCTGGGTCGGTCATCGAGCAAGGTAAATGCACCTCAACGCGGGTGCCGGTTTTTACAACTCCCCGCCCGGTGTGCAGCGTCACCGACGGCGTATCGGACAACCCGTCCACAGTGACTGCCAGCACGTGCCGCTGCCCGTGGGCCTCAATGACGAGTTGGCCGGGAGCCTCGGGACGCAATGCGAACGGCATTCCGACAAGCACCTTGGTCGCGTTACCCTGCGCCCCGCGATCCGGTGCCATGTAGGCTTGCCGGCTGGACACACGCTCGTCGAGGTTGACGATTCCCGCCACCGTCGAGGCTGGCATCCCCGGCCCGTTATCCTCGACGACGATGCAGTTGTCGGTGATCTCGACGGCGATCTCAGGGGCAACGCCTGCTTCCTCGCAGGCATCCAAGGCGTTGTCGATCAGTTCCTTGATGATGACTTCCGGCCAGCGGTCGCGGGTATATCCCGACTGCTTCTCCAGTTCCGGCACCGACAGAAACTCCAGCCGGCGACTCGTCGCGAATGTCTCGCGTTGGACACTTCCGGTGCCCGACCTCCGGCTTTGTTTTTTGGTGGTGGCGGCCGGCAAGGCAGCCACCGCCCCTTCTTCTTCTGGGATATGTGAACCCGGGTTCACTAGGTTCGACACTCTGGGTTCACTAGGGTAGGGAACCATGGTTCACTAGGCTCCGGCGTTGAGAAGTCGGTAAGAGTTAGGCGAGCCGTTGATCGTGCCGCGTGTCACGATCTCAATCAGCCGGCGTCGTTTCAGTCCGTTGATCGCGTTCACGACCCCGCGGCGAGTCATTCCAGTACGACGTGCGATGTCAGTCATCCCGACACGGGCTTGACCTCCCGGCTTGACATCGCGGTAGAGCACCAGCCAGACCCGCACCTCGGCCGCGGTGCATTGGCTCATAACGCCGTCGACGAACGTGTTGAGCGTTGACCAGCGGTCGCCCGGGGCGCGTTGCTTGCTAACCGGCTTGGCGGTGCCGTTGGCGGCCGTGCGCGATGCGAGCACCTTTGCCCGGTTGGCTGCCACGTTCGCTCCGATGTCAGTGGTCGCCAGCGTCACTAGTCGGCCCTCGGTGGGAATCCGGCGAACTCGGCGTACCCGTTGGCTGTCGTGCCGTAGGCGACCTCGGCAGCGTCATAGGTTTGCGTGGCACCGTCGAACCGCAGCAGTAAGTCACGCGGCTCTAGGTTCCGTGCCTTCTTGCATCGCCACGCCACGCCTACGGTGCCGTCTGGTCCGATGTCCGGCTTGCCATCGTGCTCCTCGGCTTCGCCCACGTAGAGCAGCTCCACGGCGTAGTCGATCTCTGCACTGCCTCTCGCCAACTGACCGGCACGTGAAGTGGTAGACGTTGCTCGTGCCATGCTTGAGACGACGACTACGGCGCAGTCTCGCTTGATCGCCATATCCCGAATCTGGCCGATGATGCCGTCCAACTCTTGAACTCGGTCGCTCGTCTTATCGCTGGACCGAATCAGTTGGAGATAGTCAATCACGACGAGCCTCGCGCCAGTGGATGCAACTCTGGCGTCGATGGCATCAACCGTCAGCGGCGGCGATACCATGGCGAGCCGCTCACCGATAGCGTTACACAACGCAACTCCTGCGGCCCTGGCTGCCTTGGATCGCTGGCCGGCGTCCGATGTAGTCACTGGCTCGCAGTTGGGCAGCACTGCCGACGCCACGCACGTCATGCGGCGGCCCATGGCGTGTGGTGCCAACTCTCCCAATGCCCAGACGCAGCAGAGCTTGGGATCGTTCACCAGTGCGGCCAGTGCCAACTGAATGCAAAGCGCCGTCTTTCCAGCACCTGGATAGGCCACGATGCCCACGATGCCACCAATGGGCAGCCCTCCCTCGGTTGGCCCGTCAAACCACTGCATACCGGTCGGAATAGTGGGCGTTCGTTCGTGCTTCGCCCACTGGTCGATGCAGTCAATGAGCGTTAGCGGCCGGTTGCCCTTGGCTGCATCGCTTGCAGAACGCACTCGCTCAAGGTGTCGAACCAGAGCACCGATGTCGTCGGGCTTGCCGCCCGATTGCACAACGAGTGCAGCGGCCTCAATCGCTTGCCGCCGTTCATGTACTTCCCGAATCTTAACGGCGGCTTGACGGGCAAGCCTCGCAGCCTGCGGCCCGGTGCCGATGCGGTCATCCACAAGGTCTACGAATAGGGTGTGGGCGGGCGTGCCGTGCTCGTTGCCGGCTCCGCGTAGGGCCGTGAGAACGTCCGCGATAGTCGGCTCGGCCACCGCAGCCATAACGTCGCGAGTCGCCTTGAAAACGTCGCTGGTGGCTTCTCCGTTGAACATTTCCACCGAGACGCTAGCAACGATCTCGCGTCCCGCCGGCAGATCACGGTCAAGAATGTCGAGCACACCCGCGAGCACCTGGTACTCAGCACCTTCATCCACGAGGTGCGACACGTCGAACGGGTCGCGTTGTCGTGCTGCCTTAGCCGTTCGCATGGCGGCGCTCCATGCGTGCTTGATGTCGTCGCGACCGTGGGTCCGTTCGTGGGTCGAGGTGCTGGCCGGGATCGTGCCCCTGCCATGCGGTCAACTTGCCAGCCATCTCGGCAACCAGTTCCCGGTACCACTCGGGCGTGCCTTCAAGGCTCCACCGCTCAACCGGCCACTGGTCGTGCCGTTGACGGCGGTCGTACTCTGCATCCATCGGCGTGTTCCTCCACGGCGGTCACGCACGGCGGGCTGGCACCCGGCCATGCGAAAGGCTTGTTCGACTACTGCGGCCCCGGGCGTCGTCGCTGGCGTCTGGGGTCGCAGTCTTTCTTGGCAACCTTGCGGCTCGGATTGTGGGTGCGGCTTTTCTTCCACGCGTCGAGTGCCGCGGGGTCGTACTTCACGATCCGCGATCCGACACGGACCCATGGCGGCTGGTTCGGATTCCGTTGCCAACGCCAGATCCGCAGCGTGATCTCCGCGATGCCAAGCCGCGATGCTGCGGCCTTGGTGCTCAACAGGTTGTCGGATGAGTCGGCTGGCAAGTTCATCGCCTCCGGTGTGGGTGACTTCTCCACCGTATGGCGAGGTATAGGCACCCATCCAGATGCTTTTTCTGGAAACTACAGACCAACGCCGGGATCGTCGCCCTGGTCCTCGTCCATCAGCGTGTGCCATAGGCCGTCGATGGCGACGGCCAGTTGACTGATCGCGTCGGCTGCGACTACGGCGTGCTCGCCGTCATCGTCACGATCAGCGTCGAGCCGCTGGCACCTCAACTGAATGAGCGCGGCCGTCGCCAGTGCCATCGACTCGCTGACCTCGCCTAGCAGGTCAAACCAGAGTCGCTCCGGCTGGCCCGCCGTCCACTCGATGTGCTCCGCGAGCCGCTGCCGAAACAGACAGCCACGGCACACGCCGTCATCGCCGTGATTGTGCTGGTTGATCGCCACCATTGTGAAAGCCTCCATGCGCCTAGTGCTCCTGGCCCGTCGCACCTCACGACGGGCACCTCGATGTCGCCGGCCCGGATCGAGCGGGCACCGCGGCGGTGCGACGGCGCTCGCGATTCTGGCGTTGCCATTCAAGACCTTCCGCGTGGTCGAACCTGGCCACCATTGCGGCACCATCAACGTCGCGCCAAGCATCGCCAACGGCATCAAACGCAACCGGGAGTAGCGTGTAGGCTGGTGTGGAAAATCGTCGCCAACGCTTCCAAAAATCCGCGACCGGCTCGGCAAGCGTTTCGTAGGTTCTCGCGGCTAGATGCTGCTCGTCATTCCATCGGCTACGGTCGCCCTCACGATTCCACGGCCCTTCAAAGTGTCGCGGCGACGGCGTGCGAGCAATCAGCCCACGTGCGACCAGCGACTTGACCGCACGCTCCAGCGACACGCGTTTTTTGTGGTCGATGCTCACCCAACGTCGGGCGCTTGAGTATTCAACGGCAGCACGACGAAACCCACCGAACGCAACGAGCACAAAACCATCCGACAGTTCCGGAACGGCTGCCGTCATCACGTAGCGTCTGCGGCGCGGACGTGGCCCGAACATCGTGTTCTCAACAACGCCGGCCGCATGATCGATCAACACGATTGCCGGAGCCGGCGTGCCGCCGTTGCGTGCGGCGTTAATCGCAACGCCCGCCGCGAGGATGTTGACTTGCTGATCGGATAGGCCGCGCCCCATTACATCGCCCTCCCGCTATCGGTTGAAATGCGGCCATTGGTTCGACCTTCAACGCATAGCCCAACGGTTGAAAGTGCGGAACGATCCGACGTTGCAACGCTTACGGAAAGTGTTGAATGTTGTCGCCGGCGCAACCTTTCAACGCATACGACCGTGTTCATCGCCGCGACCTCCGGGCCTCTCGCTTCTCGCTGGCCGCAGCCAACGACACGCACCGGGCCATCAGCCCGCGAATCATGTCGGCGGCTTGCTCCAGCAGCAGACGCGACTCGTCATCGGTGGCGTCGTCCCAAGCGCGAGACTCGCAACGATTGGCGAGCGTGACGGCGGCCGGCAGCGTGTACGGCTTGTCGGCGTCGTCGGTGGCGTCTGGGTTGGTGAAGGCATCCATGCCGGCGGCCCTCCTTAAGCCTTGGGTTGCTTGATGCGTGACTCGACGAACGCTGCCAACAAGTCGGACGGATAACGCACCGACCCCGCATCACCGTCGTGCAACTTGATGAACGGCGGTCCCATTCGCTCCGATGCCCATCGACTGAGGGTTGCCTGCGAGACTCCGAGATACTCGGACGCCTCACGTCGAGTCATCAATCTGCGTTCGTTGCCTGATCGCTTCGCAACGTCAGTGGTTGTTGCAGCCCTTGCCATGATTGCCCTCCTATGTCCACGCGTGTTCACTGCACCGCAGGCGGTGCCACTTGTGAGGGGCAAGATACGTCTCTGTGTATTCCTTGCAATGAGCGTCGCGGCGAATGTGTCATCGGCAAGCCGATGACACGTCAACGGGCAGCCAATGACACTTGACGCCGGCGCGTTGCGAGTGACGAAAGAAAAACAGGCGGCCTTTCGGCCGCCTGCGTGTCACATGACCGCTAGAAAAAACTACCGTTTAGGTCGTCTCGGGGCAGGGGAGGGTTTTGATTTAAACGCACGTATCACAGTAGATCGACTGCATCCGACGGCGGCTGCCACCAAGTCGTTCGTCACGTTCTCGCCGGCAGCCTCCATCGCTGCCCACTTCTCCCTAATCTCGTTCGCTTTCTTACTGGCCCGCATGGCCTGGCTGACGTGCCCTTTCTTATTGCCTCGATGTTGGCCGCCCACGATAACGGCGGCGTCGGCGGCAGTAAGCAGTTCCGGGCGGTGCATCTTCATGGCCTCAAGAAAACCTGCTTGAAAAGCATGGCGAACAATGTCGTGAAGATCTTTTTCGGGTATGGAAAACACGCCCGGTTTTGAACGTCGCACACCGCGAAACCCATAGTCGGCTGGCCGTCGCAGGATTTCCTCCGCAACGAATCCTGCGTTCGCGTCAACCAATTCTGCCACGTCTGCCGGCCAATACGCCTTTAGTGGCACTAGGAGACGTTCGATTCGATGTCTCCACGCCTCGCCATCAATGGCACTGAGTATCTCGCGTGCCTTTGGTTGCGACTTACTCATTTCTTCGCCTCCGCTTCACGCAGCCGATCCTCGACGATTTTCGCTGCATCGCGGGCCGCAGTGATATCGGCACGAGCGTAGACGGCGGTGCTGTTGTGCGAGCGATGGCCCAGCAGCTTGCCGACGGCGGGTAGCGGGGCACCGCCCTGAGTAGCCCATGATCCTGCCGTGCGACGAAGATCATGGATTCGGACGTTATCGAGTTGTGCGTGTTCCTTCACGCGGTTCCACGCATGGTCGAGGTCCGCGATGCATTTCCCCGGATCGTCACGCATCGGAAACACCCACTCGCTTTGCGGCTTCCCTTTCTTGCCCTTCGGTGCATCGTGCAGACGTTGCTTGAGAACGTCCGCAGCCGTATCGGTCAGCGGCACCAACTGCGGGTCGCCGTTCTTTGATGTCGGCACCGCCCAGGTGGAAGCCTCCGCCCGCAGATCGAGGTGCGCCCACTTCATTTCACGCAGAGTGGACGCACGAACGCCGGTGAGGATCAGCAGCCGCCAAAAGTCACGCCACGGCTGTGGCTCGGTGGCCGCATAGGTCAGCACTCGTGATGCCTCTGCCGTCGTGAGGTGCCGCTCACGGGATGCCACCGTGTATTTCCGCAGCCCTCGGCCCGTCACGCTGTCGATGGTGGGATTCGGCCCGTCCCACGTACCATTGCGGGCCGCGTGCGTGAATAGGTTGCGAATCACTTGAACCAGCCGGTTGGCGGTCACCGGCTTGTCTTTCAACTTGCGATGCAACTCGGGTACTAACTTCGCAAGGTAATGCAGGCTTTTCACGCCATACGGCCGACCAACGTGAGCATCGAAAAGAATCTCATAAGATTTGATCGTTGACTCGCTGGTGCGTTTGCGGCCTGCGATGTAGTCGCCGCTCCGCGTGTCCTCGATGTATGCGGCCCAAGCCTGCTTGATGGTCACGCCATCGGTGCGGACACGAGCCGGCGGCGGTGCTGCGTCACGCTGTCCGCCGGCCAACTTCAACGCAATCTGTCGGGCCTTGCTCACCGGCATCGTCGTGGCGTCACCGATACGAACGCGATGCAACTTGCCCTTGTGCTTGTGGACGCGGTAGTAGACGGCACCGCGTGCGGAAACGAGCACCCGCAACCCGTGCGTGTCGCCCTCGTCTCTCCACCAGCGTCGCTTGGTGTGATCTAGATCAACTTCGCCTCTCTGCACCGCCCGCATGGCGGCCTCGATGCGGGCCTCCGTGAACGGGAAAGCCGGAGCGGTCACACTAGCCATGTCGCACCTCCAATGTCGCCGCGTTGTGTGTCCTTTGTGTATCCCGGCTTGTGTACCCTGCCGGGTTGCGAACAAATGCCAAAACACGATAACGCACGGGAAATCCTGCGTACACTCCAGCCTTGAAATACTGGCCTTTGGGAGCGGTGCGAGAATCGCACAATCGCTACGTTTCCAGCGGCGAAAACGTCGTCGAGGGGCGGCTAGGCGGACATTTTTCCAGTGTCGCCGCTAGCCATTCGCTTACCCTCCAAACCGCGGTTTTTCGTTGCTGTGTGTCCGACTGTGTATCCGTTTGGCCGGATTCCACGACGGGCGATCTGGCACCGAAACCGCAGGGAACGGCAGTCTACCCTCGCTGTGTGCCCCTGAAAACACGCCTGAAAACCGCCGCCGCTGGACGCAGCATCGCCCCGCTTCGGGCCGCTACCGCCCAGCCGCCGCCGCCTCGCCCTTGCGGCCCTTCTCACTGGCCCGCCACTCCCACGGTGCCACTGGTGCCTTGTCGGCCCATAGGCCACGCCGGGCGGCTCGGGCCTCACGCTCCGCAGCGGCCAGCCCTGCATCTTTGCTGTACCGGGCGTAATGCCACGCCATGCCGTCGGCCACCATCCGCCGGTTTACGCTCTGGCCTGCGGCCTCGATGTCGGCCAACAGCCGGCCGTAGCGGTCGTGTTCGTGGACGTTGACCCGGACGACCTTCCGCAGCGTCAACTCGGCCAGCCGGTCGCGGGCCTTGGTGCCGAAAGCCTGCTTGACCTCGGGTGCGTCGATGCCGTGCAGTCGCACCTTGTGCTGGACGTTGCTGGCGTCCACGGCCGTGAGCGTGTCGCCGTCGTGAACCGACACGACCTTCCACTCGACAGGCTCGGCTGCGATCAGCCGGCCAGCCAGCACGAACCCGACGATGATGGCCCACAACGCCTGCATGGTGCCGATGGTAGCGTTTTCACGCCTCGACGGCTGCCAACGGGCCTCTAGGATCGCGTCTGCCGGCCGATCACGACCTCGGCCCTATGGTTGGACGTTGGCGAAACGGCCACGGCTGGAGCGATCTGCGGCGGCAGTCGCCTCAGTCGCCCAACACCTTGAACGAGCCTGCCACGTACCTCGGGCACGTCGTGGCGATGTCTTTCGCCGCCTTGAACCGCACGGGGCGGTACGGGCTGACCAGCATCCACGTCGCCTCCTCGCCGTCGTAATGGGTGCGGACGGCTGCGTTAGCCCAGCCCTCCAGGTGCTCGACGGCATCCGCCAGCCGCTTGGCATGATCCTGCGGCCGGCGTGCTCTGGCGATTGCCAACCGGAATAACGTCACGGTGTAGGTGCTCGTCATGGCTTTCATGCGGTTGCGATCACCGTGGCAGACTTCGGCCCCTCGCCCACGGCGTTGACGGCCGACACTTGAACCGCTGCACCGCCCGCCACGGAGTTGACAGTCGATGTCTCGGGCGCGGCGACCGTTTCAAACAGACCGCCATCCGCATAAACGCGGTACTCCGTAATCGGTGAGCCGCCGTTGCTTGCCGGCGGCAGCCACTCAACTGGATTGGCCTCGACCGCCACCGTGATCGTAGGGGCACTTGGCGGCCTTATTCGACGCCGTGGCACCATGCGGCGGTGATCCATGGG
>Ga0315900_10010057_pt1 | contig 11906 bp, 10 predicted proteins | sample LakEriMetagenome_FD_203521 | JGI IMG/M metagenome (GOLD analysis project Ga0315900, IMG submission 203521) | Freshwater fungal communities from buoy surface, Lake Erie, Ohio, United States - Buoy 12 MA114 | ecosystem: Environmental > Aquatic > Freshwater > Lake > Lake biofilm | place: USA: Lake...
TGTATGGCGAAGGTGGCTTTTACCAAGACGGCGGTAAAGCAGGCAGAAGAGGAGACTTCATAACTTCCCCAGAAGTTGGGCCACTATTTGCCGCAGTAGTCGCTCGGTATCTAGATGATTGTTGGAACGAATTGGGATGCCCAGATTCATTTGATGTCGTTGAAGTGGGGGCAGGTCCAGGGACGTTGGCTCGTGGAGTATTTGACGCGCAACCTAAATGTTTGTCAGCAATGAAGTACGTAGCGGTTGAGATCTCTGAATCTCAGCGTGCAATGCATCCTGATTTCGTTGAGTCTGCCGAAGAGTTTCCAGACAGAGCTATTCAGGGTGTTGTGCTTGCAAATGAACTGCTCGATAATTTGCCGTTCAAGTTGTTTGTCTTCGACGGAACGTGGAAAGAAGCCTTTGTCAGTTTTGATCACAGTGGAAGATTTGTCGAAGTACTACGAACCGTCAGCAACATTCCTGAAGTTCTACCTGCATCGGCACCCCTTGGTTCTCGTGCACCGATTCAGACCGCTGCGACGCAATGGTTGCGGGATGTAACTCAGAAGGTGAGCAAAGGAAGAGTATTGAATTTCGATTATTGCAGTGATTCAACAAGCGAGATAGCAGTTTCTCCGTGGCGTGAATGGCTACGGACATACAAAAACCACGAGCGTGGTGAACACTATTTACTCGAACCAGGCGCACAGGACATTACGGCGCAGGTAATGATCGATCAGCTCTTGGAGGCATTTCCGAACCTATTGGTCAGGAAGCAATCAGATTGGCTGCAATATTGGGGTATGCAAGATCTGGTGTCTGAAGGTGCGAAATACTGGGAGCAACATAAGTCTTCCCCAGACGTTTTTGCAATGAAAATGCACAGTCGCGCGAACGAAGCACGGGCTCTTTCCAGTCTTGACGGGCTAGGCGCGTTTAGCGCGCTGGAACTGAATCTGTAGCTTGTTGCTTTTCGGGCAGACTGGTGAGCCAAGCCCCAATAATCACGATCAGCATTCCCGCTACTGAGATCCATAGAAGTGGCTCACTATTAAACACTTTTCCAAGAATCGCTCCAACAATTGGGGTGAAATATGTAGGAATCATGCTGCGCACCGCACCGGTTCGTTTAGTGAGTAATGCAAATAGAACAAACGCAAACCCCGTGCCAAGCACACCGAGCAATGCCAGTGCACCAAGAGCGGGCCATGCAAATGTGGATTGTGACATTCCCCATAATCCATAGGGGAGAGACATCGCAAGAGCAACTAGTTCAACGTGAAGCATGAGCGTTGCCGGGCTGTAAATGGCCTGCAAAGGCCGTGCAAGGTTGATTGCAACTGCATAAGAAAGTAGTGCCATCAGCAAGAGTGAAATTCCCTTTGCATCAGCTGTGGAGCCTTCGCGTATTGAAGGTACTGCAATCAATGCAATACCAGAAAACCCAACGAGTACTGCCAGCATTCTCCTCGGGCTTGGAACACTGCGTACCCAGATCGCGGTAACTACGGTGACAACGACAGGAAGACCGCCATTCATCATTCCGGTGATTGCACTAGAGACAGTTTCTTCTGCAAGTGGATAGAGCAAGAATGGAAATGCCATCCAAACGAATCCGAGGGCAAGGAGTCGGGGCCAATGCTCTTTGGCGATTGGTTTGCGCGCACTTGGGATGAGTAGAAGTGCTGCTGCTCCGAATGCAGTTCTGCCAAGCGGAATCACCGACGAGTCAAAATCGCGAATTGCAATTTTGATCAGCAGAAATGATGATCCCCAGGTAAGTGCCATGCCTATGGAAAGAAGCCAATCAAGCGAGGTAAATGATGCTTGGGTCTCGGCTGTATTGGCTGGTTTCATGACGGGCACTAGTCTCGCATCTATCGCTAGTCGTATTGAAGACACAGGGGCAGCAACTAGATGAATGAGGATCTAAACGGCATCGAGGCGCTTTCTCATGAGCTTCGCAAGTTTCCACCTTCCCCAGATTTCGTTGCAGCAGCTCATGTTTCTGACGAATCGATGTACGCGGAAGCATCTGCCGATCACGAGAAGTTTTGGGATCGGCAGGCGCGAGAGCTCTTGGACTGGAATGAGCCTTGGACGCAGGTGTGCGAATGGGACTTGCCGTATTCCGAGTGGTTTGTTGGTGGAAAACTCAATGTTTCATTTAATTGCCTTGATCGCCACGTACTTGCTGGTCGAGGAAGCAAGGTTGCATTCTTTTGGGAAGGTGAGCCGGGTGATTCACGAACGGTGACGTATGCGGACCTTCTTGATGAAGTGCAGAAATTCTCAAATGTGTTGAAGTCTTTGGGCGTAGTAAAAGGCGACAGGGTAAACATCTATTTGCCAATGATCCCCGAAGCTGCAGTTGCAATGTTGGCGTGTGCACGAATTGGTGCGGCACACAGTGTGGTGTTCGGTGGTTTTTCTTCGCAGGCACTTGCTGACCGCATTAATGATGCTGAAGCAAAAGTATTGATTACTGCAGATGGTGGTTGGCGCCGCGGCGAAGTGTTCCCGCTGAAGTCTCAGGCAGACGATGCAGTGAAGCTAACGAACACGATCGAGCACGTTGTGGTGGTGAAGCGTGGAGGAAACGACGTTGCAATGCAAGCTGGTCGTGATCACTGGTATCACGACCTGATGGAAACCGCAGATGCCATTTGCCCTGCAGAGCCTATGGATTCTGAACAGTTGCTGTTCTTGCTGTACACCTCGGGAACCACGGGCAAACCGAAGGGAATCATGCACACCACGGGTGGTTACCTGACACATGTTGCGTACACGTTTAAATTCGTCTTTGACCACAAACCGGAGACCGATGTTTTTTGGTGTACCGCCGATGTAGGTTGGGTTACCGGACACAGCTACATCGTGTACGGACCACTTGCTAACGGCGCAACGCAAGTGATGTATGAAGGCGTACCAAACTTTCCTGGCAACGACCGCACGTGGTCAATTATTGAAAAATACAAAGCAACAATTTTCTACACGGCCCCCACTGCCATTCGCACATTCATGAAATGGGGGACGCAGGAACCTGCCAAGCACGATTTGTCGTCGCTTCGTTTGATGGGAAGTGTGGGAGAACCAATTAACCCAGAAGCATGGATGTGGTATCACGAACATATTGGCGGAGGTAAGTGCCCGATTGTGGACACGTGGTGGCAGACCGAAACCGGTGGAATCATGATTGCTCCGTTGCCTGGCGCAACGGTGACGAAGCCGGGTTCTGCAACGCGGCCGCTTCCCGGGGTGGGTGCAGAGCTGGTCAATGAACAAGGTCAGCCCGTAACTAAGGGCGGCGGCTATTTAACGTTGACTAAACCGTGGCCAGGAATGTTGCGCGGCATTTGGGGTGATCAAAAGCGCTATCGAGAAACGTATTGGAGCCGATTCACCAATCGATATTTTGCTGGCGACGGAGCAAAGCTTGATGACGATGGTTACTTGTGGTTGCTCGGTCGTGTTGATGATGTAATGAATGTTTCAGGCCATCGAATTAGCACCACTGAGGTTGAATCTGCACTGGTCTCGCATCCTTCTGTTGCCGAGGCAGCTGTTGTTGGAGCCAATGACTCAACCACAGGCCAAGCAATCATTGCGTATGTAACGCTACGTGGTGGTTTGGAGGTGGATGAGAAGGTGTTGCGAGACCATGTTGCTCGCGAAATTGGAGCCATCGCAAAACCAAAGACGATCTATTTGACGCCGGATCTGCCAAAGACGCGAAGTGGAAAAATTATGCGCAGACTATTGCGAGATGTCGCAGAAGGAAGAAATCTGGGAGATACCACAACGCTTGCTGACGCTTCAGTGGTGAACGAACTACAACGCCGCGCAATTGAGACTCCAAGCGAAGATTGACCAGTGTCGACTAATTCGCTTTCAGACCTCACGCTTGTTATCCCTGCGTACAACCGCCCTGCATATCTTGAGCGACAGATTGATTACTGGGCTGGATCGGGCGTTCAACTGTGCATCTTGGATGGTTCAAAAAATCCTGCGCCACCAGAACTAGTAGCCAGAATGGGGGCTGATGTCCACTATGAATACATGCCGATTGGTTTCAACGAACGCCTTGTTCATGCATCAAACATTGTCAAGACAAAATATGTCGCATTACTCGGAGACGATGAGCTCTATGTGAAGCAAGGTCTTCAAGACTGTTTAGATCTTTTGGATAACGATCAGAACCTGATCGGATGTGTAGGGAGAACTCTGTTCTTCTTCCATCGAGATGGTGAGATCCTTGGTCATCAGGCATACGAAAAGAGTCGCGATCTAGAAGGTATGTATGGAGACAATTTAAATCGATTGAAAGAGTCATTTCCTGGTGGTGATCCAAGTACTGCTCCATATTTGCTTTATGGAGTTTTCAGGCGTGAACAATGGAGCACGATGTTCTCATCTGCTTACGGTCGTCATTACAGCTCTGGATACGTCTATGAACTTGCACTTTTGTTCATTGGAGCCTGCTTGGGACCAACAAAAATGGTTGATTCATTGGTGTGGCTGCGAAGTGGTGAAAACCCAGCCATGTCCAGCGCGGCAGTGAATAGAAAAATTGGAACAGGTGAGTGGGGAACATCTCCGGAATTCGCATCGGAGTATGAAGATTTCATTCAACGGACAACTGGTGTATTGAAACAATGTGGTGTTGCTCCATCAGAGAACATTGAACGTGCAGTTCGAGAAGTTGCTGAGCAGTTTTTTGCTTATTCGTTACATAAACCACACAGACCGATTGCGTACTGGCACCGGTTGTTAGGTTTTGTTGCGAGGAACACACCTCAGTGGGTAAAAAATCTTTTGAAGCGAAATATGACCAAGTCGCTTGGAACGTTATTGGACTACAAGGGGGTTCCATTTAGCGAAGCATTAATACAACTCAGACAAAATGGAGTTGTGTTCAATCAAGAAGAATTGAATACCCTGCGAGCATTTCTACTCGAATTTCACTCAAGGGTTGAAAAAAACTAGTCGCGGAAGTTTTCAAACTGAAGTGGAACTTCAAGATCTGAAGACTTGAGTAGCGCCATCGTTGTTTGCAAGTCGTCACGCTTTTTTCCGGTCACGCGAATCTGCTCGCCTTGGGTCTGGCTACTGACACCTTTAGGGCCTTTTTCTTTTATCAACTTGTTAATCTCGCGAGCTTTGTCAGAGTTGATGCCCACTTTTACAGTCACGACTTGGCGCACGCTTTCGCCAGACGCAGCTTCAACTTTTCCCCAGTCCAATCCCTTAAGAGAAACCTGGCGCTTTACGAATTTTTCTTCAAGTAGAAGCTTTAGTGCTCGAAGACGATCTTCGCTCGAAGTGCGGAGTGTGAGCACGAGATCTTTTTGCTCAATTGAGGAATCGGTGTTTTTGAAGTCGAACCGGGTGGCTAACTCCCGTTGGGCTTGATCTACAGCATTCTTCAATTCTTGGCGGTCCACTTCAGAAACAACATCGAAACTTGGCATGGGGACACAATACCCAAGCCGATAGACTGTTTCCCCTGTGGGTCGGTACCCAAGCGGCCAAAGGGAGCAGACTGTAAATCTGCCGGTTATTGCCTTCGTAGGTTCGAATCCTTCCCGGCCCACCATTTCGCATTGGCAGTCTGAAAAGACTGCCAAAGTACAATGAGTAGAGATGTTGCTAACCACAGACCAACTTCCTCAGTATCGCCAACAGTTGGCAATGGTGGACGGAAGTTTTGACCCCCTTCACGATGGGCACATCGGCTATTTCAAAGCAGCCTCAGAGTTTGGTGTCCCTCTGTTGTGCAACGTTGCTCCAGATTCATGGACGGTAACCAAGCACCCGGTTTTTCTCGAGCAGCAACAGCGGGGAACCGTTTTGGAAGCAATTCGCTATATCTCTTTTGTCCATTTGGCCGGTGTCGCAACAGTTGAAGTACTGCGCCTGCTTCAGCCGAAGTTCTATATCAAGGGCAATGACTGGGTTGCTTGCGGAGGCGTGCCAAAAGTTGAGGCTGATGTTTGTGAAGAGTTCGGTATAGAAGTGGTGTATTTGCCAACAGTCACCAATTCCTCAAGCAAGATACTGAAGGATTGGGCAAATCAAACTGAAAAGAATGTGCAATGAAACCAACTGCTGTTGTCACGTTTCATTCGAACCCATATACATGCGGGGTTGCGCGATTTAATATTGCCCTTGCCGAGAGCCTTAATGTTCCGATGGTCACTCTCGATGACTTTCTGAGCAAGCAGGTTCCTGGTGCGTTGCTTTCAATTAAGTGTGAAGAAATTGGAGAGGAAAACGCGCGAGCACTCGCTCATGTCTTGGTCTCTGCGACGGAAAGATTTGACGTCTATTTACATGGTTTAGATCATTCGGAAGCAGAGAAGATCGTCATTGCACAGGCGAGTCGAGTATTTACGGCCAATATGGAGATGGCTGACGCCATTCGTAATTCGCGAAGTGATGTACAAAGCACCTTTGCTCCAGGGGCAACCCCGTCTCCGGTTTTGAAGCAAGTTGATTGCACGCTTCTTACCTTTGGTATGGCTCACAAAATTCGGGTGGCCGGTTATCGAAAACTGGGCGAGGTTTTGCACGGCGATAGCCGCACGTTCCGTCTTGAAATCTCAACCGCACTTCACGAAGGAACAACATTTAGTGAAGATTTCTTCACGGTAGGCAAAGAGATTCGTGAAGTGTTTGACGGCAATGTGAGCTTTCTCGGTTTTTTGGCTGACGAAGAGGTGTCAAACCGAATGCGCGCTGCAGACGCTTTGGTTGCATTTTTCCCTCAGGGCGTTCGTGAAAACAACACAACTGTTCTCAGCGCCATGAGCCACGGGTGTGCTGTCATTACAAACATTGATCAGCACTCACCAAGTTGGATGGTTCATGGCTTGAGTGTTTTTGACATCGACAAAATGGTTCATTTCCCATCTAGTAGTGAGCTTGAAGAAGTTGGAAGAAATGCGAAGCAAGCAGTTGCTCCATACTCGTTTTCGCAGTTGAGCAAAATTATCTCTCAATGAATGTGTTAAAGCGATTAGTGAAAGTTTTGCTTTTCGCATTCTCTTTTGTTGTCTTGCTCGTAATGAAATTGTTGCAACCATTGGTCAGATTTCAATTGTGTGTTGTTGGATTTCACAGATATGGCCACCTGGCATTAGAGCCAGAGATTTTTTTGGCCGAACGAGAAATCATCAAGGCCACAAATGCATCGCATGGGCGTGTCATCAGTATTTGGAGTCTTGGCCCAGTAGCAAAACAATCAAATAGTTTTCTGGCTAGCAAATGGAAGGAAGCACTGCTGGTATTGCCAAGTTGGTTCGTTGGCTCATTGCAAAGAGTTGGGTTAATTATCCCATTCCTCAAATTGGAAGAACCAAAACTTTCAATAACAGGTAGTTTGAACGGTCTGGACAAGACTGATTCTCATGTGTCCCTCAGTGCAGAAGAGATGGAAGAGGGTCGAAAGCGACTTATTGAAATTGGTATTAATCCGGACGAACCGTATGTCTGCCTAATTGTTCGTGACGGCGGCCATTACAAATCTAAGGGTGACATCGAATCTGTTGGTTACGAGTTGTTGAACTTTGATATCAACGATTTTTCTGGAGTTGCCGAAGTACTTATTGAAAGCGGATTTCAAGTAGTTCGAATGGGCTCCGGATCGGAGCGACCATTCACGAGCAAACCCGATGGTGTTATTGACTACGCACTTTCAAAAAACCGGTCTGAATTCCTTGATGTTTATCTTGCAGCAACATGTGAATTTGCGGTTTCAACCCAAACTGGCCCGGATGCTGTGTGCATGTTGTTCAGGCGCCCAGTGCTGTATGTAGATGTGACTAGATATTGCCAGTTCTTTTTCGGATCAAAATTGGCAACGTGGTCTCCGGTTCGGTTGCAGAAAAATGGAAGCACATTGAATTTAAGTGAAGTAGTGAACTCCGAAATTGCCTGGTTCAAAGATCCAAATATGTTTTCAAAAAATGGGATCTCCCAACAGAAATCATCAAAAAGTGAATTGAAAGAATTGGTTCGGTCCTACATTCGCGCGCGAGGAAGCGAAGATGAAGAAGCGTTGAGCATTCGGTGCGTGGTTTCTAGTGGTTTTGGTGAACGAGGGCGGCTTCACTTTGGAGATGTAACAGCGTGTTTGGCCCCAGATGCGGCGCGAATTCTTGGCGATTGGGCAACCCGCTAGGAATTAGAAGGCGAAAGCACAAACAAGGGTTGTTGGAAAGTTATGAAGCAGATGTACTGTCTTTAGTATGCGCGTGACCAAAATAATTAAAACTCTCCGGTCTAATTTTCGAGGTTGGGCGGTTGCTCACTCTGAAGGAACTCGATTTTCAACTGAGCGTGAAATGTTGCATCATTTAACTCTCACGAGCGACTATTTGATGAGCGTGTTGCATGACCAGCGAAAACCTAGAACGCCATTAGAAGAATGCGCTGGAAAGATATTTTCTCAATCAGATGAAGATGGAATCACTCTTGAGATCCTGAAGCGGATCGGTATTTCAAATAGCACTTGTTTAGAGATCGGGTGCGGTAATGGCCTTGAGAATAACTCTTTAGTTTTATTAGCTCGAGGTTGGAATGCAATTTGGATTGATGGAACGGATCTTGCTTTCAATTCACTAGTGAATCCATCAAAACTAATTCACTCATGTTCGTTTGTGACTCGTGAGAATGTTTGCGATCTTGTCAATGGACTTTCAAAGGACCAGATGACTCCTATTGAACTTATCTCTATAGACATCGACGGTAACGATGGATACATAACAGAAGAGTTGCTTCAAGGTGGCTATCGGCCATCAGTTTTTATAGTCGAAATCAATGAAGTTTTTCCTCCGCCAATTATTTTTAAGCAGGATTATCGAGCAGATCATGTTTGGGATCGCACCAGGAATTTCGGTTGGTCTCTGCAAGCATTCGTAGACCTGTTTTCCCAGTATGGTTATCGTTTGGTGGCATGTAATCCTCAAACTGGTGTCAATGCATTTTTTGTTCGACTTGACCATTCCGAACAGTTTGCAGATGTGCCAATTTCAGCCGCTGAACTATTTGTTGGCAGAACAATCCACCCCTATAAACATCGTGATCATAAATTAAAATTTGATGCGAAAACTATTGAGCATCTAATTTCGTCTCTTTAGTCAGGAATTACTGAGACTTTTCAGGAGTTTTGTAATTCTCAAACAAATTGGGCTCGAACAAATTGGGCAGTATGCTGGGAAGGTGAATGCGGTTTATTCCGAACATTCGCCCTCTTAGCTCATTCGGTAGAGCACTTCCATGGTAAGGAAGAGGTGGTGGGTTCGATTCCCACAGAGGGCTCGTAGTTACGGCGGCGTAGCTCAGTTGGTGAGAGCATCCGGCTCATAATCGGAAGGTCACCGGTTCGAATCCGGTCGCCGCTACAAAATGATGCAAAGGTGGAACATTGGAAGTTGACCCGACAAAAGTTGACCAACCGACGGTTCGGCTCCTTTGGGCTTTGCTTAACCCCGGTGAACGGAAAGCGCTCAGCGGACTTTTTCTATTGATGCTTATTGGAACGTTGTTGGAAACTGCCAGCGTTGCCTTACTCGTTCCAGTATTAGCTGTTTTAACTTCCTCAAATTCTGAGATCAAACTTCCATTTGGAACTATCCAAACCAGTCTTGATCAGAATGTGCTGATTTGGTCGGTGATAATTGGTGTGTTGTTTCTTTACGTCGTAAAAAATGTTTTTCTTGGGGCCAGCATTTGGATTCAACGAGGATATTTGACGAAGCTTTCGGCACGCGTTGCTTCGAAGATACTAGAAACCTACATTTTGCAACCGTTTTCTTTTCATCTTCAAAAGAATTCATCACTACTTATTCGAAATACTCAAGATGCATCAGCAGTTGTGGGCGGTGGAATTGAGCCGTTGATTGCGATGGTTTCAGAGGGTCTGATTATTGCCGCTCTGTTGATTGTCTTAGTAATTGTTGAACCAGTAGGAACAATTCTCGTTGTCAGCACCTTGCTCGTAGCGACGGTGATGTTTCATCGATTATCGGATCGAAAACTTCAAGATTGGGGTACTCGCCGACAATTTGAAAAAGGGCGAATCATTCGGACCATTCAGCAAAGTCTTGGTGCAATAAAAGACCTACAAGTTCTTAATCGCGAGGACTGGTTTATTCTCGAACACAATAAGCATCAAGTCAGCGATCAAAGCCTTCTTCGCAAAGTTATTACTGTTCAATCTCTGCCACGGCTTTGGCTAGAAGTAATGGCAATGGGTGGTTTGACTGGTTTAGTAGGTGTAATGCTGAGTGCTGGAAATGAACCAAAGGAGATAGTTCCAGTAGTTGGGCTATTTGCTGCTTCGGCATTTCGTGTTTTGCCCTCAGTGAACAAAGTTGTTGGTAGTAGACAACTTCTTAAAGTTTCAAGAAATGCGATTGAGACTATTTACAGTGACCTTCAGTTGCCTATATTGAATAAGGCTGGCTTGAATAAGGAAACGCTCGCATTTGAGACATTGCAGGTTGAAAATCTGACATTTGCATACGAAGGAACAGCTGATTCGGTATTGAACGATGTGAATGTTTACGTTCAGTCGGGTGAAGCCGTTGGTTTTGTTGGGCAGAGTGGCAGTGGAAAGAGCACATTGATTGACATCATGCTTGGTCTGTTACATCCACAAAGTGGTTCGGTATCTATCAATGGTCAGCGGATTGAAGATGTTAAACAATCTTGGCAGAAGGCGATTGGCTACATACCTCAAACGATTTTTCTCATGGACGATTCGTTGCGTCGTAATATCGCTATCGGAATCGCCGATGCTGAAATTGATGAAGTGGCAATCACTGAAGCGCTGAAGTCTGCGCAACTGGAAGAATTCATTTCCTCACTTCCAGAAGGCTTAGACACCGTGGTGGGCGAGCGCGGAGTTCGCCTGTCTGGTGGTCAGCGTCAGCGCATTGGAATTGCACGAGCGTTGTATCACCGACCGTCTGTGCTGGTCTTAGACGAAGCCACGAGTTCACTCGATACCGAAACTGAACACGGCGTAATGCAGGCCGTGCAAGCATTGCAAGGCGACAAGACAGTCATTATCGTTGCCCACCGTTTAAGCACCGTTGAGTATTGCGATCGTCTGTACCGCCTTGATGCAGGGCGTATTGTGGACGAAGGAACATTCGACGAAGTAATGAACAGGTCGCAAAGTTAGGTTTGACACTATGGAACAGTTGATTAGCGAATACATCAAGCGCATGCACACTGCGCTTGAACTTCCTGCAATGAAAGAAGTTCCAAAACTTGCTGCTGCAATGCAACTCGTTTGGAAGAACAAGAAGACTATTTACTTGTGTGGCAACGGTGGCTCAGCAGGAAATGCGAACCATCTCGCAAACGACTTCTTGTATGGCGCTGGCGTTAAGAATGGAATTGGTTTACGTATCGATTCATTGAGCGCGAACCCAGCAGTCATTACTTGCCTGGCAAACGACATCGGTTACGAAAATATTTATTCCGAGCAACTGCGCGTGAAGGCAGATGCAGGCGACATCTTGGTGGTGTTTTCGGGCAGTGGCAATTCAGCAAACGTGGTGAATGCGTTAGAGATGGGTAACAAGTTGGGAATGGAAACCTTCGCAGTGCTTGGCTACTCAGGTGGCAAATGTAAAGACCTTGCCAAGCACCCCATCCATTTCGCTATCGATGACATGCAAATTGCCGAAGACCTCCAACTGATCATTTTCCACATGGCCATGCAGTGGCTGTGCGATCAAGGCCCTGCGAAGTAACTTCTCGTCATATTTAGGGTCGGGCACCCATAGGTCATACAGATAATGGCTGGTAGCCTCACCTTCGCTATTTAGGGCAGTAGCTCAGTTGGTAGAGCGCCGGTCTCCAAAACCGATGGTCGGGGGTTCAAATCCCTCCTGCCCTGCAAATTT
>Ga0315900_10010059_pt1 | contig 11906 bp, 7 predicted proteins | sample LakEriMetagenome_FD_203521 | JGI IMG/M metagenome (GOLD analysis project Ga0315900, IMG submission 203521) | Freshwater fungal communities from buoy surface, Lake Erie, Ohio, United States - Buoy 12 MA114 | ecosystem: Environmental > Aquatic > Freshwater > Lake > Lake biofilm | place: USA: Lake...
GCTCCTTAACCAAGCCTTCGTGGAAATTCTCGATGCACCGAGAACGACGGAGGGGAAGATTCAATCGAAAGAGACGCTGAAAATCTACAAGCAGCTTTTCGACGCAGGTGAGTCCTTTCTTGCGCCGGATAAGTTTGAGGAAACGCTCACGGACTCGGAGAAAGTGAGTTTTTCGGCTCTCAAGACCAAAGTTGTGGATATGGAGAAAGCCAAGCCGATTGCGGCTCGCGCGATGGCCGTCCAAGAGGGGGAGGTTCGATTGGTGGCTGTCAACGTTCGCGGCAATCATTTGCAGACGGCAGGGGCACCATTGGCTAGAACCGTTCCTAGAGTCTTTCGCGAAGGGGCAGATGTTCCCGATTTGAAGATTCCCGATGGCTTTTCTGGGCGATTGGAACTCGCAAATTGGATTTCAGACAATTCGAACCCCTTGACCGCACGCGTGATTGTGAATCGCATTTGGCAAGGTCACTTTGGCCAAGGATTGGTTTCCACAGCTTCCAATTTTGGATTTCGCGGCGAGCTGCCGTCCCATCCCGAATTGCTGGATTCGTTGGCCAATGACTTCGTCGCTCACGATTGGTCTCTCAAGTGGCTTCATCGCGAAATCGTTTTATCTGCCGTCTATCGATTGAGCTCCCATCGGGACCCGATAGCGGAAGCCACGGATCCTGACAATAAATGGCTTTGGAGGCAAAACAAACACCGAATGGAAGCTGAGGTTTTGCGAGACTCGTTACTATCGATCGGTGACTTGCTCAGTCTTAACCTCGGCGGGGAATCGCAGAACATGTCTGTTCCTACCAACCCACATATTGAAGGTGCGCAAAGCATTGGCAACATGCGACGAACCATCTACCTCGATGTAAATCGAGCGGCAATGTCGGATTATTTGACGACCTTTGACTACGTTGAACCGGGCGTCTCCGTGGACCGCAGATCCAATACCATCGTTCCACACCAAGCGTTGTTCCTGATGAATAATCCGTTGCCACTGGAGATCGGAAAGCAGTTTGCATCCAAATTGCATGCGACGACTCAAAACGATGCCGAAAGATTTTCGATTGCTACCAAATCCTTGCTAGGACGCCTTCCGACGCAATCCGAGTGCAACTCGCTTGCACAGTTTTTGGCCAAAGGTTCGATTCCTGCATCAACCGCACCAGGGTCCGATAGTCAAACGCCGAGTCTATCGCGCATGAACTCGTCCGTTGAACAATGGATCCGCGTGTGCCACTCGCTGCTACTAACCAACGAGTTTTTTTATGTTGAATAAAATTTCACGCAGAAAGATGTTGCAGAACGCTGGAAACGGTTTTGGCGGGTTGTTCCTTGCATCGTTTCTCGAACAACAATTGCTGCAAGCCAAAACGATCGAGGGTTTGCATTTCCCTGCTCGCGCCAAACGTGTCATCTTTCTTTTTATGCATGGCGGTCCATCGCATGTTGACACCTTTGACTACAAACCCAAATTGATGGCCGACGACGGGAAGCCGCTGCCATTTGACAAACCGAGAGTGCAGTTTTCCCAAACCGGCAATTTGCTGGCAAGTCCGTGGAAATTTAAGCAGTATGGCGAATCCGGTGCTTGGGTGAGCGACCTGTTCCCGGAGGTGGGTGCTTGCGCAGATGACATCACGTTTCTCAAATCGATGCATGGATCGAATGAAGCCCACGGTGGCGCACTGCTTAAGATTCATACGGGCAGCGACACATTTGTTCGGCCGAGCATGGGAGCCTGGGTCAGTTATGGTTTGGGAAGCGAAAATGAAAACTTGCCAAGCTTCATTACGATCAACCCAACGCTCGGGCACGGCGGAGTTCAAAACTTTGGTTCCGCATTCTTGCCCGCGCAACATCAAGCGACGCGAATCGGTAAAAGCCGCGAATCGATGAAGACTGCAAAAATCAGCAATCTAGTTAATGCAACTCTTTCGCAAAACGAGGTTCGGGCACAACTTGATTTGGCTCAGCAATGGAATCAGCAACAGCTCGAACGAGTTGGGGCAGATTCCAATCTAGAGGCAAGAATTCAATCGATGGAACTTGCCTTTCGCATGCAGACCGAAACACCAGGCGTTATGGATTTAAGTGGTGAGACGGAAGCGACAATGAAACTGTATGGAATCGATACACCCAATACCGAGAACTTTGGCCGTCAGTGTTTGTTGGCAAGACGATTGAGCGAAGCGGGCGTTCGCTTTGTTCAGGTAAGTCACAGCTATTGGGATCAACACGATGCATTAAAGGAGAAGCACACGGAGTTGGCGGCTGAAGTCGATCGCCCAATCGCTGGGCTGCTAAAGGACTTGAAGGCACGAGGCTTGCTCGAAGAGACGCTCGTTATTTGGGGTGCCGAATTTGGTCGGACGCCCACTGCGCAAGGAAAGAATGGTCGCGACCACAATCCCCATGCGTTTACGTATTGGCTTGCAGGCGGTGGAGTCAAAAAAGGAGTATCCTACGGTGCCACAGACGAATATGGATTCTATTCTCAGCAAGATCGGGTTCATGTGCATGACTTTCACGCAACGCTTTTGCATTTGCTAGGAATCGATCACGAGAAGCTGACTTATAGCTACGGCGGTCGCGATTTTCGCTTAACAGATGTAGCCGGTCGGGTCGTGAACGAAATTTTCGCTTAGAGTCATCCTACGGAGCGTCGCAGTCGAAGGAACATCGTTGCGAGCTGTTACCAAGTAGCCGCAAGCTCCAAAGCTACTTCCGAACAAGCAGAAAAGTCGACAGGACAAATGCGCGCAGCATGTCGGGGGGCACTACGACCTAGCCGATATCCTTTCAGTTGCAACACCGCGAAGGTACTCTTCTAGCGTCAGGTTCGTAGGAAGTTCTCGGTTCGCACATGGCGAGCAAGCGAGTTGATCCAGAAGCTGCTCTTTGCTCAAGCGATGGAGTTGCTTCGGTCCTTGCGGAGCGTTTATGCGGCTCGTTGGTTTTTCAGCGGGAGGCAACATGCTGTAACATCTTCTCATACATAGGAACGAAGTGTGGTGCATCCTGTCGGATTAACATTCGGCTCACTGCTGGTTAGATACGTACGAAGATTCGGTTTCGGTAAAGCCAGAAAAGGATGAGCCAAAATATCTTCAATGTTGCAATTCCGATCAGAAATGAAGCAATGAGACCTGATTTAGCGGCATCGATCTGCAGGATGCCAATTATCTGTTCTGAGAGCCACTCGATCCAGCTTCCAAAGTGACGTATTAACGCTGCGTGGGTCGACTTCTCCATCGTCCATGACATAACATACGCCACAATCGAGTTTGCACCGATAACCGAAAAAGGGAAGGCCCAAATCGTAAATTTGAATTGATCGCAAACTAGACTTAGACCGGCTAACCAAAGAAAGCAGATCCCTCCACTCCACAAGGTCCACGATGGCGTCCAAATTCGTTTGACAATTGGGCAAACCCCCAAGATGTCTACCAAGTAGGACACAGTCAAACACACTGCCCCCACCGCGACTAGAGCTCCGAACTTGCGTCCCCAGTCAACGCCAGATAGAAGCAATCGTCCAGCGATCAATCCGAGAATCATGGTTCCAAGCGTAGGTATAAAGCTCAAGGTCGCGTATCCACCCCCCGAATACTCGAATGGCTTTTCCCGAGGAAATAGATTCATCCACCAACGATCGAAAGCCCAGGCCAAATTAGAGTTTTTATTGAAGTGCGTCGCGAGGCCATCTTTCCAGTGTTCGGGCCAATCGACCGGAACCCCGTATTGGGCGTAGGGGAAATCAGGCGCCGGGGCAGGATAGAGAACAAAGCAAACCCAATATCCCACCAAGACGATAGTCAGAGATACTGATAGCCCTCGAATAGTGAAACATGACAAAAGGAATAGAATCCAATAACCCAGACCGATCTGAGTCAATGTGTCGTCAAAGGTGAAGTTCGTCGATGGCTTTCCCAAACTGCGAAGAAAGATACCAAGCACGATGAGAATCACACTTCGTCCCAACGCATGGCGAAGCAATAAGGACCAGGATTGCCCTTTGGACTGTCGAGAAACAATCGAAAATGCCATCGCTGCACCAACCAAGAAAGTAAAGCTAGGTTGGATCATGTCGTGAAGCGAACAACCGGTCCATGCGACATGCGTTGTGTTAAACTGAATCCAACCCGCCATCGTTCCCATCCAGTTATCCCCGTCGAACACGTTTCGTAGTTTGTCGAGATGGAGGATTTCGGCCAACATCAAGAACATCACAAGACCACGATAGGCATCGATACTAGCAACACGCTTCGGTGTAAGCTGAGACTGTTGACTCTTCAGTCCAGCATCGATTGAATCAACATTATCGGAATCGTTTGACATGAATGGTTGAAAGGAGAGTGCGGTCAGACTTGGGTTCTCAAGGCGGAGGTAGGAGATATGTTTCCACCTTGTAGTCCCGATTATAAAGCATTCGATCTCCGGCGGGGAACACGGGATAAGTAGCGATTGCAACCTTTGATTGCGTCGAAATCGAAAACCTCGATTGCTCGACAACGCGAGCGTCGAATCGAGTTCTACTGCTTTGTGGGCTTGGAAACATGCTGATCGATGAGAACTGGATTTCCATCAGGGGCCACAAGGTGAAGAATGCTGGACCACTTGTCGTTTCGTCGGCAGCGTTTTCCAGCCATGCTTCGAAGCATGGATCGGGAGCCGTTCGAACATGGTTCCGAACACTTTGAGTTGGCTTTTCAACTTCCGATCAAGTAATGTAATCGTTGCATTTTAAGTTCCGCGACCGGGAGCTTAGGTGGACGGCAATTGAAGTCTTATTATCCCAACCCTACGCGTCAACGAGCGGCACAGAATCCCTCGCGCACGCTCGCACGCTTTGGGTTGGGATGAAAGCAACGGCCCGTTACGCGTCCGGTTGGGATTCTTCTAATTGTCTTTCGTCTTAGATGTGCTCGTCGGATTGCGGACACCAAAAGTCATTGCATAGCTTTTTCTTCCATTCCCTAAAAAGATTTTTATGAAAAACATCGCTTTTCCAAATGCTCTGTTTCAAAAAAACCGAGACCGTCTCGAGAAGAAGTTGCCTCCCCGCTCGCTCGCGATTTTGAACTCCAACGACATAATGCCAACGAACGCGGACGGTTCGATGGGGCACATACAAAACTCAGACCTTTTTTACTTAGCTGGCATCCATCAGGAAGAGAGCATCCTGGTCCTTGCCCCGGAGGCGGTTGATCCAGCTCACCGTGAAATTCTTTTCCTTCGCGAGCCCAATGAACTCCTGACCATTTGGGAGGGTTACAAAGTCACTAAAGAGCAAGCGACCGACGCATCTGGCATTAAGAATGTAAAGTGGCTCCATGAGTTTCCTGCCATCTTTCGCATTTTGATGTGCGAAATGGACCATGTTTTCTTGAATACCAACGAGCACCAGCGATCCAGCTCCCCCGTTCAAACGCGTGACGCTCGCTTTATTCAAGAATGCCAACGAGACTATCCACTTCATCATTACTGCCGACTTTCCCAACTGCTATATCCACTGCGTGCCATCAAATCGAGCTTTGAAATTGATGCGATTCGGGCAGCATGCGATCTAACTCACAAAGGTGTCGAGCGAGTCTGCCGATTCGTGAGACCTGGTGTGAATGAAGCAGAAGTCGAAGCGGAATTCGCTCACGAGTTTATTCGATACAAAGGCCAGTTCGCTTATTCCCCTATCATTGCGAGCGGCATCAACAACTGCATTCTTCATTACAACTCGAACGACTTGACCTGCAAAGATGGAGATCTACTTTTACTCGACGTCGGGGCTGGATTGGGGAACTACGCAAGCGATCTGACGCGAACCATTCCTGTGAATGGTCGCTATTCAAGACGCCAACGACAAGTTTACGATGCAGTGCTTCGCATCTTTCGTGCGCAAGTGGCCGCCCTCGTGCCGGGCAAGACAACGAAGGAGTTGCGGGCAGAATGCGAACAAATTACCGCCAAAGAGTGTGTTGATTTAGGATTGCTAACTATGGACCAAGTGAAGCAAAGCACCCCTGACAATTTGGCGGTCAAAAAGTACTTTATGCACGGAGTTTCGCACCCGATCGGATTGGATGTCCATGATGCAACGTACAACCATTTGAAGATCGAACCGGGCTGGGTATTGACTGTCGAGCCAGGTATTTACATCCAAGAAGAAGGGTTTGGAGTTCGTCTTGAGAACACCGTATTGGTTACTGAAAGCGGCCAATTGGATTTGATGGCGGATATACCGATCGAAGCAGAGGCAATCGAAGCGTTGATGTTGTCAGGTCGGTAGTTTGGAGGCTTTGATTACAGTTCTGTGGACGGCTAAGTCGTGTTCGTAGCTGAAATCGGACTCCTTCTCGCCCCGAATGATTCGAGCCATGTCGACTGCGTCAGCAATGTAGCGGGTGAATTTAGGGAACGAGATTTCCTGTTGCCCAGCCTTGTAAAAACTCAGCGGATTGGCAAGCGTCAGCCGTACAGATGGATTGTCGAGTGGTTGAATGTGAAACGTTCCATTCATGCCACAAACGACCAGATGTCGACGTGCATTTCCGTCGACTTCTTGTGCGCTCGTTTTCACGGTCGCTAATGCACGCGGGTATTGCAAAACAGCCAATGCATTGTCCAGCAATAAGTCGTTGGTTTTCGCAACATGTTGATGGAAGCTAGAGACATTCGATGGTTCCCCTAGAACCACTTGAATGAGGTCAATGAGATGGCAGCCTAATTCAAACATCATACCACCTTGATATTCTGCATGAGCAATTCGTCCCTCGGGGGGTACTACTTTACTCATGACCGCGTGGACTTCGAAGACGTCCCCTAGCCAACCTTCTTGTAGAAACTTTTTCAGAAGCAAGATGGCTGGGTTGTACCGGTACATGTATCCCATTTGAACTAGTAGCTTCTTTTGCTTGGCTATGGAAAGGATCTTCTCGAATTGCGAAAGAGATTCACCAGCAGGTTTATCGATATGTACATGCTTGCCTGCGTCAACACACTGCTCCGCAGTAGAGAGGAGATCTTTGATTTCTGTTTCTACCAAGACTGCTGACAAGCTTGGAGTTTCCAGCAACTGTTCCATCGTCAGCCACTTCAGGTCGTGAAAGGCTGGCTGGCGCATCGCTTGTTCGCGAAGTTTCTGGTTTGGCTCGACAATACCAACGATTTCGTAGTCGGGTAGAGATCGATAAACCGACAGTTTGGTCGCGTGCGCATGGCCAACACCGATCTGCCCAATACGTATCTTGTCCGTGTTGCGTGAGAGAGCGTGTAAACCAGGAGAAAGCAGAGCCGAAATGGCTCCAGCCTTGACGATGGAGCGTCTATGCGAGTGGTTGTTGCTTCTTAAGTTCATGGCTATCTCTGTGTAAACTCGGTTGCATCTTTCGCTTCAGTTCTGTTCCACCGCTTCCGTGTTCGCTAACCACCATTCCCTTATTAATAGCGATGGAAGACGAGGAAGCGGGTGAACCATCCGGCGTAGGCCTCTTCGGCGCGTTTCGCAAGGTGAAGGGTTCACGCAAGGCGTCGCACTTGGCTGATCAAGCTAGCGTTTTTCGACTGTGGATTTCCTTCTGAGTCGTGCAAAATGGAATTCTATATATCCTTCCAAAGGCAAATTCAAGATATTCCTGAAAACCCAAATTCAATATATCGTTGCATCCAAGCTTCCAACAGATGGGGCAAGGATGAGAAAATTCGAAATACTCGACTACTCGTTAGAGCCAGATTGCGAACGCTAGATGGAATACGGTAAATTGTGTCCCAACGGGATTGTGGCAAACTCCCTATACTAATTGTTATGCCGCCGCGCTGGGTCGAGTCGCTTTCTGAATTCGGAGGAAGAGTATGGAAGTATCCGCTGATGATTACAAAAACGAGCCTGTAAAATACCCCGCGCTTCATGTCACGAACTTGAAAGAAGAAGGCGCAAGCGTCGCCGACTCGTATAGGAACCAGGTGATCAACCGAGTCAATGGGAGCTGCCTTAGACTGGCGGTGTTCGAAGGGGAGTATCGCTGGCACTATCATCCGACATCGGACGAGCTCTTCATCGTCGTGGACGGATGCCTTGTGATTGACCTAGAGGACGGGCGGGAGTTGCGACTTGAGCCCTGGGAGAGTGTGACCATTTCGGCTAAGACGATCCACCGCACCAGAGCGATCGGGCGGACCGTAAATCTCTGTTTCGAAGAGGTGAACGCGGAGACCGTCTTTGTTGACCGGACGGCATAACATAGAAAGAATTAGATTCTGCGTCGTTGTTCTCGGGACGGTTGTGGGCGAGACAATCAGATGGGATGCCATCCATTTTCGAGACTATAGACTGAAGAAACAGCGGGCGGGACTTCCGACGGTTTGCTTGTCGTTCGCCAAGATTGCCCGAACTGTGCCTTGGTCGCACCCGCTGAACTTTAGACGGGCCAGTACAGTAGTCGCACGTTAAGGCGTTTAGCGGCGAGCTTTGGCTTCTTCGCGGGCTGCTTTCAATGCAGCCGTTTCGTTCGCGAGTTTGTTCTCAGGACCGGCCGGGAAGTACTGCACATCGTCATCTAGATAATATGGGCTTGGCAGCGTCTGGCCTGCAACGTGGACTTGGCAACCGGTATTCAATCCGCACAATCCCACACATGCGGCAACTGCCATCCAAACTTTGAGGTCGTTGCTTTTTCTTGCCATTTTTAATCTACACTCCGCGATGGGATAAAAACTGTGCACCAATGGATTTGTTGCTCGGGTGTTATTCCTTGATAGTAGTATCGGGAAAAAGGATCGCACTCTTGAGGTAAAGTCTACCGGTTGTATTGCAGATTCTAGTCTTGTCCATTGTGACATGGACCTGATTGTGGCCATAATGAATGGTAGCATTTCATTTTCTCACATCTGCTTGGTTGGTTTGCTTTCCTATGGACTCGCCTCGATCCTCCCTTGTCTCCATTGCTTTCTTTGCCCTTTTCATCCTCGTCAGTGATCCATGTTCCGCTCAAAACGCAAAGACTCCGCGCAAAGGCGTCATTGCAAGCAATCTTATTCGCCCCGAGTACTACGCTGCGGTTGACTTCTACGAAGACGCCCAGACCCTCCAAGCATTTGAGGGATTCGAACAAGCGCTCGTTCAGTGCCGCCAAGTGAACGGGGAGCGAGGAATTGATAGCGTTCCTCCTCTCGTCATGATGGGGGAGTGCTTTCTAACCCAAGGAGACATTGGTGCCGCTTTGGATAAGTACGAGGCAGCGCTCGCAATCTCGATTCAATGCTCAGGGTGGATTTCTTTAATCAATAATCCAGCACCGAACGACCGGGTGGAAGCGAAAGGAAAGGACGTGACCTGGGGTGCTTCCAATAGTCGAAACGCAATGCACTTATCGTATTCGGACCCTTGGTCGATCGCGTTGGGGTCTACCGATTTGTTGCTGGAACGGCAAACGGGTAGAGGAGTCGTAGGAAAACTGGTTCCAATCGATGCGACCGAAATCTTGCGCTGCCAAGCGATCGCACTTCGAAGACGCCTTCAATTGATGGGTGGACTCGTTGAGCATAACCCGGTCACCCCGTTGCTTGCCCAACTGTTCGCCGTACCCAACGCACCGCAAATGCATGAACCCTTGAGAGTTGGGCTCTCGATCTGCTCCTCGTTAGCGAGCAGCCCTACCAACAATCGTTCAACGACCGCGATCGCATTAAAGGAGAACTTGACACTCAGTAGTGGCCACGACCATGCATTGACATCGATCGCTCTGTTGTCGCTGGCAGATATGGCCATCGATTCGAACGAGATGCTCAGCGCAGAGGAGTTCGCATTAGAAGCGAGCCTCAGTGCAGCCAAGGCGGAGCAATCGGAGCATGTTGACGAAGCTTTAGAGCTATGGTCGATGTGCTCGTTCCAGAATCAAAAGGAAGGCGCGGCGATAGGTAAGACGCTTCAGCAAACCGCAAAGTGGGCCAATTCAAGAAGTCGATTGGTTACCATTCGCTCGCAAGTGGAAGTGGTTCGTCAAGCGGCTTTGCGCGGCGATGCAGACGTCGTACGCAAACAAGCAAGCAACGCGACCGCGATGCTTTTACCTAAACAAATCTCATTACCTAAAATGGTTGCCGCTGTCGCCTACGCACAATCGCGGATCGCATTCCTAGAAGGGAATGATTCGCAGGGACTTCAAAAACTTGAAGAATCGTTAGTCGATCTCCGAGGTACCACGCTCTTGAACACAGGATCGAGGTTGCTCTACCAACTCAACTTGGCCAACAGTTTGGTCGAGGCAAAGCAACTGACTCCTGAAATTGGCAAGCGTGTGCTGGGAGATTTGTTGCAACAAGAACGGCCAGGACTGTGGCGAACTCAAGTCTTGGAACAACTCGTATTCCAAACGACGGACAAATCAGAAGCTTGGAAATCGTATCTTCGATCGGTTCATTTAACGAAGGATTTCGAAGAGCAGCTTCTGGCATGGGACGCTTGGGCAGGGTATCGTTTTCGACGTTCGAGTCTTCTGGGTGGTCGATTGTTTGAGCTACGCCGTGCGATCCATAACGATACGACAAACCTGTCGCCTCGCGAAGCGAAAGAGATGGAGTCTATACGGCGCATGCTCCCGAAGCTGAGTCAAAACGCGAGCCTGATGCGAGAATGGATCGAGCCGTTTGAGAGATCTCCACAGTGGGATGCGCGCCGCTGGAATGAAGAAGAAAGCAAACGTTGGGACGCGTTACTTCGATTGAGCACGACCCAGGAGTCATTGCTTTGGGCAGCCTCCGCGGGTCCCCTTGCTATCCCTGCTTCGTTCCCGACCAGACTCGAACTTCCGACACTTCGCAAGTCGATGCAACCAAACGATGCTGTTGTGATGTTCGGCGTCTTGGACCGATCCGTTATTGGTTTTCTTGTTACGCCGAAAGGAATCCAATCGTGGCGCGTAGCCGAGAACACTGGTTGGCTTAATGGACTCAATGCGATGCTAGCAGCGATCGGAACGGGTGGCAATGTGGACCAACCCAATTTGAAAAAACTGCTTGTCGGACTTCGATCGGTGTTGTTGCCGGATGAAATCTGGAGTGTATTGCAACGCCACGAACGATGGATCATTGTGCCCGACGAAAGCCTATGGCAATTGCCGATGGAGTTAATGCCAGTCGATGCGTCTCGCAACTACATCGCAGCCGTTTCCAATCATGCAATCTGCTACTCACCGACACTTGGTTGCATTCCGCAACTTATTCAACCCGGTGCATTTGCGGCCTCTAGTCCATTGGTTCTGCAGAGCGCAGAGTTCTGGGGTAAGGAGAAATCATCTGCGAGTTCATTGATGGAACGTACCGTTTCGCTCATTCCAAAATCGCAAACGGTAGATGTGGCAACATATCAGTCCCTACCGCCGGCCCGGTACACTAAGCTGGCTACGGACCGCGTTGTTTCCTTGATGATCAATCCGTGGGGTGATCCGAATGCGTTTGTGATAGGGATCGATCGAACTCCTGGCTTCGCGACCATGGCAGGTTGGAATCAATTGCCTTGGGGGATGCCGAGAGAACAATGGTTCTTTGGCGCCGAAAGTGCTTTCGATCCGTCAACAACGACGGGAGACGAGTGGCTTCGATTGAGTCTCGCCATGATCGGCCAAGGGACTCGACATATCGTTGTATCGCGTTGGCATGTTGGTGGCGAGAGCACGTACACCCTACTACAGTCTCTACAGGATGGCTTGGAGGGAACGACTTTTTCCCGTGCTTGGCAGCGAGCAGTTGCCAACCTATGGATTGAAGAGTTCGATGTTAGTACCGAACGATCGTTGCAAGGATTTCAAATGCCAGCGGCACGAGTCTCAGGTAGCTTGCCCAAGTTCTGGGCTGGAACGATGTCGATCGGCGATCCCGAGCACTAATGTCTACTCGATCGATTTGTCGAATACTGC
>Ga0315900_10010060_pt1 | contig 11905 bp, 12 predicted proteins | sample LakEriMetagenome_FD_203521 | JGI IMG/M metagenome (GOLD analysis project Ga0315900, IMG submission 203521) | Freshwater fungal communities from buoy surface, Lake Erie, Ohio, United States - Buoy 12 MA114 | ecosystem: Environmental > Aquatic > Freshwater > Lake > Lake biofilm | place: USA: Lake...
CGCCGATTACCGCGCCCGATCCGCTGCGCCGCTCGCCGAGCGAGGCCGCGCTCGGTGCACCGTCGATGGCGAGGGCGTCGACCCGCACGATCGCCGCGGTCTCGGCGAGCGCCCGCGCGGACCCGGGACTCACCTTGGGTGCGGCGTCATCCGAACCGCTCTGCCCGAAGCCCGTCGCGTGCAGGCCCAGACCAAGACTCACGAGCAGCGTTGCAGCAAGAACTCTCATCCCACTCTCCATGCGAAACGCGCGTTACGTGCTGTTCCGATGATGCGCCATCGAGCTTGCCGGATGATGCTGCGGCGCAACAGGATACGCTGCGTCATGGCCCGCCGATCGCTGGTCGATTTGACCCGATGGGGGCGAGGCCCTAAAATCTCAAGTCTTTGCCTGCCGCAAGGCGGCTTCTGCCAGCATCTTGACTCGTGCAAGCCCGAAGGGGTGGGCAATCCTCGCCGCATTCGGGGTCATGTTCGCAGCAGTCGGTTTGCAGGTCGTTTCGGTCATCATCCTCGGCCTCGTGGCGGGGCTGGCCTTCGACTGGACGAGTGCGAAATTTTTCGTGCTCGGCGGCATGGCGGCGGTGGTTCCGAATGCCTTGTTCGCCCTTCGTCTCGCCTTGCAGCGAGGCCGCTCGCCGGAGTCGTACCCGGCAGTGTTCTTCCTGGGCGAGTTCGCCAAGATCGGGCTCACGGTGGGATTGGTCGCGTGGATCGTCCATGCGATGCCCGACGTGAACTGGCTGGCGCTGGTGCTCGGTCTCATCGTGGCCCTGAAGGCGCCACTGTTTGCGCTGCTCGTCGTCCGCGACGCGCCGCGCGACTGGCCTCCGAAGGGCGGCAGCAGCACCTGAGGGACCCGAGCTCGTAACCGGAACCGACGCAGCGACACCAACCAGCCATGGCAGCCGACGCTCAAGCCCCTACCCCGTCCTCGTACATCGTCCATCACCTCACCCATTTCAATGGCACAGGTGAGGCGCAGAAGTCGATCGTCGATTTCAGCATCGTCAACTGGGATACCGTCTTCTTCTCGGTGCTGCTCGCGCTGGTCACCGCCTGGCTGCTGCGCGCGGCGGCTACCCGGGTCACCGCGGGCGTGCCGGGTCGCTTCGTGGGTGCCATCGAGTCGCTGGTCGAGTTCGTCCACGAGCAGGCGCGCTCGATTGTCAAGGGCGACCTCACCTACATCGCGCCGCTGGCCCTGACCTCGTTCGTCTGGATCGTCCTGATGAACGCGATGGACTTCCTGCCGCTGGATCTCCTGCCCAAGGCCTGGGAGCTCTACTACGAAGCCACCGGCCGGGATCCCCATCACGCGTATCTTCGCGTCGTGCCCACGGCGGACCTCAACGGCACCCTTTCTCTGTCGATCGTCGTGCTCTGCGCGTCGATCTACTACGGCATCAAGATCAAGCATCCGGGCGGCTTCGTTCACGAGCTGTTCTCGGCCCCCTTCGGAAGCGGCCTGCTGCTCGCGCCCTTCAACTTCGCGCTGCAGCTGATCGAGTACGCCGCCAAGACCGTGTCGCTCGGCATGCGACTGTTCGGCAACATGTTCGCGGGCGAGCTGGTATTCATGCTGATCGCGCTGCTTGGCGCGACCGCTACCTGGTGGGGTTTCGGTCTGCACTTCCTCACCGGTCTGGGCTGGGCCATCTTCCACATCCTGATCGTCGTGCTCCAGGGCTTCATCTTCATGATGCTCACGCTGGTCTACATCGGCCAGGCTCACGAAGGCCACTGATCGGCTGCTAGCCTGTTTCCCACGCTTCACGCATCTCCGTTTCCAACCTCTCCAAGCATCAGACGCTTGCAAACCTAGGAGTCATCATGACCAACGTTGCTCTCGTTGCCATCGCCTGCGGTCTCATCATCGGTCTGGGTGCCCTTGGCGCCTGCATCGGGATCGGCATGATGGGCGGCAAGTACATCGAGGGTGCCGCCCGCCAGCCCGAACTGATGGACAAGCTTCAGACCAAGATGTTCCTGCTGGCCGGCCTGATCGACGCGGCGTTCCTGATCGGTGTCGGTATCGCGATGATGTTCGCGTTCGCCAACCCGTTCAAAGGCTGAGGCGGGCCAGAGCCCTCCCGACCACGCCACCCGAGGAAGTCAGTCGTGAACATCAATGCGACGTTGATCGCCCAGATCGTCGTCTTCGTGGCGCTCTGGTGGTTCACCGCCAAATTCGTCTGGCCGCCGATCACCAAGGCGCTCGACGAGCGCAGCAAGCGGATTGCCGACGGCCTCGCGGCCGCCGACAAGGCCAAGGCCGATCTCGCCTCCGCCGAGCGTCGCGTCGCCGACGAGCTCCGCAAGGCGCGCGACGGCGCTGCCGAAGTCCGTTCGGGCGCCGAGCGCCAGGCCGGTCAGCTGCTCGAAGAAGCCCGCGCCGAAGCCGGCCGTATCGTCGCCGCTGCCAAGAAGGCTGCCGAAGACGAAGCCGCGCTTGCCGCCCAGCGTGCCCGCGACCAGCTCCGCGACCAGGTCGCCCAGCTTGCGGTGGCCGGTGCCGAGCGCATCCTGCGGCGCGAAATCGACGCGAACCGCCACGCCGAGCTGCTGGCCGACCTGAAGAACGAACTTCGCTAGGAAGGGTCATGGCCGAGTCACTCACCATCGCCCGTCCCTACGCCGAAGCGGTCTTCAAGCTGGCCCGCGACGCCGGTACGCTGCCCGCCTGGTCCGACGCCCTCGCGCGTCTGGCCTCGGTGGCCGGCAACGAGACGGCGCTCGAGCTGCTCGGCAACCCGCGTCTGAGTACCACGCAGGTCGCTCAGCTCGTCGCCGAATCCGCTGGGCAGCTCGATCCGCAGCAGCTCAATTTCGTGCAGGTCCTCGCCGACAACGAGCGGCTGGCCGTCCTGCCCGACATCGCCCGTCATTTCGACGCCTTGCGCAGCGCCCACGAGAACATCGTCGACGCGCATGTCACGTCGGCTTTCCCGATGAGCGATGCGCAGGTGGCCGAGGTCACCGGCACCCTGCAGGCCAAGTACGGGCGAGCGGTCAAGGTCACCACCTCGGTCGATCCCGATCTCATCGGCGGTGTGGCCGTGCGGGTCGGCGACGAGGTCATCGATGCGTCGGTGCGCGGCAAGCTCGCGCAGCTGGCGGGCGTGCTGAAGGCATAACGCGTCGGCAACCTGCCGCGTCCCAAGGAATCAGGAGAGTCTCATGCAGCTCAATCCGGCTGAGATCAGCGAACTTCTCAAGAGCAAGATCCAGAACCTGCAGGTGTCCGCCGACACCCGTAACCAGGGCACCGTCGTGTCCGTCACCGACGGGATCTGCCGCGTGCACGGCCTGTCCGAGGTGATGCAGGGCGAGATGATCGAGTTCCCCGGCAATACCTTCGGCCTGGCGCTGAACCTCGAGCGCGACTCGGTCGGCGCGGTGGTTCTCGGTGAATACGAGCACATCTCCGAGGGCGACACCGTCAAGGCCACCGGCCGCATTCTCGAGGTCCCGGTGGGGCCCGAGCTGCTCGGTCGTGTCGTGAACTCGCTCGGCCAGCCGATCGACGGCAAGGGCCCGATCAACGCCAAGATGACCGACGTCATCGAGAAGGTCGCGCCGGGCGTGATCGCGCGTCAGTCGGTGTCGCAGCCGGTGCAGTCGGGTCTGAAGGCCATCGACGCCATGGTGCCGGTCGGCCGCGGTCAGCGCGAGCTGATCATCGGCGACCGCCAGACCGGCAAGACCGCGGTCGCGATCGACACCATCATCAACCAGAAGGGCAAGGGCATCTACTGCGTTTACGTCGCGATCGGCCAGAAGGCCTCGACCGTGGCGAACGTGGTGCGCAAGCTCGAGGAAAACGGCGCGATGGCCTACACCATCGTCGTCGCCGCCACCGCCTCCGAGTCGGCCGCGATGCAGTACATCGCCGCCTACTCCGGCTGCACGATGGGCGAGTATTTCCGCGATCGTGGCGAGGACGCCCTGATCGTCTACGACGACCTGTCCAAGCAGGCGGTCGCCTACCGTCAGGTGTCGCTGCTGCTGCGCCGCCCGCCGGGTCGCGAGGCCTTCCCGGGCGACGTCTTCTATCTGCACTCGCGCCTGCTCGAGCGCGCCGCCCGCGTGAACCCCGACTACGTCGAGAAGTTCACCAAGGGCGAGGTCAAGGGCAAGACCGGTTCGCTGACCGCCCTGCCCATCATCGAGACCCAGGCGGGCGACGTCTCGGCCTTCGTGCCGACCAACGTCATCTCGATCACCGACGGCCAGATCTTCCTCGAGACCGACCTCTTCAACGCCGGTATCCGGCCTGCGATCAACGCGGGCATCTCGGTGTCTCGTGTCGGTGGTGCGGCCCAGACCGACATCATCAAGAAACTCGGCGGCGGCGTGCGTTTGGCGCTCGCACAGTACCGCGAGCTCGCGGCCTTCGCGCAGTTCGCCTCCGACCTCGATGAAGCCACCCGCAAGCAGCTCGAGCGCGGCCGCCTGGTCACCGAACTGATGAAGCAGCCCCAGTACCAGCCGCTGCAGGTCTGGGAGATGGCGCTCACGCTGTTCGCGATCAACAACGGCTACTTCGACGATATCGAGGTGCCCAAGGCGCTGGCCGCCGAGAAGGCGCTGCGCGAGCATGCCCGGGCCAAGTTTGCTGCGCTGGTCGACACGATCGAACGCGACAAGAAGTTCAGCAAGGATGTCGAAGCGCAGATGCACGACCTCCTGAAGGACTTCAAGAAGAGCGGCGCCTACTGAGCCCGAGGCCGTGGCGGTCGCCCTGCACCCGCAGGGCCCGCCACCCCAGACGCCGTCCACAAGGAAGCGAGATGCCCGGAAGCAAAGAGATCCGGTCCAAGATCAAGAGCGTGCAGAACACGCGCAAGATCACCAAGGCCATGGAGATGGTCGCCGCGTCCAAGATGCGCAAGGCGCAGGACCGGATGCGTCGCGCGCGCCCCTACGCCGACAAGATCCGCAACATCGCGGCGCACCTGGCCACGGCCAACCCCGAGTACCGTCACCCCTTCCTCGTCGATCACGACGCGGTCAAGGCGGCAGGCCTGATCGTCGTCACGACCGACAAGGGCCTGTGTGGCGGCCTGAACACCAATATCCTGCGCGTGGTCACGGCCAAGCTCAGGGAGCTCAGCGCGGCGGGTGAATCGGTTGTCACCACCGCGATCGGCAGCAAGGGTCTGGGTTTCCTCAATCGCATCGGCGCGAAGGTGGTGTCGCAGGTGGTGCAGCTTGGCGACACGCCGCACCTCGAGAAGCTGATCGGTCCGGTCAAGATCCAGCTCGACGCCTACACCCGCGGCGAGATCGATCAGGTCTTCCTTTGCTACACCCGCTTCATCAACACGATGAAGCAGGAGCCGGTTGTCGAGCGGCTGCTGCCGCTGTCGCCCGACCGTCTCCAGGAAGTCTCCCGCGACTACTCCTGGGATTACCTCTACGAACCCGATGCGCAGGCGGTGCTCGACGACCTCCTCGTGCGCTACATCGAGTCGCTGGTGTTCCAGGCGGTCGCCGAAAACATGGCCAGCGAGCAGAGCGCCCGCATGGTGGCCATGAAGGCGGCCTCCGACAATGCCAAGAAGGTCATCGAGGACCTTCAGCTCACCTACAACAAGGCCCGTCAGGCGGCGATCACCAAGGAACTCTCCGAGATCGTGGCTGGCGCGGCAGCGGTTTGAATCGCGCGACATTCAGAGACTGAGGAATCAACATGGCTCAAGGGCATATCGTTCAGTGCATCGGCGCGGTGGTCGACATCCAGTTCCCCCGCGACAGCATGCCGAAGGTCTACGACGCGCTGGTGCTTGGCGATGCCGGCAACTCGCTCGCCGAGAAGGGTCTGACCTTCGAAGTGCAGCAGCAGCTCGGTGACGGCGTGGTGCGCACCATCGCCATGGGCTCCTCCGATGGCCTGCGCCGCGGCATGGCGGTCGACAACACCGGCGGCCCGATCAAGGTGCCGGTGGGTACCGCGACCCTCGGCCGCATCATGGACGTTCTCGGCCGCCCGATCGACGAGGCCGGTCCGATCGCCACCGAAGATCGCCGCGCCATCCACCAGACGGCGCCCAAGTTCGACGAGCTGTCGCCGTCGGTCGAGCTGCTGCCCACCGGCATCAAGGTCATCGACCTGATCTGCCCCTTCGCCAAGGGCGGCAAGATCGGCCTGTTCGGTGGTGCCGGCGTGGGCAAGACCGTCAACATGATGGAGCTCATCAACAACATCGCGAAGAGCTACGGCGGCTACTCGGTGTTCGCCGGCGTCGGTGAGCGCACCCGCGAGGGCAACGACTTCTATCACGAGATGGAGGAGTCGAAGGTTCTCGACAAGGTGGCGATGGTCTTCGGCCAGATGAACGAGCCCCCGGGTAACCGCCTTCGCGTGGCACTGACCGGCCTGACGATGGCCGAGAAGTTCCGCGACGAGGGTCGTGACATCCTGCTGTTCGTCGACAACATCTACCGCTACACGCTGGCGGGAACCGAGGTGTCGGCGCTGCTCGGCCGGATGCCCTCCGCGGTGGGTTACCAGCCCACGCTGGCCGAGGAAATGGGTCGCCTCCAGGAGCGCATCACCTCCACGAAGGTCGGCTCCATCACGTCGATCCAGGCGGTGTACGTGCCTGCCGACGACCTTACCGATCCGTCGCCCGCGACCACCTTCGCGCACCTCGACGCCACCGTGGTGCTGTCCCGAGATATCGCCGCGCTGGGCATCTACCCGGCGGTGGACCCCCTCGACTCCACCTCGCGTCAGCTCGACCCGAACGTGATCGGCGAGGAGCACTACACCACCACCCGCCGGGTGCAGAGCACGCTGCAGCGCTACAAGGAACTGCGCGACATCATCGCCATTCTCGGCATGGACGAGCTCTCGCCCGAAGACAAGCTGGCGGTCGCGCGTGCGCGCAAGATCCAGCGCTTCCTGTCGCAGCCTTTCAACGTGGCCGAAGTCTTCACCGGTTCGCCCGGCAAGATCGTCCCGCTGAAGGAAACCATCCGCGGCTTCAAGATGATCGTCGACGGCGAGTGCGACGCCCTGCCCGAGCAGGCCTTCTACATGGTCGGCACGATCGACGAGGCCTTCGAGAAGGCCAAGAACCTCTGATTCGCCGACGCCCGCGCGCCGTTCGCCCGCCCCGGGCGTGACGGCCGCCGGCCTCCGAAGGACCTTCCATGGCCAATACCATCCACGTCGATGTCGTCAGCGCCGAGGCCTCGATCTTCGAGGGCCAGGCGGAGTTCGTCGCGCTGCCCGGTGAAACCGGCGAGCTCGGCATCTACCCGCAGCACGCGCCCCTGATCACGCGCATCCGTCCGGGCGCGGTCCGCATCAAGAAAGCAGGTTCCGCCGACGAGGAGTTCGTCTTCGTGGCCGGCGGCATCCTCGAAGTCCAGCCCGACCGCGTGACGGTGCTCGCCGATACCGCGATCCGCGGTCACGACCTCGACGAGGCGAAAGCCGAGTCGGCGAAGAAGGCGGCCGAGGAGGCCATGGCCAACGCCAAGAGCGATATCGACTTCGCCCGCGCGCAGTCGGAATTCGCGGTCATGGCCGCCCAGATCGCCGCCCTGCGCAAGCTGCGAAGCAAGCGCTGATCAGCCGGTGCGGCGCATCCGCGCCGCACGCTGCCCTTTGCGGCGGATCGTGTTCAGCGACCCGCACAGATCCCGTCGGCGCGGGGGTCGGTTGCGCCCTCGATCACGCCGCTCGGGTGGATCTGCACCGCGCCGGCATGCCCCATCATGTCCTCGAAGGGCCCGACCACCTGCACCTCGTGACCGGCCGCTCGCAGCGCGTCGATCAGGGCGGGGTTCGCGCGTGACTCGATCTTCAGGTTGGTCGATTCCTCGCCCCAGGTGCGTCCCAGCAGCCAGCGCGGTGCGCTGACCGCCATCTGGAGATTGCTGCCGAAGATTGCATGCCGGCTGAACACAGCCGCCTGGGTCTGCGGCTGGCCTTCCCCTCCCATCGTGCCGTAGGCGAGCGTGCGACCGTCCTTCAGCCGCGCGAGCGCCGGATTCAGGGTGTGGAAGGGCAGACGACCCGGCGCGAGCGCGTTCGGACCCGGGCCCAGCGTGAAGCTCGCCCCCCGGTTCTGCCAATGGATGCCGGATCCGCGAAGCACCAGCCCGCTGCCGAACTCCCAGTAGATGCTCTGGATGTAGCTCACCACACGGCCATGACGATCGGCGGCGCCCATCCAGATGGTGTCGCCCGGGAGCGCGGGTTGGGGCCACGGCGCGGCGCGCGACCGATCGATGCGGGCCGCCTGCGCGCTCAGGGAGTTGTCGCTCAGGAAAGCCTCGGGATCGCTGCCGCGCGCGAGCATCGCCTCGGGATCGCCGACGTGGGCATTTCGCCACAGGAATGCGCGCTTTGTCGCTTCGACGAGCCCATGGACGTGCTCGAAGCCTTCGGCCTCGCGCACGCCGAGTCGGTCGAAGATGCCGAGGATCGCTAGCGATGCGACCCCCTGCGTCGGCGGCGGCTGATTGTAGATTCGTCCCACCGACAAGGGTGTCGAGAGCGGTGCCACGACGCTGGCACGCCATGACTCAAGGTCGGCAAGACGAAGCGGGCTGCCAGCGCGTTCGAGGTCGGCCGCGAGGCTGCGGGCAAGATCGCCCCGGTAGAAGTCGTCGAGGCCGGCGCGTGCGAGCTGCTCGAGGGTCGCTCCCATCCGGCCGTTGGCGATGACGTCGCCAAGAACCGGCAGCCCGCGTGGCGCGAAGGCCTCGGCGAAGCCCTCGACGCCAGAGCATTCCGCCCATTTCGAGGCGGTGAGTGCGACCTGTGACGACGTGACGGGAACCCCCTGCCGCGCGTGATCGATGGCTTCCGCGAGCAGCCTGCCCAACGGCAGCGCGCCGCCCCAGGCGGCGGCAACCTCGAGCGCGCGCGCCCAACCGCCGATTGCGCCCGCTACGGTGAGCGCGGCGCGCGGCCCACGGGTCGGGATGATCGGGTCTTGATGGGCCGCATAGAACTCGGGTGTGGCGAGTTGTGCCGCCGGTCCGCAGGCCCGGACCGCGACGGGCTCGAGGCCTGGCTCTGCGATCAGCCAGAAGCCATCGCCTCCGATGCTGTTCATGTGCGGGTAGACCACCGCGATGGCGGCCGCCGCGGCCACCATGGCCTCGACGGCATTGCCGCCGTCGCGCAGCACCGAGGCGCCGGCCTGGGCCGCGAGATGATGGGGGGCGGTCACCATGCCGCCGAGGCAGGTCAGGCTGTGAAGCATCAAGAAGGCTCCGGGCGCGAAACCGCCGATTATGCGCCGCCTCGCGGTCGCCTGCGCCCGGCGCCTTCAGCGCTCCTCAGATCTCTCGCAGCCAGACCTCGCCCACCGAATGGTCGGCGCGCTTGCGCAGCACCACGTTGGCCCGCTCGCGGGTCGGCAGGATGTTCTCGCGCAGATTCAGCAGGTTGATGTCGCTCCAGATCCCGCGGGCGACGTCGACCGCCTCGTCATGCGGCAGATCGCGGTAATGATGGAAATAGGAGGCCGGGTTGCTGAAGACCGTGCGCTGCAGGTGCAGGAAGCGGTCGATGTACCAGCGCTCGATGTGGGCTTCGTCTGCGTCGACGTAGATCGAGAAATCGAAGAAGTCCGAGACGATGACGCTGGGCGCGCGGCTGCGGCTGGGATCGACCGTAGCCGTCTGCAGCACGTTCAACCCCTCGAAGATCAGGATGTCGGGGCGCTCGACGACCTGCTCATCCCCCTCGACGATGTCGTAGCTTCGGTGGGAGTAGACCGGCGCGCGCATCTGCGACTCGCCGGCCTTGGCGTCGGCGAGGAACTCCACCATCCGTCGGCGGTCGTAGCTCTCGGGGAAGCCCTTGCGCTTCATCAGACCTCGCTCGAGCAGCACCCGGTTCGGGTGCAGGAAGCCGTCGGTGGTGATCAGCGACACCCGAGGATGGTCGGGCCAGCGCGCGAGCAACGCCTGCAGCACGCGCGAGAAGGTGCTCTTGCCGACCGCGACGCTGCCCGCCACGCCGATGATGTAGGGACGCTTGCCGACCAGGCGACCCAGGAACTCGTCCTTGACCCCGCTGAGGCTGCGCGCCGATCGGAAGTGCAGGTTGAGCAAGCGTGACAGCGGAAGGTAGACATCCACCACATCCTGCAGCGAGACCTGCTCCATCACGCCACGCAGTGCGTCGAGGTCCTGCTGCGAGAGCGTCAGGGGCGTATTGGAGCGCAGCCGCGACCAGTCGTCCCGGCTGAACTCCGTGTAGGCCGAGTACTCGGTCTTGCCGTTGCCGCGGCCCTCGCGGGCAACGCTCTCGGCACCCGGCGCACCCGGGCTTTGCTTGAAGGGCATCGGTCGGTCCTTGAAGGGGCGCCTATTGTGCCTCGACTCGGCCGCCCGCTCGATCATTTGCCCTGTGTGTTGTTGCGACGCACAAATATCGCTTGACAAGCATGCCGAGCCAAGGAAAATAGGATTTGTGCGCTGCAACATTCTCGTCTGCAGCGCGTTCCCAAACCAACGGCACCCGCGAGGCTCCCATGATCAAGACCCCCGAAGACCTGATGAAGCTCCACACCGAGGCGATCAGCGCCTCCCAGGCCGTGGTCGCCAAGACGATCGAAGGCTTCGAGAAGCTCGCCGAGCTCAACCTCAAGGCTGCCGGCGAGACCCTCGCGCAGCAGACCGAGCAGCTCAAGGCCCTGATGGCCGTCAAGGACCCGCAGTCGGCCGCCCGACTCCTCAGCGACATGGCCAAGCCCTCCACCGACGTCCTCACCACCTGGGCCAAGGACTTCTACCAGCTCTCCAGCCAGACCGGCGCCGAACTCGTTGCGCTCGCCGAGAAGCAGATCGCCGACGGCCAGAAGCAGCTCGGCACGGCCGTGGACCTGCTGGCCAAGAACGCGCCCGCCGGCTCCGAAGGTGCCGTTCAGGTTGTCCGCAACGCCGTGACCGCGGCCGCGGCTGCCTGCGACCAGGCCTTCAAGGCCACCCGCCAGATGGCCGATCAGGCCCAGGCCACGGTGGCGACCGCTGCCAAGGCCGCCCGCAAGGCCGCCTGAGCCCGCGGCGCGCTTCGTCGCGCGCCGCCCGCGCCTCACCCCGTGTACCCCGTCCGGGTGCGCGGATCCCGTGGCGCCCCCGCAGGACACCGAGCCCGGTCCGGCCCAGCCGCACCGGGCTCTTGCATGGGGCTTCCGTTCGCCATGCATGCGCCGGGGGGCGCTCTCCGAAGCGCGCTAGCATCGGCCCGCGGCCGTTTCGTCGACGAACCGCGCCCGGGCCGCTGCCACCGCCGCCAACCCCCTCCGGAGATCCCTCATGAACGGCGCCGACACCCTTGTCCACACCCTGCTCGATGCCGGGGTCGATGTCTGCTTCACGAATCCGGGCACCTCGGAGATGCACTTTGTCTCGGCCCTGGACCGCATCGCGGGCATGCGTTGCGTGCTCGGCCTGTTCGAGGGGGTGGTCACCGGTGCGGCCGACGGCTACTGGCGCATCGCAGAGCGACCCGCCAGCACCCTGCTGCATCTCGGGCCCGGCCTCGGCAATGGCCTGGCCAACCTGCACAACGCCAAGAAGGCGAGATCGGGCATCGTCAACATCGTTGGCGAGCATGCCACCTACCATGTCCCGCTGAACGCACCGCTGACGAGCGACATCGAAGGCGTCGCCCGCCCGATGTCGCACTGGGTTCACACCAGCCGGCACGCGCGCGACATCGCTGCCGACGGCCGCGCGGCGATCGAACAGGCGGTGGCACCCCCGGGCCGCATCGCGACCCTGATCCTGCCGGCCGACACCGCGTGGGGCGATGCCGGCCCCGCGCCCGCGGCGCGCGGACGTGTCGCGATGCCCGTGCGGCGTCCGGTCGACGAGGCGCGAGTGAATGCCGCGGCTGCCGCGCTCCAGCATGGCGCGGACACCCTGA
>Ga0315900_10010061_pt1 | contig 11905 bp, 10 predicted proteins | sample LakEriMetagenome_FD_203521 | JGI IMG/M metagenome (GOLD analysis project Ga0315900, IMG submission 203521) | Freshwater fungal communities from buoy surface, Lake Erie, Ohio, United States - Buoy 12 MA114 | ecosystem: Environmental > Aquatic > Freshwater > Lake > Lake biofilm | place: USA: Lake...
CGCGCACGGGGGCTACCGCTGTCGCCCGTTACTCAGCGGTCAGATTTCTCTCTTTGATGATCTTGTCCCATTTGGCGAACTCGCTTCGCAAGAATGCGCCTGCTGAGACAAGCAGCGCCAATCTTCCTGTCTCTCCCCGCGGGGGTGCCTTTCAGTGCAATCGACCGAGCGTCTGCGAGATTGCTCGTTCAAGTGACGACACCAGATCGGACGGTCTATGCGTACATCGCCAGGCCACATGGCCGTCCGGTCTCACCAAGACCGCACCGTCAGCGCTGACCTCGCGTAATACCGCCCACCGGCCTTCGATGTCGCGGTAGTCGCCATGCGCTCCGACCACCACCGCATCGACAGCGATGTTTATGCTCTCACTCACTGTTTGAACGGCCGCGCGCCAGTCAGCAGTCCCGCAGATCAGGGTGAAACGGCCAGGACGGAGCAGGTCATGCGTACTCATGAGGTCACCTTCTGGCCTGCTGGCGTTTTGCAGCACGGCGTGCGGCAAACGGCTGCCCGGGCGTGTCGTTGGGTGGTAGATACCGGCCATGGGGTCCCTGGGCGGTGGCACGCTTCCATCGGGCACCAGTGCGCCGTGCTCGTATCGATAGCCAATCTCCATGTCGTGAGCCTGTGGTCCGATACGCTGAATATTCATCGCCTCAGCGAGAATTGCTCGTGCGGTCGCACCACCCGGGGTATCGGAATAAAGCCGCTCGAAAGCCAGTCGGTTGGCTTCGGTTTTTCCGGGCGACAGGCCAATCGCGGAATCAATCATTGACCGCATCCGAAAGCCGTTTAAAGCCCACTCAGCAACCCTGGCGCCAACCGGCTGCCGTTCGCATTCGTAGGTGTCCAGCAGCGCATCTGGGGCACAACCATTCAGCACGAAAGCCAGCTTCCATGCGAGATTGTGAGCATCACCAAACGCAGTGTTGAGACCCAGCGCGCTCACGGGTGGATGCCTGTGAGCTGCGTCGCCTGCCAGTAGGACACGTCCGAAACGGTATTTCTTCGCGACAACACCTTCTACATCCCAGCGGCCAATTTTCTTTACTTCGGGCTTGAAGCTATCTGGGAGCCGGAGGAGCTCGCGCATACGCGTGATCACATTGGTTTCATCAATCACTTCGGGGTCATCGGTCGATAGCTCGCGCATGAACACCCAAGATTCGGAATGCCTGTCCCAGCGCGTTGGACCGGTCTTGACCAGCCCTCCGCCTGACCACTGACCCTTCCCGTCTGGGTTGATGAAATAGAAAATCAGGACGCCATCATCATCAATCCAAGGTGACAAATCGCCGATGAAGTAAGTGTTGACCATTCGCCGGAGCTTGCGCGGACCCATCATCTCGGCGCCCAGGGCTCGCCCTACTGTCTTGCCGCCGTCGGCTGCGATCATGTACCTCGAACGAACCGTGTACTCACTGCCTCGCGCATGGTCCCGTACTCGCGCGGTAACACCCGACTCGTCCTGGTCGAATGACATCAGCTCGTGGTGGAATTTAACTCGCCCCGCTGCGCGTTCCTCAGCGACCGAGCGCAGCAGCGGCTCAAGTTGCATCAGGGGAAGGTTCGTAGCCCGACATGAGCTATCTGCTTCATAGCGTTCGCGCAGTGCGCCACCCCCGTATCCGTCTAGGTTGCCAATCAGACGGCGATCAAGCGGGCCGTCGCCACCAAGAGAGGTTCGAAACGAAATTCGCTCCATGCCCCAGCCGGGTGTTCCCTGTCGATAAACCTCGTCGGCGAGGCCGTGCTGGCGAAAAATCTCCAGGGTTCGAGTATTGAGGATGTGGGCGCGAGGATGATCAGTGGTCTCGGCGTTACGCTCAATTGTGAGGGACGGTATCCCCAAATCAGTAAGAAAGACGGATAAGGACAACCCACAGCCGCCCCCGCCAACGATCAGAACTGGAACATCGATACCGCTCATCACCATCCTCCGCGCCTCGAGCCTGAAGTCCACAACGAAGTTAGCACGACGGGCCGATGCAGCTGTGGGTTCCAGAACCAGCATTCCGCAGCGTGGAATCATTAGAGGCTTGCAGCTTGATCGCGTTCCATCGCATCGGAAGGTTCGCATCGCTAAGACTGACCTTCGGGGAAAATTAAGTCTTGGGCTGCGCAGTGCCTGAAACCGCCGCCGCGATCGCTGCGGCTGAGTGTTGAAGGGCTTGGAGATAGCGCCTCGCGATATCGGCCTCTGAATGTAATCTTCTCGGCCACACGATCGTGAGACAGGCAAGGACCTTGGGGCCAGACAAGATCGGGACTGCGATGGCAGCCAGGCGATCGTCATTCTGTTCGCTCAGCCACCCGAGTCCCCCGAACCGGGAATCCCGTACCCCGTATCCTCGCTCGCGAGTCTGGGCAAGCACTCGCTGCAGGTCCTGCCTGTTTAGTCGCGCGCCGCGCGTGTATCGCTCCGGGTGGGCTTCAAGATGGGCGAGGATACGCTCGCGCTCGAGTTCGGGGCAGAAAGCCAGGTAACTTCGTCCGACTGCTGAAACTAAAATATCGACCTTGAAACCGATTGCGTCTCTGTGTAGGGCGAGTGAGCTCTCGCGCCGGCTGGTTTCAATCAGTTTCATGTGGTAACCCTGGCGCACGGTCAGGTCTGATGGCCAGACTACCTGGCGGCGAAGCGCGCTCAGGTGGGGTGAAGCTAGTTCAGCCAGTCGAATATGACGCTGGTCAGCGCGGCTTGTCTTAAACATCGACACCTTGCTTCGGTAGCGACCATCGGCCATCGCGCGAGCGACAAGCCGCTCGTGCTCGAGGGTGGCGAGTAGGCGTAGCAGCGTGGGCTTCGGGATACCAGTCTGCTGGTGAAGATCGGCCAAGGCACTTCCTGGTTTTGACTCCAGGCATCGGAGTACCTCTGCGGCACGCTGTAGAACGCGAATTAGCTTCATCGTTAGCGCTTTTACTTCCGGGTATCCGTTTCACAGTGTGGAACGGTATGCTGCGACCGGCGGACCCGTCAAGATCCCGCAATAGAATCAGCGAGATCTGCTAATTCTCGGGCTCTGAGTATGGCAAAAGTTCGAAATATCTTGTTCATCATGTGTGACCAGCTTCGAGCGGATCATCTGTCCTGCTATGGCCACACGCGCTTGAATACGCCAGCGATTGATACGCTCGCTGCGCGAGGCACTCGGTTCTCCAGAGCATTTGTTACTGCCCCGGTTTGTGGTCCGTCCCGGATGTCGTACTACACCGGCCGTTACACCTTGTCACATGGGGCAACCTGGAATTTTGTACCCCTGCCCGTGGGTGAGCGCACCCTGGGCGACTATCTGCGGCCAGCGGGACTCCGCGTAGCCGTTACCGGCAAGACTCATTTCGAACCTGATCTCGCCGGGATGAAATGGCTGGGCCTTTCGCCCCGCGAGGGCGTTGGACGCTTGCTAGCGACCGGCGGCTTCGAGGAAGTCTGGCGTGACGACGGTATCCACCCCGATCACAGTACCCCGGCTGATCTCGTTTACAACCAATACCTGCGGGCCAACGGCTTCAAGGGCGTCAATCCTTGGCACGAATGGGCGAATTCCGGGGCTGATGAACAGGGCAATGTTGCGAGTGGATGGTTTCTTCGGAATTCGCATCTTCCGACCCGACTACCCGAGAAATTTTCAGAGACGGCCTACACGACCCGTCGCGCGATGGAGTTCATCACAGAGCAGGGTGAGCAGCCCTGGTGTCTGCATCTGTCCTATATCAAGCCACACTGGCCGTACATCGCGCCTGCCCCCTACCATGACATGTTCGGACCGGAAGACTGCCTGCCACCGGTACGATCAGAAGCGGAGCGCTCGGATCGTGCCAACCCCATTTTCCGAGGCTTTCAAGAGCACCCCGAGTGCGTGAGTTTTTCGCGGGACGAGGTACGGCGCAACGTCTTGCCTGCCTACATGGGGCTGGTCAAGCAGATCGATGATCACCTTGGGCAGCTGATGGGTTTTCTCGAAAAAGCTGGCCGCCTCGAGGACACACTGATCGTATTTACAGCGGATCATGGCGACTATCTCGGGGATCACTGGCAGGGCGAAAAGGAATTCATGTACGAGCAGGGGGTCCGTGTTCCCCTCATCGTGGTAGACCCATCAGAAGATGCCAAACGCGGTCAGGTGAGCGATGCGCTGGTTTCAGCGGTTGATATGGTGCCCACCTTTATTGACGCGCTGGGGCTTGAGATTCCGTCGCATATCGTCGAGGGGTACTCGCTTATGCCGCTTCTGCGCGGATCGCAGATCAAGCTTCGAGATGCCGCTTTTGCCGAACTTGACTATGCGATTTACCCGACCGCGCGCAAGCTCGGCCTCAAGGCCCGCGAGGCCCGCATGCTGATGGTGCGCACCGAGAGATGGAAGCTGGTTCATTTTGGGCGAGATTTGCCGCCGCAACTGTTCGACTTGCGAGACGATCCTCTCGAACTCGAAGATCTGGGCCGTGATCAGGGCGCGTCCGCACGCTCGGCTCGGGATGATCTCTACGGGCTCGCTTTTGAGTGGATGCGCGATCGTCGAAACCGAATCGGTATGACCGATACAGCGGTTGACAAGCGCCCGAGCCCGGCCGCTGCAGGTGGAGTCAAAATCGGAGTGTGGTGAGGCGCGAGCACTTCGTAAGAGTCATTATTAACACGCGGTGCGGCTCGATCCCTGCCGCGATAAACAGGAGACGGAAAATGAAGACTTTTCGATCGCTGTGGCCTTCGATTGGGTTGCTGTTAACCATGTTGAGCCCGGCCGTGCAGTCGCAAACCAAGCTTCTGCTCAACAGTTATGTGCCGCCCACACACGTACTCAATCAGCGCGTGTTCCCCGCCTGGATTAAGAACGTAGAGGCGGCGACCGAGGGACGGGTCAAAGTTGAAATCGCGCCAAGCAGCCTCGCACCTCCGCCTGGTCAGCTTGATCTGGTAGCGAAAGGCGGTGCCGATATCGCCTTTCAGTTTAGTGGCGTGGTTCCGAATCGCCTGCACATGAACCAAATGACCCAGGTGCCCTCTCCCCAGGGAAGTGCCCAGGTGGTCAGTGCCGCCATGTGGCGCACCCATCAAAAATTCTTTGGCCCGGCCAATGAATACAAGGGGCTCAAATTACTCGCGGTTTTCTCTCTCACGCCTAATTATGTCTACACGTTGAAGGATCCGCTGACCTCACTGGATCAGATCAAGCAGATGAAGATTCTCACGGTACCTGGTAGCGATGCGCGTGCGTGGGGAACTCTCACGACCGGTGTCGTTACCTCGCCAGTGGTTCGCTTCTTCGATCTGGTCTCCAAGGGAACCGTCGATGCGTTTACTTCCGCACCGGCTTTCGAACTGATGAGTCTCAACCTCGGCCGGCACACCAAGTACATCGTGGATATCGGCAATAACAGAACCGTTGCGAGCTTTGCTTTTTTCATGAATGAAGGCAGGTGGAACGGACTGTCGCCTGCTGATCGAGCGGCAATCGAGAAAGTATCGGGCGAGGCCTTTTCGTCGCTGCTCAAAGGCGTCGATGACTACGCCGACGAAGTCGTCAAGAAATTCGTCTCTGAGGGCGGTCAGATGGTGCGCGCTCCTGAGGCAGTCGTGGCGGGTATCCGAAATGCCTATGCACCGATTGAGGCGGAGTGGGTCGAAGAGGCGAAAAAGCGTGGCGTTGATGGTCGCGCAGCCCTTGATTTCTTCCGCGCCCAGGTCCGCGAACTTTCGAAGTAACCTGCAAGGCCGGGGCTGTTGCTTCGGCCTATCCATCAGGCTCCCATCAGGAGGCCGCCATGAGATATGAGTCAGTGGGGCTGCTTGCGTGTGATAGCGCGCGCGCGTTCCCGGGATATACGCTAATAGCGCCTCTGCGCACGAAGCAGTGCAGTCTGGTCGGTATGAAAGGCGAGGTCGTCCATGAGTGGAATCTGCCTGATCGACTCGGATCGCTCGCCTACATGTTGCCAGGAGGGCATCTGCTCACCACTGGCATGACTGAAGACGGCCCGCCAATCATCGAAGGAAAAGGCGGGCATTTCCGCGAGTACGATTGGGACGGTAACCTGGTCTGGGAATACGTTGACCACGGTCAGCATCACGACTTTCGGCGGCTGCCTAACGGCAATACGCTCTACCTGGGTTGGGAATTGATGCCCGAGGAAAGGGCCAAACTGGTCCGAGGTGGCGTTCCAGGCTCTGAAAGTCAGAAGGGCGGTCGGATCTACAGTGATTTTCTACGCGAGGTTACTCCCGCAGGTCAGGTGGTGTGGGAGTGGCATGCCTACAACCTAGATATCGAACGCTATCCGCTGGCCGATGATTGCTGGCGCTGGGAGTTCGCGCACGCTAATGGCTGTTGCCCACTGCCTGATGGCGGGGTTCTGCTTTCGTTTCGGCACATCGACACGATCATGATGATTAATCGCCAAGGACAGGTCGTGTGGGAGAAACGCGACCCGCTCTGGGGACATCAGCATAACGCCGAGCTGCTCGCGAATGGCAACATTCAGCTGTTTGCCAACGGTCTCACGAACATGATCCTGCCCTTAGCCTCTCGGGTGATTGAGCTCGATCCCACCACAGGTGAAACCGTATGGCAGTACCGAGCGCCGCAGAGTTGGACATTTTTCAGCGCGATCATCAGCGGCGCTCAACGACTGCCTAATGGCAATACGCTGATCTGCGAAGGTGTCACTGGTCGGATATTTGAGGTCACTCGAGCTTGTGAACTGGTCTGGGAATATGTGAACCCCCGTTTCATTCATGTATTCCCAGGGGATGGTCCCTGCAACAGCGTCTTCCGAGCCTATCGGTATGCCGCGGACTCTGCCGAAATTGGTGGCCGCTTGCCGGCTCCGGCCTGACTCTGCCTGTTCGGGTCCCTCTCGAAGGAAGCTATGGACTCAATATCGGATACGGTTAGCGTTCGTGATCGAGTCGTGATGATCACGGGCGCAGGGCAGGGTATCGGCAGAACATACGCCCTCGCGTTTGCGCGAGCGGGCGCGCGCGTGGCGGTGGTCGAGCTGGATGCTGTGAAGGCAACCCAAGTCGCTTCAGAGATTTCGGCCGAGGGTGGGTGTGCCCTGGCCGTTGTGACCGATGTCAGTTCGCCAGACTCGGTTCGCGCCGCGACCGAGCGTATTGCTGCCGAGTTCGGACCGGTGGAGATCCTAATTAACAACGCAGCCATGTTCACCGTTCTCGGCCGGCAGTCCTTCGACAAGATTCCGTTCGAGGAATGGGAAAGGGTCATGCGCGTAAACGTTACCGGAAGCTGGTTATGTGCTGCTTCGGTAGCCGAGGGGATGCGAAGCGCAAAGTGGGGCAGGATAATCAATATCTCGTCTTCTACCGTGCCATTGGGTCTGCCGATGTTTGCACACTACGTCACCTCGAAGGCGGCGGTTATCGGACTTACGCGGACCATGGCGACCGAGCTTGGACCGCATGGCGTCACGGTAAATTGTGTGCTGCCGGGCCTGACTGAGACCGAGGTCGAAAATCCGGGGCGTAACGACGCCATCCGGAATAAGGTGATCGACTTGCAGTGCGTCAAGCGTCTGGGGGTGCCCGAGGATCTGGTTGGGATGATGCTTTTTCTCGCCTCCCCTGCCAGCAGTTTCATCACCGGGCAGTCGATTGCCGTCGACGGTGGGTCGGTTTTTCTTTAGGAGTCGCCGATGTTTCTTCGGAATGAATGGTACGTGGCGGCTTTAAGCGCAGAGATAAGCTCACGCCCGATTCAAAGGCTTATTCTCGGCGAGGCGTTGGCGCTGTTCCGAACCGAATCAGGGCGCGCGGTAGCGCTTGCTGATCGCTGCCCCCATCGCGGAGCGCCGTTGTCCTCAGGAGAGGTACACGGGGAAACGCTTGCTTGCGGCTATCACGGCTTTACCTTCGACACTGACGGGGCGTGTGTTCATGTTCCCGGAATGGAAAGGGTTCCGGCGCTGGCATGTGTGAAGAGTTACGCAGTGATCGAGCGCTGGGGCTGGGTGTTTGTATGGATGGGGGATGCAACCCATGCGGATTCCGCATTGCTGCCTGATTTCAAGTGGATGGGTGAACCGGGCTGGGTTGGACGTAGCGAATATTTGAAGGTGAAGTCCGGCTATACGCTGGTTCGAGACAACCTTCTTGACCTCACCCACGCGCGATTTGTGCACAAGAAAACGCTGGCTACCAGCGCAGTGACTGATCATCCGGTTCACACTCATACCGAAGGGCGCCGCCTGCGCATCACGCGCGAGATGCCCGACATTGAACCTTCGCCCTTCTTCAAGCGCATGGGCGGTTTTGATGGACGAGTGGACCACCGTCAATGCATTGATTTTTTTCCGCCTTGCTATGTGCTGATTAATACGCGGGTCAGCTCAGTCGCGGGATCTCTAGAAGATCGGGCAGCCGAATTTTATGTCCTCAATGCGCTCACTCCGGAAACCACCTGTTCAACGCACTATTTCTGGGGGCTGGTCAGGAACTTTGCTATTGACGATGATTCGGTCACAGAGACTCAGCAGAAACTCAACAGAGAAACGTTCTACGAAGATCTAGCAATACTTGAGCAGCAGCAGATGATGCTGGATACGGCCCCGGCCGATTGGCGACCGGTACCTGTGCCGAATGACGGCGGCTGCATCCAGGCTGAACGACTGATGAATCGCCTACTTGCCGCCCAGCAAGCTGGTTCACAGTCTTCGGTGGCTTAGCGGTCTGGGACTCCACTTACCCTTGGGGGGTTCAGTTGGGCAACGTACTCACCGTACTCCGACATACCGTGCGCTGGTTGGTCGCAGCGGCGCTTTTTGTAATGATGGTGATCACCTGCCTCGATGTGGTTGGTCGCTATGTCGTGAGCCGACCTCTCCCTGGCTCGGCCGAACTGGTTCAATACTTGATGATCACCGCGGTGTTTGCCGCGCTTCCGGTCGTGACGCTTCGGGGCGAGCACATCAGTATTTCACTCCTCGATGCGATGTTGGGCGCAAGATCGCGGCAGGTTCACCGCGCGCTGGTCTGTCTGCTGTCTTCAGCAATCGTCGGTGTGCTCACCCATCGGTTTTGGTTGCATGCAGAGATGCTGGCTGCAAACCGGGACGTCATAGGATTTCTGAACCTGCCGGTGGCCCCCGCTGCGTTTCTAGCGAGCTTCTTTTCTGGATTAACCACCGTTTTTCTAATCGCAATGGCGGTATCGGAGTTGGCTGGGTCTGGAGCGCTGGACGCGGGTGACCAGAGCCCGGGTGGGGGCAAGCTTGAGTAACGGGGGTTGTGTCAAGCGCGAGCATGCGGATACTAGGCGACGGAGAGATTCATGACGGTTTCTCTGATCGGATTTGCAGCGCTCTTTTTGCTGTGTTTTCTCGGGCTGCCGCTTGGCTGGGGCATGATCGCCGTAGGTGCGATTGGGCTATTCACCATCCGTGGGTGGGATGCGGCGCTCTTTATGACCACCCAGCAAATTCTCGATTTCACAATGAACTATGGGTTGTCGGTGCTGCCCATGTTCATTCTGATGGGCGCCCTGATCCATAGGGCTGGGCTGTCTGAGGAACTTTTCGGAGCCGCGCGTGCATGGTTCGGACATCTGCGCGGTGGTCTAGCTCAGTCTACCGTCGCTGCAAGCGCGGCCTTTGGCGCGGTATGCGGAAGCTCACTGGCCACGGCTGCAACGATGGCCAAAGTTGCCCTGCCGCCTATGAAACGCAATGGCTATGACGACGGTCTGGCCTGTGGCGTCGTTGCTGCGGGGGGCACGCTCGGAATCCTGATTCCTCCCAGTGTGCCGTTGGTTGTCTATGGCATCCTCACCGAGACCGATATTGCCAAGTTGTTCATCGCTGGCATTGTCCCGGGCCTCCTCCTGTCTGCTGCCTATATGGTTGCAGCGTGGGCACAGGTTGCGATGAACCCTTCGCTTGCCAAACCCGCCGAGGCGTTTCCCTGGGGTGAGCGCTGGGGGGCGCTGAAACGCATCTGGGGGGTGATCGCTCTTTTTGCGGTGGTGCTCGGCGGGCTTTACTGGGGCTGGTTCACGCCCACGGAAGGGGCTGGCATTGGTGCCGCAGGTGCTCTGGTGTTTTTGTTTCTTCGCACGGGGCGCACCAGCCTGCGTCAGTTGCGGGATGCGCTCATAGAGTCGGGTTTTACCGCCTGCAGCATCATGCTCGTCGGTGCGGGGGCGCTCGTCTTCAGTAATTTTCTGACGATCGCCGGGCTTCCCAACGCGATGCTGGACTGGATCAAGATGCTAGACCTCCCGCCCCTCGGGGTGGTTGTTGCGATTTGCCTGATTTATTTTGTTCTCGGGTGTGTGTTTGACAGTTTGGGAATGATGTTCCTTACCGTACCGATTTTCTACCCTATTGTGAGCGGTCTGGGATTCGATCTCATCTGGTTCGGCATTATCGTGGTCCTTGTGGTGGAGATCGGTTTGATGACTCCACCAGTTGGCATGAACGTATTCATGCTCAAGTCACTGGCACCCGAGGTCCCCATCTGGAGAATTTTTCGTGGTGCGATGCCCTTCGTACTGGCGGCGGTCGTGTGTCTCGGGTTACTGCTCGCATTTCCGCAGATCGCATTGGTGCTTACAAATTTCATGTAGCAATTGCGGGGCCGATTTGAATTCTCGGGACCGTTATCCAGTTTGTTTAGGGTCTGATCGGGTTCGCAGCACTAAGGGGAACTGAGTGAACACGCTTTCCAGCGCGCCAACACTTGATGCGCTTATTCGCGAAATTGATCGTTATCACTTAACCCCCGGATGGATACCGCGTGCCAAGCCACTGTTATGGCCCGAGATGCAATCTGCCTTTGTGCCGGCGCATTGGCGTTATGCAGATGCCCGATCTGGCATGCAGGCTGCTGGCCGCCTCATCGGTACTGACCTGGCCGAGCGGCGTAACTTCGTAATGCGTAACCCCATCCCTGACAACGATACCGCTACGTTGCGAACGTTGATCTGCGCCTATCAGTCAATTCTTCCGGGCGAGCAGGCGCGGTCGCACCGTCACGCTTCGCATGCGCTCAGGGTCATTCTTGAAGCGCGAGGTGCTTTTTCGGTGGTTGATGGCGTTAAGCACCCCATGGAATCCGGCGATATTGTTCTCACTCCCGGAGGATGCTGGCATGGGCACGGACACGACGGGGAAGAGCAGGCGTTCTGGTTTGACGGTTTGGACGTTCCCCTGACGCATTTGCTCGAGCCGATGTTCTTTGAAGAGCATCCAAAGGGTTTCGAACCAGTCGTGCGCGAAGACGTGAGATCGCCTTATCGCTTCGCATGGCGAGATACGTTGCAGGCGGTTTCAAATGCGATAGTCGACCCCTGGTTTGGCGGCACTGTCCACCTTCCTGCGCCACTCATGCCGACCATTCAGCTCACGGTTCATGGTTGGCCAGCGGGTTGGCGAAATCGAGCCTTCCGCCACAGCGCCAACACCATCCTTGTTGTAATGAAAGGAGAGGGGCGCTCAGTCATTGGCGAGCACCGTTTCAACTGGCAGTTTGGCGACACACTGGCCGTGCCTGCGTGGACGCGTATCGCGCATGAGTCCCACGACGACAGCGTGATGTTTGCAATGTCGGATGAGCAACTCATGCGTTGGAGTCGCTATTACCGCTTCGAGCCGCTCGACCGCGAACCCCGCTAAATCGATTCCGGAATCTGCTGAACTGTCAGCGCAGGTAACCGTTACGATGGCGCCCACACCACAGTGGGCTGAGTTTTGGATGTCATGAGAGTCTTGAACGGTAAAGCAGCGCTGATCACCGGATCGATCGGCGGTATTGGCCTGGCCGCGGCACACGCCTTGGCCGCGCGAGGCTGCTCAGTGATGCTCAATGGTCTCGAGGATCCCAAACTGGCGAATCCTGTGCTTGGCGCGTTGCGCGACCATGGCGTCACGGCGCGCTATTGCC
>Ga0315900_10010064_pt1 | contig 11902 bp, 23 predicted proteins | sample LakEriMetagenome_FD_203521 | JGI IMG/M metagenome (GOLD analysis project Ga0315900, IMG submission 203521) | Freshwater fungal communities from buoy surface, Lake Erie, Ohio, United States - Buoy 12 MA114 | ecosystem: Environmental > Aquatic > Freshwater > Lake > Lake biofilm | place: USA: Lake...
ATGAGTAGCAAAGTACTCATCAAGGTATTGATGAACTTCTTTCTCAGATTCACGATACATATTAAGCAACCTCTGATTTACGATAATTACGGTCCATGATCTCGCCAAGAATGTATTTTGCAATATTGATATGCTGACGAGCACGGTTATTCTGATTACGCTCAAGCAATTCCTGAGCATCTGAAAGCATCGACATTGCAATCATTTCCATCGACATCAATTTTGCCATCGGTGAATTCAAGATATTCTTTTCAATATCTGATGAAAGCATACCGTAGCATTGCATTTCCCATTCACGAACATTTTCAAAAGTCGACATCTTTTCTTTCCTCTCATTCATCATATTATTAATGTAGCGGTTTTAGGAAATTAATGCAACTTATTTTTCTGTAAGATACTCATAAATTGCAGTAATAGCAAGTATACCAAATCCTAATGATATCCAGGGAAGATAGGCTAAAATTGCGTTCATCTCATTTCTCCTTATAATTAATATTCGTATATTTTAGTAAATAAGTCAACTGTTTTTTTCCTAAAAAAACGCCTTGTTTTTCAAGGACTTAGCGAATCCGTGACATATTCATTGAAATCATTGGATAATTTCAGATCCAAAAAAACTCAATGATTTCAAGGATTTACTGGATAAACGCTAACTCATTGAAATCATTGAAGAAAATATAAGTTGCATTATTTTCAGAAAAATACTATGATAATAATATGAGAAATGGAGATATGATAATGACTAAGACATTTACAGGTCAGCCGCGCCTTCGTGAGTTGCAGGGAAACGGATGGGTTATTATCCGTTCACATAGACACCCTGATGGATCTGAGACTTATGTAATGGAATATGTCGGAAAAAAATAAGTTGCAATTATTTCCAAATACCGTTACATTAGTAATATGATGAGATGGAGATACAAATGTTTGTGTACCGTTTTAAATTTAGAAATAGAGATTTAAAAGTGTATAAGAGTCATAAAATTCTTGCTTCTAATGAATCTCAAGCTATGTTTTTTATAAAAAGAAAACTAGGCAATTTTGATTGGTACCCATCATCTTGTAAGAGATCTTATATTGTGTGTGAGTGAGTTTTGCTCTATGAGCATCCAAGGCTTTGCCAAGTGGCAAAGAATAGTTGCACTAATAAGGAAAAGATGCGACTATAACAATGTATTGAGAAACGCATAACAAAGGAGAAATTGACATGCGTAACATTCGTAATGCTAAAGGTTCGGTTCGTTCTTTTATTCTTGGTGCTCTGAAGCTTGGTTCAGATGAGAAGACTATCTTCTCTGATCTTACTGGGCAGATGGGTTTGAAGCCTGGTAATGCCAAGCTTCATATCAAGAAGGCAAAGGCTCAGTTTGCTATGGAAGTAGTTTCTGGTGTCGCAAAGACTCGTAAGACTGCTTCACAGCAAGTAGCCGCTTAATATACATAAAGGGGCCGGGAAACCGGCCCCCTATCTTACTGTAACGTGAGAGGTACAATGGCTAAGTCATTACTTAAAGTCAAAACGAAAAAGACTAAACGTACTACTAAGTCAGAAACCTATCTGGTTAACTGGAAGTATCTTGGTGATGAACCTAAGGTAGGTATTAATCCAGGTACCGTTGAGTTAATCCGAGCATTCACATGGTATAATACTATGTGTGAGAATGAGGAAGCTCGTGCTTACCTCAAAGAATATTTTAAGACTGATAAGGATATGATTAAGGCTATTGATCGTATACCTGAGAAGCGTTTACCCTTGACGTCTGCATGGATGTGCCGTATTGCATCTAATAATAAAGCACATCTTAAAGACTTTGAATATAAACGTGTTATAGATGATATTAGAAATATGACTAACATAGGTGAGGAGGTAGAAGTAAAACCTGCTGAACTTAAAGTTAAACCGTCTATTCAGGAACGTATCAAAGAACGCGTTTCAGATATTATTGGTGATGTAGAAGCTATTCTTGATTCAGGTGAACAGGTCAACATTTATGAGTGGTTACAGAAAAATGAGATACCGGCTCAACATGCGAACAGAATTGCTGAATTTTATAGGCCTCTTCGTGATGAGTATGCTTACGCTGTTGTCGAAGACAATGAGGGCTACACTCACTATACGAAGCCTCAATTAAAAGCTAAGTTAGCATATGTCGCTAAGCTTATCGAGGACTGCGAGCGCTTTGCAGGTAATGTAAAGAAAGCTCGTGCTCCTCGTAAGAAGAAAGCTCCTACCACAGAAAAACTCTTGAAACATTTCCAATATCAGAAAGAAAGCAATGAGTATAAATTACAATCGTGTGACCCCGCAACGGTTATCGGCTCTCAAGAACTTTGGACCTTTAATACTAAGTACAAAACTCTTAGCGTGTTTAGGGCTCGTGGGCCTGCTGGTCTCAGTGTACGGCGCACTTCTATTGATGGCTTTGATAGCGATTCTTCCGTAACTAAACGTATCGGTCGTAAACCAGAAGAGTATATCAAGAAAGTACTTTCTGGAGGTAAGATAGTACTTCGTAAACTTATGGATGATATCTCTTCAGATCCTATCACATTTTCAGATAGAATTAACAACAATGTAATTCTACTTAAAGTAGTTAAATGATTATAGGAATTGGAATTGATCTCTGTAATGTATCTAGAATTAAAGATATATTAAAGAGATCAATCAGAGAAAGATTTATCAAAAATAATTTTTCTCAAGAAGAAATTACTGAAGATACAAACGAAGCTGTTTATTATGCTAAACGTTTTGCAATTAAAGAAGCGTGCGCAAAAGCTTTAGGTACTGGATTTGATAATAACGTAAGACCTAAAGATATAGTTTTGTTTTATAACACATCAGGTGCACCCGAAATAAAACTCTTTGGTGGAGCATCAAATAGATTGAGTGCTATAGTACCAAATAATTATAGACCATCTATTATTGCTTCTATTACTAAAGATAAAAAAACGGTGGCAGCTGCAGTAATCATACAAGCTATAAAGTATGATAAATAATAATGTCACCATACTATATGGCAGAAATATGGACAACATTATACAATTTCCAACAAAATCTAACAGTCCTTTTCCAAATAATCTTGAACAGACTATAGATCATGTTGAACAAGTGAGACGTACATATTGTGATGAAGTAACAGCAGATGCTTTCGAAGCAGTCTTTGCAGTACTTACATCTTATGGTCTCACAATTAAACCAGATGAAAGTGTAGTAAAATCGGTAGTTTTCTTAGAAGAAGCAATCCGTGCTATGGTTTATACAACAAAAGATCTGAATCATTCGTTTCAAGACTTAGCAGAAGCTACAATCACACTAGAAGCAGATGCTAAGAAAGAATTGGATAGAATAATTGAAGAAAATAACTTGCACACATAAATTAATAACTATATAATATATTATAGTACAGATTTATGTGGAAACATTTAAAATGATTATCGTTGATTTTAACCAAGTCATGATATCTAATCTGATGATGCAGATTGGAAATCATACGAACATTCCTATCGAAGAAGGATTGTTTCGTCATATGGTGATCAACTCACTTCGTTCATACAAACAGAAGTTTGGTGAAGAATATGGTGAGATGATTATAGCATGTGATGATAAGAACTATTGGCGTAAGCAGATCTTCCCTTACTACAAAGCCAACCGTAAAAAGAATCGTGAAGAGTCTGAATTAAATTGGACTAATATATTTGATATCTTTAATAAAATTAAACAAGAAATAAAAGATAATTTGCCCTATCCTGTCATTCAGGTCGATACAGCTGAAGCTGATGATATTATTGCATCACTAGTCAAACATACTAACGATGTACATAAGATTATTATCCTTTCTGGTGATAAAGACTTCGTTCAATTACAAACACAGTCTAACGTTAAGCAATATGACCCAGTAAGAAAGAAATGGATTACACATGATAATCCAGAGCGCTTTCTTGTAGAGCATATTCTTAAAGGTGATGTTGGTGATGGTATACCAAATGTATTATCTGATGATGATACTTTTGTAGCTGATAAACGTCAGAAACCTCTTACTCAGAAAAAGATTAATAAGATCTACAATGATGGTGCAGTGCTCTTAGATAGTACTACAGATAGAAACTTTATGCGTAATAAGCATATGGTGGATCTATCAATGGTACCAGATAGTATTCGAACCGAAGTTATTAATAAATATCTCAGCGAACAAGGTAAGGATAAGAGTAAACTGTTTAACTATTTTATTAATTATAAACTTAAAAATATGATGGAAAATATAGGTGATTTCTAATGTCATTTCAATATAAGATTGATGGTGTAGCAAAGTTATTTGCTAAAATTAATGAATTGAAGAAAAAAGAAGAACGAGTGCAAGCGCTTAAACTTAATAATAATTTAGCAGTGCGAACTGTGCTTGCAGGCTGGTTCGATCCTAATGTTAAATTTCTTTTACCAGAAGGTGTACCACCTTATATTCCAAATAAATTTGATGAACCTAAGGCATTTATTAACGAAGTGCCTCGCTTTTATTTGTTAGTAGAAGGTGGAAATCCGAATCTTAAGCCGATGAGGCGAGAACAGATTTTTATCCAGATGCTTGAAAATGTAAGTGCAGATGATGCTAAGCTTCTTTTAAGCATGAAAGATAAAAAATGTCCTTTTAAGGGCATTACAAAAGAAGTAGTTAACCTAGCATTTCCAGGGCTTATTCCAGAATGAACAACTCTACTAAATTCCATAAAACAGAATTTAAAAATAAAAAAAAGACTTTTAATAACAGTTACATTACAGAAGAAGAAAATCTCAGTTTTAGAGAAGTAAAACGAGAAAAAATGCAGAAGCATTACCGTAATTATGATAATGCTTTACGCTCAAAAGATCTTGATAAACTCTTATCATACGAAGACGACTAATGGATAATATAACAAGCGCAGTTTTATATACTCTGCTTATTGCAGTGGTAGCATTCTATTATTGGCTTGAGGGTCGCAAAAAAGGTGTTCAAGAGACCCTCATAGTATTCAATGAACACGAACCAGCTGCTCTTAAAAGAGTTCAACACAAACTTAGGGAGATGTTAGGTGTCTCAGATTCTTAACAGTACTAAAGTAACAGTAGATAAGTTGATAGATGAGTATTATAATCCTAGAAATCTTAATGAAAAAGCATATTTACAAGATTTAGTTGAAGAAGAAATGCTTTCTAAAGGGTTAGATCCCCTAAATAAAAAAGACATCCAGGATTATTGGAAGTCGAAAGGCATTTTAGTTAATGGCTAATTATACGTTTTATGATACTAAAACTGGTAAAGAGTTCGACATATCCATGCCGATCTCTGAATACGATGCCTACGTAGAAAACAACCCACATCTTCAACAAGTATTATCGGCTCCTGCTATTGCAGATCCAACTCGATTAGGTTTGAGAAAACCTGATGGAGGTTTTCGTGATGTTTTAAAGAAAGTGAAAAGAGCACATAGAGGGAGTACCGTCAACACCTGGTAAAAAAAGAGGTACCACATGGAAAGACTCACACGCGCTGAAAAGAGATTAATTAAACAACAAAAGCGTCAAGAGGCTAAACAAGTAAAAAATAACCTAATACTCAAATCGATTATCCCCAAAACAAAAAATCAGGAGTGTGTGTTCAAAGACTTTTCAAATGGTAGAAACATTTTAATACATGGATTGCCTGGTACCGGCAAATCATTCATTTCACTCTACCTTGCTCTTTCAGAAATAGAACAGTATAAAGACTACAATAATATTACACTGATACGATCAGTGGTGCCTTCCCGAGATATGGGATTTCTTCCCGGTTCAATAAAAGAAAAATCAAAAATATTTGAACTACCTTATCAATCAATATGCTCAGAACTTTACGGTAGAGGTGATGCATATGAGATACTTAAAGGTAAAGGTATAATAGACTTCCAGACAACATCATTTCTAAGAGGAACAACTTTAGATAATACTATAATTATAGTAGATGAATGTCAAAATATGACCTATAGTGAACTATGCACTGTTATAACACGTGTAGGTAAAAATTCAAGAATAATTTTCTGTGGAGATTATAGACAAACTGATCTAGTATATGATGATGAAAGATCTGGTATTCTTAAATTTATGAAAATACTAGAGAGAATGAATAAATATTTTAGTTCAGTAGAATTTGTAGAAGAGGATATTGTAAGATCAGGACTAGTAAAAGACTTTATTATTAAAAAGACTGCTATGGAAAATAGAAGATATATTAATAAGGAGACTGATACAGTATCTACTTACTTAAATTGATTATGAATGAAATTGAAAAACATCTTAAAGAATTAAGCGAAAAAAAATTACTACCTCAGGTGCATTCTAACTATCTTAGTAGAATTAAAAACTACTATAAGTTTGTACCTGAGGTAGTTTACGATATAGGTGCTTGTGTACTTCACTGGACAAATGAAGCAAAACAAATATGGCCTACATCTAACTTCTACTGCTTTGAAGCAATGCCTGAAGTAGAATTTATTTTTAAAGATTCTGATATTGCTGGTTATAACATCGGTGTACTATCAGACGCTACTGGTAATATAGTTAAATTCTATCAGAACAATTTTTTTCCTGGTGGAAATTCTTACTACAGAGAAAACCCTAAATTTAATTCTGGTGCAGAACATTATTTTAACGAATCTCATATTAAAGAATATACTACATCTACTTTAGATAATGTAGTTAAAAATAAAAACTTTCCTTTACCAGATCTGATTAAGATAGATGTACAAGGTGCAGAACTAGACGTACTTAAAGGTGCTGATATCTGTTTACAGCATACAAAACATCTTATTATGGAATTACAAAAAGTAGAATACAACAAAGGTGCACCACATAAAGATATTATTATTGATTATATACGTTCTAAGGGATTTATTTTAGTTGACGATAATGCTTTTAGTGATAATGGACCTGATGGTGATTATCATTTTATAAAGTAACATGCTAGAAAATATTTTAAAACAAAGAAAAACTTTTAATCATATCGAGATTCCTGAAGTAAATAATATACTTGAACAGGTTAATACAGACTCTGGTAGATATTATAAAACGCCAGAAGGTTTATTATATCCGTCTGTTACTACAGTTACAGGTATTATGAATCAGAAAGCTATTCAGGAATGGAGAAGAAAAGTAGGTGAAGAAGAAGCTACTCGTATCAGCACACAAGCTGCTACTAGAGGTACTCGTATTCATCAATTATGTGAAGATTACATTAACAATGATGAGATAGATTATTCTAAGTATAACTATAACGACTCTTTAAATTTTAAAGAGTTAAAACCTCTCTTAGATAATCATATTGATAATGTAAGATTGCAAGAAACAAGAATGTATTCCGATCATCTTCAGATGGCAGGTACTGTAGACTGTGTTGCAGAATGGAAAGGTAAACTTTCTATTATTGATTTTAAGACAGCTCGTAAACATAAAAACAGAGATTATATTCTTAATTACTTTTGTCAAGCCTCTGCATATGCTATTATGTTTGAAGAGAGATATAATATACCAGTAAGTAGAATAGTTATTTTAATTTCTGTTGATAATGAAGTGCCGCAGATATTTGAAGATCGTAGAGATGTATATGTTAATAAACTAATGCAAGTAAGACAAGAGTATAAAGAGAAGTATAACGTATGAAAGCTACTCTTAAAAGAACGATTGTTAAGTCGTTAATTTACAGGTTGTTTGTAATTATGACAACTTATATCATGCTTCTTGTTACTGGTCAGAATATGGCTGATGCAATTATACCTACTATTATTATTAACTGTTTATGGACTTTGTCTTATTTTATTAATGAGAGAATATGGAATAAGATCGATTGGGGTAAGATTTAACAGTTGATTTTAATTTTTAACTATACTATAAATAAAGAGCTGATGTCGTTGACGGAAGTAGAATAGACATTCTGGACGCGGGGGCAGTACCCGCCGCCTCCACCACGGATACACTGGTCGTTGGGTGCAACAGTCCTCCTATTATAAAGAGGGTAAGGCGGAAGAGACTAGTATATAACTGTTCGCACTGAGCAAAGCGGTGTCTCACAGTGTATCTTTGATGGGGGCGAAACAGGATCGACAGGTGTAGTAAAGGCTAACCTGAGACTGATGCAAACTCGTAAATGCAAACGATAACAATGCATATGGTGCTTACGCTCTAGCAGCCTGAGTCACATGAGCTTCGTGAGGTGTGCTTGGAAACAGAAACACCTCACACTATATTATGGAGATTATAATGACCAAAGAAGAGATCGCAAAAGTAGTTTTTGATCACTTTAATAAAAGTTACGGTATTGATCTTAGCACATTTGATAGAAGCTATCCGTTATCCCGTCTTAAAGAATTAAATGAAAAGCTAGACTCACTAGAAGTAATAACTTTTATGTCTGAATTAGAAGATATCTTTAAAATTAATACTATTACTATTGAAAGTGGTGCTACAACTATTGAAGAATTGATCGATTACCTCTACGAAAATATCGATAAAGAATGAGACGTGTTGTAGTTACGGGTGTAGGTAGTAGAACACCTATTGGTAATAATTTATCAGAAATTAAAGAATCACTCTTTACTGGTAAGCAGGGTACCAAAGAGTATATATTTGGATCGGCTGCTTATATAGTTAAAGATAATATAGATTCACATTTTGATAGATTTGATTTAAACGTCACTGATAGATTTACACGACTGGCATACCTTTCTTTCTTAGATGCAAAAAATGATAGCTCCGTACAACCAGAAGGTATATTTTTAGGTGTTGGTTATGGTGGTGGTGCATTAACATACGAAGAATCTTATAGAAGTTTATTTGCTAAGAATAAAGTAAAACCTACCGCATTAGTTTGCTCAGTGGTTAATATGGGTGCTAACTTTATTGCTTTAAAAGAGAATATAACAGGTCCAGCTTTTACATATTCTACAGCATGTGCATCTGCATCAACTGCAATCGGTGAAGCATATAAAAAAATTGCATATGGGGAGTATGATTGTCTTGCAGCTGGTGGTGCGGAAGCTTGTATTAATGAATTACAATTTGCATTCTGGAAAGCAATGAATGCATTAAGTGATGACTGCAAACCGTTCTCAAAAAACAGAAACGGTATTACTATGTCTGAGGGTTCAGTAATTTTTATATTAGAAGAGCTTGATCACGCATTGAAAAGAAATGCTAATATTTACGGTGAAATAGTAGGGTATGGTGCTACTAATGGTTCTGAATCCGTTACTAAACCTAACACACCAGGACAAATAAAAGCAATGCAAATTGCAACTAAAAATATTTTGTTTGACGATATTACCTATATTAACGCACATGGTACAGGCACACCAACAGGTGATATAGTTGAATTGCAGAGTATAATTAGTTTGTTTGGTGATAAAGCAAAATATATACCAGTCAGTTCTACAAAGAGTTTACATGGACATCTTTTTGGTGCAGCAGGTGCAATAGAGACACTTGCATGTCTTTTAGCATTAAAACATGATGTGGTAATACCTAATTGGAATTTAGACGAATTAGATAATTCTATATCTAAAAAAGATATTAATCTGCCTACGGAAATCTACAATAGCAAACAAAAAGTAACCTTAAACAACTCGTTTGGTTTTGGTGGTACTAATATTACATTAGCTTTTTCAAGTCTATAAATAAACTAATGAAATATACTTTAGATTCCTATATTGTATTAATAACTCAATTAATTGCTCATCTTTCCTTTATACCTATGATAATGTATGCATCATGGTATCATTGGTTGATTGCTTATGGTATAGCAGTTATAATGGGTGGTATCGGAATAGGTATGATCAACCATCGCTACTTAACACATAAAGCATTTAAGTTTAATAGTGATTGGGTGCGTAATATTTTTCTTTTTATTGCAGTTTTTACATTACAAGGACCATCTCTTTCTTGGGTTGCTATTCACAGAGAGCATCATGCATATACAGACAGAGAAAAAGATCCTCACGGTCCTCATCATGGATTTATAAATTCATATTTTGGATTTGTTATGCATGAGCAAAAGGTTGCATTTGTTAAAGATTACGTAAAGCATAAAGAGCTAGTATTCTTATACAAATATCATTGGTTAATTAACATCTCTCTAATAGTAATTTTATATTTAATATTCGGGTTTATGGGACCAATAGTAGGATTTTTAGTACCAGGTGCTTATGTCTGGTTTGTAACTGGTATGGTAAACATATTTTCACACATGAAAAATATTGGTTATAGAAACTACGAAACAAAAGATAATAGTGTAAACTTACCTTTTCTTGCTTATGTTTCTCTAGGAGAAGCATGGCATAATAATCATCATGGTGATCCTAGAAACCCTTATTTCTCTACTAATAAAAAAGAGTTTGATCTTATAGGATCGTTTATTTCTTTTTTAAAATATAATAAAATAATAAATGTAAATCAGTGAATGGTACAATATGAAAATAGCCAACGTTAAATCTTCTGCCGACTTCGTTAAAGAAATAGATAAATTAGTTTTAAGTAAAAATTTAACTTTTTTTGACGCTGTAATGTATTATTGTGAAACAAATAATGTTGAGGTAGAGACAGCTGCTTCACTTATTAAACAAAGTGCTCTATTAAAAGCTAGGATACAAGTAGAAGCAGAAAATCTTAACATGGTAAGAAAGACGAGTCGACTTCCTATATGAGTCCTTTTGAAGCATATAAGCTTTATACGGCAATCAAGAATCACTTTACAACAGAGTCATATGACTTCTTTAAATACAACGGTAAGGTGAGAGCATCTGAACATACATTTGAAACTCGTAAAGACAAATATATGTTTTATAAACTATCTAAGCATGAAGATCCTCTTACATTCTTGGTTGCTAATCTCTCAGAAAATCAGAAACTATGGGTAGGTGATCTATTTGGTTTAGATCAGCAGATGAAGTATAATGAGTTTCTAAGACGTAAACAAACTCTTACATATATGTTTGAGGGTGATATAGACAATCTTCTTGAAAACTTCGATGCTAACTTTGAAGTAAAACCAGGTGACTATCCCTACCTTCTCACTCTACTCACACGCAAAAAGATCTCAAAAGAGACTTTCATTATCATACAAGACTGTGTTCGTTTCTTTAGTAAGTGGAATAAAGAAATTACAGACCCTGTCTTATGGCCACAAATAGCTTTGAATTGTAAAAAGCTACATCCATTTCTTTCTTACGAGAAAGATAAATACTGTGCAATACTTCGCAATAAATTTAGTTGAAGTATTATACATCGTCGCATATAATTAATACATCGAAACACAACGGAGAATATTATGACTATTAATTTCGAAGCACTTAAACAAAATCGTAAGTCTAACTTTGACAAACTCACATCCGAGCTCAACAAGCTCAATTCTACAGTTCCCCAAGACAATACCAACGACGACCGCTACTGGAAGCCAGACGTTGACAAAGCCGGAAACGGTTATGCGATCATTCGTTTTCTTCCCGCCCCAACTGGTGAAGACATGCCGTTCGTTCGCATTTGGGACCACGGGTTTCAAGGTCCTGGTGGTTGGTATATCGAGAAGAGTCTAACTACATTCAATAAGCCAGATCCAGTCTCTGAATATAATTCAAAGCTTTGGAATTCAGGTATTGAATCAAACAAAGATCTTGTTCGTAAGCAGAAGCGTCGTCTTTCTTACTTCTCTAACATTTATGTTGTTAAAGATCCTACTCGTCCAGAGAATGAAGGTAAGGTATTCTTGTTTAAGTATGGAAAGAAGATCTTTGATAAGATTAATGAAGCAATGCATCCTCAATTTGCTGACGAAAAGGCAATTAACCCATTTGATCTTTGGGAAGGTGCTAACTTCAAATTGAAGATTCGTCAGGTAGAAGGTTATCG
>Ga0315900_10010065_pt1 | contig 11899 bp, 7 predicted proteins | sample LakEriMetagenome_FD_203521 | JGI IMG/M metagenome (GOLD analysis project Ga0315900, IMG submission 203521) | Freshwater fungal communities from buoy surface, Lake Erie, Ohio, United States - Buoy 12 MA114 | ecosystem: Environmental > Aquatic > Freshwater > Lake > Lake biofilm | place: USA: Lake...
CGCGAACCGCACCCTGGCGAAGCCGCCCGGCAGCAGCGTGCCGGCCGCATTGTCGAGCGCAAGCTGCACCTGCATGCTGCCCGACGCCGCACCGATGGCCTGGGACAACGCCTGCACCGTCGCGCCGAAGCGCTCGCCCGGTCGCTCGGGCACGATGACTTCGGCCTTGTCGCCGCGCCGGACGAAGGCAACCTGGTTCTGCGGTACCTGCACGTAGAGACGAAGGCGCCGCAGCTCCGACACGACGAAGAGCTCGGTACCGGGCCCGCCGCCCGGATTCACGAGGGCGCCGATGTCGGTAGCCCGCGCGGTGACCACGCCATCGAAGGGTGCGACGACGCGGGCAAAACCGCGCATCGTCTCGATGCGGTCGAGGTTGGCCTGAACCGCGGCCACCTGCGCCTGGCGCACGGCAAGATCGCCGCGCTTTTCCTCGACCGCGTGCACCGAGACGAAGTTCTGGGCCTGCAGCGACTCCCAGCGACGAGCCGTGGCCGCCGCCAGCGCGGCGTTCGCCTGCGCGCTGGCGAGCTCGGCACGGGCCTGCATCAGCTGCTGGTCGAGCTCGGGGGTGTCGATCTCGGCGAGCAGCTGGCCGGCTCGTACCGCGGTGCCGATGTCGGCATGCCAGCGCCTGAGATAACCGGCGACACGCGCATGGATCAGCGCACGACTGTGCGGCTCGATGCGACCCGGCAGCTCGAAGAAGGCCGCGTCGGCGCCGGCCGGCGCCGGCTGCACGACCGACACGACCGGAACCCGCGCGACCTCGGCCCGCTCACGCAGCCGCTCGCGGGTTTCCCGCCGATCCTGGAGCCCGATAAAGACCACGGCCCCCGCGCCCAGGGCCAGCAGCAGCAGCACGATCGGGATGGCAAGGCGCGTTCGCCGCGCCGGCGCGCTTTCAGGTGGCAATCGGGTCTCCCAGGGTGACCACAGGCGGCAGCGGGCGACGCTCGCCCCGGTGCGCCAGCGCGAAGACCACCGGCACGAAGAACAGCGTGGCCACCGTCGCGAAGCACAGGCCGCCGATCACCGCGCGCCCGAGCGGGGCGTTCTGCTCCCCGCCTTCGCCGATGCCCAGGGCCATCGGCAGCATGCCGATAATCATCGCGAGCGCGGTCATCAGCACCGGCCGGAAGCGCACGTGTCCCGCCTCGAGCGCCGCGGCCAGCGCATTGCCGGTCTCGGCAAGGCGCTCGCGGGCGAAGCTGATCACCAGCACGCTGTTGGCGGTGGCCACGCCCATGCACATGATCGCGCCGGTCAGCGCGGGCACCGACAGCGTGGTGCCGGTGGCGAACAGCATCCAGACGATGCCGGCGAGCGCCGCCGGCAGCGCGGTGATGATCACGAAGGGATCGACCCACGACTGGAAATTCACCACGATCAGGCAGTAAACCAGCCCGATCGCGCCGAGCAGGCCGAGCAACAGGCCGCTGAAGGCCCGCTCCATCGTGAGCACCTGCCCGAGCAGCACCACCGACGAGCCCTTGGGCACCTGCGCCGCGGTACGGGCAAGGACCTCGCGGATGTCGCGGGTCACCGCGGCGAGGTCACGATCCTGGGTGCCCGCGTTGAGCTGGATCATCGGCTGCAGATCGTACTGGCTGACGACGGCATTGGCGTGGGTGCGCGACACCGTGGTCAGGCCGGCGAGCACCTGAGGGGTGGCGGCCCCTGCACCGGTGACCGGTACCGCCCCGAGGCGCTCGAGCGAATCCATCGCATGCTGCGGCGTCTGGACGACGATCGAATAGGACACGCCGTTGGCGGGGTTGAGCCAGTAGGTGGGCGCGACCTGGCTGCTGCCCGCGAGATTCACGACCAGGCTGTTGCTGAGGTCGCGGGTGCTCAGACCGAGTTCCTGCGCACGGGCCCGGTCGATATCGACGGTGAGCACCGGGCTGCGCTGCGACTGCTGGATCCGCGCATCGACCAGGCCGGGAATCGCGCGCAGTTCGCGCAGCAGCAGCCCGGCATAGGCGAAGTTGGCCTCGAGGTCCCGGCCGCGGATCTGCAGGTCGATCGGCGCGGGCGCGCCGAAGTTCAGGATCTGGCTGACGATGTCGGCCGGCGGGAAGGAAAACACCGTGTCGGGGAAGGCGCGCGGCAGTTCGCGCCGCAGTTGCGCGACGTACTCGGCGGTAGGTCGGTGCCCCTTGCGCAGCGCGATCTGGATGTCGCCGTCCTGGGTTCCGATGACGCCGGTGTTGTTGTAGATGAGGTTGATGCTGCTGGGCGGCAGGCCGATGTTGTCGACCAGCGTGGCGATCTCGTCCGAGGGAATCACCTGGCGGATCGCCTGTTCGATACGGGCGAAGCGCACCGCGGCCTCCTCGACCCGGGTGCCGGTAGGCACCCGCGCGTGGATCAGGATCTGCCCGCCGTCGACGGCGGGAAAGAAGTTGCTGCCGAGCTGCGGTACCAGCGCGAACGACGCCAGCACGACCGCGAGGAACAGCGCCGCGAAGCGAAGCGGCCGCGCGAGCGCCAGCGCGAGCCACTGCCGGTAGCCCTCGCGAAGCCGCTCGAAGGCGACGGCGAAGCGCTGCTGCAGGCGCACCAGCGGGTTGCGCGATGCGCGCCCCGGGCTGCCGTGTACCGCGTCGTGCGCCGCGTGCGCACGAAGCAGGTAGCGCGCCATCGTGGGAACCAGCGTGCGCGACAGCAGGAACGACCAGGTCATCGCCAGCATCACGGCGATCGCCATCGGCACGAACAGGAAGCGCGCCACCCCGTCGAGCAGGAACATCGGCACGAACACGATGCAGATGCACAGCAGCGACACGAAGGCCGGCACGACGATCTGGCGCGCGCCGTCCATGATCGCCGCCTCGACATCCTTGCCCTGCTCGAGGTGCCAGCTGATGTTCTCGATGGTCACGGTGGCGTCGTCGACGAGAATGCCCACCGCGAGCGCGAGACCGCCGAGCGTCATGATGTTCAGGGTCTCGCCGAGCGCCGCGAGTCCGAGGATCGCGCCGAGGATCGACAGCGGGATGGAGACCGCGATGATCAGCGTCGGGCGCCAGCTGCCCAGAAAAAGCAGGATCATCAGGCTGGTGAGTGCCGCGGCGATCAGACCTTCGACGGCCACCGCACCAATCGCGGCGCGCACGAAGATCGACTGGTCGTTCAGCGTGGACACCGTGAGCTGCGGTGGAAGGCCCGGCCGGATCGCGTCGAGCCGCTCGCGGATGCCATCGACGATCGCCAGCGTCGAGGTGGCGCCGTTCTTCAGCACCGACATCAGCACCGAGCGCTGACCGTCCACGTGCACGATGTTGGTCTGCGGCGCGTTGCCGTCGTGAACATGGGCGACGTCGCGCAGGAACACGGTAGCCCCGCCGCTCGTGCGCACCGGGAGCTCGGCGAGATCGCGGATCGCGCGAGCCGCGTTGTTCATCTGCACCGCGTACTCGTGCTCGCCGATCTTCTGGGTGCCCACCGGCAGGATCACGTTCTGCGCGGCAAGCGCCGCCGACACATCCTGCCCCGAAAGACCCCGAGCCTGCAGCGCCACCGGATCGAGATCGATCTGCACCAGGCGCTGCTTGCCGCCGTAGGGCCACGGGATGGCCGCACCCGGCACCGTGACCAGCGGCGGGCGCACGGTGTTGATGCCGAGATCGAAGAGCGCCTGCTCGGTCAGGCCGCGGCCCGACAGCGCGAGCTGGATGATCGGAACCGTGGACGCGTTGTAGTTGATGATCAGTGGCGGCAGCGTGCCCGGCGGCATCTGCCGCACCACCACCTGCGAGATCGCGGTCACCTGCGCGTTGGCCACCGCGATGTCGACACCCGGCTGGAAGAACACCTTGACGATGCCGATGCCCGCGTAGGCGTTGGCTTCGATGTGCTCGATGTCGTTGACGGTCGTGGTCAGCGCGCGCTGGTACAGCGTGCTGATCCGGCCGGCCATCTGCTCCGGCGGCAGCCCGGTGTACTGCCAGGCCACCGCAATCACCGGGATCCGGATCTCGGGAAAGATGTCGGTGGGCATCCGCAGCGCCGCCAGCGGCCCGAGGACGAGCAGCATCAGCGCCATCACAACGAAGGTGTAGGGCCGGCGCAACGCGATGCGGACGAAATCGACGAACACTTCGGTGACCGGAGCCCATGCGGAGAACGCGCCGATTATGGGGCCCGACGCGCGCGCCGGTGGTACGAAGCTTGCGTCGTGCGGAATGTTGCAACAGCCTCGCCAGGGGCCGCCCGCCTGCGGTGCGGTCCGCGGCCACTCTCCGTGAAAACCGCACCGAAACGAAGCGCGCGCTCGAAGCCCACGGCAAAGTCGCCCGACGACGACGAGGCGCTGCTGCACGACATCCGCTTTCTCGGGCGGCTGCTCGGCGAGGTGATCCGCGAGTGCGAGGGCCGCGAGGTCTTCGACCTCGTCGAGCGCATCCGCCAGCTTTCGGTCGCCTTCCGCCTGCGTCACGACGCGGCCGCCGGGCGCACGCTGGACCGCCTGCTGAAGAACCTGAGCGTCGACCAGACCGTCTCGGTGGTGCGGGCGTTCAGCTACTTCTCGCACCTCGCCAACCTTGCCGAGGACCGGCACCAGCTGCGCGTGCGCGAGGCGCTCGAGCAGCGCGGCGCGCTCGAGGAGGGCTCGCTTGCCCTGACGCTCGAGCGGCTCGCCGCGCGCGGCCTTCGCGCCGACGAGATCGCGGCCACGCTGCACCGCGCCCACATCTCGCCGGTGCTCACCGCCCATCCCACCGAGGTGCAGCGCAAGAGCATCCTCGATGCCGAGCGCGCGATCGCCGAACTGCTCGCCGCGCGCGACACGCTGACCCGCGACGACGATCGCCAGGCCTGCGAGCACAGGATCCGCGCCCGCGTCACGCAGCTATGGCAGACCCGGATGCTTCGCTACGCGAAGCTGTCGGTGGCCGACGAGATCGAGAACGCGCTCAGCTACTACCGGAGCACCTTCCTGCGCGAACTGCCGCGGCTCTACGCCGATCTCGAACGGCGGCTGCCTGGCCACCCGATCGCCGACTTCCTGCGAATGGGGAACTGGATCGGTGGCGATCGCGACGGCAATCCCAACGTGACCGCCGACACGCTGCGCATGGCGCTCGCGCGCCAGAGCGAGACCGCGCTGCGTCACTACCTGACCGAGGTGCACGAACTCGGCGGCGAGCTGTCGATCTCGGCGCTGCTCTCGCCGGTCAGCTCCGCGATGCAGGCGCTGGCCGAGCGCTCGCCCGACCGCAACGAACACCGCCTCGATGAACCGTATCGTCGCGCCCTCACCGGGATCTACGCGCGCCTGGCTGCGACGCTGCATGAACTCACCGGCACCGACGCGCTGCGTCACGCGCTGGCGCCCCAGGACCCCTACCCCGATGCGCAGGCCTTCCTCGACGACCTCGAGGTGATCGCCGCGTCGCTCGCGTCGCACCATGCGGCGGCACTGGCAGCCCCGCGGCTCGCACCGCTGATGCGCGCCGTACGGGTCTTCGGCTTTCACCTCGCCACGGTCGATCTGCGCCAGAGTTCGGATCGGCACGAGGCGGTCGTCGCCGAGCTGCTCGCCGCCGCGCACCTCGAGTCCGACTATCGCGGGCTCGCCGAGGATGAGCGCTGCGCGCTGCTGCTGCGCGTGCTCGACGACCCGCGCGGCCTGCGGGTCCGCGACGAGCCCCGCTCGGCCCTGGCGCAGGAGGAGCTCGCGATCTTCGACACCGCCGCGCAGATGCTGGCGCGCTATGGGCGCGCCGCGCTGCGCCACTACATCATCTCGCACACCGAGGCCGTCAGCGACCTGCTCGAGGTGCTGGTGCTGCAGAAGGAGGCGGGGCTGCTGCGCGGCACCCTGTCGCGCGACGCGCGCTGCGCGCTGATCGTGGTGCCGCTCTTCGAGACGATCGACGACCTGCGCAACGCGGCACCGATCATGCAGGCGTTCTACGCGCTGCCGGGCATACGCGAGCTCGTGCTGCGCTCGGGCTCCGAGCAGGACATCATGCTCGGCTACAGCGACAGCAACAAGGACGGAGGCTTTTTCACCAGCAACTGGTCGCTGTATCGCGCCGAGACCGAGCTGGTCGGGGTCTTCGAGCCGCTGCGGCAGGCACACGGCATCGTGCTGCGGCTTTTCCACGGCCGTGGCGGCACGGTCGGCCGTGGTGGCGGCCCGAGCTACCAGGCGATCCTCGCGCAGCCACCGGGCACGGTCAACGGCCAGATCAGGCTCACCGAGCAGGGCGAGGTGATCAACTCGAAGTACGCGAACCCCGAGATCGGTCGCCGCAACCTCGAGACGCTGGTCGCGGCCACCCTCGAGGCGACGCTGCTGCACCCCACCGGCAGCGCCCCGAAGGCCTTCCTCGATGCCGCCGAGAGCCTGTCGCGCGCTAGCATGGCGGCCTACCGCCGTCTGGTCTACGACGACCCGGCCTTCGCCGCCTACTTCTTCGACACCACGCCGATCCGCGAGATCGCGGAGCTCAACATCGGCTCGCGGCCGGCCTCGCGAAAGGCGACCCGCGCGATCGAGGATCTGCGTGCCATCCCCTGGGGCTTCAGCTGGGGACAATGCCGGGTGATGCTGCCCGGCTGGTATGGCTTCGGCTCGGCGGTGCAGGCCTTCGTCGAGGAGGCCGGAGTCGACGGAGAGCGGCGGCTGGAGCTGCTGCGGCGCATGCACCGGCAGTGGCCCTTCTTCCGGACGCTGCTCGCCAACCTGGCGATGGTGCTGGCCAAGAGCGACCTGGCGATCGCCAGCCGCTACCTCGAGCTCGGCGCCGACCGCCGTCGCGACCGGCGCATCTTCACGGCCATCGAGGCCGAGTGGCAGCGGGTTCGCCAGGCGCTCGCGACGATCACCGGCGAAACCGCGCTGCTGGCCACGCAGCCCTCGCTTGCCCGCGCGATCGAGCGCCGGATGCCCTACCTCGACCCGCTGAACCATCTGCAGGTGGAGCTGATGCGACGCTATCGCCAGCGCCGCGCCGACGAGCCGCTCGAGGCGCGGGTTCAGCGCGGCATTCATCTGTCGATCAACGGCGTGGCCGCAGGCCTGCGCAATACCGGATGAGCGCCGCGATCGACCCGGCCGGGCTGGCGATCGATGCGCTCGGCCCCTGCCTGCTGCCCTCGCCGGTGGCGCGCCACGTGGGCGCGGGCGCGGTGCACTTCGTCGGCGCCGCCGACAAGGTGCTGCTCGACGATTCGCTGTCGGGGCTGCGCAGCCTCGAGGCGGGGAGCGCACCTGCCGCCTTCGAGCTCGCCGGCCCTCGCGACCGGATCTTCTTCGATCCACGCACCGTGCGCTGCGCGATCGTCACCTGCGGCGGCCTGGCGCCCGGGCTCAACAATGTCGTCCGCGGCATCGTGCTGGAACTCTGGACCGGCTACGGCGTGCGACAGGTCTTCGGCTTTCGCTATGGCTACGAGGGCCTGATCGCGCGCTTCGGTCACGACCCCCTGCCGCTGACCCCGGAGTCGGTGGCCGCGATCCACCACCAGGGCGGCACCGTGCTGGGCACCTCGCGCGGTGGCCACGATCCGGCCGAGATCGTCGACAACCTGGAAGCCAACGGCATCGGGATCCTGTTCGTGATCGGCGGCGACGGCACGATGCGCGGTGCGATGCGCATCGCTCGCGAAGCGCGCGGCCGCGGTCTGCGGCTGGCGGTGGTGGGTGTCCCCAAGACGATCGACAACGACGTGCCCTTCATCGATCGAAGCTTCGGCTTCGTCACCGCGTACTCAGCGGCGGTCGATGCGATCCGAAGCGCCCGTGTCGAGGCGATCGCCGCGCGCGACGGCGTCGGGCTGGTGAAGCTGATGGGCCGGCATTCGGGTTTTCTCGCCTGCCAGGCGGCACTCGCCTCGACCGAGGCCGACCTCGTCCTGATCCCGGAGGTGCCGCTGGTGCTCGAGGGCGAGCGCGGCGTATTCGCCTGTCTCGACCGTGTGCTTGCCCGCAAGGGTCATGCGGTGGTGGTTGCCGCCGAGGGCATCGCGCAGGAGCTTATCGCCGACGGCGGCGAACCCGCCCGCGATCGCAGCGGCAACCCGGCGCTGCGCGATGCGGGCGTGTTCCTGCGCGATCGGCTGCTGACGCACCTGCGCGGCCGCGGCACCGAGCCCACCGTCAAGTACATCGATCCGAGCTACACGATCCGCAGCATCCCCGCCTGCCCCTCGGACAGCATCTACTGCTGGAACATGGCCCGGCACGCGGTGCACGCGGCGATGGCCGGCAACACCGGGATGCTGATCGGGCGCTGGCACGGGCGCTTCGTGCACGTGCCGATGGCGCTTGCCACGCGCGAGAGCCGCCGCGTGGATCCGGGCGGCGACCTCTGGACCTCGGTGATCGAGTCCACCGGCCAGCCCCGGGCCTTCGACTGAACGAGGTGCTCAGCGCGCGCCCGAGGCCTTCAGCGCGGCGCGCTGCGCATCGTCCAGACCCATCTCGGCCCACACCGCCTCGCCGTGCTCGTCCAGCGCCGGACCGGCATGGCGGACCGCGCACGGTGTGGCCGAGAAGCGCGGCACGACCGCCTGCATGCGCACCTCGCCGAGTTCGCTGTCCGGCACCCGCACGATCGCCTCGCGGGCCTGCATCTGCGGGTCGGCGAACACGTCGGCGATGTCGTGGATCGGCGAAAAACCCACCTCGTGCGCCACGAGTCGCTCGCCGAGCTCGGCCAGCGTGAGCCTCTCGATGGCGGCACCGACGATGCCATCGATCTCGTCGCGGTGAGCCACGCGCGTCGGGTTGTCGGCGAAGCGCGGATCGGCGGGCAGCGCATCGAGATCAAGCGCCTTGCAAAGCCGCAGGAAGATGCTCTGCGTGGACGCGGCGATCGAAGCCCAGCGGCCGTCGCGCGTGCGGTACACGTTGCCCGGGGCCGCGTACTGGCTGCGGTTTCCCGAGCGGGTGCGGACCGCGCCGAGCTGGTCGTACTCGATCGGGAGGAACTCGAGCACGCGCAGCATCGCCTCGGTGATCGAGCAGTCGATCTCCTGACCTCCGCGTGACGGATCCCTGGCGAGGTCGAGCAGCGCTGCGAGTACGCCGAGCGCCCCGAACAGCCCGCCGATGGCATCGGACACCGGGTAGCCGAGGTGCACCGGCGAGCGACCTTCCTCGCCACAGAGGTTGGTGAACCCGCTCATCGCCTCGAACACCCGTGCGAAGCCGGGCCGGTCGCGCTGCGGTCCTGTCTGGCCGAAACCGGTCATCCGAAGGATCGTCAGGCGCGGATTGCAGCTTCGCAGCCAGTCGCCGGTGATGCCCCAGCCATCGAGCGTGCCCGGCCGGAAGTTCTCGATCAGCACGTCGCTTGCGGCGACCAGCCGCGCGAGCGGCTCGCGCGCCTGCGGCAGCCTGAGGTCGAGGGTGACGCCGCGCTTGTTGCGGTTGGTCACCTTCCACCACAGCGGTACGCCATCCTTGTGCGGCGCGAGCGCGCGCAGCGCATCGCCCACACCCGGTGGCTCGACCTTGATCACCTGCGCGCCATAGTCGCCGAGCAGGCAGGCGGCGAACGGGCCGGCGACGACGCTGGAAAGATCGAGCACCCGCAGCCCCGCCAGCGGACCCGCGGATGAGCCCGGTGCGGACGATCCGGTCATGCGGCGCTCTCCCCTCGGCCGCCGAGCACGCCGAGCCCGCGCAGGCTCGCGATCTCGTCGTCGGCCAGGCCCGCCTCGCGCAGGATCGCCTCGCCATGCTCGCCGATTGCCGGTGCGCGTCGCGGCGAGACCTTCGCGCTACCGGCGATCGCGAAGGGACTGGACACCGTGAGGCCGGGCGCGCCCTCGAAAGGCACGATCGCGCCGCTCGCCCGCGCCTGGGGGTCGTCGACCAGGTCGTCGAGCGTGCCGACCACCCCGAAGGTGATTCCCGCGGCATCGAGCGCATCGCGCCACTGCGCCAGATCGCGCTGCGCGAAGCGCTCGTCGAGGATCGCGATCAGCGCCGCGTGGTTGGCCCGGCGCGCATCGGGGCTCGCGAAGCGCGGATCCTCGGGCAGCGACGGCACGCCGAGCACCTGCGCCAGTGGCACGAACTGCCGCGCCTCGTTGAGCATGACCAGGTTGAGCCAGCGACCATCGCGGCAACGGTACAGGTTGGTCATCGGCGTGGTGGAGCGCTCGCGCGGCGGCCGCGGCGCGAGCGGCGCCTCGAAGAGCCGCGCCTGGACGAAGCAGGCGTTGGCCCAAAGGCCGTTGGCCAGCAGCGAGGTGCTGACCACGCCGCCGTGGCCGCTGCGTTCGCGCTGGTAGAGCGCGGTGCTGATCGCGGCGAACAGCGTCATCGCGCTGGGGTGATCGCCCATGCCGGCTACCGAGCGTGCCGGCGGGGCTTCATGGTCGGACTTCACCAGATCCATCAGCCCCGAGCGGGCCCAGTAGGCGGTGGAATCGAAGCCGGTCTTGTCGGCCTCGGGACCCGATTCGCCGTAGGCGGTCATCGACGCGTAGACAAGTCGCGGGTTCAGCGCCGTGATGGTGTCGGCGTCGATGCGCAGCCGGCGGCGCACCGGCGCCGGCAGGTTGGTGATGAAGACATCGGCATCACCAGCCAGCCGGTGCAGCACGGCGATGCCTTCGGGGTGTTTCAGGTCGAGCACCAGGCTGCGCTTGTTGCGGGCGTCGAGTTCCCAGCCATGGTTGCGGCCCTCCGGGCCGAAGCCGAAGGGCACGAAAAGCTGCCGGTACGGATCGCCCTCGGGCGGCTCGATCTTGATGACATCGGCGCCGAAGTCGCCGAGGATCGTGGCCGCGGCGGGCGCCGCGATGAAGCTCGCGCAGTCGAGAACCTTCAGGCCCGCGAAGGGGCCGTGGGCCGGCATCGCCTCAGGCGCCCGGCAGATGCGCCGGCCGCTCGCAGGGCACCGTGCCCATGTCGGCGGGCAGACAGACCTCGAGCAGCTCGAACTCCGCCGAGGTGGCCGTCTCGTTGTGCCGCACGCCGCCAGGAATCAGCAGCGATTCGCCGGCGCTCAGGCGGATGCGCTGACCATCCTCGAATTCGAGGTCGACCCAGCCTTTCAGGCCGTAGACGAACTGGGCTTCGCAGACATGGTAGTGCCAGCCGGTGGGCTCCGACAGGCCCTGGCTGGCCGACATGACCTGCGCGCGAACCCGTCCACCGGTTGCGGCCGCCACGCCGAGATCACGATAGCGGAAGAAGGCCCGGCGGCCGGGTACCTCGGGCGCCGAGGCGGGCGTGGCATGCACGGGCCCGGCGACGGACGCCGCGGGAAGGACGGGAGCGGTGGGAGCATTCATGCGAACCTGCCTGATCGTGAGCGCCGCGCGCCACGCAGGCCGGCCGGGCGGGCGCGGCTGCCGCCCGGCGCGACGAGGGTTGCACGATCTAGCGCGCCGCGCCCCCGCCGAGCGGGAAAAACGACACCGGCGACATCAGGCGGTTTTCCTGGTTGGCCAGCGCACCGAGCTTCGCGCTCTCTTCGGTGTAGGCCAGCCATTCGGGATCGGCCCAGAGCGCGGCACGCTTTCGCTCGCGATCGCCGGCATTCTCGTAGACCCAGATGTGGATGTACTGATTGACGTTCCCGGTCTCGGTGGTCAGGAAGGCGAGCGGCTGGCCGAGATGACGGGTCTGAGGGCCCTTGCCGAGCTGCTCGTAGAGGGCCAGGTGGCGGCGGATCATGCCGGGACGGCAGGTGTAGGTGCGGACATCGAGCAGCATCGCGGGCCTCGTGCGGTTCAGGGGGCTTCATCATAAGGGCGAGCGCGGCGCCCGGCTTCCCGGAAGACCGCGTGCTCCCCGCGCTCGGGCGCATCGGCGCCGGCCACCAGCGCCGCATAGAAGTCCGGCAGCGTCCGGCTGCCGGTCGACGGCGTGGCCTCGGCATCGTAACGACCAGTGCGCGGGTCGAGCACCAGCATCGACTCG
>Ga0315900_10010066_pt1 | contig 11899 bp, 10 predicted proteins | sample LakEriMetagenome_FD_203521 | JGI IMG/M metagenome (GOLD analysis project Ga0315900, IMG submission 203521) | Freshwater fungal communities from buoy surface, Lake Erie, Ohio, United States - Buoy 12 MA114 | ecosystem: Environmental > Aquatic > Freshwater > Lake > Lake biofilm | place: USA: Lake...
AACAGGTGCAGCCGGGTGAAGTGGGCGTGGTCATGCGTTTTGGAAAATTCGCGGGCTTTACCGAGCCGGGTCTGCGCTATCATTTCCCAACGCCCATCGAATCGGTGGATGTGGTGAATGTCGGCTTTATTCGCACCGAGGAATTTTCACAGGCCGCTGCTTCCGGCCTTCAGCCAGCCGACGAGAATGCATCGGGAAGGCCCATGCTGACGGGAGACGAAAACATCATCAATGTAAATTTCACCGTGCAGTGGAAAATCAGCGATGCAAAGAAATACCTGTTCAATGTTAGCAATCCGGAGCTGACGGTACGTAATGTCTCCGAAAGCGCGATCCGTGAAGTGATTGGTAAAAATACCTTTACCTCCGCGTTTACGGGAGGAAAAAGCCAGATCGAAGAAGATGCGAAAAGGCTTATTCAGTCCACACTGGATCTCTATAATGCCGGTATCGCCATCGACCGTGTGAACCTGCGTGGTGCAAACCCGCCGGAACAGGTGATTGACGCCATGCGCGACGTGCAGGCAGCCCGCGCCGATCAGGAGCGTTCGCGCAACGAAGCCGAAGCCTACCGCAACGATATTATCCCGAAAGCACGCGGTCAGGCAGAGCGCATGCTACAGGAAGCCGAAGCGTATAAGCAGCAGGTGATTGCCGGTGCGCAGGGGGATTCAGCACGTTTCGTGTCGGTGTATAACGAATACCGTCTCGCCCCTGAAGTGACCCGCAAGCGCATTTACCTCGAAACCATGGAACGTGTGATGACCGGAATGAATAAAGTCGTACTTGGTGAAGGCAAAAACACGCAGGGCGTGCTGCCGTATATGCCGATTCAAGGGCTATCGCCGCGCACCCCCGCAACCCCTGCCGCAGGAGGGCAATAACATGTCGAACAAACCTATCGGACTGATATTGGTATTAACAGGCGGCGCATTATTCCTGCTGTTTAATTCCTTCTTCGTCGTAAATCAGATGCAGGCGGCGCTTGTGACCGAATTCGGTCGCCCCGTGAAGGTGGAGCAGGATGCGGGACTCAAATTCAAAATTCCATTTATCCAGACGGTTGAGTATTTTGATCGCCGCATTCTCGAATATAAAATGCAAAATGAAGTCGAGATCAACGCAGCTGACCAGAAACGCCTCGTCGTGCGTGCCTATCTCAAATGGCGCATTACCGATCCGCTGCAATTCTATATGGCAACCTCGCAGGCTGCGCGCAGCGGGCTTGGTGGCAGTAAAGTAAATGTAATGAACGGTTTACTCGCTGCACGTCTCGATGCATCGCTGCGTCAGGTGCTGGGTAACGTTCCACTCAATGCACTGCTTTCACCGGAGCGTAGCCGAATTATGAACGATATCCGTAATCTCGTGAATGCATCAGAAAGCGGTGTCAGTGCTGCCTACGATGCCAAAAATCCGGTGAATAACGAAACCGTGGCGCAGGACATGCGCACCGATAGTTTCGGGGTGGAGATCATCGATGTGCGTATCATTCAAGCCGATCTTCCGGACGCCAACAGCAACGCGATTTTCCGTCGCATGCAGACCGAGCGTGAACGCGAAGCCAAGGAAATTCGGGCAAAGGGGGAAGAGGACGCGTTGCGTATTCGTGCGAAAGCCGACAAAGAACGCACGATCCTGATTGCAGAAGCACAGAAGAAATCCGAAACCATGCGCGGGGAAGGCGATAGCGAAGCCACAAAGATTTATGCGGCGGCGTATAATAAGGATGCGTCTTTCTTCGAGTTTTATCGTTCGATGCAGGCCTATCAGCGCACGCTGGATAAATCGGATACGACCATGGTGCTTTCACCCGATAGCAAGTTCCTGCGTCAACTCGAACAGTAGGCACTGTTACAAACTCTACTATGCCTTGCTATACACATGGTTTTATTTGCTTCCGCTCCGCACGCACAAAACGCACGCTTGCGATGTGGTTCTCAAAAAACCATGGTTTCGCTTGCAGCCTGGCGAGTTTAGTGGCGGTACCTATAGTGCTTCCAATTAATAATTGTACATTTTATGTATCATTGTTAATTGGATAAAAGCACTATAAATCATATAATTATAGTCATTTTATCCAAGTAAAAAATGTTCCATTTTTTCTTGGAATGACTATAGAAATCTTACATCGAATTCATGTGACATTGCGCACCTGCGTGAAAGAATAACAAGAATATAAACCACTCAACGAGGATGTTATGTTTGCTTCCGTTCTGAGACATACAAAAAGCCTGTCCTATGCCGTGCTGATGCTGGCGTGTGTTGCAACTACCGCGAGGGCAGCAGCGGCACCTGAATCATTTGCTGATTTGGCCGAGAAACTCGCGCCGGCGGTGGTGAATATTTCAACTACTCAGAAAGTGAAGGGCATGGGCGGCGTGATGGGAATGCCGCCAGGTATGCAGCTTCCGCCGGGAGAAGAATTCGACCCGTTCCGCCAGTTCTTTGAGCGGTTCGGAAAAGGCGCGCCCGATGGAGAGGGCGGCGGAGCAGAGCAGGAAGTCTACTCGCTTGGTTCCGGATTCATTATTGATCCGACCGGATACGTGGTGACCAATAACCACGTGATCGCAGAAGCAGAGGAAATCACTGTCCGTCTCAGCGACGACACCAAACTCAAAGCGAAAATCATCGGCAAAGACCCAAAGACGGATCTTGCGCTGCTCAAGGTGGAAAGTCCGAAGCCACTGCCGTATGTGAATTTCGGTGACTCCGACAAAGCTCGCGTGGGCGATTGGGTGATGGCTATCGGGAATCCGTTTGGACTCGGCGGTACCGTAACAACTGGTATTATTTCTGCGCGCGCCCGGCACCTCAATTCCGGCCCGTTTGATGATTTTCTTCAGACCGACGCGGCGATCAACCGTGGGAACTCTGGTGGACCTATGTTTAACATGACCGGCGAGGTGATCGGCATCAATTCAGCGATCTTCTCACCGACCGGTGGCAGTGTCGGTATCGGCTTTGCAGTGCCGTCCACCCTTGCCAAAGGTGTGATTACGCAGTTGCGCGAACACGGTCGTACATTCCGTGGCTGGCTGGGTGTGAAAATCCAGACGGTTACCGAAGAAATGGCCGACTCTTTGGGCATGAAAAAGACCGAAGGAGCACTCGTAATGGATGTCACCAAAGGCAGTCCGGCAGACAAAGCGGGTATCAAGAGTGGCGACGTGATTCTGTCCTTTGATAGCAAAGACATCAACGAAATGCGCCAGTTGCCGCGTATCGTTGCCGAAACCAAAATCGGTAAAGAGGTCGAAGTGAAGGTGCTTCGCGGCAGTGATAACAAGTCGTTCCGCGTCACGCTCGGTGAACTCAAGGAAGAAGAGAAGGCTGACGTGCCGGATAAATCGGGTGCGGAAAAACCCGCAGGCACGGGCGAAAAACTGCTCGGCATGCGCCTGCTTCCGATCACACCTGCCCTGCGTGAGCAGTATGAGATTAAGGATGTGCAAAACGGGCTAATAGTGGAAGAGGTGGCACCTGGCAGCGAAGCGATAAAACGCGGTATGCAAACCGGCGATGTGATAAGCCGCGTCGGAGACCGCGATGTGAAATCGGTGAAAGATTTGCGTGATGCGCTTGATGCAGCAAAAGCAGCAGGACGTAAGTTTGCACTTGTTCGCGTACAACGCGGAGAGGATATGCAGTTTGTGACCCTACCCGTGGAGGGGAAGTAGTAAACTCTACCTTTGGCTTCAAATCTGCTTGCGATGGAACCTCCTCAAAGCAGTCATGTACAAATCGTACACTCCTGCTTTTCGGTATCCATCGCTGCGCGCTTTTTTGCCAAAGCGAGTTTATTGTTGTTTAACTTTATAGCTGATTAACCAGACATCTGCACATTTCTCCCCCTGCTTGCGGGGGAGGAATAGCGAGCAAGTATCCAGCTAGTTGACTATAAAGTACGCTTGCGCTGCGGTTCTCGAAAGAACAACATTTTCGCTCACGGCATAATTATTTCTGTCAGTTTAGGGGCAAAACTCCTCCACCCCATACCCTTGCGCAAACAACGCGCCGCGCAGATTCGTATGACGCAGGCGCGTGCGGGCAGCTGCTTCGACGGTGGGTTTGGCATGATAGGCAATGCCCATTCCGGCCCCAAGCAACATGGGCAGATCATTTGCGCCATCGCCGATTGCCATGCTCTCCGACAGCGGAATCAGGTGTTTCGTGCACTCTGCAAGCAGCGTTTGCAGCTTGACGTTTTTATCAAGAATCGGGGGTATAACCCGTCCGGTCAGTAAGCCATCCTGCATGTCCAGCTGGTTGGAATAATCGGTATCGAAGCCAAGCTCCTCGCGCACTCGAGAGGTGAAAAACGTAAACCCGCCCGATACCAGCACGCAGCGCGCACCATGCTCCTTCATGGTAGCAACCAGTTCGCGCCCGCCACCCATGAAGTGGATGCGCTCACGGTAAACCTGCTCAAGCGTTGAAACCGGAAGCCCGGCAAGCAGTGCAACACGCTCGTTCAGGGCCTTTTCAAAATCCAGCTCCCCGTTCATCGCGCGTTCGGTGATGGCAGAGACTTCGGCTTTTTTACCAACAAAATCCGCAAGCTCATCAATGCATTCTTCACAGATCATGGTGGAGTCCATATCGGTAATCAGTAGACGCTTTTTGCGCGTGTCTGTCTCCTGCGCGATGATATCCACGCGCTCCCCACGCAGCGTATCGATGGCTATTTTCTCGCACTTCTCCGGTTCCAGATAGGATAGTACAATGTCATAGGCCTCGCCTTCTGAAAGCCAGCGTGATTCAAGGATATTCGCGCCCTTGAAGGCGAGATTCGCCTCGATTGCCGATATCAGCGTGCCTGGCAATGCAGTTTCCGCTGGATTCACCATTACGGTGAGTGCTACTTTTTCGCTCATGAATGCATCCCCATCCCATATCGTGCGGATTATCGCCGGACCAACCGCCAGCGGAAAATCGCAACTCGCGATAGACATAGCCAAAGAAAAAGGCGGTGTCATCATCAATGCCGACAGCCAGCAGGTCTACCGTGATGTACCGATTCTTACCGCACAGCCAAACGCAGAAGAACAGGCAGTCGTGCCACATCGCCTGTATGGGTTTTTGGAGGGTAAAGAATCACTCAACGCGGCGGCATGGGCAAGGCGCGCAGCGCAGGAAATCGAAACCGTCTGGCATGAGAACCGTTTACCGGTTGTAGTGGGTGGCACGGGGCTATATCTGCGCACACTGATAGATGGGATTTCTCCGGTACCCGATATAGACGAAGCCGTGCGGACGCAGGTTCGCGCCCGGATGCAGGAAATGGGTTCCCATGCATTTCATGCCGAGCTTACGCAGAGTGATCCGACAATGGCTGAAAAACTGCGCCCAAGTGATTCGCAACGCCTCATGCGCGCAGCCGAGGTTTTGGAATCCACAGGAAAATCATTGAGTTATTGGCATTCTATTCCCCCGAAACCGCTACTGCCGGTTGCACAGTTTGAGGTGACATTAGTAAATATTCCGCGTCCGGAATTATATAGGCGGTGCAACGAAAGATTCGTGAAAATGCTCGAGATGGGCGCGGTGGAGGAGGTGCGGAACTTGTTTGGGGGGAACGCTTCCCCCGATCGGGTTCTACCCTCACTCCCGTCTTGTCGGAGGCAAGCCGAATTTTTCTGTGGCGCGTCTTCGACGCGACGCGGGTCGCTACGCTCTCTACCGCCAGAATCACCACTGTGCAAGATAATCGGTGTGCGCGAACTCGCGTCCTATCTTGCAGGCGATGTTTCTCTTGAAGATGCTGTCACACTCGCACAGCAGATGACACGCAACTATGCCAAACGTCAGATGACGTGGTTTCGGAATCAGAAGCTAGGAACGCATTAACTGAAATAGCTATGACCTGGTAATGCGGTAGAGCGTGTAGCCGCTTAAGGTTCGCATGTGGTAATACAGTGTGCAAGCATCTGGGGAAAGTGTCGGTGCCTCGACAAAACCGGTAATGGATTCAACCAATGAAGGCTCCGCGAAAGGTTCACTGATTGAGCTGCGGGTGGTTTTATATATTCTCGGCTCAGGGTGGAACAGAAAGGCATCCAGTCGCGTAAAATACATCTCCAATTCGTTTTTGGTTAGGCTCGGCGCGAATTGACGTTTACCTTGGTTCACATGCTGCATGATACGGTCAGAATTCGGTGAAGGGGTAAAATCATTCCCTGCTTTCTCTGCCACACGAATATAGGCGGATTCTGGCACCGCGCCACCTGTGAACGTGCCATCTACAAAATACAGTCTTTCACCATTTGCACTGATTTCCTGATCGAAATTAATGCGACCAAGGCGCAGGGAAGAAATGGAACGCACCGGCTCGACATCGGTCACTGTACCATTCAGGAACTGCCCTTTGAATACAGAGATCATGGTATCCATGTAGCTTCGGGTAGAAACAAAATAGAAATTACCAGATGCATCCATGGATGCCACCGCGTCTAGCGTGTTGGTGTTTACGCCCGTGATCTTGCCTTTGAACCGAAAATTGCCATCGGCCTCTTGGGTGGCATAGTAAAGATCCGTCACATCCGGGTTCTCGTTGCTGTTGTTGAAAAACAGATAGTTGCCATCTCTCGACAAAAACGGTTCCATCACTTGGCCGTTATATCCGATTACTTTCACCGGTGCCGGAGAAGCAAAAACAGAATCAGCGTCACATGCAGCATGCGCCCACATTGGAACAACAACAGTGAGAGCAGAAAAAATAACACGTAATATATGAACGCGCATGTATTCTACCGGACAAAATCAGAGGATAACCTTTCCCTGCTTAATGTTACCTAGATGGAGATGTATTATCCACTTCAATGATACGCGACGGAATATGCGAGAAACTAATTTTGCAAATGCTGTCGTCTATTCGAACATACCGGATTAGGAGCTCTCTACCCAAGCCAAGATCAAATTCTGCGGTTTGCTCGGAAATAGAAGGATCATCAGGCACTGTGTATTCTGCTTTTAGAACTTCTTCGTTTCCTCTGTTAACCGTTGAGACAAGCATTTTACCGCCGGCCTTCTTAATAAACGAATGCGCAAAAATTTCATGCTTTGGCTCAAAGGAATATTCATCCTGCCTGAATTGTGTAACGGCTGCTCCATTTAACAACTCGATTTTAGCAGTCGAGAGTGCGGACTCGGCATCACTTTTCAATTGCCTGAAAAAGCGTCTGATCCGACGTGGTTCACGTGGTGGGATATGATCGTCCTCTACGCTCATTTGTGAAACCCCAGTTTGGAGCGCGCTTTATGATATACCTGCCGCGATGCCTCATCAAACGTATTGGGCAGCGTGATATTCGTGTCATTTTTTCTCGGATAATGCCGTTTAAGCCACTCTTTATCGAGCCTTCCAAGCTTTGCCGCGAAACGGCCTTCGTTCATCTCCTGTATCGTGCCGGATAATTCTAAAACCGGTTTGTCATGATAGCTCATTACTGTTTCGCCCTGATGATCTAAGGACGGATGTATTCGTTTGAAAGTAACGAGCGGAAAAAGATCTGCGGTGCGTTTTGCGATAGAGACATCCGTTGCACCAATTTTATGCATGGTTTCATGCAACACCGTCAATTCTGTTAACGTATTATTGTCTGCGCAGCCGGGTGTAAGTGGCATCCGCCGATCCTGTCCGCTATTCTCACGAAGTATGACAGGACAACCTGAAAGCAGGGTATTTGCTTCGTAGAGTGCGATATTCCTGGAATCTTCAATATCGAAAAACCCTATTGTTCGGGTCTGTTCTTCCCCATTAGAAATGGGTGCAAGCAGTCGCCGGTATTCTATGGCAACAGACTTGTCCGGATCCCTTTCTTCAACAAACACGATGTTGCTGTGTGCTTCGATCTGATCCAGTGCCTGTCGCGTGAGGTATCGTCCGTTTGCCGTTACTGGGCGTAACACCACAAGCTGGTTTTTGTAATCGTAGAGCTTCTCGGTTTTTGGAAATCGATAGGTGAAAATAGTTGGTGTGTTTGGATCATTGAAGTAATGATGAAAATCCAAAGCTCTGGAATCCGAATATTCTACCGTACGCCAGTCCCGCCCGCCAAATTCACAAAAGTAATCTGCCACCAATCCTGATCCGGCAAGGCACGAGGTGGTGAGAAGTAACGTTTTGATTCTCGAATGTTTTCTTGGTTTCGTCTCGGGTTTCATAGATGCTAATATACCACCGTAATATTAACATCCCGTGAATATGGCCCGTGAATACGGCTAAATACTTGACCGGAAAGCCTAAAAACGATACGTTTTTCCCCCTTTAATTAGGAGTAAAGCATGTCCGCCCCGAAAAATAAGATCAAAAAAATCCCATCCGTTTCAAAACAGCCAGAGACTCCCCGCACATTGCTGGGTTCGGAAATTGTGGTGAAGGCGATGGTTGCAGAGGGAACGGATACGATTTTCGGCTATCCCGGTGGGGCCGTGCTGCCGCTCTATGACGCGATTTTTAAGCAGAATGAACTTCGACATATTCTGGTGCGGCACGAACAGGCTGCAACCCATGCTGCCGAAGGCTACGCCCGTTCGACGGGTAAAGTCGGCGCGGTGCTAGTGACTTCTGGCCCCGGTGCCACCAACGCAGTGACAGGACTCACCGACGCAATGATGGATTCCATTCCGCTTGTGTGCATCACTGGACAGGTGCCTTCGCACCTTATCGGGTCGGATGCGTTTCAGGAAGCCGACACGACCGGCATCACCCGTGCCTGCACGAAATATAATTACCTTGTGAAAGACGTAAATGATCTCGGGCGTATTGTGCATGAAGCATTCCATATCGCGCGCTCGGGTCGCCCCGGACCCGTGGTGATTGATGTGCCAAAAAATATCTTCAATGCCACCGGAAACTATGCCGGTAAAATGGCCGAGCGCAAATCCTATCAGCCGCGCATCATGGGCGATGAAAAAATGGTGGAACGCGCGATTGATCTGATTGCTTCCGCCAAACGTCCGGTATTTTATGTCGGCGGTGGACTCGTGAACTCCGGAGAAGAGGCGTGCGAAACATTACGCGAACTCGTGCGCCTGACCGGATTCCCAATCACGCAGACTCTCATGGGGCTGGGTGCGTTTCCGGGCTCTGACCCACAGTTTTTAGGCATGCTCGGCATGCACGGAAGCTTAGAAGCCAACATGGCCATGCATGGCTGTGATGTGATGATCAATCTGGGCGCGCGCTTCGACGACCGTGTGACCGGGAAGCTCGACGCGTTCTCGCCGAAATCGAAAAAGATCCATGTGGACATTGATGCATCCTCCATCAACAAGAACGTGCATGTGCATGTGCCGATCGTGGGCGAGGTGGGGCTGGTGCTCAAACAGATGATCACGGTGTGGAAAAAGAAGCGTCCGCAGATCGACAAGGCCGCGCTTAAGGACTGGTGGAAACAGATTGACGGATGGCGCGCGAAGAAGAGCTTCTCTTACCATCAACCGCCCAAAGGCGCGATCAAGCCGCAACACGCGCTTGCCCGCCTGAATCATGCTATGCGCGGCAAGGATTTCTACATCACGACCGATGTCGGCCAGCATCAGATGTGGGCTGCACAATACATCACCTACGATAAACCACACCGCTGGATGACCTCGGGTGGCTTAGGGACGATGGGCTACGGGCTTCCTGCCGCGATGGGCGTGCAGATTGCGCATCCGGAAAAACTCGTCGTGTGCGTTTCCGGCGAAGCTTCGGTGCAGATGAACATTCAGGAACTCTCCACCATCAAGCAATACCGCCTGCCAGTGAAACTGTTTATTCTCAACAATCACTATATGGGCATGGTGCGCCAGTGGCAGGAAATGTTCCACGGTGGACGTTACGCCGAATCCTATTGCGATTCGCTCCCTGATTTCGTGATGCTAGCGAAGTCGTATGGCATCGCAGGGCTGCGCTGCGATAAACTTTCGGATGTCGATGACTGCATCAAAGAGATGCTGAAGATCAAAGGACCAGTGGTCGTGGACATGCAGGTCGATCAGAATGAGAATGTCTACCCGATGATACCTGCCGGTGCCGCGCACAACGAAATCGTGCTGGGTGCGAAAGACCGCAACGACGGCAAGCTCGATAAGAATCAGGTGTAACTCTACTTTTGGGTTCGAATCTGCTTGGGATGAGCCTTGCTCGGAAATGTCATGTACTTTTGTACACTCATTTCCTCACGTTCCATCGCTTCGCGCTTTTTTGCCAAAGCGAGTTACATAGGAAAGTTTGCTGAGATAAATAATTGATGAATCATGTTCGATCTCAAACCACTAGAGCGTGTTCTCCCACATCCGATTCCAAAGGATTATGTGCACTTCATGAAGCGCGTGCGATTGCCACGTCTATTGTACCTGTCTGGTGAAGACCTAGCTTCGCTATTTGGATTTGATGCAAGTACTATTATCGAAGCCAATGAGAATCTAAGGGATAGCGGGCTTAACCCCCACCCGTGGCGGGAGGAATACCTGGCCATTGGCGAGCGAACAGAGGACGAAGCTATTTTCTACCTAGATCTGAGCATCAAGACATTGCCGTCGCCGGTGTTCGTGCTCGAGAAACAGCAGGAGAGGGCCGTGCCAATTTCGCCGGATTTCACCCGCTGGGCACTGGAACAGATAGAGGCCCTGACACGTGCGGACGAGCAATGCAAACGCTGGCACAGAGGCCAATATCCAAGGTGGTTGCGGCCATTCGCGCGGTGGTTTGAGGCACGACGTAAAAAGAAGTGATTCATTTTTTTTTGTTAATTCGTTTCGTTTATGTTCGGCCTCATGCGAACAATACCAACTGGCATTTCAAAAGAAGAATATAAGCGTCAGCGCGAAGAATTTGGTCGTGCGCTGGCAGCGGTAATGGATTTTATGCAACTCGAGAATTCGGTGTTGATGGACGCTGAATTTTTTCAGCACGATTCCAATGTTGCCATGTTCAAGAAGGGGCGGGCCTATCTCGCGAAAGAGAAAGTGGATCTCATACCAGGAATACTCACAAAAGCGTACCAACACGAAAAAGGTGAACGCTTCATACCCGAGCCGGTACGTTTCTTCGCAGTAAAAGATATGGTGGAGAAAGGGCTAAAGCTCGCAAATCTGGATCATAACGCGCTACGTGCAGGTTTGCTTTTTATTCTGCAAACCACACCAGAACAGGGAAGTGTGAAACAGCGATGCAAGGAAAAGGGCTATGCAGAAAACCTGTTTTACGCTTTCATTGGTCGCCCGAGAACATTGTTGTCATCCGTGGAAAAAATGCGAACAATCGTGGGTCATTCACAGGATATTTTTGAGCTTGAGCAAATTGGGAAAAAGGTGCTTCGCTATATGGAGCGTAAATCATATCCCAAAAACCAATTTTCATTTGTGGCGGACCCTACGATGGAAGAGGTCGTAAAAAAATGTCAGACATACGGCATTTATCACAGCAGTCACGCATCAGGCAAAAACGGTATATCCGCTAGGTGATACACAAAAACATCACGGTTTTATTCTCTTTTTGATACATGCACATTATGGTGTTTTGCTGCCGTGATGCATGTTAAGGGTTAAAAAACAAAACCTTCACATGAAAACAATCGCACGTTTTTTCAATAGCCTGACGACACGGCTTCAGCTGGCGACACTGATTGCATCGCTGGTGGGTGTTTTCTTTTCTGTGCTTAGCTACACGTTAAATCACGATGCACCGGAAGATGTGCGTCAGTTCCTGCTATACATGGTGAAGTTTCAATTGCTGATGGCGTTTATCGTGCAGCTGCTCGCGTGGGTTATCATTTCACGCCGGATCATTAAGCCCGTGGTCACGCTGATCGAACTCATGCGCACGCTGGGGGATGGAAAATATGAGGTGGACGTTCCTTACACAAGTGTCGGAAACCAGATCGGAAGTCTGGCGCGTAAGGTGAAA